>WNFB01015538.1_pt1 | contig 11083 bp, 8 predicted proteins | sample 5400501 | NCBI WGS metagenome assembly WNFB01 (sample SAMN13153341, study PRJNA577476) | soil metagenome | isolation source: 200 cm saprolite under Douglas fir tree site 2 hole 1 | place: USA:California | collected 2015-04-18 | reverse complement strand
GCTTTCTTCATCAAATGCGACGGAACAACTACCAGTCAGGACGATATTGATCGCGGCATCGTCAACATCGTTGTAGGTTTCGCGCCGCTTGCGCCCGCCGAATTCGTCGTGATCTATATTCAGCAGATCGCCGGCCGGGTTGGAGAGTAGGGCATTCGCGAAAGACGAAAAGGGCTGAAGCGTTTCTTATGTCGTCGTTGTCGATAAGATGCACAGCGTGTGGTTCGATGAACTCGGCGACCGCTGATACCTGCGCGGTTTGCGGGCGCGGCGCCGCCCGAACAATCCACATCATTGTCCGCGCGTCAGATAGCCGCTGGGTCTCGCACACCTAGACCTGCGGCGTGGTTGAGGGTTGTTGCGGCTGTTTGGTTTTCGGTTGCTTTTCTTATCCCGGCGTTTCTCTACTTCGTGCACGAAGAATCGGCGTTTTTTCCGGTCTAGTCTGCTGAATTTGTACTTGTCGTACTTGTACCTGCAGTCCTCACAGGATTATTCGGCGCAGCCTTTGGGGCGGGAATCCTAATCTCTTCCGATCATTACGCGGGCTGGCTGGCGATACTGCGCGGCCTCGGCATTGCATGTATCTCATATCTTCTTTTTGTAGCCTTGGCGGCTGCATATAGGTGGTCGGGAGGCTACGACCGCGGATTTCTCCAATTTGCTTGGTTGCTTCTTTATATATTTTTGATCTCAAGTCCTGTTGTATTGCCATCCATGATGATCATTGGCGCACTCAGCGGGTGGTTGCTGCATTGTATAAGAAAAATGTTCGTGAGACTTACGCCCAGACCGAAGCTTTCAGAGCTAGAGTGATGTCTCAGGAGAGGCCTATTGCCCGATCGCTGCGGGATGACTCACCCACCAGCCGCTAATCCTTATCCCATTCCTCGCGCGTGATCACCTTAATTGGCGGCAACTGTTTTCCGGACAGCGCGGAGTTCAGGCCCGGCATCTCTTTCGCCAGCCACGCGTCGAAGTCGCGAACTATGTCGGCCAACTCGCGAGCAATCGCATCCGTGCGTTCCAATTGCGTCTGCGCTGGGCGACCTTCGTAACTGATCACGTTGCCGTAAAGATCGGCGAGGTTTTCGCGCAGGCGTTCTTCGCCGGTGATGGCGCCGCCTTCTTTGGTGGCTACGATTTTCCGGCGCAGCTCATCGACCTGCGCCGACGCAGCGCGCAGACGCGCAACCAACGGGTCGTTCGCCGGCAGCTTTGCCGCGGCTTGATCAAGAGCGAGGCGCACGCCGTTGATTCGATCAACTGCGAAGGTCATGTCGCCGAGTAGGTTGTAGAGCTTCATCGAAAGATCGAATTGCGCCCGGCGATCTTCCGGCGTGTGCTTTGAACGCAGATCGGGCATGACCTGCAATTGGGTTGTATAGACGTTCTTGTCCCTGGTCATCTTCACCGTGTAATTTCCGGGCAGCACGCGCGGCCCAGTGGAGGCACTAAAGGCCGCGCTGGCGGCAGTGGGCACGCGCGGCGCCTTCAGACGCATGGACCAGGTCGCCCGATTCAAGCCGCGACGCTTGCTGCTGGGAACAGTGCTGAGGAGCTTTCCGCTTTCGTCCAGGATTTCGATCTTCAAATCACCAAAGATGTGACGCTTCTGTTGGTAGTAAGTGATCACGGCTTCGTCAGTCGGATTGGCTCCCGTGAACACCGCATCGCCGTTTGCCCATCCGCCGTTTGCCGGGATGCTCTGAACGGTGGGCCGGGCTTCGATGAAGGCGGCCTCTTTCACCAGGTTCGCCGGCGTCAGCGCGCGCAACGGGGTGATGTCGTCGATGATCCAGATGCCGCGGCCGTGCGTCGCAATCACCAGGTCTTTGTCGCGCGGATGAATGACCAGATCGCGCACGGCTACGTTCGGCAGATCGCCGCCTTTGTACTGTGCCCATTGCCGGCCGCCGTCGAGCGAAACCCACAACCCCAGCTCAGTGCCGACAAACAGCAGGTTCTTGTTGACCAGATCTTCTTTGACGACGTGTGCATAACCGCGCATGTTTCCCGCCGGCGCGACAACCGGTGTCCACGTCTGGCCAAAATTTGTTGTCTTGTAGACGTACGGCCTCATGTCACCGAACGTATGGAGATCGAAAGTCGCATAGGCCGTGCCTTCATCAAAGTGGCCGGCGTCAATTGATGACACCCAGGAATTCTTTGGCAAGCCTTTGATGTTGCCGACCACGTTCTTCCAGGTCTTGCCGCCGTCGCGGGTGATCTGGACGTTGCCGTCGTCGGTGCCCACCCAGATCAAATTCGGATTCTTCGGCGCCTCGCAGATTGAAAAGATCGTGGTGTGCATCTCTGCCGAAGAATTGTCGACGGTGATGCCGCCCGATTGTTCCTGCTTTTGTTTTTCCGGATCGTTAGTAGTGAGATCCGGCGAGATGCGCTCCCAGGTCTGGCCGTGATCGCGCGAGCGAAACAGGAATTGCGCGCCAAGATAGATCGTTCCGTTCTGCGTCGGGCTGACGTGAATCGGCGTGTTCCAGTTATAGCGGAGTTTCTTCTCTTTGTATTCGGGTAACGGCTGAATACCGCGCGACTCGTGCGTTTTGCGGTTAACGCGGCCGATGTAACCGCCCTGTGACTCGGCGTAAACGTAATCGTTGTCCGAAGGATCGGCGAATACCCAGAAGCCATCGCCGCCGTAAATATTCTCCCAACGATCATTCGTGATCCCGCCGGGATAGGCCGAGTCCCCGATCCACGAACTGTTGTCCTGCAGCCCGCCAAAAACGTGGTAAGGCGTGTCCATGTCAACGCTGACGTGATAGAACTGCGAGACCGGGAGGTTATTGCCTTTCCACCAGCGATTGCCGCCGTCAAAGGAATACCAAACGCCGCCGTCGTCGCCGGTGATTACATTGTCGGTGTTGTTCGGATTGATCCAGACATCGTGAAAGTCTCCGTGCGCGCCGCCGGAGATGTTGCTGAAGCTCTCGCCGCCGTCGTTGCTCGCAATCAATGATCCGTCCGGCTTGTAGACTTTGTTTTCGTCCTTGGGATCGACAATCAGATTTGCGAAGTAGAATGGGCGCCAGATCATGTTCTGGCTGCGATCAAGCTGTCGCCAGGTTTTTCCCCCGTCGTCAGAACGGTAAAGACCGTCCTTCGGTATTTCTGCTTCAATGAACGCGTACACGGTACTGGGCTTGGAAGGAGCAACTGCGACGGCAATGCGACCCCATGGCTTTGACGGAAGTCCAGTGGCGCTCTTCTCATCGAGCTCGGTCCACGACGCGCCGCCGTCGGTACTCTTGAAAAACCCGCTGCCGCTGAAAACATTTGGTCCTTCCCCACCGGAACGGAACGTCCAACCCTTGCGGCGAAAATCCCACAGGCCCGCGTAAATTGTCTGCGGATTTTGCTTGTCCATCGAAATCATCGAGCAGCCGGTCGAGGCGTTCGGCCCCTTCAAGATCCTGGTCCAGGTCTTACCGCCGTCGATGGTTTTGTACAGTCCGCGTTCGTCGCTGTCGCTCCAGAGCTTGCCGGGCACGCAGACGTAGACGGTATTCGTGTTGCTGGGATCAACCAGAATCTTCGCGATGCGCTCGGAATCCTTCAATCCCATGTTGGTCCAGTTCTCGCCGCCGTCGACTGATTTGTAAACGCCGTCGCCGATCGAGACACTGTTGCGCGTCCACGCCTCGCCCGTGCCGACCCAGACGACTTTCGGATTCTTCGGATCGACTGTGATGGCGCCGATCGACTGAACCGGCTGCTTGTCAAAGACGGGTTTGAAGGTCGAACCGCCGTTGAGCGATTTCCACACGCCGCCGCTCGCGGCGCCGATGTAGACCGTTAGTCGCTGGCCTTCCTGTACGGCATCAAGCGCGGCGATGCGCCCGCTCATCGTTGCCGATCCGATGTTGCGCGCACCGAGCCCGGAAATTGTTTCCGAATCAAACCTGGGCTGCTGCGCCAGGGCAGCGGCGGCTAGAGCAAAGCCGAGTGCGGCTGTCGATAGGAAAGAGATGAGTTTTCTTTTCATCGAATTATTCCTCGCCGAGGTTCGGTCGTGGCTCCGCGAGGAGCCAATGTTTATAGCTGTCGAGTCACCATGACGATCAGGTCGTCATGGCCAATTCAATTGGGTCGCTGTCCCGACGGCTTTGCAACTACCGGCATGCCAAATCGGCCATCGTCGATCGGCACGTTAGCTTCGATCTTCTCGTATACTGTCTTGGCCTTGTCCTGGCTGCCTTTGACGCCCGTCTCGAAAGAATAGGGAAGATACCAGCCGGCGACTTCTTTGTAATCTCCCAGCACCGTCTCGTACTCGCGTTCGGCGCCGCGCACGATTCTTTTGGTGTCGATTTTGATCGGCACGTAGTAGTCGGCATCCAGATAATAGACGAACATGTCGCCGTTCGGCATCGTAACCTTCAATTTGAACGTATCGGTGCCTTCGAACGTGTCCCGGCCGGCGAACTCTACTTTGTAGCCTTTCTGACGATAGTTGACGAGCGGGCCATCGAAATCCGAATTCTCCAGAATCGATTTCATCTCCTCTTCGCCGAGGGCCTCAGCATCTTTCTTTCCGTTCCAGGGTTCGATTTTCCATCCCGTCTTTCCGTCATAGGCGTTGATGCCGATCATTCCCTGGAGGGCGAACTCTTCACGCACCAGATTGCCGCGCTTGTTCTCTTGCAAGATCGCCGCTTCGAAGCCGCCACCGCCAATAAACTTGCCGGTGCGGCGCAGAGTTTTCACGCTCTGAATTTTGTCCATGCCGCCGACAGTCTTGAGGTAATGCGCAATGAGGTCGTCGACTGACTGCGCGGAAACGGGCAGGGCAAACAGTACCAGGGTCGCGATTAAGACAGGGATTCTTCTCACGATTGTCTCCTTACCTAAGAGCTGTAGGACCTGAGATGGGCTATTACGTGTCAAAGACTACTTAGGTTTAGCAAGAACGCGCAAGTCCCCGGGTGCTGTGAATTTGTGGGTTATTCCTTCGCTTCGATCACCGGATTACGCAGCGTCCCAAGTTTCTCGACCGTCACCTCATAAACGTCTCCGGCTTTCAGCAAAACCGGCGGTTTACGAAAGATACCCACGCCGTCAGGCGTGCCGGTCGCAATTACGTCTCCCGGTTCCAGAGTGATCCCCTGCGAAATATATGAAATCAAATAAGCAACTTTGAAGATCATCTTGCCGGTGTTCGATGACTGCATCACTTCACCGTTCAAGCGTCCTTCGATCTGTAGTGATTGCACGTCGGCGATCTCTTCGCGCGTCGTGATGAAAGGACCGAGCGGCGCAAAAGTATCGAGGCCTTTGCCACGCGTCCACTGTCCGTCACCATATTGCAGATCGCGCGCGCTGACGTCGTTAATCAGCGTGTAACCAAAAACATATTCGAGCGCCTGACTCTCGCTCACTCGCGTTGCTTTGCGTCCAATCACCACCGCGAGTTCGGCTTCGTAATCCACCTGAGAACTAATCTTCGACAAGACAATCGGCGCGTCGTGCGCGCTCAGCGAGTTTGGCAGCTTGTTGAAAATCAGCGGCGCTTTGGGCGGCTCAGCACCGCCTTCGATGGCATGGTCAACGTAGTTACGGCCGATAGCAATAATCTTGCTCGGGTAAACGGCGGGCAGGAAATCGATCGAATCAAGCGGCAACGCGGTGCCGATCTGAACATCAGTTAAGAGGGCCTCGAGGTCGCGAAGGGCTGACTCGCCGCGACTAATGACATCCAGAGTTCGGTTGGCTTGCAGCAGCCAACTCGGCGGTCCACCGCCGGATTCCTTGAGCGCCCGCGCCAGAGCTGCAACATCGTAGACAACATCGCCCAGCAGCACGCCGAGCCTTGGCTCAGCCGATTCATTCGTCTTGAACTGTGCCAGTTTCATCTCTGTTTCAGCTCCTGAAGAGTTGATTTGCGACAGACCGCGCCGGCGGCGACGCTCGTCACGATTCCCACAGTCGTCTGCGTTAGGCTGACGAATGTTACCTTTATCAATAACTTTCCGCCAGAGGTGCGTTATGTTAAGCGGCGCCGGTTACTCGCCACCGCAGTGAAGGCGTTGATGGGATCTCTTGGCATAGAAGGTGCCCATAGGGTTAGACCTTGTCCCGCACGCGGCAAGGTGGTGCATTACGCGGCGCTTTTGTCATGCGCTAGTCCGATTTGCCGCGGTGGATTGCCCTAAGGTATTGACCCACTCCGCAAAATGGAACGCCCGGGGCGTCAGAATCGCCTGGACGGCGCTGCGGTTTTGCTCGCCGACATTGATCGAGAGTTCGATCGGGTTCAGTCCTTCCTGCAGGAAAACCTGAAGGTCATTGTGACTTAAGCAAAGAGAGAGGAAATGAGATGCTGATGAAGATCAAATACACTTCGAACCGAATCCTGATTGCCGACGACGATCCGGTGATCAGACATTTGGTTACTTCGATTGTTACAAGAGTGGGATACACTCCGGTTACTCTGAGTGATGGCCGCGCGGCGTTCAGTCTCCTGAAGGCGGATGCGAATTTCAAAGCCGCGATCCTGGACATGTCGATGCCCTTTCTCGAAGGCCTCGATCTGATTCGTTACATGAGAACTGAAAAGCGTCTGATGCGCATTCCGGTCGTGCTGATTACCGCTGACCAGAATATCAAGCTGATGGCGGACAGCTTTGCCGCGGGCGCCACGGCATTTCTTCCAAAGCCCTTCACGCCGGACCAACTGCAAAACTTGCTTCGCATGTTGCTCGCCGCAAAGCTGCCCAGCACCCGAGCGGCTTAGCTTCGATCGATCAACCGAAACTGGGGATGAAATAATGTCAGCCGATCTTCTAAGGATGGATGATTATCTGGCGAAGTCGCTAATAAGGCCGGCGCTCGCCAATGGCGGTGGCGCTGCGACCCAGGCGCTCGACCCGGTCGTGCTTGCTTCCCTGGACGAAGCATGGGACGAAGGCGAAGCCGATCTGGTGGTGGAATTGATCGATCTTTATCTCGGCGACGCTCCGCAATGGGTCGAGGCCATACGCACGGCCGCGGCCGAAAACGACGCGACGGTGCTGAAGCGTGTGGCGCACACTCTGAAAGGAAGCAGCGGCAGTTTGGGTATTCGCCAGGTGGCGGAGGTCTGCGGAATGTTGGAGTTGAATTGCAGCGAATCGGCTGCCAGAGTCAATGAGCTGTTGCAACTATTGGTTCAAGAGTTTAACACGGCGCGCGCGGCCCTCGCGGCTGAGCGCTTGAGAAGACTTGCTTGAGAGTTTTGATCGCCGAAGACGATGTCGTCTCGCGCCGGATTCTGGAGACCCTTCTCCGGAATTGGGGCCACGAGGTCGTGACGACGTTCGATGGCGACCAGGCGTGGCAAACGATGCGGGCACCGGATGCGCCGGCGCTGGCAATCCTGGATGTCATGATGCCCGGGGTTGACGGCCTCGAGGTTTGCCGCCGCGTGCGCCAGCTCGCTCCCGCAACGCCGCCGCACATTATTCTGCTGACAGCCAAGCACGGCGCGCGCGCGATCGTAGACGGGATGGAAGCCGGCGCTGATGATTATCTGACCAAGCCCTACGATCGCGACGAACTGCGCGCGCGGGTGCAGGTCGGCGTGCGGATCGTCGAATTGCAAGCCAAGCTGGCCGGGCGCGTCAGGGAACTCGAAGGCGCGCTTGAACACGTCAAGCAACTCCAGGGGATTCTTCCGATCTGTTCGTACTGCAAAAAGATCAGGGGGCGATCAGGACTACTGGCAGACGGTCGAAAGCTATATCGCCGATCATTCAGAAGCTGAATTCAGTCACGGCATCTGTCCCAACTGTTACGAAACCACCGTGAAGGATCAGCTCGCTTCGTTTCGCGCTTTGGTCCAACCCGTGGTTTAGAAGTTGTGAAGATGTGAGTGCGAAGTAAACCGGCGACGCGAGTGGCGAGCGCCACTGGCATGATCCGCAGACCTGTGTAAGGCGGACGTATCTTCCTTTTCATCGGCAACTTTCCGCCAGAGGTGCGTTGTGTTAAATTGCGCGCGCTACTGGTAACCGGAAAAAACGGGGCGCGCTCTCGACGGATCGAGGCGCTTCGGAGGCCGCAAACTATCCTGGACAGCACGACGGAGAAATCAAATGAAATCGAAGAGATACTTGTCGGCGGTTCTGTTTGTGGCGCTGACTCCCTTCTGCTCGACGGGGATGCCGGCCGCGCCAAAGTCGCTCGATATCTACTTCATTGACGTTGAGGGTGGCGCCGCGACGCTCATCGTGACCCCGACGGGCGAATCCTTGCTGGTTGATTCGGGCTTTCCCGGCGACCGCGATGCGGGACGCATTGCGCATGTCGCGCTTGAAGTCGCCGGGCTCAAGCAGATCGATCATTGCTTAGTCACACACTGGCATCGCGATCACGTGGGCGGCGTTCCGGCGCTGGCGAAGTTGATTCCGATCAAGCATTACTACGACCACGGCTTGCCCCAGACGATCGCTGCCGACATGCAGGCGGAATTCATCGAAGCGTACAAGCAAACTACGCAGGGCCAGTCGACGGCCTTGAAGCCGGGCGACGAGATCAAGTTGCGCTCGCCGAAATATGTGCCGCCGTTGCAAGTGCGCGTGCTGACCGCGAGCGGCCTTGTGCTTGGCGAGAAGCCGGGCGCACCGCAGATTCAACCGTGCGGTCCGGACTTTCAGGCGATCGAAGAGGACAAGAGCGATAATGCGAACAGCGTTGGTTTTCTGCTCACGTTTGGCGGATTCAAATTCTTTGATGGTGGCGACCTGACTTGGAATATCGAGAACCGGCTGGTGTGTCCAAGGAACCTGGTCGGTGTGATCGATGTCTACCAGGCCGACCATCACGGTACCGACGTCAGTAACAATCCGACCCTGCTGCGCGCGCTCAATCCTCGGGTCGCGGTGATCGATAATGGGCCGCGCAAAGGCGGAGATGCGCGAGTGTACGCAACGCTAACCAGCTTGAAAGAAATCGAGGCTGTCTATCAGCTTCACCGCAACCTGCGCACAAATGACAAAGAAAACACGATGTCCGGCTACATCGCAAATGAAGAGGAAGCTTGCCAGGGGAATTTCATCAAGTTGTCGGTTGAGCCAGGGAGCAAGTCTTACACCGTGAGCATTCCGGCGAAGCAGATCAGTCGCAGTTATCGAACCCGGCGATCCGGTTGACGGCAGTAGCCCCGTGAAGTTCAAACCCAGGATGGATGTCAATAGAGACTAATGGTGAGCCGAGCAGGGCTCGAACCTGCGACCCGCTGATTAAGAGTCCGTTCAAAGACGCTCCGGCAGGTCACGGCTCTTGGGATTTATTAACATTTGTCACAGGTTGCAGCCGCCAGTGAGTCTACCTGTTACCGCCTATTAGTCCAAGTCTGTCCGTAGTCTTGTCACAAGTTTGTCTCAAGCCGCGCGCCTCTGAATGGATAACGGATCTCAAGAGTGTTGGAGACGGCATCACCTAGTCTTACCAAACGATACCAGCTAGTATTTATCGGGCTTAGCGGTTGTCAAGTATCGTTTCGGCTGGCGATGTATCAACACTTCCCGCCACCATCTTTGCCCCATCTTCGATAGCTTCGTGGGAAGACTCTAGAGCATTCAGAGCATCTTCTAACCAGCCGCTTATCGTCTCCAAACGCATCCGCCAGTCACTCAGGGCGGCAACATGTCGTCGCCGCTCGGTTGTCGCCCGGTCGCCAGGTGAGGCGAGTGCGTGTTCGATGGCCCGAATGAAACTCGGCGGCTTTGTATCGGCAATGCTCATGACGTCATGTTGGCGATTGAATTCACATACTGAGGGCAGTGGCGTAGCAATGACAGGCTTTCCCATCGCGAGATATTCGTTGATTTTGGTCGGCACCACAGTGCTGGTGTAAGCACTGCTCATATAAGGAACCGTACAGACATCGAATTGCGCGAGGTAGTTCGGTAACTCCCGATGTGGGCGATGACCGAATAGGTAGACGTTTTCGAGCCGATTGAGTTTTGTCGCCTTAGTTTGAATTGGGCCAACGTAGACCCATGACCAGTTCGATCGCGATCGCGCCATAGCCTCTAATAGATCAATATCGACATGCCGGTGTACGCCTCCGACATATCCGATAATCGGCCGCTTCAGATCGCGCAAAAGAGAGAGCTGTTGTACGTTGCCGTCGTGCGGCGCCATTGCCGCGTTATCTCTATTCGAAAACAGTTCCAGGTCGACGCCGTAGGGAACGATGCGCACTACATTAGCCGCGCGAGAGCAGTGCTCGGCGAGTTCGGGCCCTTGCGCAAACACAACGTCGCTCATTTCGATTAGCTCTCTCTCGCTTTGCGCCAACCGCAGCGGATCTGATGCCAGCTGGGCGAAATCTGCAACGCAATAGTAGAGAATAAGACTGCGAGGGGTTCGCAAGAGACGAATAATGTCGTTTGCCGTGTTGGTGGGAAGAAACCACCAGAGGACCGGATCGCGCAACGCGAGACTGCCGGCCGCCTGAGCAATTGCCTTCAACAGCACTCGCCGGTTCAGCGTCTCTTGCCAGGGTGCGCCGAAAGGCGGCATTACCAATGGGGAGCAAACAAAGAGATTAGGTTCAATCTGGCGCACGCCGCTCCGCACTGCTGCGCCCGCCCAACGTGTCACGCGTTGGCGAACCCTCCGCGCGTCCTCCCATTTTGGCGAACGTACTCCGGTATTCTCTATATAGAGAACCCGGTTACCCGCGCGGGCCAGGCGAGCCGCAATTTCCTGCGGACCCTGCCAGAGAAAATTCCACTCGACACTGGAGATGATAATGAAGTCTTGACCGCTAAGCATGAACAAACGGGCGAGCCACGAGAACTTGTGCGACTATATGCGACTATAAATGATAATTAGAGATTAGCGAAACTGCCGTCAAGGCTGTGGTTCGCGATCAGCCGGCTGGTGGGAACTTTGGTCGCTCAGTTAATATTGATGCCTGGAGTCTCGGCTTAGCGAGCGCTCAGAGTGCAGACTGGCAGCCCAGTCTGATAGTTGAAACCATTTCACTGAACTGAAATCAGTTGCCTTCATTAGTCCCAAAACGAGAGCCCGCCATCAGCGTGGTTATGCCGGTGTACAACGGCTTGCCGTT
>WNFB01005759.1_pt1 | contig 11083 bp, 10 predicted proteins | sample 5400501 | NCBI WGS metagenome assembly WNFB01 (sample SAMN13153341, study PRJNA577476) | soil metagenome | isolation source: 200 cm saprolite under Douglas fir tree site 2 hole 1 | place: USA:California | collected 2015-04-18 | reverse complement strand
GCCAACCGCTCGAGTCTGAAAGAAGACCTCTACCTGGTCTATGAGGGGCAGAACCAGGACACCGGACGTCCCATTATCAAGGTGCACCTCAATCCCCTGGTCATGTGGATCTGGGTGGGCGTGTGGCTCATGATCGCCGGCACTGTGATTGCCTTGATCCCCAATGCGGTGCCGGTGCGCGTCACGGTTCCGGCGCGTATCCAGGCCGCTCCGGTGGGAGCGGGGGATTGATGCGTCGTCTTATCCATCCAACCGTAAGGGGTGCTCTGCAACTCGCACTGTTGTCGCTCGCTGTATTCGCGCTTCTCGGCGCCGGTGATGAAGCGGCACGCGTCGATCACCTCGGCCATCGGCTGATGTGCGTCTGCGGCTGCAACCAGATCCTGCTGGAGTGCAACCACGTCGGCTGCCAATATTCGGATCGCATGCGCGGCGAACTGGTCGCGGCGGTGGAACGCGGCGATAGCGACGATTTGACCTTGCAAGCATTCGTGCAGAAGTATGGCACCACAGTGATGGCAGCGCCCACGACCAAGGGCTTCAACCGCGTGGCTTGGGTGATGCCCTACCTGGCGCTGGTGCTGGGGCTGATGACAGTGGTGTTCATCGTGCGCGCCTGGAGAATGCGCCCTCTGGCCGTGCCCGCAGGTGGAGTTGCTCCGGTCACGGGTGACGAACTTGAGCGCTACCGCGAACAGGCCAGGAAGGACACGGAAATATGACCGTCATTGTCATCTGCGTCCTGGTCACCATCAGCGCCCTGTTCTACATCTTCTATTTGCCCGGCAAGTTGCATCTTGGGCCGAAAAAAACCCGGGTCGCCTACCTGCGCGAGCGCAAAGAAGCTGTGTACGAGAACCTGCGCGACTTAAACTTCGAGCACCAAGCCGGCAAGCTCCCCGAGTCTGACTACCAGTCGCTGAAATCCTCACTCGAAGAGGAAGCTGCCGCCGTTCTGGCCGAGATCGCGCACCTCGAGCAGACCGCCTCGCTGGCCACTTCCACACTCCGCGATAGAAATAGAAAAGGAGCGAGAGTTTGAAATTTTCCAGCAGCGTCATCCTGAGCGAGACCTCTTTTGCCTCGCGAAGGATCCGGGCGAGTCACCGCACGCGATCCCGCCGGAGCGGGATCGCAGTAACGCACGAGACGAGCATCCTTATCTCGATTGCACTTTTTGTGTTCCTGCTTTTTGCCACGTTCGCCTCGGCTGAAACCCTTTCCGGCATGGTCAAGAACGGCACCACGAACAAGCCCGCTGCCGGTGCCGATGTCGTGTTGCTCAGCCTTTCCCAAGGCATGGAAGAGGCCGGCCGCACCAAGACTGACGCCAAAGGCAACTTCAGCTTCAAGCTCGACGCCGCCGCCAGCCCGCACCTGGTGCGTGCCATTCATCAGGGCGTGACCTACCACCGCATGGCCCCTCCGGGAACGACCTCGGTTGAGGTCGAAGTCTACGATGTGGCGAAGAAGATCGAGGCGCTGAGTGTCACCGCGGACGTGATGCGCTTTCAGGCGCAGGGGAATGAGTTGCAAGGCATCCGATTGTTTGCGATCAATAACGCTTCCGACCCGCCACGCACGCAGATGAACGACCAGAACTTCGAGTTATATCTGCCGGACGGAGCACAGGTTGACCAGGGCATGGCGATGACCGCCGGCGGTCAACCCATCAACTCTGCTCCTGTGCCCCAGAAAGAAAAGAACCGTTACGCGTTTATTTTTCCGCTGAGACCGGGCGAAACCCAGTTCCAGCTGTCTTTCCACATGCCCTACAGCGGCGAGGTGACTATTGATCCCAAGGCGCTCTACCCGGCCCAGCACTTCGTCGTCATGTTGCCCAAGACTATGCAGTTCACCGCAGGCCTTGGCACGGCGTTCCAATCCATGAAAGACCCACGCCAGTCCGATGCTCTCGTCCAGGTCGCGTCCAACACGCAAGTCGGCCAGTCGCTGGCGTTCAAGATTTCAGGCGCGGGCACGCTGAACGAAGGCGGAGAAGAGAGTCAGAGAGGAAGTGCCCAGGCAGGCCCTGGCGCAACCGTTGCCGGCCGCGACTCACGTCCCGGTGGCGGACTTGGCCCGCCCATCGACGCTCCCGATCCGCTGGAAAAGTATCGCTGGTACATTCTTGGTGGTTTCGCCGTGGTGCTGGCAGCGGGCGCGATCTACATCGCCGGCCGGTCCAGAATCGCGCCGGTTCCCGATTTCGCCGCCTCCGATATCGAAGTGCCTGCGATCTCACCCACACCCAGGTCTGCCACTGCAGGCCGCTCCAACATACTGCTCGAGGCGCTCAAAGAGGAACTCTTCCAGCTGGAGGTGGAACACAAGCAAGGCCGCATCTCCCAGCCGGAATACGAGAAGGCCAAGGCCGCGCTTGACCAGACTCTGGAGCGGGCACTCAAGCGGGCGAAAGTGGACGGCTCCAACATAAGTCGCTGAATCATCCCCACTTATCCTTTTGGGAACCACCCGCTGATCTTGGGCATATCCCTGGCTGAATCTCCAGGCTGGGCGTACCATCTAATCTGCTGAGAGCTATCTATGGGAAATACATTCAAAACCGCGTTCTTGCTCACTGTGCTGACCCTGCTGCTCATGGCCATTGGCCGCGCCTTCGGTGGCCAGAACGGGATGTTGCTGGCCCTGGTATTTGCCGCGGTGATGAACTTCATCTCCTATTTCTTCTCCGACAAGATCGCGCTGGCGATGTACCGCGCCCAGCCGGTCACGCGCGAGGAATTGCCGCGGGCCTATGAGACCGTCGAGCGGCTGACGCAGAGGATCGGCTTGCCCATGCCGAAGATTTATGTGATTCCCACCGATTCGCCCAACGCTTTCGCTACCGGGCGCAACCCGCAGCATGCTTCCGTGGCCGTCACCCAGGGCATTCTCAACCTGCTCACCGACGAGGAACTGGAAGGCGTGCTGGCCCATGAACTGGGGCACGTTAACAACCGTGACATCCTTATCAGTTCGGTCGCTGCCACCATCGCCGGCGCCATCACCATGCTGGCCAGCATGGGACGATGGGCCATGATTTTTGGCGGAATGGAGCGCGACAACCGTGACCGCGGCGGCGGAATTGCAGCTCTGTTCATGCTGATTCTCGCCCCCATTGCTGCCGGCCTGATTCAGCTTGCCGTATCGCGCTCGCGCGAATACCAGGCCGATGCCACCGGCGCTCACTTTACGGGCAATCCCTATGCCCTGGCCAGCGCGCTGGCGAAACTGGATGCTTACTCGCGACGCCTGCCTATGATGGCCACCCCCTCAACCGCGCACCTGTTCATCATTCAGCCGTTATTGGGGATGAATCTCGGCAGTCTGTTCTCCACCCACCCGCCTATCGCAAAGCGCATTGAGCGCCTCACCGGGCGGCCGGCGGAATTCACGCAATAGCACTTGGCATAGCCATTTGGGTTCCTGGGTTCGTGCCAATCCTTCGGGGCCAAATGCTAAGTGCCAATTGCTAATTGCTCGGCCGGTGACGCAAGTAACAGCTATCGCGCCATTCTCCATTGTAGAATCGATTTCTGATGTCTCCCGAGACTGCCACGGCCGCATCCCAGCGTGCGGCTCAACTGGAAACCGCCCTGCGCAAGGTCATCCGCGGCAAGGACGAAGTCATCCGCCTCGCCTTGGTTTCCATGATGGCTCGCGGGCACCTGCTGATCGAAGGCGTCCCTGGCGTGGGCAAGACGACACTTGGCCAGGCACTGGCCCGGGCCCTCGATTGCAGCTTTCAGCGGGTGCAGTTCACCAGCGACATGCTGCCCTCCGACGTCCTGGGGATTTCCATCTATTCCGCCATGGAGCAGCAATTTGAATTCAAGCGTGGCCCGGTCTTCACCAACGTGCTGCTGGCCGACGAGATCAATCGCACCACGCCCAAGACGCAGTCGGCCCTGCTCGAAGCCATGAACGAGGGCCAGGTCACGGTGGATGCTCACTCCTATTCGCTGCCGCAGCCGTTCTTGGTCATCGCCACTCAGAACCCGGTCGAACACCACGGAACCTATCCTCTACCGGAGTCGCAGCTTGATCGTTTTCTGATGCGGGTGCGGATGGGCTATCCGGACGGCAATGCGGAACGCGAAATCCTGCGCTCGGAAGCGGGCGCGGCGCAGTTGGAGGTTTTGCAGCCGGTGCTCAATGCCGCTGATGTGCTCGAAATGCAGGGGGCGGTCACCGAAGTTCGCGTGGACGACTCGCTGGTCAGCTACACGCTTGCCATCGTCCGCAAGACACGTGAATCGGAACACTTTTCGCTGGGAGTGTCGCCCCGCGGCTCGCAGATGCTCTATCGCGCTGCCCAGGCCATGGCCTTCCTCGACGGCCGGACTTTCTGCACGCCCGAAGACTTCAAGCCGTTGGTGGTCCCGGTGTTCGCCCATCGCGTGGTGGTCAACGGACTCTACTCTTCGACTCTGAAGAAATCCGAACAGGCGGAGCAAGTGATCCAGGAGATCGTGGAAAGCGTTCCGGTTCCGGTGTGACAGATCGGTCGTTGGTTCGTCAATGGTCGTTGGCCGGCGGTCGTTGGCCGGCGAGCTGGAAGGTCAAGACGACTTTAGCCCCGCGCTGCAAAGGGCTCCCCAAACTACGCCTGCAAAGCATAATATTCGGTCATGTCGTTCCTTCGTTTCCTGATGCTGCTTTCTCTGGTCGTCTGGCTGGGCGGACTGATCTTTTTCTCATTCGTGGTCGCGCCCACGCTGTTTTCCGTTCTGCCCACCCGTCATCTGGCGGGATCGGTCGTGAGCCGTTCGCTGGGCGCGCTGCACTGGATGGGCCTCGTTTCCGGCGTCGTCTTCCTGATTAGTTCGATGACCCATGCCCGCCTCGCGATCGGTTCCGCTCATCCGCTTGCCGCGCGGCATATTCTCCTTTACATCATGCTGGCGCTGACCCTGATCTCACAGTTCGGCATCTCGCCGAAGATGGCTTCTCTGCGCGCGTCAATGGGCGAGATCGACTCCGTGCCGCCGACCGATCCCGCTCGCGTGCAGTTCAATGCACTTCACGTATGGTCCACGCGGCTGGAGGGTGGAGTGTTCCTGCTGGGACTGGTCGTCGTCTACCTGACCGCAGCACTGCCCCAATAGCCACGGTCATTGTCATTCCGAGCTCTTGGCAGGGCGCTTGAGCGGCGGGAAGGCATCAGGAATCTGTATTTCCTCCGCCGCTATTCATCGTCGCCTGCCTGTTATGATTCCTGTGTTCTTATGAAAACTGGCATCATTGGTCTGCCTCAGGTAGGCAAGACATGTCTTTTCCAGATTCTGACCAAGGCGCATCTCTCCGAGCATGCCTACGCCAATCCGCGCGAAGCCCACGTGGGCGTAGCCAAGGTACCGGACGACCGCCTCGACCGCCTGGCCGCGCTATACAATCCCAAGAAGCTCACTCACGCTTCAGTGGAGTACGTGGACGTGGGCGCGATTGGGCAGGAAGCTCTCAAGGAGACTGCCTACATCGGCAACTTGCGTAGCGTCGATGCGCTGGCCCACGTGGTCCGCGCCTTCGAGGATCCTGCCATCCCGCACATCGGACCGATAGATCCTCTGCGTGACGCCAAGAACGTGGAATTCGACCTGATGGTCAGCGACCTCGGCCAGATCGAAAAACGACTGGAGCGCGTCGAGAAAGACCTCAAGAAAATGCGCTCCGCGGACCTGGAAAAAGAATTCGACTTGTTGAAACGCGCTAAAGCCCATCTCGAATCCGAGCGTCCACTACGCGAGATGGAGATGACACTTGAGAACAGGAAGCGCCTGCGCGGCTTCATGTTCCTCAGTGAGAAGCCGATTCTCTATGTTCTGAACGTGGGCGAGAGCGCGGAACTTGGGGCGGAGCTCGAGCACGCGGTCCGCAAGTACAAGCTGACGGAAATTGCCTCACGCCCCAACGCAGCTGCAGCCGCGATCTGCGGAAAGGTGGAGGCGGAACTGGCGGAAATGAGCGATGCTGACGCCGCTGAGTTCCTCTCCAGCTACGGCCTCAAAGACAGTGGGCTCGTCCGCCTGATTCGCATAACATATACTCTGCTCGGTCTGATTTCCTTCTTCACTGTCGGCGAAGATGAATGTCGCGCCTGGACGATCCCCGTCCACACGCGGGCGGTCGAGGCTGCCGGCGCCATCCACTCCGATTTGGAAAAACACTTCATTCGCGCTGAAACCATCCGCTGGGACCAACTGCTCGAAGCAGGCTCTGAAGCCAATACCCGCACTCGTGGCACCCTACGCCTCGAAGGCAAGGACTACATCGTGCAGGATGGGGATGTGCTGCATATCCGGCACTCGGCGTGAAGCTTTAACTTCCGGATCCAAACTGCTCCGCCTGAGAACCGATAACTGGGACCCATCCTTGTCCCAACCCAGCCAGAATTCAGCGTCGGGTTGTGTGATTCGGTTCTCAGTTCTCTGTTTACCGAACGACCAGCGAGTTCCCACCCGACGACCTCTACTGCCTCGCAACTCAGTTGAGAAGAGCCGATCAGGCCAGCAGCGTGAGTTTCCTGAGAACTGAGAACCGGGAACTGAGAACTGTTATTATCCTCCCGCACCCATGCACCCAATTCTCCTCAGCCTTCTCCTGGGCCTGACCGCGGCAGCGGCGAACGTGTTTGGCGGCGCCATAATCGTCCAGAAGCACTGGGATCGGTCCTACCTCAAGTATTTCGTTGCCCTGGGTGCGGGATTCATGCTGGCTACCGCGATCGTGGAGATTTTTCCCGCCAGTCTGGAACTGCGGGGTAAGAGCGCGGCGTTTCTGGTTCTGGTTGGTTACCTCATCATCCACTTTTTCGAGCACACCGTAACCCCCCACTTCCACTTCGGAGAGGAAACCCACAAAGACGAATTCGTGCAGGTACACAAGGGGTACTCAGTTCTGATCGGACTGATTATTCACACGTTTTTCGACGGCATTGCCATCGCTTCGGGATTTATCGTCTCCAACTGGCTGGGCTGGGTCATCTTCCTGGCCGTCTTCCTGCATAAAATTCCCGAGGGATTCACGGTCGCGTCCGTCATGCTGGTGAGTGGCCAGAGCCGGCGTATCGCCTGGGGCGCGTCTATGCTGTTGGGGGCTGCCACGCTGGCTGGCGTACTGACCATGGCACTGCTGCGCCAGGAAGTGAGTTTCGGACTGCCGCTGTCGGCGGGGGTGACGATCTACGTCGCCGCTTCAGATCTCATGCCCGAGGTAAACCGCGAGCCGGGAGCGAAGATGGCGCTGGTAGTCTTTCTGGGGGTGGGATTCCTTTTCCTGCTCGATAAATTTGCTCACGTCCACTAGCTCGTACCCAATACTCAGGGCCATCGATCATGCAGTTGGCTTGCGAAGCGAATCTCGGAGACTTCGACTCGGTACTGGGTACTATTCCACCGTGTGCTTCGCCGTGTAGCCGTCCCGAGCGATGATCTGGTATTTCACGTCCTTGCCTTTCTGATCGCGCACCTTCAGCGGACTTCCATCCGGTCCGACCACGTCGACTTTCAGTTTGCGGTACGTGCCATCGAGCCTGTTGTTGGTTGGATGGTAGGCAAGGTTGTATTGGTTTCGAATGTCACCGGCGATATCGCGGAAAATCTCGGGCAGTTCCGCTTCGAACCGCGGGAAGAAAGCTCGCCCTCCGGTCAAGCGGGCAAAGGTGTTCATCTCGTTGTCGGCTTGAAGGTAATCCATGTTAGAAACCGGGATGCCCATCCCATGCGTGTACCCGCAGCGGTGCGTTTCACAGTATTCCCGCACTGCAAACCCGACGCTCACCGGAAAAATTGTGACATCTTTCGTCGCCTTGATCTTTTTCATGATCTGGTCCAGGTTGAGTTTGCTGAAGGTATCCACGCCGGTGGTGACAAGGATCACGTACTTGCGCCCTTCGATCCGGTCCACCCGGTCGAGCGTGTCATAGAGAGCGTCGAACAGGTTGGTTTCGGCGAAGCCGGGCATGCGCAACTGGTTCAGCGCGCCGTAAACCGCCCGTTTGTCCTGGGTGAAGTCCACCATGATGCGCGGTTTCATGTCGTACGAAACCACTGCCACCCAGTCGTCCTTTTTCAGGGTGTTCGCGAAAGCGTAGCTCGCATTCAGCGCGTCCACCATGAAGTAATAATTCGTCGAGGCAAATTCGACTAGCAGCACGGCGGTAATGGGAGCTTCCGATATGTTGAAGTTGCTGACCGTTTGCGCCACGCCATCTTCGAGGACGCGGAAATTGTCTTTCTTCAAGTTAGGAATAAACTGCCCATCCTTGGTCGTGACCAAAACATCCACATTCACCAAGGGTACGTCCACATGGAGGGAATAGTCGGGCATGCCCTCGATCTTCTTGGGCTTGTCCGGTGGCGGAGGCGGTGGGGGCTCATCCTTTTTCTTAGGAATGGCGTAGGGTCCGACATCGGTCTGTGGGCCGCCTGCTGCCGGGGGTGGCTCTTGCTGCTGCTGGCCAGCGGCTGGTGGCGGCGCGGGCTGGTCCTGAGCTGCGAGCCGGACTGCCCCCACGCCTAAGACCCCCAAAACAAAGGCCAGCAATGAGATAGCGACAAGGTACCTGCGAAATAACCTCCAAACCGGCACAAAATCGGCGCAAGACATAGAACCCCTCGGGACACCTTGTGCTAGTATAGACGCAGGGCTTCGCGATTGGGATGTTTTGCTGGCCTTAGCTTTAACAACTCTCCCACCCGGCAAACCGGATACAAAACGCGAAGAGTAATTTTTGTTCACGGACCGTTGGCGGTCCTCCGGGGCAAAGTGATGAGACGAGTTGTTCTCGCGAGTGTTGTGTTGTCCTGTTTTGTACCCTTCCCTGCAACCCAAGCTCAGACTTCCAAGCCGGTCGAAACCATTCCGGTCAGTCAGATCCACGATGGCATGCGTGGTGTCGCCTACACTGTATTTCAGGGCACCAAGCCCGAACCGATGGACGTGGAGGTGCTTGGCGTCCTCAAGAATATCAACGGTCCCAAGGGTGATGTCATTTTGGTCCGCCTCGGTGGCAAGAGGGCGGAGTACACCGGCGTGGTCGCCGGCATGAGCGGTAGCCCGGTCTATCTTGATGGCAAATTGGCCGGCGCGATGGCCTTCCGCATCGGCGAATTCTCCAAGGAGCCGATCGCCGGTGTCACTCCGATCGCGGAGATGCTGGAGATCAATGCCATGGACCGCGCGCCGGGAGGCGCCCCCGCCCCGGCCCAGGCTGCCGTGAGCGCGCCCAGGAAAACCTCGGGCCTTGGTGTTTCCAATGTTCCTTCCCTGTTTCCTTCCCGAGACTTTGCCAATTACCTAAAACCCATCGAAACGCCGCTGGTTTTTAGCGGTTTCTCGGAAGAGGCAATTCAGCGGTTCGCTCCGCAATTCGCGGCATCTGGAATTTTACCCGTAATGGGCGCCGGCTCGGTCAGCGATGCCAAGCAGCCCGAGCCTCTGGAGCCGGGTTCGGCAATCAGCGCCATCCTGGTGCGTGGCGACATGGATATCGCCGCCACCTGCACCGTAACTTACATGGATGCGGAGCACCTGCTCGCCTGCGGCCACCCGCTGCTGCAGTTTGGCATGGTGGACCTCCCCATGACCAAAGCCCGGGTGGTGGCCACCCTGGCTTCGCCATTGAACGCTTTCAAAATCGTGAACGCTACCGAGCCCGTAGGCGCATTCGTGCAGGACCGGCATACCGGAATCATGGGCCAGTTTGGCAAGAAGCCGGACATGATCCCGGTCACCCTGAACATCCACGGCGGCCTCACGACCAAGCAATTTCGCTACGAAATACTTAACAACGCGCGTCTCAGCCCCGTCGCGATGATGGCGACTGTGTTCAACGCTCTGCATGGCGTGAATGAGTACGGAGAAGAGAGCACCTATCGGATGAACGGGCGCATCAGCGTGGGCGGATACCCGGACGTCGCGGTGGATAATATGTTCGCCACCGTTGACGGCGGGCAGCCCGCCGCCGTGCTGGCTGCACTTTCTCTGGGCGAGCGCTTCGGCCGCATTTATGATAATCCCTACAGCGTGCCCGACATTCGCGGTGTTCAACTTGACTTCGATATAGTCCGCGACCGCCGATGGGCCCGCCTGGAAGGCGCCCGAACCGATCTGACCGAAGCCCGTCCCGGCGACGAGATTACCATTGAAACCGTCCTGCGTCCGTACCGTGGTGAAGCCCTCGTGCGTCAAATTCCCATCCGCATCCCAACCTCTATTTCGAAGGGACCTTTGCGTATTCTGGTCAGTGATGGGGAAACCCTCGATCGCATCCGCCATGGCGCGCCGATGTTTGGCCGTAGGCTCGACTTGGCTTCCACGATCGCGCTGCTGAACAAGCAGCACGCCAACAATCGCGTTTATGTTTCGCTGCTGGAGGCCAATCCCGAAGTCATGGTGGCCGACAAGGTGATGCCGACGCTTCCGCTTTCCATCATGAACGTGATGGACGGCATGCGCGGAACCCAGGAAATGGTAGTGCTGGGCGAGTCGTCGGTAAACGAGGCAGCAACCACGCCGCTCGATTACATGGTCGCGGGCGCTCAGGTTTTGACCATCACGATCAAATAGTTCTTAGAGCGCCCAGGGTTCGTCAGTTACCGCTACTGGGTACTCGGTACTCTTCCCTCCGTGATACCCTAAATTCCTCCGCTCAAAACTGATCACGAGGTATGAACTTGGCAATCCGCCTGCGTAAGCTAGCTCCCATCATCCCGCTCTTTCTCCTCCTTTCTGTCACCTCTCTCGCGTCTGGCGAAGGCACGCGCACCTGGGAACAATCGAAATTTGACGAACTGACCAAGGGCACGGCCAAGGGTGTAGCCATTCGCAGCGCAGGCGGCCTCGAACTGGCTCCGGCTTTCAAGTCCATCGCCACCACTCCATCCACTTATATCTGGTCCATTGCCGCTGATCAGGGCGGAAATCTTTACGCAGCCACGGGCGCTCCCGCGCGCGTGTACCGCATTACACCGGACGGCAAATCGACACCGATCTTCGAGCCCCAGGAATTGCAGGTTCAGGCTCTGGTCGTCGGCGAGAAGGGCGTGATCTACGCGGCCACCAACCCCGATGGCAAGGT
>WNFB01005756.1_pt1 | contig 11084 bp, 11 predicted proteins | sample 5400501 | NCBI WGS metagenome assembly WNFB01 (sample SAMN13153341, study PRJNA577476) | soil metagenome | isolation source: 200 cm saprolite under Douglas fir tree site 2 hole 1 | place: USA:California | collected 2015-04-18 | reverse complement strand
TGGTCCGCGACGAAATTCGGATCCAAGGCTGCAACCATGTATTCGCCGAGGGGGACGGCATCAAAGTGAAATTGCCCCGCGTCGTCCGTGCGAGCGCTCAGTGTGAACTCCGAGGCTTTCGCCTTCAAAACGACATCGACACCGGAAACAGGGCGATGCTGGGGATCGTGGACAATGCCGCGCACAGTGCCAAATACCGTTGCAAGACACGCGCCCGCGAGAGGCAAAACAAAAAGCACGCACAACAAAAATCTGCGCATGTGAACTCTTTCTCCCCAAAAGGATGAATCGCGCGGCATTCGAGCCGCGGTTGAGCCCGATCAGCGAAGGTGAGGGAGACGGCGGCCCTTCAGGCGGCCGCGGAGATGAATCGAGGAGGGGGAGAGAGAGGCTCGATGGAACGCGGAAAATCCAAGGGCTTCGCCAATTCGATCGGCGAGGTGACCGCAGCCGACGGAGCGACGGTTATGGACAGAGGCAACATGAAGGCAACCGGAGTAACGAGCGAGCGGTCAGAATCATGACAGCAAGACATGCTGCAGGCCATCATGCCGGACATGTCATGCCCGCAATCCATGTGATTCGCAGGTGCCGCGGGAGTTTTCTGGTGATGATGCGCGGGAATCGGGCATTGACCGGACCTGCAGCAGGCCATTTGATACGAAGACCACGCGGCACCCGCGAGAGGCGCGTAGAGCAAAGCAACCATGAGCAAACAGATGCTTGCGGAAAACGAACGCCGGCGGTTTTGAAGCGCAGTTTGCATGTGTTACGCGGCCGCTATCAGTCGTCAGACACTATAGCGTGAAGCGCCATAGTTTGCAAGGCAAATCAAGAAATGCTGCACACGCTCCAATTCACTATACGCCAGATGCCACTGTTTTTCGCGGTATGCCCGCCGGATCGGCGGGCCAAAGCGAACTTTTGTGGCCGGAGCCATCTTGACTTAGCGTGCGGTGCGTCGCAGACTCGATTCATGGCGCACAGCTATATTCGATTTGATTTTGGCACCGACGAGGAAAAGGCGCAGCAGGCGCGGCACAAGTTGGATGGCTGGAGGCAGGCCTTTCGCCTCGACAAAAAGCTGCAGTACAAAGTGGACCGTCCCGAGAGCGCGGCTGCCGAGGCCGCTTCCAAGTCCGAACCCGCTGCCGCACTGTCCGAGAGATCCAAGGGAAAAGCCCCGGAAAAGGCCAAGGGCAAGGCCGCTTCCGCCAAATCGAGCGCGCCACCCGCGGAAAAATCAACCCCGGCCGCCAATGGAAAAGTCAGCCTTCTCGTACGTCTGTATTTCTCCTCGCATGAAAAGCTTTCCGAACAGCGCTGGCTGGACCGCATCCCGTCCGAGGAGCCCTTCAAGAGTGCTTCGCCGAAAGTCGTCCATCACAGCGATCCGGAATTCGAATCGACGGACAAGCAGTTCGAAGCCCTGGAGTGATTGGACTGAGGCAAGGATTTTCTGGAATTCGACCTCAAGGCCAAATTGGCTGCATAGCTCGGGTAAAGGGATTGCCCAGAAACATCAATTTGGACTGAGGCCAGTAGAATTCCGGTATAATTGAATCCCGCAGAGGCGCAATTCCGAATTCCAACTCGAGGGCAGAACGAATGGCGTTACAAACGCGCGTCAAACTGGCAAAGCTTGACGCCCCCAAGGTTCACGGCCTCGATCACGACACCCTGATTCGCCTTTACCGCACGATGTTCCTCTCGCGCAGGCTCGATGACCGCGAGATTCAACTGAAGCGCCAGAACAAAATCTACTTTCAGATCTCCAGCGCCGGGCACGAAGCGGTTTGCGCCGCCATGGGGCTGTTCCTGCGCCCTGGAGTCGACTGGATTTATCCTTATTACCGCGACCGCGCGCTTTGCCTCATGCTCGGCGTCACGCCTCTCGAAACCCTTCTCGCGGCGGTGGGAGCGAAGGACGATCCTAGTTCCGGCGGGCGGCAGATGCCTTCGCATTGGGGCCAGCCCAAGTTAAACATCGTCAGCAAGTCCTCCTGCACGGGCACGCAATTCGTGCAAGCCGTGGGCGCCGCGGAAGCCACGCTCTATTACGAGGGACGGCCCAAAGCGCTTGCCCAAGCGAAGAAAGCGCCGCTCGGCGAATACGTCAATCATGAGCGCGACGAAATTGTCTATGTCTCCGGCGGAGACGGGGCGACTAGCGAGGGAGAATTCTGGGAATCCTTGAATGTCGCGTGTGCCAAGAAACTTCCGCTGCTCTACTTGGTGGAAGACAACGGCTACGCCATCTCCGTGCCGGTAGAAGTACAGACGGCCGGCGGCAACATCTCGAAACTCGTGCGAGGGTTTCCCGGGCTGCACGTGGCGGAATCCGACGGCACCGATCCCATCGAAAGCTACTCCGTCTGCAAGGAAGCCGTGCAGTATTGCCGCGAGCGCCGCGGCCCCGCGCTGATCCACGCGCACGTGACGCGGCCGTATTCGCATTCGCTTTCCGACGACGAAAAACTGTACAAGTCCGCGGAAGAACGCGAGGAAGAGGCTCGCCGCGATCCGATTTCCAAGTTTGCGCTTTTTCTGGTGCGGGAAGGCATCTTGGACCAGAAGCAGATCGAGAGCCTGGAAGCCGAAATCGACAATGAAGTCCGCGAAGCCGCTGATCAGGCGCTGGCCGCCGAAGAGCCGTCCATTGATTCGATTCGAATGAACGTGTATTCGCCGGACGTGGATCCGACCTCGGTGGCGTTCGAAGCAGAACCCAAATTGCACGGCGCGCCAAGGACCATGGTGGAAATGGTCGCCGCAACACTCTCCGATGAGATGGCGCGCGACGAGCGCATCACTGTTTTCGGCGAAGACGTCGCCGATGCCAGCCGTGAGGAAAACCTCAAGCACGTAAAAGGGAAGGGCGGCGTCTTCAAGGCCACCGCGGGATTGCAGCGCAAATATGGCGCCGACCGCGTGTTCAATACGCCGCTCGCGGAAGCCAGTATCGTCGGCCGCGCTGTGGGGATGGCCACGCGCGGATTGAAGCCCGTCGCGGAAATCCAGTTCTTTGATTATATCTGGCCGGCCATGATGCAAATTCGCGATGAGCTGTGCGTGATGCGCTGGCGTTCGAACGGCGCCTTCAAGGCGCCGGTGGTCCTTCGCGTGCCGATCGGGGGTTACCTCACCGGCGGCGGCGTGTATCACAGCCAGAGCGGGGAGTCGATTTTCACGCATTGCCCGGGCTTGCGGGTGGTGATGCCTTCCACTGCGCTCGATGTCGCGGGCCTTTTGCGCACGGCCATCCGCTGCGACGATCCGGTGATGTTCCTTGAACACAAGCATCTCTACCGCCAGCCGTACAATCGCTCGGAGAATCCCGGGCCGGATTTTGCGATTCCCTTCGGCAAGGCGCGCACGGTGAAAGAGGGCAGCGACCTCAGCATCATCACTTACGGCGCGGTGGTCCATCGCTCGGAAGTGGCGGCGGCCCAGCTCGAGCGAGAAGGCATCTCCGTTGAAATCATCGACTTGCGTTCGCTCTCGCCCTACGACTGGGAAGCCATTGCGGCGACCGTTCGGAAGACCCACCGGGTCATTGTGGCTTACGAAGACATGTTGAGCTGGGGCTACGGGGCGGAGATCGCCGCTCGCATCGCGGACGAACTCTTCGAGGAGCTGGACGCCCCCGTCAGGCGCGTTGCCGCGATGGATACCTTCTGCGCATATCAGCCCAAACTGGAGGACGTGATCCTTCCCCAGACGAGCCACATTACGGCAGCCGTGAAGCAACTTCTGGAGTATTGAGCCGATTGGCTTTAGACTATCTCGGCAGGAAACTTTTTTGGGCGCATTTACGTACTTACTGGTAGGGAAGCCAAACAAGATTGTCCTGTGGGGGTGACCCAATGACTTGCGTAAACTGCCAAAAAGACATCGCTGTCGGTTCGAGGTTTTGCTACAACTGCGGCGCCAAACAGCCGGAAACACCCCCGCCAGGCCTCTCGCCGCAGACGGGCGGCAAGAGGAAGCTGATGCGCTCGAGCACAGATAAGAAGATTGCGGGTGTGTGCGCCGGCTTGGCCGACTATTTTGAGCTCGATCCCACGATCGTGCGGGTTCTCTGGTTCCTGGCCGTCTTGTGCGCCGGGACGGGAGTACTTGCTTACGTCATCCTTTGGATTGTGCTCCCCGTGGCTCCGGCTGGCGTAATACCGACCTCGGCGACCGCGGTTTCGTAAACCGCGAGCAGGAACAAAGCACACAGACCATCCGGTGAAGCTCCATTTCCCGAAATGCGTGTCACCCGGGCCTTGCATAACTCGGTTTTGGCGACCACTGCCGATTGCTTCTCCAGATACTCGACCTTACACTTAGGCCCTTCGGCGCAGGGTTGCGGGACCAGTGCACACAGACGTGAAACTAGGCGACGGAACGAACCATGTTCGAGCGATATACACAAAAAGCTCGCCGTGTGATTTTCTTCGCACGCTACGAGGCGAGTCAGTATGGCAGCACCTATATCGAGACGGAGCACTTGTTGCTAGGGCTCTTACGAGAAGATTGGGCGCTTTGCAGGCAGTTCCTAGGGCCAACCAGCGTCGCAGCAGAAATTCGCACCGCGATCGAGAAACAGATTACTAGAGCGGAGCGCATCTCTACTTCCGTCGAGATGCCGCTAACAGACGAATCTAAGAAAGTCCTGAACCTAGCTGCCGAGGAGTCCGAGAGACTCCGCCACCGGCACATTGGAACGGAGCATGTTCTGGTTGGCATGTTAAGGGTGGAAGGCTCACTCGCTGCGCGGCTTCTGCGGGAGAGGGGCCTCAAGCCGGAAGCAATTCGAGTACAGCTGGCCAAGGCTCCAGGCGCCGTTCGCCCCAAAGCATCGGCTGAACCAAGCAGGGGAGCAATCGATGCGCTAGATAGTTTTCTAACGGGACTCAAATGCTATAACTGGGAACAACTGTCTCCCTTCTTTGCTAAGAACACACATTTCGTTGATTCCACGGGAAAGCGCTGGATAGGACGTAACGAAATCGAGAAGCAATTTGAGGTGCTTTTCGCTCCGTACGCAAAGAAAAACGTCGCATTCGTGCTCGAAGGCACTTATTTGGGTCCCGCTGGATCCGCAGTGGCAAGCATATTGTGGCAGAACGTGACCTTCGGAGGCATAGCAACCAGGTCGATGCACCGCATGACGGTCGTCGTTGCACAGGAAGGCGAAGACTGGGTGATTTACTTAATACAAGTAACTCCGGTTGTCGCCAACTGACTCCCCGAAGGATTCGCCTGCAGAGATTTATTTGTCCAGCTTCGAATATTTTGGGGGCCGAGATCTGCCTCCTCTTTCGAACAGAGGCTGGTCGAGAGACAACCGTCCTGCGCCGACGGTGGCGAGGGCGAAGCTCCCAGCCAGCATCGCCAGCGGGAACTCGTAATTGTGCACCGCCAGGTAGCTGCCCGTGCTGTGGACCTTCCAGATGGCCACGCCCATTTCGATGGCCAGGAGCAGCGCCGCCGCCCGCGTAAACAAACCTAAGACCAAGAGCAACGCGCCGAAGACTTCCAACACACCGGAAATGTAAACGAAATATCCGGGCAGACCGTGCTCCACAAAGAAGCCCTGCATCCCCGCGCCGGAGTACGCCAGTTTTGGGTAACCGTGGGAGAAGAAAATCAGCCCAAGAGCCAAGCGGAGGACCAGCAACCCCAGCGGCTGAAGGGAATCGAGCGACTTCATGAAAAATCCTCCGCGATTCGTTGCAAGAACTTGATTCGAACGCTTCGGGATTTTAGCAGAAAAGCAAAGCCCTCACCGGCGTCCGCGGCGTGACCAGGGTTTCAGGTACAATCTTTAGCGAATCACAAAGTGCAACGGGGATACATGACGAAGGTTGAGACGATTGGTGTCGTTGACCGCGGAGCTGACGCCGGGGGAATAAACAGCGTTATTCGCGGCGTGGCGCGTGCCGCGAGCTGCACTCCCTCCGTGAGTGCTGCCAACACTACGCCCGAGGTCGGCGCATGAGGAGGAAACTCCTCATTGCCGTGCCGCTGCTTGTCCTGGTGGCGCTGGTGGCCTGGATGCTCCGGCCCAAGCACGAAACGCTGGGGGAAGCGTTTGTCAGCGAAAAAGTTGCGCCGCTCCTGAGCGGCATCGCGCAGGTCCGCGAGCAGGTGGGAGCGTTGCATTACGGGGAGCGCGTGGACGTGATCGGCAAGCGCAATGACTATGTAAAGGTGCGGACTAGCGCCGGGACGGTTGGCTGGGTAGAGAGCCGGCAGTTGATGGAACCTGCTCTGTGGCAGCGCAGCATCAAGTTGCTGGATGAGACACGAAGCATGCCGGTGCAGGCCCGGGGGCGCACCAAGGTCTCCACTAATTTGCGTGTGCAGCCTGGGCGGATGGAGCCACGCCTCTATAAATTTGGACGAAACGTGCCGGTGGAGATTGTGGGCCGCGCCGTGGCTGATTGGGTGCAAGTCACGGATGAGAAAGACTCTTCGAATGAGCCGCAGGAAACGAAAAAAGAGGACTGGTTTCTGGTCCGTGGTGTGGCGACGCGACCGCCTGGGGACGCTTCGGCCCGCGCAGCCGAATCCACAAACACGACGCAGCCCGGCGATCAGACCGCGCCCATCGCCGGCTGGGTGGTAGCGCGATTCATCGAGTTGGACCTGCCGGATGCGGTGCGCGAAGGAGCGAATTCCGCAAACATCCACCCGCTGGCATGGTTTGAACTGAATCGCGTGAGTGACCCTTCGGGCGACAAGCCACAGTACCTTGTGGCCGCGGCGCGCGGGCCGGAAGGACAAGTCTGCGACTTCACGGCGCTGCGCGTGTACACGTGGTACGTCAGGAAGAGCCGGTACGAGACCGCGTTCATCGAAAATAATCTGTGCGGCCAGTTACCCGTGCGCCTTGGCAAAGGACCCAAGGGCGAACCCGAGTTTCGCTTCCGGGTGATGGATGGTAATAAAGAAGAGCGCGTCTACCGTTTGATCCAGACGGTTGTTCGCCGCATCCGGGAACCGGGCGAAATTTCCGGAAAACACGGCCCGACGAAACAGACAAAGTCAGCGGCAAAATAACTCACATGGTTCAAAATCTTTTGCAATTGGACATGACGGTCGGATGGAATGTGGACTGCTAAAGAAGTCGCGCACACTCTGAGATCAAGAGGCTGAGGCGGAGAGAAACGATGACGCTGCATATCAGCGAGGCGGAAGTGCGGGCGGTTTTAACGATGCCGCTGGCAGTGGAGGCCGTGGAAGAGATTTCGCGCAAGCAGGCGACGGGAGAAGTAATCGTGCATCCGCGCAGGCGATTCGAATTGCCGGGCGGCGGATTCTTTCACTATATGGCCTCGGCGGATTTCTCCTCCGGCTTCGTTGCCATGAAGCAGTACACCTACGTGCGCGGCAAGCTGCGTTTTCTTGTTCCACTCTATGAGATGGCCACTGGCGACTTGGTGGCGATGATCGAAGCGGATTACATGGGGCAACTGAGGACAGGCGCGGCTTCCGGCGTGGCCACGAAATACCTGGCGCGCAAAAATTCTCGCACCGCGGCAATCATCGGTACTGGAGGCCAGGCGAGGACGCAGCTCGAAGCGGTTGCCGCCGTTCGAAAGCTGGAATCCGCGCGCGCCTATGGACGCAATACGGCCAAGCTCGCAAACTTTTGCAAAGAGATGTCTGAACGGCTGGGAATCCCCGTACATCCGTGTTCATCGGCAGCAGAGGCGGTGCGCGGCGCGGACATCGTCTCCACAGCTACTACTGCCTCGCAGCCGGTGGTAAGTGGAGCGGATCTGTCGCCGGGAGCGCACATTAACGCCATTGGCGCCAACCACGCGCACAAGCGCGAGCTGGACGACGAAGCCGTCGCCAGCGCCGACATCATTGTCGTGGATTCCGTGGAACAGTCGCGGCAGGAAGCCGGCGATCTCATCATCGCTTTTCATGGTGATGAGATTTGCTGGACGGGGGTCAAAAAGCTTTCCGAGATTGTCGCGGGGAAAGCCAGCGGCAGAACCAGCGATACGGAAGTCACGCTCTTCAAGTCGAACGGCATTGCGTCCTGGGATCTCGCCGTGGCGATGAAAGTTTACGCCATGGCGCGAGAGAAAGGGCTTGGCAGGGAATTGCCGCTGTGGAGTGATGTCGAGAAAAGCTAGACGAGCAGCCTAATTGCCTTTTTCATGGAGTTTGCGGCGCAAGGCATCATGCAGCCGGAACTTCACGTCGGCGGGCAGTTCGACCGGTTTCGAATCGCAGAAGACATCCACGGTCAGCCGGGTTTGATCGACCACCATCTTGCAGTCTTCGCAATGCTCGAGATGCCGTTCGAGTTCCTGCCTCACCGGTAGCTCGAGCTCGCCGTCGATGTAATCGGAAATCTCGCGAATCACGCCTTTGCAATTCAATTTGTGCCACCCTGTCGAAAATAGCGATCCAGCTTCTGACGGAGTTTCAGCCGGGCTCGCAGCAACCGGGATTTTACCGCGGATATTGAAATGCCGAGCGCTTTGGCGGTTTCCTCGGTGGAAAGCTCTTCGACGTCGCGCAGCACGAAAACAAGGCGGAAATCCGGCTCCAGCTTGTCGATGACCTCGGAAAGAATTTCGTGCATTTCCGTTTGGGCAAAACGCTGTTCCGGGCTTGGCCCCCAATCCTCGAGCTCGCGGGGCATGAGGTCTTCATCGCCCGCAATCGGTTCGTCGAGTGAAAACTGGTTCGGGCGGCGCTTGCGCAGCCGCATCAGTGCTTCATTCGCGGCGATGCGGACGAGCCAAGTGTAAAAGCGGGAGTCTTCCTGGAAATCCCTGAGGTGCGCGTAAGATTTGAGGAAGGCATCCTGCATGGCGTCCTCGGCGTCTTCGCGATTCCGCGTGATGTTCATGGTGAGCCGGAAAATTTTCGCTTCGTAACGGTTCACGAGTTCTTCGAAAGCATGCGCATCGCCATGTTTGGCGGCGGCCACCAGCAGGTGTTCGTCGTCGCGCGCAACAGTAGAAGGTAAACGGTGGGGGTTCGGGGCGCTCAATTGTCTTGGCAGGCCGATTGGCGGCCGCATCCTCGCTTCCGGGAGTATTAAGGTAGCATAGAGCATCGAACACTTCCGCCGTACTCGTGTTTGGATGCTATCGCTAGCAATGAGATTCAGGAAATGCACTAAAGTTACGGCGTTGTTGCACTTTGAGAAAATTACGGGATTGATCGCCGTTGCGGAGTCATGCTCAAGTCATTTGCTGTGAGCTACTTAGAGTGCCTTGCGGCGAATCCTGACGTTTCACTTTGGCAACGAGGGTACCCATGACGGTCTGGCCGCCTAGCTCGAAAAGCGCGTTCCTGAGTTCACGGGTTCAGTAGTAAAATCAAAAGCCTGAGAAAGCTGGCGCAATGCGAACACTTCCCGACCATCTTCGCAAAGGCATGAGGCTCGTGATCGTGGGGTGCAATCCGAGCGAGTCTTCGGTGCGGGTGGGCCACTATTATGCCGGGCGAGGGAACGAATTCTGGCCGATGCTTTATGAGAGCGGCGTTGTGCCGGAGCCCTTCGATTACCACGACGACAAACGGGTGATCGAATTCGGCGTGGGGCTGACGGACCTGGTGAAGCGTCCCACAAAAGGAATTGAAGAACTGAAGCGCGAAGATTACGCCGAAGGCCGCATCGTCCTCTCACAGAAGCTGGAGGAATTCGCGCCTCACGTCGTGGCGTTTAACGGGAAGCTTACTTACGAACAGTTTTCCCAGCGAAAATGTAAATTTGGCATTCAGAAAGAGCTGCTCTACGGCGCGCGGGTATACGTCCTGCCTTCCACCAGCGGCGCGAATGCCACGGGCAAGAGTGAGAAGCTGCGGCATTTTAGGAAACTGGCACAACTCGTTGCTCGCATCGGCAAAGAACATGAGGCACGAAGCCATTGAACGGAGTTCCCCATGAGTAACAGTGCGCAACCTGCGCAAGCTGGACCGGTCATTCTGGAAGCGAAGCACGATGGCATCGCCACATTGGTGATGAATCGCCCCGACCGGTTGAATGCGCTGAACAATGAACTGGCGATGGCTGTCAATGATGCGCTCGGACGCATCGCGAATGATGAGACCATCGCCGTTGTCGTTATTACAGGCGCGGGGCGCGCTTTTTGCGCGGGCGGGGACCTGGGCGCGCTGGCGAAGGGCCATCAGACTGGCGCAACGCATGAATTGGAGCCGCTGCTGCGCGCGGGCATGCAATTGGTCCTCAAGATGCGCATGATGCCGCAGCCTGTGATTGCCGCAGTGAACGGCGCCGCCGCAGGGGCGGGCATGAACATTGCGCTGGCTGCGGACATTCGGATTGCCGCAGAAGAAGCGACCTTCGGGCAGAATTTTGCGAAGGTCGGATTATTTCCCGATTATGGCGGGACGTATTTCCTGCCGCAGCTGGTCGGGCCTGCGAAAGCCGCGGAGCTTTTTTACACCGGCGACATGATTGACGCTAAAACAGCACTCGCTCTTGGCCTCGCCAATCAAGTTGTTCCTGCCGCGCAGCTGGAAGCGGCAGTGAAGACACTTGCGAACAAAATTGCTGAGGGTCCGTCGCTGGCCATCCATGCGGTGAAGAGAGCGCTTTTTGCCAGTGGGGAAAAGGAACTCGCCCGCGCGCTCGAGAACGAAGTCCAGGAACAGGTTCGTTGTTTCCTGTCGGAGGACTGCAACGAGGGAATTCGAGCGTTTTTCGAAAAGCGCCCTCCAAAGTTTCATGGCAAGTAGCCTTCCCGGTTCAAGCCCCGCGACGATCATGGACAGCGGCCACGAAACGATTCAGCTGCGGCTCGAAAATCGCACGGCGCGGATTACGCTCGACCGCCCGCCGCTCAATATTCTCGACATTCCGATGATGCAGGCGCTGGATGCTGCGCTGGAACGCGCGCTGCCCAAATGCGACTTCGTGATTTTGCAGGGCGCGGGCCCCAAGGCCTTTTCCGCCGGAGCGGAAATTGCCGATCATGCTCCCGAGCGCGTCGAGAAAATGCTCTCGGCCTTTCACGCTGTGTTTCGCAGGCTCGCCGCCGCGGAATGCCTGACTATTGCTGGCGTGCACGGCTATTGTCTTGGCGGCGGGATGGAAC
>WNFB01005754.1_pt1 | contig 11085 bp, 7 predicted proteins | sample 5400501 | NCBI WGS metagenome assembly WNFB01 (sample SAMN13153341, study PRJNA577476) | soil metagenome | isolation source: 200 cm saprolite under Douglas fir tree site 2 hole 1 | place: USA:California | collected 2015-04-18 | reverse complement strand
AGACTCTTCATGCGCATCCATCCGATTGATCTGGCCATCGTCATTGCTTATCTGCTTGGCGTCACCGCGCTGGGAATCCATTTCCGCCGCGGGCAGCAGGACGCTAAGGATTATTTTCTTGGCGGGCGGACGGCGCCGTGGTGGGCGTTGGCGCTCTCTATCGTTGCGACGGAAACCTCCACGCTCACCATCATCGGAACGCCGGCAATTTCCTACGGCGGGAATCTGACGTTTTTGCAGTTGGTTTTTGGATACCTGATTGGCCGGGTTCTCATCGTCCTGATCTTGCTCCCCGGATATTTTCGCGGCGAGTTCCTGACGGCGTATGCGCTGACAGAGAAAAGGTTTGGCGAGAGAATGCGCGCGGTAGCCGCGACCACGTTTTTGATCACCCGGGCGGTTGCGGAAGGCGTGCGCGTTTCGGCAATCGCGCTCGTGGTCAGCGCGGTTCTGGGAACATCGGAGCGGCTTGCCGTGGTGATCGTGATTGCGCTGACCGTGCTGTACACGTTCGAAGGGGGAATGAAAGCCGTGATTTGGACGGACGTCGCGCAGTTGCTGGTGTATTTGACGGGTAGCGCGGTGACTTTCTGGGTGCTGCTGCACCGCATCCCCGGCGGATGGAGCGAAGTGACGCAGGTTGCGGCTGCGGCCGGACATAAGCTGCAAGTATTTGATTTTTCTTTTGACCTCGCGACAAAGTACACGTTTTGGTCGGGCTTAATCGGCGGCGCGTTTCTGACCATGGCGAGTCACGGCACCGACCAAACGATCGTGCAGCGGCTGCTCGCCGCGCGAAATGAGAAGGACAGCCGGCGCGCGTTGCTGGCGAGCGGCGGAATTATCCTGATGCAATTCACGATTTTTTTGCTCATCGGCGTCCTGCTTTTTGTGTTTGCGCAGCACGCGCCACTGCTTGCGGCGGGGGAAAGAGCGGACCGAATCCTTCCGCTATTTCTGGTGAGGGAAATGCCGCCGGGTCTGGCGGGATTGCTGCTGGCGTCGATCATCGCCGTGGCCATGTCCAACGCCAGCGGGTCGCTAAACTCGCTGGCGGCTTCGAGCGTGCTTGATTTTGCGCGATTGCGCGGACGGTCTGCGGATCAAGAGAAATTTTTGCGACTATCACGGGGGATGACGCTGGTTTGGGGCCTGATTCTGATGGGCTTTGGCTTTGTGAAGTGGGGACCGGTGCTCGAAGCAGGGTTGACCGTGGCGTCGTTGCCTTTCGGGAGCTTGCTGGGATTGTTTCTATTGGGGACGCTCGACCGGAGGGCCAGCGCCGCCGGGGCGCTAACCGGGATGTTTGCTGGATTGGCCACAGTCCTTTCCGTCTGGGCGTTTACGCGCGTTGCGTTCACGTGGTACGTCTTGATTGGAGCGTGTGTGACGTTTGTGGTGGGAAGCCTCGTGAGCCGGATTCGAATGGAAAAAGTGGCGGCGTAAAGCCGCCGATACAGAGGCGCGATGAGCGAAAAGCGGCTGGAACTGGTGCGCGGGCTGGGAGCGTGGGCCTCCGGCGCGATCGTCGTCGGCACGATGATCGGCACGGGAATTTTTCTGAAGCCTGCCGAGATGGCGCGCGAGGGGCGCTTTGTTTCTGTCGTGTTTGCGGCGTGGATTGTGGGAGCGATCCTTTCGTTGTTTGGCGCGCTGTCGTTCGCGGAGCTTGGCGCGGCGATTCCGGAGGCCGGCGGCGAGTACGCCTATTTGCGGCGGGCGTTCGGGCCCGTGTGGGGATTCCTATTTGGGTGGATGCATTCGATTGTGGGGCGCCCGAGCTCGCTATCGTCGATTTCGGCGGGGATGATGCGGTTTCTGAGTTTCCTGGTGCCCGTCGTGGCCGCGCCGATTTTTGCCGTGCACATCGCAATTCCCGGATTGACGGCATGGATCAAGCCATACGATTTCGTTTTCACCTGGGCGCAGCCGCTGGCGGTTTTCTGGATCGCCGTCATGAGTGGAGTCAACTACCTTGGCGTGCGGCTGGGCGGTGCGGTGCAGGTTTTCCTGACGGCGATCAAGATCACCTCTGTGGCCATCGTGATTGGTGTGGCGTTTTTTTCACCGGCCGCGGCGCCGCACGCGCCCGACCCGATTTGGCCCGCGGTGATGAATGGCGGTGTATTGAGCGCGTTCCTCGCGGCGCTGGCAGCAGCGCTGTGGGCTTACGACGGATGGGAAGATCTGAATCTTGTGGGCTCAGAGGTCGAGAATCCGCAGCGAAATTTTCCGCGGGCGCTTGTCGGAGGCGTGGCGCTTGTCGCACTGATCTATTTTCTCTTCAGCGCGGCCTGCTTGAAAGTGCTGCCGTTCGAAAGCGTCGCGGCTTCGCCGCACATCGCTTCGGACGTCGTGGAGCACGTTGCCGGACGCGGCGCGGCAGCTTGGATCACGCTCGCAATGGTCATCAGCGCGCTCGGGTCAATGAACTCATCGGTCTTGAGCGGCGCGCGGCCGTCGTATGCCATGGCCCGAGACGGCATTTTCTTCAAAATTGTGGACGGGATTCACCCGAAGTACCGGACACCCGGGCGCGCACTGATTTTTCAAGCCGTGCTGGCGAGCCTGATGGCACTGACGGGGACGTTCGAAGAACTCACGAACCTGTTCATTTTTGCCGGTTGGATTTTTTACGGTGCGGCGGTCGTGGCGCTGTTCCGGCTGCGGCGGACGGAGCCGGACATGCTGCGTCCGTACCGCTGCTGGGGGTATCCCTGGGTGCCGGGAATGTTCGTTGCCGGCGCTCTCGCCCTTACGTTTAACATCTGGCTCGACCGTCCAGGGCGGTCATCGATCGGGCTACTGCTGATTTTGGCGGGGCTTCCGTTTTACCGACTCTGGAGCAAGAGGCTTCAACAGCCATGACGCAATTGAATCTCGGTACAAGCTCTATTTCGACGGGTGTGACACTACAAGAAGCGGCGACAAAACCTTCACGGAGGAAAAGAGTAACGATAGCCCTGTTGTTGGGCCTGCTGGCGCCGGGTCTTGGGCAAGTTTACGTCAAAAGACCTGGGAGAGGGTTTGTCGCGGCGTTGTCCGCCCTCGCATTTCTAGCCCTTGCCGGGGAATTACGCTTCTTCTTGACGTTCCCTGGTTTAGTGAGCTCGCTTCTTGCGAGCGTCTTATTGCGCCTGTGGATCATTGGCGATGCATGCCATCTGGCGTGGAGAGAAATGCCCGTTGAAGTGACTTCCAGGAATTCGAGAATTAGCTCAGCGTTAATCGTGGTGCTGATTCTACTGGTGAGTGTGTATCCCGGTCCCGATTTGTGGCTGAAGTACTGGGCTCACTTCCGGGCATACAAAATCTCATCGGGCTCGATGTGCCCGACGCTCTGTGAGGACGATCGCATGGTCGTCTCGACAGCCGCATATCGAAATAGGGCCCCGGGCCGGGGAGAACTGGTCATTTTCGATTTCAAGCAAACAGGACAGATGTTCCCGAAGCGCGTCGCAGGTGTCCCGGGTGACCGCGTAGCGAGGGGGCCGGCAAACACCATACTCGTCAACGGAAATGCGCTGAAGATCCCCGCGCCGTGCGGCAAAACTGCCGCGCCGGAGGGTCTCGCCCCGGAAGGTCCGGATTTTGAACCGGTCAAGGTGCCAGACGGATCCCTTTTTGTTATTGGGGACAACCTCGACAACAGTTACGACAGCCGTTTTTTCGGTTTCGTGCCGCTTGACCAGGTGAAAGGAAAGCCCGTATTTCTCTATTGGGCTCCCGATGGCTCTCGGATCGGATGCGCACTGCGATAACGAAACTTTGACACCTCCTCGATTAAGCGGAGGCGGAGCGGGCTGCGAATTTGGCGGCGGCGATAGGCAGAACTGCGGCTTCGGCTTCGCGCGAAGCTTCGATGGCGGGATGAAAAAGTTTCGCGAGGGCTTCGATGCCGGTGACGAGGCGGGGGCCGGACCGGGAGAAATGGCTGCTGGCTTCGAGGGCGTAGACACGCTTATCGCGGACGGCGGGAATCGACTGCCACGCGTCGGGGAGTATCATGGCGCGGTATTCGTTGCGAGACTGCTCGGCGCTGTAGCCGCAGGGCGCGATCAGTAAAATATCCGGCGCGGCGTTCATCACATCGTCGATGGTGACGCGGAAGGATGGTGTCCGCTTTTTGCCGAGGACATCTTCTCCGCCCGCCAGTTCAATCATTTCCGGAACCCAGTGGCCGCCAACGTAAAAAGGCTGGAGCCACTCAAGAAATGCGACGCGCGGGCGCTCCGTCTTTGAGCGCATCTGCGCTTCGAGTTTGCCAAGCCGCGCGCCGATTTGCTGGAGCAACGCTTCCGCTTCATGACCACGGCGAGTTTCTTCGCCAACCCACAAGATGTCTCGCCAAACATCACCGAGATCCTGGGGATTCAGGCAGAGCACATCGGGACGCGCGGGAAAGCGAATCAGGGCGGTTGCCAAATCATCCGGCGAAGCGGCACAGACGTGGCACAAATCCTGGGTGACGATTAGATCGGGGGCCAGCTCTTCGAGCGCCTGCGCGTCAACTGCGTAAAGGCTTTCGCCGCGGCTGACGTATTCGCGGACGAGACGGTCAATTTCCGATGGCGAAGCGTCGTGAGGAATGCGGGAATGGATGACGACTCGCCTAGCGCGGGTTTCCGCGGGGAAGTCGCACTCGTGGCTCACGCCAACGACTTCTTTGTCGAGACCGAGGGCGAAGAGAATCTCCGTCGCCGACGGCAGGAGGGAAACGATTCGCATGGAAGAGTTCAACTATTGTGCAATTGACATACCGGTATTTGTCGTGTCAACTCGCAGCTTCCCGTGGTCGAATGGAAGTGAGAATCGCACATGCGGAAGCCCAAGGTCAAAAAGAAACCGCCTCCCGCGTGCAACTGCGATTGCGTCAGATGCGACATCGGCAATCACTGCGCCAGACGGCCTCTCTGTCAGCATCCCCGCTGGAACGAAATCGATCCTAAGCGAAAGCCGCCTCGGGACGACTGACATCCTGCGAACGGGCCTTCTTGGCTTGTTCCTTTTTCACCCATTCAACAAAGAGTTGCTGAAATTCATCTTGGGTGTAGATACCCCTGTGAATGAGCAGCGTATTCATGGCGTAGATGGTCGCCTTGAACGCCTCATCTCTAGAAGCCAACTGCATAGCTTCCTCGTATGACATAAGGTCTCCACCTCCCATGCTACCTTCCACTCGGAAAGGATAGCTTGCTGGCTGATGATACGCCCGCTTGCTGTTGTGTTGCAACGCTCTTCCCGTGACGGCTGCCGCTTTCGCGCCGCACGGTTGTCTATTTGTAAAGAAAATACTTGCGGCGGAGCGCGTCGAAGGTAGCGAGGACGGGGGCCCAGCTGGCGACGATTTGTTCGGGTGGCGTGCCTTCTTGCAACATGCGAACCGTTTCTGCGTTACCGAGAAGGACGATCAATTTTGCCGAATCAAAGTTTGACGGATTGAGCTTTTGCAACACCGCGGCAATTTCCAGGCCCATACGCATGGAACGAACGGCAGCGCGGTCGCTGATGCGGACAGCCACGCCTCCGCAGCGCTGGCCGGCGTCGAGGCCTGAAGCAGGGATGAACGGATGATCAACGAAGCTCAGCCCAGGAAGGTGGCGTGCGTTCAGCGCCGTAGCGACAGCCACGCCATCGATCCACGGGGCGCCAAATTCTTCGAACGGAGTTTCCGTGCCGCGGCCGACAGAGACGCCGGCGCTTTGCAGAATTTCGAGGCCGGGATAGAGGATGGACCCTTTCGTCGTGCGCAGATTGGGCGACGGAGGAATCCATTTGATGCCGGTGCTCTCGAAGAAATAGTTGCGATGCCAGTTGCGCATGGCGATGACGTGGAGGTCGCAGTTGACGTGGTTTTCGGCGTTGAAGAATTGCGCCAGCTCGCCGATGGTGAGACCGTAGCGCACGGGCAGAGGAAAATAGCCGACGAAATTTGTTTTGTCGGAATCGAGGATGGGGCCCTCGACGATGTTGCCTCCAAGAGGATTAGGGCGGTCCAGGACGTAAAAAGAAATGTTGCGCTTGGCGGCTTCCTCCATGCAGTAGGCCATCGTGGTGGTGTAGGTGTAGAAGCGCACGCCGGCGTCCTGCACGTCGAAGACGAGCGCGTCGATGCCTTTCAACATCTCGTCAGTGGGACGGAGCGTTTCGCCGTAGAGACTGTAGGTAGGGAGTCCCGTGACGGGATCTTTTGAGGAAGGAATTTTTTCATCGTTGCGGCCGGCGAGGCCGTGTTCGGGACTGAATAGCGCGACGAGATGCATCCCCGGCGCTCGAGACAAGACTTCAATGGTTGTTCGGCCTTGAAAGTCGAGGCCAGTGTGGTTGGTGATTAGGCCCACGCGTTTTCCACGAAGAGGGGAAAACTTTTGCGCTTCGAGAATATCCAGTCCCACTTGCACGCGGCCTGGACGGCGTGGGGGCTTGGCGGAGCCGGCGCTGCTGAAGAAGGCGAAGAGCAGTGCGATGCATACGACCACAACGATTCTTGCCAGCATTCCACGCCGATGTTTGCGCAAAGGATTCCTCCTGGTGTTCGCCGACTCCAATGATATTCTGGAACGCCTCGTTTGAGGCCGCGTTGTAAGCATGAAGTGCGCGTGCTATATACAGGCGCAGTCACCGGGCGCCGACCGGGAGAATCTCAATTGAGGAAAGGACGCGGTACAGGAGTTCTGCTTTTTGCTTCAGTCTCCATCATCTTTATTATGGCCCACACCATGCGAAGTCAGAGCCGAGGATCTTCCACGAAGAGCGGTGTCGCCGCGGAAAAGACTGCGCCGGCGAAAAACGTTTCGGGAAAACTGACTTCCACAGCGAAACAGTGGGTGGAAGCGACGCTGCGGAAGATGACGCTCGACGAAAAAGTCGGGCAAGTGATTTTCACGACGTATCACGGCAGCTTTATTGCGAGCGATGCGCCTGCGTACGAGCAGATCATGCGTGACATCGAGAAACTGCACGTGGGCGGTTTCATCAACGTGACGCATGGTTCGCCGCTGGGAGTCGTCAAGAGCCAGGCGTACCCGACCGCCGTGCTGGCCAATCAGATGCAAGCAAAATCGAAGCTGCCGCTGCTGATCGCGGCAGATTTCGAGCGCGGAACGGCGATGCGGCTCGATGAAGGCACTTCGTTCCCGACGGCGATGGCCCTGGCGGCCGCGGGAAATGTGAAAGATGCCTACACGATGGGGAAGATCACGGCGCTCGAGGCGCGCGCGGTGGGCGTGCAATGGATTTACGCGCCAGACGCGGACGTGAACAACAATCCGAACAATCCCATCATTAACACGAGGTCGTTTGGGGAAGATCCCGCGCAGGTGGCGGAGTACGTGGCCGCGTTCGTGAAGGGCGTGCAGGAAAACGGCGGCCTCGCGACCGCGAAACATTTTCCAGGACACGGCGATACCGCGGCGGATTCGCACATTGATTTGCCGGTGATTCATGCGGACCGCGAGCGGCTGGAGAATCTGGAGCTGGTGCCCTTTCGCGCAGCGATTTTGGCCGGCGCGGGCACGGTGATGACCGGGCACTTGTCGATTCCCGCGCTGGAGCCGGATCCGAATACGCCGGCGACGCTCTCTTCGAATATTTTAACCGGCATGCTACGTAAGGAGCTTGGATTTCAGGGGCTCGTGGTCACCGATGCGATGGACATGGGCGGAATCACAGTGCGGTATGCGCCGGGCGAAGCGGCGGTGCGCGCGTTTGCTGCGGGCGCGGATGCGCTGCTGATGCCGCCGGTGCCGGATGCGGCGTTTGAAGCGCTGCGGGACGCGGCGAAATCAGGGCGCGTTGCGCGCGAGAGATTGGATGCTTCGGTGCGGCGCATCCTGGAGGCAAAGGCGCGGCTGGGGTTGAATGCAAATCGAATGGTCGACGTGGATGCGATCAACAGGAAATTCAGGCGCGTGGAGTGGCAAAAACAAGCGCAGGACATTTCGGACCGCGGCGTAACGCTGTTGCGGGATACGCCAAAACGTTTGCCGCTCGATGGGACGAAGCCGATTCGCGCGCTTCTGGTTTCGCTGTACGCCGACCCCGAGCCGTATCCGGGAGAAGATCTGGAGCGCGAGCTGAGATCGCGTGTGGATTCGCTGACGGCGCTGCGCGCGGACACGCGGTTTGTGAAGGCGGATAATCTGAAGCTGCCTGCGCCGGACACATATGACGTGGCGATTCTCGCGTTGTTCGTGCGCGTGAGCGACCGCAAAGGCAACGTGGATGTTCCTGCCGAGCAGGCGGCGCTTGCAGAAAAGATCTACAAGAGCGGCAAGCCGGTCATCACCGTCGGACTCGGCAGCCCGTATTTAATCGAACGATTTCCGCAGGCGGAGACGTGGCTGGGTGCGTTCGGGATCAGCGACGTGGCGCAAATCTCCGTGGCGCGAGCGCTGTTCGGGCAGATTCCCGTGCGCGGGCACTTGCCAGTGACCATTCCGGGCGTTGACATGAAAGCAGGATTCGGCCTTGAGCTGCCTGCAAACTCGATGACGGTGCAGGCGGCAGATGCATCAGCGGAAGCGCAACTTCAGCCGGCGTTTGACGTCGTGGAACGCGCGGTCGCGGACAAGGCATTTCCAGGAGCGACGCTGGTCGTCGGCTATCACGGCAAAGTGGCGGTGCACGCGTTCGGAAAACTGAGGTATGACGCGAAGGCTCAAGCGACGACCGTGAAGACGATGTACGACGTGGCGTCTCTCACGAAAGTGATTGTGACCACGACGCTGGTCGCAAAATTGGTGGAAGGCGACTTCCCTTCTCCGCTGAATTTGGATGCGCCGGTGGAGCGATATTTGCCGGAGTGGGCGACCGGCCCGCAACCCGAGTGGCGGCAGAGAATGACGGTGCGGCATTTGCTGACGCACACTTCCGGCCTGCCGCCGTTCAAAGAATACTGGCGCACGTCAAAGAGCAAGCAAGATACCTTGACGAAGATTTTTGCCGAGCCGCTGGACTATGAACCGGGGACGAAGGAAATCTACTCCGACCTGGGCATTATTCTGATGGCGGAGATCATCGAGCGGCTGACGGGACGAACGCTCGACGACCTTGCGAATCAATACATTTTCGCGCCGCTCGGAATGCGCGACTCGATGTATAAACCGCCGAAGAAACTTTGGCCGACGATTGCGCCGACGGAATTTGATGCGCGATTCCGCAAACGGCTGGTTCAGGGCGAAGTGCACGATGAAAACGCGTATGCCATTGGAGGCGTCTCCGGACACGCGGGGCTTTTCAGCACCGCGCCGGATCTGGCGGCGTTTTGCCAGATGCTGCTGAACGGCGGAGTGTACGCGCACCAGCGGATTCTGAAGCGCGCGACGATCGCGCAATTCACGACGCCGCAGCAGCTTTCGGGCGGCACGCGCACACTCGGATGGGCGGTGCCGACCGAGGGCGGTTCCAGCGGGCACTATTTTTCCGCCCACAGCTTCGGACACACGGGATTTACCGGCACTTCGATCTGGATCGACCCGGACCGCGAGTTGTTTGTGGTGCTGCTGACGAACCGGGTGAATCCGACGCGCGAGAATCAGAAGATTGCAAAGGTGCGGCCGGAGTTGCACGATGCCGTGATGCAGGCGCTGGGCTTTGCCTCGGCAGCGGCGCCGAAGTAACCCTAGCGGACTGGCGTTTCCCCAGTAACGATCCGAATACCCCCACCCCCCACTTTTTTCGTAAGTGCGGATTCTAAAGAGCTTACAGAGCGATTTCGCGGAAGTGCGGAGAACAAAGGATTTACGGGCGGACGACTTCGGCCAAAACCGGGCAAAACGCGGTGTTTGTCCAGAAGTGCGGATTCTAAAGGGTTTAGCATCGAATCCGCCCCCCAGAAAAGAAAAACGCCAGCAAAATGCTGGCGGCAGCGGTTACAGCAGGAATTACTCCTACGGTTGAATCTACGCCAATGGTTACTTTCTGTCAAGCAAAATCTGGGCGGATGTCCCTTGGGGTCGGCTCGGACCCCGAGAAAACATGGCAGCGAGTTCCTTTGGACGGGTTCACAGGCAAGAGCCGTCGTCTACGAACTGGCCGTTGGAGATCATGGAGACGAGGGAGCGGGCGCAGGTGAGGATCCTCTGGTGCATGGGATCATCCTTAAGGGCGTCGGGCGGGGTGTATTGCATGGCCTTGCTCTTTTCCAGGTACGTGTCGGCCAGCGCTTTCATGTTATTGAACTCGTTGGTGAGCAACTGCAAGGCGCTGTGATCGGCGTCGGTGGCGGCTTCGACGGATGCGTGCCGCAGGCCATCGACAGCCTGGCCGCGGTAGAGAGAGAGCCAATCGTCGCTGATGGGGTAGGAGCGCTCGACGGCGTTCTTCAGGGCGTTGCGCCATTCGCGGATTACGGAGAGTTCTTCGAAGGCGGCTTTCATGAACGCCTTGGAAAACGCGGCGTCGGCGGATGGCGCGATCGAGGAAGCAGGGATGGTCAGAACGATCCGGTCGCCCTGGAAGGCGACGGAGCCGTTGGCGGTGCGAGCAAGGGCTTCGAGGTCGACATAGGTATGGCCGCCGGCTTCGATGACAGGAGCTTCGCCGGACTGGCCGTTGACGATGAGGGTGCGCTTGTGGTGCGTGGCCTGGGGCAAGCCAAGAAGTGGCGACGCCACGAACGATGCGGCAACTAGCCATGCACAGAGAAACGTGTTTCGCATATGTCAGCTCCCGTAAGAATGCCGCAGCGAACCTCAAACGGAGTTGGCGGGACTCCGGCTCTGAGATTGCGGGCGGCGAAGACGCCGGGCCTATTGAGATGGATGCTGCCCGAGGGAAACTGGGTGCGGGGCGGTTTTGGGACCGGCAAGAACGAGCTTGGATGGTGTGGACTCCGAATGAGTTAGCTGTATGAGAATTAGGAAAATGGGCTAGACTTTAGCGAGGAGAATCAGCGAGATGTCTTCGAGCGTTATCATCTGCAATCCGGCTATTCTGAGCGGCGAGCCCGTTTTTCGCGGAACACGGGTTCCTTTTAAGTCCTTGACCGACTATCTGGAGCACGGGCGGAGTCTGAGTGAATTCCTTGAGGATTTCCCCAGCGTGACGCGCGCCGACGCCATCGCCGCTCTGGAAGAAGCCAGG
>WNFB01005753.1_pt1 | contig 11085 bp, 12 predicted proteins | sample 5400501 | NCBI WGS metagenome assembly WNFB01 (sample SAMN13153341, study PRJNA577476) | soil metagenome | isolation source: 200 cm saprolite under Douglas fir tree site 2 hole 1 | place: USA:California | collected 2015-04-18 | reverse complement strand
GAAGTCCTGACGCCGCGCATCCTGGTCGCCGGCAGCATCATCCTGGCGGCGGTCGCGCTGATCGTCGTCGCTCGGAACCGCGCCGCCGCCGCGAGCGCTCGGACGACCGCCCCCGCCTAGGCCTGGGCCGGTTCGACCAGCTGCACCCGCTCGCCCGTAAAAGTGCGATGCATTTTCGCCACGTTGGCCAGGGTGTCGATGTCGCGCACGGTCTTGTCGCGACGGATCTGCTTGATGCGCGGAAAGCGGAGTGCGTAGCCGGAATTGTGCCGACCGGATTCCATGATGGCGTCGAAGGCAACCTCGAGCACGATCTCCGGCTGGACCGCACGGAACCGGCCGTAGTCCTTCACGGTGATCGACTTGAAGTACTCGGTCATCTGCGCAATCTCGACGTCGGTTAACCCGGAGTACGCCTTGCCGATGTTGACCAGCCGGTCAGACCCTTCGTCGTAGACCGCGAAGGTGTAGTCCGAGAGCACGTTCTTCCGCTTTCCGTGTCCGACCTCGACGCCGGTGACCACGACGTCCAGGGTGGCCAGCGCTTTCTTCAGTTTGAGCCAGCCGAGACCGCGGCGTCCCGGGGTGTAGCGGCTTTCCGGGTCTTTGACCATCAACCCTTCGTTGTTGCGGGCGCGCGCGCCATCGAAGATGCGGTCCAGCTCGGCCGCATCGAGCGCGCGAATCAGGTACGCGAGCATGAAGGGGGAGGGGAGGCCGAGCTCCTCGAGCAGGCGGCGGCGTTCGCGCAACGGCTCGGTCAGCAAGTTGCGGCCATCGAGGGACAGCAAGTCGAAGGCGACGAAGATGACCGGCACCTCGGCGAGCAACTGCGCGCTGACGACTTTGCGCCCGAGCCGATGTTGCAGCTCGAAGAAGGGACGAACCACGCCGTCCTTGAAGGCGAGCAGTTCGCCATCGAGGAGCACGTCGTGCGGCACGGCTCCGGCGGCGGCCACCACTTCGGGAAAGGCAGCGGTGACGTCATTGAGGTCGCGCGAGTAGAGCACGATGCGGTCGCCTTCTTTGTGCAGTTGCCCGCGGATGCCGTCGTACTTGTCCTCGACCCAGGCCTCGCCGCCGACGCGGCGCATGATCGCGGCCGCGTCCTCTTCAGGGGAAGCGAGCATGAACTGCAGCGGGTGCATCAGGCGCAGCTCGGCCGAGCGCAGGGTCCCGCGCCGGGCGCGCAGCGTGACCTCGCCGATATCGCCCGTCAGCATGCCCGCCCAGGAGACCTCCGCCAGCGGCGCACCAAAGGCCTTCGCGATCCCCTCTTCGACCAGGCCCGCCCGCAGCCCGATGCGCAGGTCCCCGGTGAGGATCTTGCCGACGTACTTCGCCTCGCGCGGGGTCAGCCGGTCGAGCAGTTCCCGCAGCGCCTCCGTTTTCTTCTTGACGGTGCGCTGCTCGTAGATGCGGATGAAGGTCGTGTGTACGTCGCGCAATGACGTCGGCCTCGGGTGGGTGCGCCCTTCGAGGACTTCCTCGATGACATCACCGACATCGCTGTGGCGCATGTACGACTCGCCCAGCGCGTCCTCGTCGACCCCGGCCAGCTCACACACCGCGTTGCCGATGACAGCGTAGCCGAGATTTAGCTTGCGCTGATCGCGGTCGGCGAACGGTCGTGCCGTGAAAAACACCGCCGCCAGTGGCAGGGTCTCATCGTCGAGTCCGGCGAAATACTCGCCAAGCAGCCGCGTCTTCTCGAGCTTGCTGCTGGTGGCGCGGATCGCCTCGCCCGTCCGGGCCAATGCCTCCATCGCCCTAGCTTAGAAGGCTAACCTTGCTGGATCTGGTCAGTCGGGGGCGGCGTGATGGTCTCGCCCGTGTTGTATTTGTCGAAGCTCAGGGTGATGTTCTGGCCCCCGGTCTGGGTCTCGACGTACTTGATCGGGTAGCCGTCACTCTCCCGGATGTAGGCCTCGAAGGCGTTGCCATCCTTATCCTTGGCCGACGCGTGCCAGACCTTTCCCTGCGGCAGGGTGTCCTCCCCGATGTACTTCTGCACGCTCGCGCCCGCGAAGGCGTTCGGATCGATGCCCGAGGTGCTCTTGATCGCCACCCACTTGGTGGAGGCCGGCGTCAGGCCGTAGTTGGTGCCGTCGAGCGAGATCTCCTCGATCGTGGGCGTCTGGCCGCCGACGGTGGTCTGGAAGTTGAATCGTCCTGCCGGCTTGGGCTTGTAGACCAGGGCGCCGTCTCCGACGAGCTGCACCGTGTCGCCGTTATTCGTGATCTTGCCCGTCACTAAGAAATGGGCGTCCTTCAGGTTTGACTGCTGGGGCTTGGCCAGGACCTCCTTGGCGGAGGGAGGCGCGGCCGGCGTGGGGACGCCGCAGCCCGCCGTGAGCACCGCGACAACGAGGATCAGAAGAGCACGATGCGGCTGCACTTACCCGTTTACCACCTGGGAGGCCGGTGGCGGCGCGATCGCCGCCCCGGTGTTGTATTTGTCGAAGGTCAGGGTCAGCGTGTTGCCCTGCTGCGCGATCACGTACTTGAGTGGATAGCCGTCACTCTCCCGGATCCAGGCGTCAAACGGATTGCCGTCTTTGTCGTTGGCCGACGCGTGCCAGGCCTTCCCGCTGGCCAGGCTCTCCTCGCCGACGTACTTGAAGGCGGACGTCCCGGTGAAGCTGTTTGGCCCGAGTCCTGAGGTGCTCGCTTTGGCGACCCACTTGCCATTGCCGGGAACGGTCAGCGTGTAGTCGGTCCCGTTGACCGAGATATCCTCGAAGCTCACCTGTTGCCCGGCGACCGTGGTTTGAAACTTGAAGCGGCCTGCTCCGGGTGATTTGTAGAGGAGCGCGCCGTCGCCATTCAGGCCGACCGTCGCACCATTGTTGGTGAACTTACCGGTCACCAAGAAGTGCGCATCCTTGAGGCTGCTGGTGTGCACCGGCTTGGCGAGGATGTCCTGTGGTTTCGGCGGGCCTAACGGCGACCCCGGCCCGCCACAGCCGGCGAGCAGCGCCGCGGCCGCCATCGCGGCGGCGAACCGTGGAGCCCTCGTCATGTTATTGCTGGACATCCGAAGCGGGCGGCGCGGCGACCGTCTGCCCGGTATTGAAGTGGTCGAAGGTCGCGGTAAAGGTCGAGCCCTGCGTCGTGCTGGCGTACTTCAGTGGATAGCCATCGCTCTCGCGGACCCACGCCTCGAATGGACTGCCACTGGCGTCCTTCGCCTTGACGTGCCAGGCCTTGCCCTGCGCCAGCGTGTCCTCGCCCAGGTAGACGGCATCGGTGCCCTTGAACGAGCTCGGGTTGGAGCTCGTGCTGGCCTTCACCGTCCAGCGTGGATTGTCCGGTGCCAGATCGTATTCCCTGTCGCCGATGATGATCTCCTCGAACCTGAGCGATTGACCGGCGATGGTGGTCGTCATTGTGAACTTCGATGCCTGCGCCGGCTTGGTGACGATGACGCCATCGCCGGTCGCGTCGAAGGCGACGCCCCCACTGACGATGTGGGCGACGAGTGTGAAGTGTGCGTCCTTGAGGGTGGCCTGGTCCGGCTTGTTGAGGATCTCCGAGGCCGTGGGGGGCTTGGCTGGCCCATTCGCCGCCGGCGCACACGCCGTCATCATCAGCACGCCGACGGCGAGCGCTGCCCCTGCGCTCGTTTTCACGTCGCCCATCCTAGTTGATGGGCGTCTTGGGCCCGACCCCGGGCTAGACCAGGTCCGGTTCCTCGAAGATCACCACTCCGGCGGGCAGCGTCGGTGGCGCGATGACTTCCTGGATGGTGAAGACCGTCTCGATCAATTCCGCGGTGGGCGCGCCCGACTGAAGTCGCTCGAGCAATCGCGTCCCGATCCCGGGCCACCCAACGAGGCGACTCCGGATCTCGGCCAGCCCGGGATCGTAGCTGCCGGGGACGATTCGCACGCCGTCGAGATTCAGTTCCTCGAGCTGCCCCAGCAACTGGTCCGTGAGCCTGCGCGGCTCGAACAGCCGGGCGCGGCGGCGCTGTTGGTCGCGTCGCTCGGCTTCGCGGATTTCGTGGTTTGCGGTCGCCAACGGTCCGATCACTCGGTCCTCCCCTGCCACAAAAGGCAGTGGCGCGAGCACGTTAGCTTGCGACAGTCCTCGTGTCAATTGTTCAATACGCAGCGCAATTAGCGCCGCAAAAGTCAGGGGTCGGCGTCTGTCATCGATTGCGATGACATAACTCGTCGCGGTGCCAGGGTTGCAAATGGTGGTGCCGGACATTGAGAAGGCCCATGACCAGCTGGCCGAACGCGACGGTAATAAGTGGGCGGTGCAACAGCTCCCTCAGCGGGGCTGAAAGAGCCAGCGGGTAGGAGAGCCCGTGAAGTCCGATTCGGTGAGACCGAAGGCCCAGGTCGGCCGGACCTGAAAGCAGGCGTTGCGGTCGGGGTTGAAGAAGTCGACCGAATAGTCCGTCTTGTACTTCTGATTGATCGCGGCCACAAAGCGAGTGATGGTGGACAGATCCGTGAGGCGCAGGCCCGCGCCCTCGACGATGACGGGTTCGTAGGCGTTGTCCGTCGTGATGGTGCAGTTCGGGTTGGCTTCCAGGTTGCGGGCCTTGCGAGATCCACGGCTCGAACTGAACCAGACCGCGTCCTCGAGCCAGATGCCCCACACCGGCATCACATGCGGGCGGCCGTCGGGCCGGATGGTCGCTACCCAGTAATCGTGCGAGCGCTCGAGTCGTTCCACCGCCCAGGACCAGGGCAGCAGGCCGGTGCCCTGGGCTGCATCGAGCAGGCCGTATCCCGGCATATAGGGCCGGCTGCGTTTCGGGTCGGCCATTCCTGCGGTCAGCTCCAGGCTAGCTGGCTGCGCTCTTTCCAGTACTGGTCAGCCGGCTCGGCCAGCTTTGCCAGCTCGGTGAGCTGATCCGGAGCAAGCGGCATCGTCGCGGCCATGACATTGCTGCCAAGCTGCTCGACCGTGACCGCGCCGGAGAGCACGACGTCGACCCACGGATTGGCGAGGGCGGCCGCGATCGCGGTGCGGTCCTGTAACGCCAGCCGACCGTTGGCCAGCGCCTCTTTGATGATCACGCCCCAGCCGGCATCGTGCGCGTCCGCCAGCGCCGGGCCGGCCGACGGTTCGAGAAGGTTCCAGGTCGCCTGCACCGATTGGAACGGGTTGACCCCGTCGATGCGCACCGTGAGCGCCCGCCGGATCACCTCAGCCTGACGCGGGCCGCTGACCGAGAGGCCGATCGTGAGTCCGCCGGCGCGCAAGGCGGTTAGCTCAGCCAAGACGGCATGGTCGTCGAGGACACCACTCTCCAGCGTCGCCGAATGGATCTGGTAGAGGTCGAGATACTCGCCGAGCAATGCCCGGCTTTCCTGGATCTGTCTGTGGAGCGCGGCCAGTGAGTGATCCTTCACCTCGTGCATCCGGGCATCGACCCGCCAATCACCGACGTAGGTGTAGCCCCATTTCGATCCCACCGTCACCGCGTCTGCTGCGAGAGCGCGCTGGTGAAGCCACGATGCCAGAAAGCGTTCCGCGAAGCCATACGAGCGCGCGGCATCGAAGTAGCGAATGCCCGCGTCGTAGGCGGCGTTGAGGACGTCGTGCGACCGGCGTTCCAGAGACTCGACGCTGCGGTCGCTGCCGATGTCGTGTTCCCGACCGAGCGTGATGTAGCCGGGGCGTCCAACGGCGGCCAGCCCGAACCCGATCGGCGTGACCTTGAGCCCGGTGGCGCCAAGGGGGCGAAGCGCCATCCCGGTGGCGCGGGCTACGGCTGCTTGAGGATCCGCGCCTTCTCCTCCTCGAACTCGGCCTCCGTAAGCACACCCGATTGTTTGAGCTCGCTGATCTTGCGAAGCTGGTCGTATCGATCGCCGGTGGGCGTGGAGGACGCCGGCGTCGACGAATCCAATGCCGCGGATTGCTTCGCAAGGTCGACTGCGGCGGCGATGTCCGACCTGACGAGCTGACCGTTGATGTGGACCCCGAACGAAGCTGGCCGCCTGTTCTTTGTCTCGACAACGATGGTGGAGAAGCCGATCCAGTGCTTCTTGAGCTCGACAGTGAGCACGTCGGTCAACGGGAGGGTGACCGTGGAGCGGCCAGTCAAGTCAGCCGGGCAGAACAGCCGCCGGTTCGTCAGCACCAGCGCCTTGATCGACAGGCCCCAGTCCTTCGCCGTCTTGACCACGACCTCGCCGTCCTCGAGGTGGGAGCCGTCCGGCAGCTCGACGTTGGTGGTCACTAAGGCGACACCTTTTCCATCTCTCGCGCGGCCAGCGCGGCGGCGGCCACGCCCTCGAGGTCGCTCTCGATCGAAGCCTCGACCGCGGCGATCACCGCCCCTTCGACGAAGGGCGCGTTGCTGAGGAGGACCCGCCCCTGACCATCGCCGAGCTGTTCGATTGCCATCTGGGTGCTGAGCACGGCGCTGCCGAGGTCGACCAGGATCAGCACGCCCTCCGGCCCGCGGACCGCCTCGATCGCACCCAGGATGGCATTGGCATCCGTGCCCAGGCGACCATCCGCCGTGCCGCCGGCTACGGCAATCTTGACCTTGCCCTGCGTCATCTGGCTCGCGAGCTCGCGCACGCCTTCGGCGAGCTGGAGGCTGTGCGACACCAGCACCAGGCTAACGGTAGCCATAGGCCCTCGCCAGAATGTCGATCGGATGCGCCGAACGCGACCCCGCTCCATGCTCGACTTGCATGCGGCAGGTCTCGCAGTCGGCTAGCACCGAATCGCTCCCGGCGGCTTTGACCGCTTCGAAGAGCCGGCTGCCGATCTTCATCGAGAGGTCGTACTTCTCCACCTTGACGCCGTAGGTCCCGGAAATGCCGCAGCAGCCCTCGTCGACCTCTTCGACGCGCACCCCAGGGATCAACCGGAGCAAACGCATCGCCGGGTAGCCGATCCCGTGCGACTTCAAGTGGCACGGTGCGTGGTAGAGGACGCGGGTGTCGACCGGTTGGAAGTCGGTGTCCAGCTCGCCCGACTCGTGCAGCATCCAGAGGTATTCGCAGATGTCATAGACGCGCGACCCGACCTGCTCGGCGCCGGGGATCTCGAGGAGGTGTGCATAGTCGTGCTTGAGCATCAGTCCACAGGAGGTCGAGCTGGCGATGATGTCGACGCCGGCCGGAAGCGCGCTCAAGCGTCGCACGTTCTCGACGCCGTACTTGCGCGCCAGGTCGGTGTTCGAGTTGACCACGGCCGGGATGCCGCAGCACTGCTGGCGGGGGACGATGACCTCGATCCCGTTCCGCTCCAGCACCGCCACCACCTGCTGGCCCAGGCGTCGCTCATTGAAATCGACCCAGCAGCCATAGAAGTAGGCGACCGTGCGTCGCGCGGCCCCCACCCTCCCCTCCCCTTGAGGGGGAGGGGAAACCGAAGGTCGGGCGTGGCGTTTGAACCAGCTTTCGAAGGTCAGCCATTGATACTTCGGTAGCGGCCGCTTTCGATGAATGCCGACGACTCGCTCCATCAACACGCGGAACAGCGGATTGCGATTCCCGAAGTTCGCGAGCGGCGCGGTCAGGCTGCCGAAGCGGCTGAGCAGGCGCGTGTGTCCGAGCAGCCAATCGCGCAGGGTGCGGCCCTTCTCACGGGCGCCCTTGTTCTGCGCGCGCCGGATGTATTCCTGGATGCTGACCTGCGACGGGCAGGTGACTTCGCAAAGCTTGCAACCGGAGCAGAGGTCGAGGCCGGCGGTGACCGTCGCCTCGTACGGGTCTCGGTAGCGTTCCGATTCGGGCCCCAGGGACTTCGGGCCACGGAAGATCTCGGTGGAGCGGGCCACGGGACACACCGTGTTGCAGGCCGTGCACTTGGTGCAGGCCTCGACCGAGTGCTCCTCTTCGACCGTGTCCGAGAATGTCTCCCGGTCTTCGGTGATCATGCTGCCATCGCTTCCTGTGCGGCGCGATACCCGGTGGCGATCGCCATGCCGCCCCGAGCCTTGATGCCCGTCGGGTCGTAGCCGGCGATCCCGCCACCGGCCACGAACACGTTCGCGGCGATCGGGTGGCCGTTCTTGTCGATCGGCTGCAGACGGTCGCTGACGGGATAGCCGATGGTGGCGAACGGCTGCGGCTGGAATAGCGACTCGTCGGTGCGCTCGGCCGGGGTCGCATGTTGCGCGAGCACGTGGTGAAAGAAGGGGTCGCGCACCGTGTGCGCTCCAGCACGCCATGCCCCGTCGACCGCGTCTTCGAGCGCAAGGATATAGGCCCGGGCTTCGACCGGCTGTTCCCGGCCGGCAGACTTCAGGTGAATGCGCAGGCAGCGTTCATTGGCGATCTCCGCGTCGTGCGCCGAGGCCGCCCAGATCATCTCGACGCCGGTTTCCTGGAGGTGACGGCGCAGCCGATCGAAGAGGCGGAGGCCGAGCACCGACGGCGGAACCGTTGGAATTTCGAAAACTGGGTGACCGGTCTCCTTCTCGAACTCGGCGTGGACGTCGCTGTCGTGCGTCAGGCCGAGGACGGCCGGCATCCCCAGCCGGGCGCCGTCGTCCTTGACCGTATGGCTCAGCCGGCCGGCGACATCGCGGCGGAAGGTCGCGTCTTCGAAGCTTCTCGCCAGGTCGATCGACGTGAAGAGGCGATCGGGTTTGACGCCAGGCAGCGATACGCGAACGGCGGTGACGGTCCGGTGTCCGCCGTTCCAGCCGCGCGCGAGGTTGGCGGCGGCCAGCTCCGGGATGAAATCCTGATAGCCGTCGAAGCCGCAGAATACGATCGGCTCGTCGCGCTGCAAGTCACCGGCAAGCATCGAGGTTGGCACCAGGCAGCTTGGCTTGGGCGTTCCGGTCGCGGTGGGGAGGAGGAGGTTGCGAGCCAGCGTCCCCTGCCAATTGAACCCTGCCTCACGCAGCCAATCGAGCAGTAGATTGCTTCCGTCCTGGAGCGCCGCCAACCCGGCGCGCGCGTATGGATGATCCGGGTTGTCGGCGATCAGCTGGCGGACGCCGGTGACCGGCTCCTCCACCGGCTGCGCGGTGGTGGCATTCATGTAACCCAGCACGTCGACCGTGGCATAGAGAAAGTAGAGCGAGGAGAGCCCGGGCCAGATGAGGACAGGATTGCGACCCGCCTTCTGGAGGGTACGGGTGGCGACGAGTGCGGTCAACCCCGACCCGACGACCGCGATGTCGGCCTTCACGGCTGGCCCACCGCTTCGACCGCTTCCGCGACAATGCCCCCACCCTCTCCCTCCCCCGCGAGCGGGGGAGGGAGAGAGACCATTAGTTCGCGGTCGACGTTGAAGAGCTCGAGGTGCAGCCCGGCTGTGACTTGCGCCTGCCGCAGTTGGCTTCCCCAGAACACGTGCCGGACGCCGCGCCATCGTGTCTCGAGAAAGTCCGCCATCGCGCGGGTCGCGGTCCGTCCATCGACGCCCCGGTCGGTGACCATGCGTCCCGCGAGCCGGTAGGAACAAATGGCCGCCTGGCATGGCCCCATCCCCGACCGGGTGCGCCGACGGATATCTTCCAGCGTGCGGACCGCCGGGTCCTTCATCCACGTTTCGACGTCCTGCGGGCGAACCAGCTCGCACTCACAGAGCAGCGGCTGGAGCGCGAGCTCATCGCCGTGCGGCTTGGGCATCCCGAGTTGCGCTGGACGGTGCCGCAACTGATCCAATTCGTCTTCGCGGTCGTTAAGCGGCACCTCCGCCGTCGTGCATGCGGTGGTGACGCCGAGCCGCCGGGCGACCAGGTCGGTGACGCGCTCCGCCATCAGGCGGTAGGTGGTGACCTTGCCGCCGACGATGCTGGTGAAGCCCGCGATGCCGTCCCGTTCTTCGTGGTCGATGACGGCGAAGTTGCGGCTCATCTCACGGCCCTCGGCTTCCGCGCCCAGGTCGTAAAGGGGCCGCACGCCGGCGTAGGCGCGCATCGCGCGCGCCGTGGTCACGCCGTCCAGCATCTTCGCCCCCTCGTCGATGAGCAGCTGCACCTCATTCCATTCGATGGGTAGCACTTCGGGGTGCGGTACCTTGACCGCCGTCGTGCCCAGGATGGCGACGCTCAGGCCGGGGACGACGATATCGCCGTCGCCGGGCTTGTGGCAACGGTTGATCGCGGCGTGCGCCAGGCGGCGCGAGAGCACCACCATGACGCCTTTGACCGGGACGACCTTGACTTCGACATCCAGCAGGCGGGCAACAAATCCCGACCATGCCCCGGTGGCATTGACCACCGCCTGGCAGCCGATCGAGGTCTCTTCGCCGGTGACGGCGTCCCGCGTCAGCACCCCGGAAATGCGATTGCCATTCCGGGTAAAGCCGATGACCTCGGTGTAGGTTCGGATCTGCGCCCCGCGACGTCGCGCAGACTCGACGTTGCCGACCACGAGGTAGAACGGGTCGAGGTGGCCGTCTTCGGGGACCCAGAAGACCGTCCGCACATGGGTCGAGAGCGCCGGCTCACGGCGCCTCGCCTCCTCAACCGGGATTCGTTCGCACGTGATCCCTGCCTTCTGACATCCCTCGACGAAGCGTGGCTCCCACGCCTCGTCCTCCTCCGAGACTGACACGAAATAGCCGCCGGTATCCTCGACGGTGGTGCGCGCGATGCGGCGGAGGATGCGCCCTTCCTCGACGCACTCGATGGCGGCGGCCAGGTCGTTGACGCAGTAACGTCCGCCGGAATGGAGCAGACCGTGGGAGCGCCCTGTGGTCCCGGATGCCAGGTCGCCTTTCTCGACCAGGATGGCATCGATGCCGCGCAGGGTCAGGTCGCGGAGCACCCCGGCGCCCGTCGACCCACCCCCGATGACGACAACGCCCGTGCTAGTGTCAGGCATTAAGAGAAAGGGGAAAGGACCTCAAGGCCCTTTCCCCTCATCCTAGCGCGCTTTTCTACGACTTCGCGCCAGCCCCTACCGCTTCTTTTGCCGGTTCTTTCTCGACCCAACCAAGCGTCCGTTCGACCGCCTTCTTCCAGCCGGCGAGCCCCGCCCGGCGCTGCTCCTCGGTCGACTTTGGCTCGAAGACCTTGTCGACCTGCCAGTTCTTGCGCAGCTCGTCCAGCGTGCTCCAGAAGCCGGTGGCCAGCCCGGCGCCGTAGGCGGCGCCCAGTGACGTCGTCTCCTGCACCTGGGGACGGATGACCTTGACGCC
>WNFB01005752.1_pt1 | contig 11085 bp, 9 predicted proteins | sample 5400501 | NCBI WGS metagenome assembly WNFB01 (sample SAMN13153341, study PRJNA577476) | soil metagenome | isolation source: 200 cm saprolite under Douglas fir tree site 2 hole 1 | place: USA:California | collected 2015-04-18 | reverse complement strand
TTCCTCGCCGAATTCGAGTCGCTTGGCCATCTCGGGGATCATCCGAGTCCAGAACCAGTGGGCGCCCGATGGGTTTTCGGGGTCTTCCGTCAAGAGATTAATCGCCACGCGCATGGGTTGCTGTCAGCTCCGTTCCACAGGCATCGGACCACACTGCTTTCGCGTCACACCAGGGCTTCGAGGGGCTGCCATGACTCAGAACACACTTGACGAGATCACGTCCGCCGTCATTCGTGACTGGCGGATGTACTGGGCCAGAGCATGCATTATGGTCTGGTGCAGGTCCTCGACGATGCCATAGTTCGTGCAGTCGACATGAATGGCGACCTCAGCCACCGCCCTGGAGTCGCCTCCGCCGAAGCCGGTAAGTGCGATCGTGCGGAGGCCGTGATCACGGGCCCATTGGAGCGCCCGCACAATGTTAGGCGAACGACCTGATGACGAGACGGCGATGAGGACGTCGCCGGGTCCCGACTGCGACTGAAGCTGGTACGCGAAGACGTCTTCATAACCCAGGTCGTTGGCGATCGCCGTGAGAAGCTCGATGTTGGCGTCCAGGCTCACGACGCGCGGCGCAAGGTCGGTCGTCGTTCGGACGCCTTTCACGTGGTCGCATTGCATGTGATTCGCGATCGAGGCAGAGCCACCATTGCCGCATGAGAACACTCCGGCACCGCGCGTGTAGGCCTCGAGGAGGATCGCCGCCGCGCGATCGAGCGCAGTGGGTTCGATCGAGCCCACTGCCCGGGCAGTCTCCTCCGCATACGCGCTGAAATACGACGCCGCGCTCGCGTACGGCGCGCTCGGGAACTTCGACCGGGTGCCGTCGGCCGGTGGCGCAAAGGCCAGAAGATCATGGACGGAAGTCATACAGCGATGCGCTCCAGGATGAACGGGGCCGCAACAGCAAGGCTCGGGAACGACCACACTCCTGCGCGTTCGCAGTCGTCAGGTCCCAAATAGATCGCCGCTGCTCCGACCGCCTCCGCGAGGCCGATATCCTCGGGCCGATCGCCTACGACCCACGACGCGGTCAGGTCAAGGTTGAGCGCGGCCTGCGCTGCCGTCGCCATGCCCGGCCTCGGTTTGCGGTCCTCGCTCGTACGAGCAAAAGCCTCGACGATTCCTGCGGGGTGATACGGGCAGTACAGAAACAGGTCGATGCGCGCCCCGTGCTCAGCGAGACGCTCCGCGATGTACTGGTGCACGCGAGCGACATCCTCGATCCCATACAGGCCCCGCGCGACCCCGGCCTGGTTCGTCACCACCGCGACCGGGATGTTGGCCCGGTTGAACGTGGCGATCGCCTCCGGTGCCCCCGTGATGAACTCGACGCGGTCGACCGAGCCGACGTATCCGTGGTCGACGATGATCGTGCCGTCGCGATCGAGAAGGATTCCGGGTCGCGGACACGAGCTCCGTGCTCGGTGGATCGATCCGCTGAAGTCGCCCAGCACCATGTCCATGTGAACCTCGGCTGCGCATACTCCCTTCGCGGTACCGACAGAGCCAAGATCGGCCTCTGCAGCCTTCATCGCGTCACCCCCACTTGCTTCGCTCGCGCAGGGAGCCTTCGGCCTTGTGTGCATATGAGCGCCGAGCGGGTGGCCGTGATACGACGAACGCCTTCTGAGCTGTGAAATCGGCAGGAATAGACGACAGTTTCGACGTAAAGTGATAGTCAGATTGCAAACTGTTACCAACCAATCCCGGAAGGACGGGAAGCCCGGCTCTTGCTCAGGAGGCCTGCAGCAGCACGCGTAGCCTGGCTAGGCATCGCCCGCGGGTGGGGCCGATGCTGCCGACCGGAAGCCCCAGCTGGTCGGATATCTCGGTGTAGGAGGCGGGCGGATCCGCCATGAGCAGCTCGATCAGCCGCTGCCACCGTCGGGGAAGGCAGGCGAGAGCCTCGCGAACGACTTGGGCGCGCTCATCGGCGAGAAGACGTTCGTCGATCTCCGGCTCGTGTGCGACAACACCCTTGAGATCGACTTCATCATGGGCCAGCACGAGCCTCTTGCGGGCCGCAAGGCAGCGGAGGCACTCATGCCGCGCCGTGACCGCCAGCCATGAGCCCACCCTGGCCGGGGACTCGAGCTGATCGATGTGCTCAAGCAAGCGCAGCCACGTCGCCTGGAAAACGTCAGCGGCGTCACTCTCCGTCAGCTTGAAATCCCGGGTAGTAGCCCAGATGAGCCTTGCGTACTGAGCGACCAGGCGCTCCCATGCCCACCGGTCCCCATCAGAAGCGCGTCGCACCAGCCGCGCGATATCCAAGGTGCCAAGGTCTTGTTCTGGCATCGTTGCCATCCAGTCCCGATCAGTAGCCGCATCACACCGCACAAGGGGCTAAAGGAATCTCCAGACGATCAGCGCGCCGAGAGCCAGCGACCGGTTTCCGGTTCCGCAGGCCGAGCCTGGCCGTACCGGTGGTTCCGGCAACAGCGGCAGCGTCGGGTCCGCGGAAGAAGGCCGCCTTGTGGGCGGCAGGAAAGAACTGCTTAGCTGACATGTGCGTGATCGGCCGCGACCGCATCCCCGCCCCTAGAGGCAGCAGCACGCGCGCCTTCATAGCACAGTCCCCCATCCCGCTCCGGCCGGTAGCCCCAGCGCGTCTCGCCCTGTACCGGCCGCTCCGCGCCCGACGCTGTTACTTCGGTCCCGTAACAAGACGCGCGAACTCGGCGTTACGTTGCCAACGCGACCAACACGGAAATTCCGGTCGCGCACCCCGGTCGTGCCTAGCAGCGGCAGCGTTCTGGATCACTGGCCACCGCAGGTAAAGGCGCCCCGCGGGATCGCTAACGGCTATGACTCACCCACCTGGCCGACAGCGAGGGCGCTCTGACCTGCTTTCTTGTCTTACGCGCCCTTCCTCACCTATGTCAAGCCTTGACCGTGTCAAGCACTGTCTCGGCAGGCGGTGATGCGGGCTAATACGCCCCTGATCCCCGGAGCATCACGGAGATCGTCTTCCACAGGATCTGCAGGTCGAGCGCGAACGACCAGTTCTCCACGTACCGCAAGTCGAGCCGGACCGATTCGTCCCAGGACAGATCTGATCGCCCGTTCACCTGCCACAGGCCGGTCAGGCCTGGCTTGACCACGAGCCGGCGTCGGACATGATCGGCGTACTTCGCTGCTTCGCCCGGAAGCGCCGGGCGCGGCCCTACCAACGACATATCCCCGAGAAGCACGTTGATGAGCTGCGGTAGCTCGTCGATTGACCAGCGCCGCAGGCGCGCTCCTATCGCAGTAACACGCGGATCCCGGCGCACTTTGAAGAGGGGACCATCCATATCGTTCATCGTGACCAGTTGCGCTCTGCGCTGCTCCGCGTCCACGACCATGGTGCGGAACTTGTAGATCCTAAATACCCGGCCGTCCTTGCCCACCCTGACCTGTGTGAACAGTGCCGGCCCGCGATCAGAGAACCAGATCGCCGTGGCCAGGACAGCGAGCAGCGGGGCCAACAGGATCAGGGCCACCACGGCCGCGCAGCGATCGAACAACCCCTTGACGACCCTGCGGGTGCCGTCCAGTTGTGGATGATCCACGTGCAAGAGCGTCAGTCCGGCCGCTGGCCTGATTGTCGTCCGCGGCCCGGCCACGTCTAGCAGCGCGGGCGCGACGCATAGGTCAGTACCGGTCTTCTCCAACTCCCAGGCGAGCCCCCGGAGCTTGACGCTGTCGATTTCCGGGCAGGCCAGCACCGCGACGGTGTCCGCAGAGAATCCGCGCACGGCGGCGGCCACGTCGTCAAGCCCTCCGTATGTCGGCACTCCGGCGATGTCCCGGCCGCCTGACTGCCGGACCACGCAGGCAGCAACCACCGATAGCCCGTGGTGCTTTTCCCGCCGAAGCTCGGTGACCAAGGCGGCCACCGCCAGCTCATGACCCACCGCCACCACTTTGAGCATGCAGCGGCCGGACGCGCGCAGCTTATGCAGCCGCTTGCGCAGCGCGTACCTGGCGGCCATGTCGAGCAGCGTGACACCCGGCAGCGCGATGAGCAGGTAGCCGCGAGACAAATTGATGTTGGCTGAATACGAGAAGATCGCGATCGCCGCGGTGAGGCCTACGCCGACGTTCAGGACCTTATGGAACTCGTCCGAGCCGACGCCGATGAAGCGGGGGTCATATCCTCCTGCCAGCGAGAGAGCGGCCAGCCACAGCGCCGGCAGCGCCAGACTCAGCACGGCGTAGACGCCAGTCACGTTGTCATCGAAGCGAAGCTGAACGGCCGCCAACACGGCGACGACGGCACAGCCAAAGTCGGCCGCAGCGGCCCGGAGCACGTAGCCCCTTGTCCACTGGGCCGGACGCGCGGCAGATCGGAACTCGTAGAGGCCGTCTGAACGGCTGCTAGGAGTAGTAGCGACGTGGTTAGTCATGCCAACCGCCCCCCCCGACGGGCCGCGTCGATCAGTTCCTTAGGTCGCTCGCGCTGGACCAGCGTTCATAGGAGCGCCGAGGGGGCGGTCCTGATACACAAACCCGTGGCAACGCCTCAATCTCCGCAGTAACAGGCATAACATCGACGTATCGTGACAGGCAGGATGCAATGTGTCACTGCCCGCCAACATGTGGTTGACGCGCATTTCGACGTGAGGCATATCGGTCAGATGCTGGTCGGCGCGCTGCATGGGTGAAATCGCTCTGCGCCTCCCGCTGCTTGGCAGGCGGGAAGGCGCCCTGACGGTTAGCCAGGAGGGAGCAGAAGTGTAGCGGCGGGCCGCAAAGCTTCTAGTCTGGTTGACGCGCCCGCTTCGCTGCCTCGGCCGAGATGCGGGGCTTGACCTCGAGCTGGGAAAGCCCGTTCCAGGCCAGGTTGATCAGGTGGGCGGCGACCTCCTCAAGCTTCGGCTTGCGGGCGTCGAGCCACCACTGGCCGGTCATGGCCACCATGCCCACCAGCATCTGGGCGTACATGGGGGCCAGCTTCGGGTCATAGCCACGCGCACGGAAGAAGTCACCGAGGATGTACTCGACCTGGCTGGCGATGTCGCTGATCAGGCTCCCGAAGGTGCCGGAGCCCGAGGCCGGGTGCGAGTCCCGGACCAGGATGCGGAACCCGTCCGAGTCGTCCTCGATGTACTTGAGCAGGGCGATCGCGGCTGCCTCGAACTTCTCCCTGGTGTGCGCGCCGCCGAGAATCCGGGTGGCGGTGCCGAGAAGGCGCTCCACCTCGCGGTCCACCACGACCGCGTAGAGGCCTTCCTTGCCACCGAAGTGCTCGTATACGACCGGCTTCGACACGCCCGCTTGGGCGGCGATCTCCTCGATGGACGTGCCCTCAAAGCCGCGCTCCGCGAACAGCCGCCGCCCGATGTCGAGCAACTGCTCCCGGCGTTCTCTCCCGGTCATCCTCTTGCGGTGGTTGGAGCCAGAGGTCGGATTGGTCACTAGCCCATCATGGCCATCACGCGGCCTTCCGGTCACCTGACTTCGCCGCCCGACGGTCGGTCATCGAGCCCAGCACCTTGCCCCGCACGCCGGTGAGCTTGCCTGACAGTCGCTCCCCGTCCGGCCACCGGACGTCGTAGGCCCAGCCGAGCTTCTCGGCCCAGGCGATGGCGCGCGCGCTGATGTCGATCTGCCCTTTGAGCGCTCCGTGACGGGCGCAGGTGGGGTCGGAGTGATGCAGGTTGTGCCATGACTCGCCGAACGACGGGATCGCCAGCCAGGCCACGTTCCGCGACTTGTCCCGCACCTCGAAGTCCTCGTTGCCGAAGGTGTGACAGACCGAGTTGATGGACCAGGTGGTGTGGTGCAGCAGGCAGATCCGGACCAGGCTGGCCCAGAAGAACGCGGTGAGCGCGCCCGCCCAGGACATCGACCACAGGCCGCCGATCAAGGCCGGGGCGAGCAGTGTCACCGCGACAAGCCCGGGGAACCACCGCGAGATAGCGCGAATATCGGTATCGGCGAGCAGGTCGGGGCAGAAGCGCTCCTGTGACGTGCGGTCCGAGCTGAACAGCCAGCCCACGTGGGCGAAGGCGAGTCCCTTGGTGAGCGCCTTCCAGTCGTTGCCGAACCGCCACGGCGAGTGCGGGTCGCCTTCCTTGTCGCTGTACTTGTGGTGCCGCCGGTGATCGGCCACCCAGACCAGGACCTCACCCTCGATGGCGAGGCTGCCCGCGATGGCCATCGCGATCTTCAGGCCCCGGACCGCCTTGAACGAGCTGTGGGTGAAGTAGCGGTGGAAACCCATGCTGATCCCCATGCCGGAGATCACGTAGAACACCAGCGCGATGACGATGTCATGCCAGCCGAGGCCCCATCCCCAGGCCAGCGGCACCGCCGCGGCGACGGCCAGCAGCGGGACGACGACGAACACGCCGACCAGGAACCGGTCAAGGCGGCCGGTCGGCTCGGGCTCGATCTCGGGAATCGGTACCCGCCTGGTGACCGGGGGTATCCCGGTGGCGGCGGTCTCGGGGAGGGCGGTCATCGTGAACCTCGCTCTCTTGTCGGCCGGGTGCTGGGGAGCACGGGCTGTGCGGTTGGGTCACGCGCCGCGCTCCGGTGAGACCGTTTGCCGATCTGCGAGCACTCCGACGCTTACGTAACCGTAACCTACGACACCGTAGGTTGTACACGGGGGTGGGAAGGACTTCACCAAGTTGTGGGGCAGAGCACACTCAACCGTTGCGTTAACGTCTCACCATTCGAGACTCACTAAGGCGAGTAGCCCGCACCGCAGTCCGCGGATGGCAAGTGCGGACGCACTCAGATGGCGGGGGCGGCACGGTGCCGGGGGGCGTCACACCCGGCCGGGTTGGCGACGGCGGCCGGTCGCGCTGGCGATATGGCAGTGCCCGGCACACGCCGTCAGCCGGATAAGCAGGGAGTTCCGGCGCCTGGACTCGAACCAGGACAATCCCAGGACCAAAACCTGGTGGGCTGCCAATTACCCTACGCCGGATTATCGCTACTTAGCGTGATAGACGGTTCGGGAGCGACCCCTCTAACGATACTGGGCCGGGCTCATTGCCGCCCGCACCCAGCCTTCGATCTTCCGGTAGAGGTCGGCGCTCCGCATGACGTCGATGCGCAGGCAACCATGGTAGTCGTCCCCTACGTTCTTGCGCACGGTCCTCGGGTTGTGCGTCTTGATGACCGCCTTGCGGAACTGCGAAGGGTCAGCGCCGCTGACAGTCAGCCAGAACTGCTCGGCCGCAGCCACGTCAGCGGTCTCGTGGATGTAGACGCGGAAGACCAGCCGTTCGAGCCCGATTCCTGCCTCGTCGAGGAAGCATTGGAAGAATCGGATCAGGCCGGGATCGCTGTTGATATAGGCCACACGTTCGCTGTATCGCGGCGGCTTGCTCTTGCCGCCTTCGCACCAATAGGCAATGGCGCCAGCGACGAGCACCTCCCGGTGAGTCAGCGCGCCGATCTCGTCGGCCGCGGCGGCCCGGACCGCTTCACGGCGTGCCTCGCGGGCTGGGCGCTCGGCCTCCCAGTAGCGGCGTGAGCCCTCGGCCGACCGCTTGCAGCACTCCTCGTAGCTCAGCCGCTGGGGACGTGGCAGGTCACGGACCCAGAGTGAGACTGAGCCTTTGGAGACGCCGAGTTCGGCCACGATCTCGTGGTAGGCGAGTCCCTGCTCGCGCAGTTCCCGTGCCTTGGCGCGTAGTTCGTCCTTGGCCCGGGGCCGCAGAGTCCACGCCGGAGGGGGCTCGCCCCGGAGAGCCTCGTTCAACTGCGTGTTGCTGGTGAAGCCGAGGATTTCCTTGATCTCCCGGCGTGACAGGCCTGCCCTGCGCAGGGCGATGGCGCGTTCGCGTTGCTGTTCGAATAAGGAAGTCGAAGCCATATTCGAACCGTATCGGTCGATGCCGACAGAATGGTCGGAGGGTGAATCCCAGGGAATGGCTCCCAGAGTGGGTGGTGGTCGGGACTATCACCCCGTGGTGGCCATCCTTAAGGATTGGGCCGCGTGGCCGTGCTGGGTCGCGTGGCCGTTCTCGGTCACCAGGCCGTGCTTGGTCAGCTCCCAGTAGTGCCGTCGGCTGGGCCTGAGCAGCTGGAAGAACGCCTTGTAGGCGGCGATGCTCATCAGTGCCCAGTAGAACGGTATGGCGAGCATGCTCCGCACCGCCCCGTACAGCCCGCGGTGCATGCATCCGGCCATCATCGAGTAGACCATCAGCAGGTTGCCGATCAGCATCGAGAAGACACCGAGGTACAGCACCGTGGCGGGGAAGAGCGCGCTGATGCGGGCGGGCCCGCTGACCAGGTAGACAAAGGTCAGTGCCCAGAAGATCGGGTTCATCAGCCCGGTTAGCCCGGAAAACCCCAGTGTGAGGTGGAAGGCGAAGAACTGGCGTGAGCCGAGGTCGCGCCAGAGCTGCCACGGGGACCGCATATGCACCAGCCATGTCTGGTAGTAGCCCTTGATCCAGCGGCTGCGCTGCCTGATCCAGTTGCCAACCCGGCTGTTGGCCTCCTCCTCGGTCACCGAGACCATCATCTGGACGCCCCAGCCGCGACGAGCGATGCGCATGCCCAGGTCAGCGTCTTCGGTGACGTTGTGCGGGTCCCAGGCGCCCAGTTCGCGGAGCGCTTCGACCCGGAAGTGGTTGGATGTGCCGCCCAGCGGGATCGGCAGGCGGAACCGGTCAAGACCGCGCAGCACGAGGCTGAAGTTCAGCGCGTACTCCGCCGCGAAGCAGCGGGTGAGCCAGTTGGTCCAGGGGTTCCAGTACTGCAACTCGGCCTGCACGCAGACGACCCAGTTGGGCAAGGAACGGAACGCAGCCACCGCCTTACGCAGCTGGTCAGGTTCTGGCCGGTCCTCCGCGTCGTAGATCACGCAGAATTCGCCGCGAGCATGGCGCAGGCCGACGTTGCATGCCTTGGGCTTGGTGCGCGGCTGGCTCGGCGGAATGAGCACGACCTCGAACCGGGAGTCCAGGACGGCCCGGTCCAATGCCGCGCGGGTGAGTTCGTCGTCCTCTTCGATCAGCAGCAGCACCTGAAGCCGGTCGGCCGGGTAGTCGAGGCTGGAGAGTTTCGAGAGGAGGGCAGGCAGTACGTTCTCCTCCCGGTACAGGGGGACGAGGATGCTGTAGCCGGGCAGATCCTGGTCGGGGACCACCCGCAATCCCTTCTGCGCGAACAGCATGCCGGGAGCGTTCTGCGCCGCCACCACGAGAACCAGCCTGAAGGCGATCACGGCGACATAGATGACGGTGGCCACGGCGACCGAGCCTTCGGCCCAGGCCAGGAGGGAAGGCCCGAGTCCGGTCGCGATGCGAAGGCCCAGCGCGCCGACGATGGCGGCCACGATCAGCGTCAAGGTCACCGCCTGGCCGCGGCTGAGAAGGGTGCGCGCACTGAGCCGGTCAGGCAGTTGCCCGGTCGGCTGGAGAAGATCGTCATCAAGCCCAGCAGCGGGCCGGGGGTCTGTCGGCAGGGAGGGGCTTAGGGTCTGGCTCACTATGTGTTACCTCAACGCGGGGGAGTTGTGGGTGTCGAACTGCGTCACTTCGGAGCCGGCAGTGGCTCAATCGGCCGGCCGGTGCGGCAAGCCTGGGTGCTGTTGGATCAACCGGGCCGCCCCGGTGCGGAGGGTAGAGATGCGGAGGGTGTAGATGAGCCGGTCCGGGTCCATGTAGACCAGCCGGTAGCTGCTGAGCTGCATGCTGCCGTGCAGGCGCCGGAACACGTCGTCCGGGCTGCCCGGGGTGCGCCGCATGTAGATCCAGCGAATGCCGTGACCCGCGGGATCGGCCAGGTCCGGCTGCCAGTGCCGGTAGCTGCCCTCGTAGATGATCTGACCGACCGGGACGCGGGAGGAGAAAGTTACTGTCTCGTTCCCGAACGATTCCATCAGCACCTTGCCGCCGTCGTAGTGTGCCCGCAGCCACTGAGCGGCGGCGGCATTGGCGTGCTCGGCCGCGCTGGCCCGGAAGTGGAGCGGCTCGGTGAGGGTCTTGATGCCGCTGTGCAGGACAAGCGCCGAGCACCCGACTGCGGCGAGGATCAGGGCGGCGCAGGTGGTGCGGCGCTCCGAGGCCCGGGCGCTGGCGGGAATGGCGGTCACGAGATAGCCGGCGAAGATCGCTGTGGGAAGCGTCATCAGGAGCCCGAACCGGACGTTGTACAGATCACCCGTGAGCTGCGTGACGTGCAGCGGACGCTGGCCGGAATAGAGGGCGTAGACGAAGAAGGGCAGGAACGCGGTCAGCGCCAGCGGAGCGATGGACTCGGGCCGCAGCCGGGTCCGGACCAGGTAGTACCCGAACCCCATGACGGCCAGGGCCAGAGCCGAGAAGCTGGCGTTGTCGGCCATGGCGTAGATGTAGGTCATGGCCGACACGCCCCAGTGGCCGATGGCGTGCTCCGAATGCGAGACCCAGAGCGATGGCTTGGAGAACTGGCCGGTCTGGAAGTAGAAGGGGTCGCGGAAGATGACGGTGTTCCACAGGACCCACCCGGCGATGCCGCTCAGGCCCAGGCAGCCGTAGAAGATGGCGTTGGCCTCGACCGCATGCAAGCGCGGCTGTGTCACCCGCATGCGCCACCACCAGCGCCGCCAGGCTGCCCCGGCCGGGGCCTGGCCTGCGATCTGGCCGGGTGCCGGGCGTCGCGCTGCCACGTAGATCACGATCGCCATGACCGCGACGCACAGGACCCAGCCCTCGTAACGCGTGAGGGTGGCCAGGAACGCCGCCGCGGCGGTCGCCGCCAGGTGTATGTAGCGCCCCGTCTGGCACCAGCGCATCAGGTAGTAGGTGGTCGCGGCGATGCAGGCGATGAGGAGCAGTTCCGTCATGGGCGTGCTCTGCAGGTAGAGCACGTTGGGGTTCGTGCCGAAGAGCAAGGCGGCCACGACACCGCCCACCCGGCTGCCGGTGAGGCCGGTTGTTATCAGGTACGCGTACCGGACGGTCAGCAGGTAGGCCGCCATCGAGATGACCGATCCCGCGAACCCGGAGTAGTACCAGCCGTTCACCCAGACGAACGGCAGGCTGAGCAGGTGCGGCAGCGGCAGCCAGACCGCACCGAGTTGGGCCACGCCCGGTGTGGAGGCGTCGATCACGCGCCGCGCGATCAGCAGGTGGGAGACGGCGT
>WNFB01023782.1_pt1 | contig 11087 bp, 14 predicted proteins | sample 5400501 | NCBI WGS metagenome assembly WNFB01 (sample SAMN13153341, study PRJNA577476) | soil metagenome | isolation source: 200 cm saprolite under Douglas fir tree site 2 hole 1 | place: USA:California | collected 2015-04-18 | reverse complement strand
TTCGCGTCGGCCGACCAAGCGCTCGGCAACCTTCGGCGCCGGACGTCTTCGTCCATGATGTCGTCGAGGAATAGCGTATACAGATGATACCACTCGAGCCACGTCGCGGCCCGTTCCAAGCCGCGGGATGGCCGCTCGCCGGTCAGCAGCCGGAATCCGGCGAGTGCGAGGGCGTACCGGTATCGCTTTCCTTCCGTGAACAATCGCGCATTCAGGCGCATCGTCTTCGAGGAAGGGAACGCCCCAACCGGATGGTCCGCCGCGAATTCCTCCCAGATCGAGCGGATCGCCGCGTTCGATGCGTCGCGGTACGGTTTCAGGAGCGGTTCGAGTCGCGGCTCCGCGCCCGGCGCTTCGACCGTCGCCATGGGCTCACGTCGCTCCCGCCTCGAGCCAACTCGCGGTCGGAGGGCTGACGATGACCGGACGATCCTGGAGCTCCTCGATCGATCGGGATCCGGTCAAGAACATCGCGGCCTTGAGTTCCTCGACGACGGCGCGGAGTTCCGCCGCCACCGCGTCCGCGGAGACCTTCGCGGCTTCAAGCATCGGCTTCGCCATGCCCGCCATCGTGGCGCCGAGGGCGATTCCTCGGGCGACATCGAGGCCGCTCCGCACGCCGCCCGTCGCGACGAGCGGCAGGCCGACATCGGCCAACAGAATCGAGGCGGGGGTCGGGATCCCCCAGTTCCAGAACGTCGCGCCGAGGCGCTCTTTCAGGGTCGCGGCTTCCTTCCTCGCGCGGTAGTGCTCGACCGCGGAGAACGAGGTTCCCCCGAGCCCGCCCACGTCGATCGCCTTCGCGCCGGACGCCTTGAGTTTCTGGGCGACGTCGCGCGAAATCCCGGCGCCCGTCTCCTTCGCCATGACCGGGAACCGCGACGCAAGCGCTTTGATCGCCGCGAGGCATCCTTTCGCCCGCCGGTCTCCCTCGGGCTGGACGACCTCTTGGAGGAAATTCAGGTGGACGATCAGCGCGTCCGCGTCGATCATGTCGACCGCCTTCTTCGCGTCCGCCACGCCGTACGCTCGCTTGCCGGCCTGCGGCACCAGCTGGGGCGCGCCGAGATTCGCAAAGACGAGCGGGACGTCGTAGTCCTTCACGACCGCATACGTCGGCGCGAGGTCCGGTTTCTCCAGGGCCGCGCGCTGCGAGCCGACGCCCATCGCGATGCCGACCTCCGCGGCACCCTTCGCGAGGTTCGCGTTGATCTCCTTCCCCATCCCGAAGCCGCCCGTCATGGACGAGATGATCAGGGGCGCCCCGAGCCGCTTGCCAAAGAACTTCACGCTCACGTCGATGTCGTCCAGGTCGATCTCCGGGAGGGCCGCGTGGACGAGCCGGACATCGTTCCAGTAGTTGTACTCCGCGGAGACGTTCTCCTGGAGGATGATGTTCACGTGCTCCGCCTTGCGTTGTTCCGTCTTCGAAGGCTCGGCCATTTCAGGGACCTCGGGCGACTCGGGTGCCGACGACCCGACGGCCCCGCAGGGCATCCCGGACGCGGTTCTTTACGTTACCGTTGACGATCCGACACTCACCGACGTGCTCCGCAATCTCGAACATCCGGCGGACCTTCCCTTCGATGCTCCCCGTGACATCCGTCCGAGAGGCGGTCGAGAATTCGATCCCTTCGAGGTCCTTCGGTCGCACGACTTCGAGCAGGCGGGCGTCGCGGCGCCGTTTCGGATCCGCGGTGAAGAGGCCATCGACATCGGTCGCGAAGACCGCGCGCTCCGGTCGAAACGCCCTCGCGAGCTCAAGCATCATCACGTCCCCGGAGCAAACGGAAACACCGCGGCGCAGGTCCCGGACGATGTCTCCAAAGGTGACCGGCGTGAAGCCCATCGAGGAAAACTCAAGGAAGGGCGTGACGTCCATCGACGACACGCGGCCGTCGTCGAGGCTCACGACCGCCGAGGGAGCGATCGGGACCGCGGCGAGACCCTCTGCGATCAAGGCGTCGACGAGCTTTCCATCGAGGACCTTGACGTCCGCTTGGACGCGGGAGACCGCCGACAGTTTCGCGGACGTCCCTCCGCCCTCGTTCAGGCCGTGCTTCCGTGCAAGGATGTGGCCGTACGATCCGGCGCCATGAACGACGAGCAGGGGCCCGCGAGCCGTGGCGAGCTCTCCGGCGAGACGCCGGATGGCGGCCGGCCGCGGCGTGCGAAGGCGGGTCTTATCCGTTAGGACACTGCCCCCGAGCTTCACGAGAAGCATGCGAGATGCGGCGACACGCCCGGGCGGGCTTAACTCTTTCCCGTCAGCTCGCGCGGGAACGGAACAAGGACGTGACCGCTGGTCCTCGGAGTCGAGATGATCGGGGGCCGGCCGCTCCTCGGAGTCTGCGACAGTCACGCCGCGAAGGTTAAATATCGCGCATTCGTTCGAGCGCCCTCCCACATGACGCGCAAACCTGGCAGCATGTATCGCGAAATCCGGGGTCAGGCGTATGCCCGCAAGGAGTACATGGGCGGCGTCCCGGGAATCCGGATCAGCCAGTTCGACATCGGTGACTTGCGGGCGACCTTCCCGGTCAAGATCCACCTCGTCGCGCGGGAGCAATGTCAGATCCGACACATCGCGCTTGAGTCGGCGCGGATCTCCGCGAATCGCTACATCGCGAAGAAGGCGGGCAACGCGTACCACCTGAAACTCCGACTGTATCCGCACAACGTGCTCCGCGAGAACAAGATTGCGACGGGGGCCGGCGCGGACCGAATCTCGGAAGGCATGCGCGCCGCGTTTGGAGCGCCGGTCGGCACGGCCGCGCGAGTGAAACCCGGCACGAAGGTGTTCACGATCTCCACGACGGAGGATCACGTGGACGACGCGAAGGAGGCCCTCCGCAAAGGGGGCGTGAAGCTACCGACTCCTTGGCGCCTCGTGATTGAGCGGCCCAAGAAGAAACGGTAGGCCCCGCGGGCACAGCTTTTTCTGCGGACTCGCGTCTGTGTTCGGGTCCATGGCGGAAACGGAGCGGTTGCTCGAAGTCATTCGCGGTCGAAACGCCAAGACCGTCGGACTCCAGTTCCCCGTCGGCCTGCGGACCAAGGCGGTTGAACTCGCCCAAGATCTTGAGGCCCAGGCCGGCGTCACCTGCCTCGTGTCCGCGGATCCTTCGTTCGGTGCGTGTGATGTGGCCGACATGCCCGTCGACCTGATCGTCCACCTGGGCCATGCGCCGATGCCTCACCTCAGGTACCACAACGTGTTCTTCTACGACCTCCCTGGCCCGCCGCTCGCCTCGATGGACTTCGTCGATGCCGCGGAACCCTTGCTTCCGGCGCGGGTCGGCCTCGTCACCACGACGCAGTACCGCCACTGGCTCCCGAAAATCCGGGAACGGCTCGAGGAGAAGGGCCATATGGTGCGCATCGGCGATCCGGATCGACGCGTGGCCTATGCCGGCCAGCTCCTCGGCTGCGACTACCATGCCGCGACCGTGATCGAAGCGGACGTCGACGGATACCTGTACATCGGGACGGGGGACTTCCATCCCCTCGGCGTCGCGATCCTCATCGACAAGCCCGTCATCATCGCGGACCCGGAGCGAGGCACCGCGCGGGATCTCAAGGATGTTCGGGACCACGTGCTCCGACAGCGGCACGCCGCGATCGCCCGCGCCCACGATGCGAACATGTTCGGAATCATCGTGTCGAAGAAAATCGGGCAGGAGCGGATGGAACTGGCGACGGACTTGAAAGCCCTCGCGCAAAAGCACGGTAAGCACGCAAACATCTTCCTGATGGATCTCATCGCGCCCGACCTCCTCGAAGGGTACCGCGTGGACGCTTGGGTCAACACGGCGTGCCCCCGAATCGCGATCGAGGACGTGCTCCAGTACAAGAAGCCCATCCTCACGCCCCAGGAATTCGAGATCGTCCTGGGCGAACGGACCTGGGACAGGTACGCGCTCGACGAAATCCGCGCATAGCCGCGACGGCCGGCAGAACGGATGCGGGTGATGTTCGGATTATGGTTACTTAACTATAAACACACGCTACGATAGATTCCCGGCCTACTTCGCACTACGGAGGGCTGACAGCGTCGTGATTCGGAGCCGCTCGAGCTCCGCCGCGGCCCGCGCATAGTATGCATCGCATCGCCGGGCCGCCTCTGAAACCGAACGCGGTAGTCGAGCCGGGCCGATGTACTCCTTGACCTGGATCCGGCTCCGACCCTTCGTCTCGTAGTGCCAGAAATAGAGATAGGGCCGCCGCTGTACGATGTGAACATAGACCCCGCAGCCGATCTGCATGGTCCTGTGATGTATTATGGTTACTTAACTATAACGGCGACCTCGGTGGACCTACTCGGCCCGTCTGGCTGCTCAACGACTCTCTCCGGACCGGTGCAAACGACTTTCGCGGACGCGTGTGATCTCGAGGGATTCTATGGGCGATGACTTTTAGGTTTCAGGTGTGTATCGAGGACCGCATGGAGGCGCCGCCCGAATCGCCCGCTCCCCGACCCTGGCTTCGTCGTCGCAAGCTGGTCGTCATTATCGCGGCCGTCGTCGTGGCCGCCGGAGCCTTCGCGGCCTGGGAGGTCCTTCGCGCGCGATCGATCGGTGAGGTATACGCGATGAGCCATCTCTCCGCCGGAGCCCAGATTTCGCTCCAAGGGACGATCACGGGAGTCGCGCGCGAGAATACGAGCTACGGCCCCCGCGTGTACCTTCAGCTCGATCACAGCGCGATCTGCGGGGGACCCTCGACGGGCGATGTCTTGGGCGATCCGAACGCCTCGTACCGGATCGGGGACTCGTACGGGACGACGCTCCACCTTCAGTCCTTCACGATCAACGGGGATCCGGCCGTGTGGACGCCGCAGCTCGTTTGCCCCTTCCCGGCCTTGGAGCGGGCCATCGGAGAGGTCATCGACGCGGTCTCCGTCATCGATCATGTCCGTCTGGTGTACAACGGCTCGGATGCCGGACTGTGGAGCCACTACGAGATCCTGACCGAGAACGGGGACGGATACCGTCCTGACGTCCTGCCCGTGGTCCTCCTCAAGGCCCGTCCGGTCCAAGGGTCGAACCCGGAGCTGCCGGCCGGCGGTCCGGTGGACTCGGCCGCCCGCTTCCAGACCCTCGCGGGCCTGCTGTATCTCGAAATGTCCGGGGCGATCGGCGGCCCGTTCTTCGGATTCGATGTCGCGGACCGCATGCTCTCCCTCTCCTCGGGGACTTCATCCAACGGGACGCTTCGATTCGTGGACGGAAATGGGAACGGACTCGCGGATTCGGGAGACCGCATCGACGTCCACCTGCCGTCCTCGGTCCCTTCGAACACCTGGAACGTGTATCTGCTCGAGGTCGGGGACTTCAGCAGCGCCGCCCGCACGTACGTTGGCGGGGTGCACGTCATCCTCGCGGGACCCGGTCGAGGTGAGTCGAGTGTACGGCGCGGCCCCCGCTCTCTCGATCGTGCAGGTCTCCGGGACGATGGGAACGGAGACGGTGGCCACCCCTCTCTCCGGCCTGCCGACGACCTTCCCGAACGGGGCCACCCTCAGCTTCTCGGATGCAAACGGCGACGGCCGGCTCGACTCGGGGGACCCGTTCACGCTGCAGAACGTCGGGAACCACACCGCGATCCGGCTCGTCCTGCAGGCGACGAATGTAATGATCGGAGCCGGAGCGTGGATCGCGGGCTGGGGCCCAATCGTGGGAGACCCGCCTTGGGTGACGTTCGAGGCACAGGGGACGAACCCCTGGCGGGCGACGGCGGCGGTGGTCTCCTGGAGCCCGGAGCTCGCTCTCAACGGGACGCTCCGGGCGACCCTCACGGAGAACGGAGGTCCGGTTCTGTCGAACGTCACTCTGGCGAGTGGCACGGCTCGCGCCTTCGCGAACGGTACGCTCACCTTCACAGATGCGAACGGCGATGGGTTTCTCTCGACGGGGGACTTCTTCTCCCTGCAGGGGAACTCGGCGAACCGCTACGTGCTCGAGGTATGGTACTTGTTCAATTCCCAGTGGCTCGCGCTCTCCGTTTGATGCTTCCACCGCCCCAGAGCAAGGCGACCGGTGCAACGGCGCAACCGTCATAACGGCCTGCGTCGCTCGAGGCTGGGGGGCCGATGATCGTGTCGTTCGCGATCGAGGGGGTTGTCCTGTATTCGGAAGATCTGGACCGAGCGAGGGCGTTCTACCGAGACATCCTCGCCTTGCCGCTTCTCCTCGACGAAGACCATGTCATCCATTTCGACGCGGGGACGGTCCGGCTCGCGATCCACCGTTGCCCGCCGGAGGAGCGCCGTGGACCTCCGGAGGGCTTCCTGGTGATGGGCGTGAAGGACCTCGGGATCGCCTACGACGAGCTGCGCCGCCGTGGGGCCGAGTTCCTGGGACCTCCGTCGGACCGACCGTACGGTCGGGTGGCGTACCTGCACGATCCGGAAGGGCATGAGATCGGGCTGCTCGAGGAACCGCGGAAGAGCACGGACGGTTACCGACGCGTGGCGCCCCTTGTCGATCGATTCGAACGGGTGATCCAGGCGCTCGGCCTCTGACGGAGGCGGTTCGCAAGGCCTTTAGCGCCGGCTTCCATCCGGGCGATCCATGGCGCAGACCGCCGTCGTCCTCCTCTCCGGAGGGATGGACTCGGCCACGGCCCTCGCGATGACGATCAAAGAGGGCTTCGGGATCATCGGCCTCACCTTCGACTACGGCCAGCGCCACCGAAAGGAGATCGAGGCCGCGAAGCGCCTCGCCAAGCATTTTCGAGTGGTGGACCACCGGATTGTGTCGATCGACCTCACCACAATCGGAGGCTCCGCGCTGACGGACCGCCAAATCCCGGTGCCCGAGCGGCGTCGGCTCTCGGAAATCGGGGTGGCCATTCCGCCCACCTACGTTCCCGCCCGCAACACGATCCTGCTGTCCTACGCTCTCGGGCTCGCCGAGGCCACCGGGGCGAAGGCGATCGTCATCGCGGCAAACGCGATCGATTACTCGGGGTACGTCGATTGCCGCCCCGAATACTATGCGGCCTTCCGAGAGGTCGCCCGGCTCGGTACGAAACGGGGCATCGAGGGCGATATCATCGAGATTCGGACGCCGCTCATCCGGATGTCGAAGGCCGAGATTGTCCGCAAGGGCGAGGAGCTGCGGGTCCCGTGGGAGCTCACGTGGTCGTGCTACCATGGGCGGTCGAGGGCCTGCGGCGTGTGCGATTCCTGCCAGCTCCGGCTCAAAGGATTCCGTGAGGCCGGCCTCCCGGATCCGTTGCCGTACGCCGCGCCGGGCAGGCGCGCCGCGAACACTTAATACGCCACGTGCACATCGGAAGCGCCATGGAGGCCCAGACGGCCGTCGCCCCGCGGAAGGGGAAGGAATTCCTCTTGAGCGAGCTGTACGTCTCCGTCCAAGGCGAGAGCTCGCTCGTCGGCTTGCCGACCGTCTTCGTGCGGCTGTACACGTGCAACCTCCGCTGCCGCTGGTGCGACTCGATGCATGCGGTCGAAGGCGGAGACTTCACGCGGGTCGGCGTCGAGGACGCGACGAAGCGGATCCTGGACCTCGCCCGCGGCACGGATTCCTCCGCCGAAATCCGAAACATCTGCTGGACCGGTGGGGAGCCGTTGCTTCAGGGAGAATCGATCGCCCGCGCGATCCGCCGCCTCCCGGAGCACTTCGTCCACTCGATCGAGACGGACGGAGAGATCGACTTGGCGGCGTTCGACGCGCTCGTCCCCGAAGCACGTTCGTCGGGCCGAGTCCGTTACGTGATGGATGTGAAGTGCCCGGGTTCCGGGATGGTTGCGAACCGTGCGTATCGGAACCTCGAGCGGCTGCGCGCGCACGACGAGGTGAAGTTCGTCCTCCTGGACCGCGCGGATTACGAGTTCGCGAAGGGCGTGCTATCGAAGGTCGACACGAAGTCCCAGACGATCCTCTTCTCTCCGGCAACGCCGGCGCACAAGGTCCACCGCGGCCTTGACGCGGGACAGCTCGCGTCGTGGATCCTCGAGGAGCGGCTGCCGGTGCGGCTCCAGCTCCAGATGCACAAGCTCATCTGGCCCGGGCGGGACCGGGGCATCTAGTCGGAAGAACCTTCATCTTCCGCTGCCGTTGCCGCGGCGTGCGATACGAAGAAATCGAGCACACGGCCGACGTCGGGATCCGCGCCTACGGACATTCGCTCAATGAACTGTTCGCGAACGCGGCCGAGGGGATGTTCAGCTTGATCGCCGACCTCAAGAGTGTGCGACCTGTCGGGGAGGTCCAAGTGCGCGTGACCGCAGGCGACGCGCCGACCCTGCTCCTCCGCTGGCTCTCGGATCTCCTGTACGTCCACGAAACGCAGCATTTCCTCTTCTGTGCGTTTGATCCGAAGGTCCGCGGAACCTCGTTGGACGGCGTCGCGCAGGGCGAGGCGATTGACAAGAAACGACACGAGCTCAAGCTCGTCATCAAGGCGGTCACCCGGCACAAGCTCACTGTCGACCCGCTGAAGGGCGTCGCGCAGGTGATCTTCGACATCTGAGGCGGACGATGGTCCGAAGAGTCACGTTCGGCCGGGCCGGTACGGTGGCGAACATGCAGCGAATGCGCAACGGGCGGAGGCGAGGGCTCGGCCCTCATCGAGCCGGTGAAATCTGCAGTCATCCGGAGACGTCGTTCGCAATCGCGGAGGCTTGTCGATGAAGGCGACCGCGATCGCCCATCCGATCCAGGGCCTGATCAAGTATCACGGCCTCGCGGATCCCATCCTCCGCCTCCCGTTTCACGACTCGATCAGCGTCTGCACGGCCCCGCTCACGAGCCGGACGACGATCGAGTTCGGAGACTTCGCGCGGGACGCTGCGACGATCGACGGACAGGACGTCACAGGGCGAGAGATGGAGCGAATCCGGACCGTCGTCGATGCGATTCGAGCGCGCGCTTCCATCAAGACGTCGTTCCGCATGGCGAGCGTGAACGACTTCCCGTCGAACATCGGGTTGGGTGCCAGCGCCTCCGGGTTCGCGGCACTTGCGTTGGCCTCGGCCCACGCCGCGGGGCTCCGGCTCACCCCGGAAGAACTCTCCCGATTCGCCCGGCGTGGGGCGGGATCCGCCACCCGATCCGTGACGGGCGGCTTCAGCAAATGGAAAATGGGCCTGACGGACGAGGACTCCTACGCCGTCCAGCTCGCGGGGGAGGACCTCCAGATGGCGATAATCGTCGCACTCGTTCCCGCCTTCAAGCAAACGGAGGATGCGCACCGCGAGGTGCTGACGTCGCCGTTTTTCCACGCTCGCCTCGCCGAGATGCCCCGCCTGATTGCCGAGATGGAACTCGCGATCCGGAAGCGGGACATCGGAGCGATCTGCGCGCTGGCGGAGCGGGATACCCTCATGCTCCACGGGATCACGATGACGGGCACCGGCGAGATGGTCCTTTGGAAGCCGGACACCCTCCGCGTGATCCTCGCGGTCCGCCGGATGCGGGAATCGGGGATCCCGGCGTTCTTCTCCATCGATACCGGCGCGACGGTCTATGTCAACACGGTGCCTGATCGGGCGGACGACGTGCAACGCGGGATCGAGGATCTCGGCATCCGAACCATCGCGTGCCGGGTCGGGGGCCCGGCCCGACTCACGCAAGACCACCAATTCTGAGGTGGGGCCACCCGACGCCGCAGCCGGCGCAACACGTCAACGTTCGCGAGGCGCCGGAGCGATATTCAAACGGATTTATTTAAATTGATAGGGATATAATTCCGGGCCTCACCAGGGAACCCGGAGCCGACCGATGGGTCCCGCGACGGCGATCGAACTCGCCGACGGCAGGAAGTATTTTCGCGCGAGGTTTCGGACCCGCTCCTCGGTCAGTTCGCCGACGATCTCCGCGTACCGCTCGAGGAAGTCCATGCCGAGTCCGTAGTACTCCATGCGGTGAAGTTCCGCGGCGACCTCGGCGTTCCGCTCGAGGGACACGACGAGCGAGCCGATCTGATTCTCCTTTCCGTCCCGGACCTCTTCGAGGGAGAAGGGCTCCGTCCGCAGGCGATCCATCTCCGCGCGGATCGATTCGATCGCTTTCCCCAGATTCGCGGGGTTCACGCCCGCCGAGATCGTCCACATGCCGCCCGCGGTCCGCGCGTCGAGGCTCGAGAACGCGTAGTAGGCGAGGCCCTGTTCATCCCGGAGGTTCCTCCCGAGGCGACCGTACAGGCCGATCCGCCCGAACAGGAGGTTCGCCAGGTTCAGCGCATAGTAGTCCTCGTGACGCCGGGGGACACCCGGCGCGCCGATCGCGATGTCAACCTGGGACTTGTGGGGCATCGGAATCCGGACGGATCCGGGTCGGTGGGGAGGCGGGGGCGGAATCGCCTCGGCGCCGCCGTCTCCGCGGAGGCGGGAAAGCGGCGCCGCAATGCCCTCGTCGATCAGGGCGCGGTCGACGTCCCCCGTGACCGCGAGGATGAGCCCCTCCGGGCCGACGTGGGCCTCGTGGAACGAGACGATGTCCCCCCGCCGGATCCGTCGGACGCGGGACGGATCGCCTTTGGGCTCCCGGCCGTACGGATGGTCCTTCGGGAAGACGAGCCGGGACACCTCCCGGACCGCGCGGTGGTGCGTGTCGTCCGCTTCGATGCGGAGGTCGTTCTGCAGCTCCGCGCGGATTCGCTCGACTTCCTTCGATGGGAACGCCGGCTCGGAGAGGCAATCGACGAGGATCCGGACCGTTTCCGCCGCCGTCTCGCGCGTGCACCGCCCCTGGAAGGACAGGACCTCGTCTCCGTTCCGGAATTCGAGGGTCGCGCCGATCCCCTCGAGCCGATCCGCGAGCTTCGCGGCGCCCATCCGGCGCGTCCCGCTCAGCAACAACCGGGACGTGAACTCGGCCACGCCGAAATCGCTCCCCTCCGCCGCGACCCCGGCGGGCACCGTGCCCCGAAACGCGATGAACGGGTTCGAGGGCAACGCAACCGACACGAGGATCGCGCCGTTCTCGAGGACGGTCCGGTCCGGGAGGTTCACCGGGGGACCTCCTGGGCGTGGAACCGGACGACGGTCCGGTGCTCCTCGACGAGATACCGGCGGGCGGCCGTGCGGACCTGCTCCGGCCGAACTTTCTCGACCTTCG
>WNFB01005747.1_pt1 | contig 11088 bp, 13 predicted proteins | sample 5400501 | NCBI WGS metagenome assembly WNFB01 (sample SAMN13153341, study PRJNA577476) | soil metagenome | isolation source: 200 cm saprolite under Douglas fir tree site 2 hole 1 | place: USA:California | collected 2015-04-18 | reverse complement strand
CGGTGGTGTCGATCCTCGACGACAAGGACGCCGCCGGGATGCTGCGCGCCCTGCTGCCCGCCTGCCGCGCGGTGGTGTTCACCTCCAACCCCAACCCGCGGGCGCTTCCGCCCGCCACGCTGGAGTCGCTCGCCCGCCAACTCGAGTTCACCGGCGACGCCGAGGTGGTGGGCGACCCGGAGCGCGCCCTGGACCGGGCGCGCGGCATCGCGGGACCAGCCGGGATGGTGCTGGCCACCGGCTCCATCTATCTTGTCGCGGGCCTGGCGCATGCCCGGCAGGCGGCGCAGGCTCAAACGCCATGAACGACGACGACGTCCCGCACTTCCTTCCGATGATCGCCCTGGTGGCGGTCATCGTCGCCCTCGTCATCCTGGTCTTCTTCGGGATCGGCTACGCCTTCGGGCGTCTGTTCCTCTAGGCGCCGGACCCCTGCAATCCGCTTACCGGCTGTATCGCGGACCGCGGCGGGCGGCTAAACTCGCGCCCACATGTTCCCGTTCGGGATCTTCGGGATCGACAGCGACGGCCTGAACCTGGCGGTCAACCTGCTGATCCTCTGCCTGGTCGTGATCTGGCTGGCGACGGTGTACTGGACCTACTCGGACGCCCGTCGCCGCATGGAGGATCCGATGCTCATCGGGTGCGCCACCGCCGCGTCGTTCTTCCCCTTCGTCGGCTGCGTCGTCTACATGATCGTGCGCCCACCCGAGTACCTCGACGACGTCCGCGAGCGCGAGTTGGAGATGCAGGCCGCCGAGGCCCGCGTGGCCCAGCTCGGCTACATGCTGTGCCCGCATTGCGACGCCGAGATCGAGCGCGACTTCCTGCGCTGCCCCAACTGCATGCGCCGCCTCAAGAGCCCCTGCGCGAATTGCTCGCGCCCGCTCGACCCGCGCTGGAAGGTGTGCCCGTTCTGCGAGGCCGAGGTGGTCCAAGGCGAGCCGCAGCCGACCCGCCGGCGCCGGCGAAGAACGGGCACGACCTCCGAGCAGGCGGCGATGGCCGAGGTCACCGAAGCACAGGCGCCACCGTCGAGCTAGCGCTCGAGTTGTCAGTTCCACCCGAGAGGAACCAAGCAGTGGACCGCACCCTGATCCTGGTCAAGCCAGACGCCTTCGCCCGGAACTTGACCGGCGAGATCGTCGCCCGCTTCGAGCGCAAGGGGCTGCGGATCGCGGCCATGAAGCTCATGACCATGGACCGCGCGCTGGCCGAGCAGCACTACGCCGAGCACGAGGGCAAGCCGTTCTTCGGCGAGCTGGTGGAGTTCATCACCTCGGGCCCGCTCGTGGCGATGGTGCTCGAAGGCCACGAGGCCGTGGTCGCGGCGCGCCAGGTCATCGGCGCGACGAACCCGCTCGAGGCCGCGCCCGGCTCGATCCGCGGCGACTTCGCGCTGGAGGTCGGGCAGAACATGGTCCACGGGTCGGACTCCAACGAGTCCGCGGCGCGCGAGGTCGACCTGTTCTTTCCAGCCCTTTAATCCTCGCCAGCCGCTCGCCTCAAAGACGGGCCATCCTCGAGCACCTGGGCGTGCGCTTCGAGGTCCGGCCCGCCGACGTGGAGGAGCTGGACGAGGGCAATCCGTTCCTCGTGGCGACCGAGAACGCCGCGCGCAAGGCCGGCGCGGTGTCCGGCGACCTGGTTCTGGGCGCCGACACGGTCGTCGCGCTGGAGGGCCGGATCCTCGGCAAGCCCACCGACGAGGCGCAGGCGCGCGAGTTCATCGAGGCGCTCGCCTCCGGGACCCACGTCGTGGTCGGCGGCCTCGCGGTTCGTCGCGGCGGCGAGGAGCGAAGCGCCGCGGTCGCCACCAGCGTCACCTTCCGCAATCTCGGCTCCGCCGAGCTCGACCGCTACGTCGCGTCGGGAGAATGGCGCGACCGCGCCGGGGGCTACGCCATCCAGGGTCGCGGCGCCACGCTGGTGCGCACGATCGAGGGCGATTACCTCAACGTCGTAGGGCTCTCCGTGGCGACGCTCATCGAGCTGATCCCGGACCTGCGCGGTCCCGCTCAGCCACGGTCCTGATTCCCGCGTTTTTCCCCGCAATCACCGCAACGGGCGGACCGGATCGCGCCAGGGCGTCCGCTACACTGGCGCCGGGCGCGACGGTGCTTTCGGCGTGACGGCATTCCTCCGCCGCTTAAGCCGACGGCCCCTGTTATCCCTCCGATATGGGCATGTTTTCGTACCTCACCGGCTTCGGTGGCCGCGACATGGCGGTCGACCTGGGCACGGCCAACACGCTCGTGTACGTCCGTGGGCGCGGCATCGTGCTGTCCGAGCCCTCCGTCGTCGCGATCGACGCACGCACGGGCGAGGTCCACGCCGTGGGCATCGAGGCGAAGCGCATGCTCGGCCGCACGCCCGGCACGATCTCGGCGATCCGGCCGCTCAAGGACGGTGTCATCGCCGACTTCGACGTGACCGAGGAGATGCTGCGCCACTTCATCCAGAAGGTCCACCAGAACCGCTGGGCGCACCCCCGCGTCGTCGTGTGCGTGCCCTCCGGGGTGACCGGGGTGGAGAAACGCGCGGTCGAGGAGGCCTGCCTGTCGGCCGGCGCGCGCCAGGCCTACCTGATCGAGGAGCCGATGGCGGCGGCGATCGGGTCCGGCCTGCCCGTCGGCGAGCCCACCGGCTCGATGGTGGTGGACGTGGGGGGAGGGACCTCGGAGGTGGCCGTGATCTCGCTCGGCGGGATCGTGGTGTCGCAGTCCATCCGCGTGGGCGGCGACGAGCTCGACGAGGCGATCATCAACTACGCCAAGCGCGAGTACAAGCTGCTGATCGGGCAGCAGACGGCGGAGGAGGTCAAGCTGGAGATCGGCTCGGCCTTCCCCATGGAGGAGGAGGTCCAGGCGGAGATTCGGGGCCGCGACATGGTCTCGGGGCTGCCGAAGACCATCGTGCTCACGAGCGAGGAGATCCGCCAGGCGCTCGAGGAGCCGCTCGCGCAGATCATCGGCGCCGTCAAGGAGACGCTGGACCGCACGCCCCCGGAGCTCGCGTCCGACATCATGGACCGCGGGATCATGCTCGCGGGCGGGGGGTCGCTGCTGCAGGGGCTGGACGAACGGCTGCGTGAGGAGACCCAGATGCCGGCCCATCTGGCCGAATCTCCGCTGACCTGCGTGGCCGTCGGCTCGGGCCGTTCGCTCGAGGAGTTCGAGGTCATCCACCGCACCAGCAAGAATTCGAAGAACCGCCGGCGTCGCTACTAGCGCGCGGCGGCGACAACTTGGAGACTGCACCCACGTGTACAAGCAAACGGTCCGCCGGCGGCGGGCGGTCCTCGGACTGCTCGTCGCGCTCTCGCTGATCCTTCTGACCGCCTACTTCGGCGAGTCGGCGGGCGGCGGCCTGCACGCGCTCCAGCGCGGGGTGCTGCAGGTGCTTGCGCCGATCCAGGAGGGCGCCAACCGGGCGCTCAAGCCCTTCCGGGACCTCGCCGGCTGGTTCGGCGACACCCTGCACGCCCGTGACCAGCGCGACAAGCTGCGCAAGGAGGTGCGGTCGCTGCGCAGCCAGGCGATCAGCGGCCAGGCCTCGGTGCGCGAGAACGTCCAGCTCAAGGGCATCCTGGGGCTCGACCGATCCGCGAGCCTGACCTCCTACCACCCGCTCACGGCGCGCGTGATCGGGCGCTCGCCCACGGTCTGGTACCAGACACTCAACGTCGACCGCGGCTCGAGCTCCGGCGTCCGCGTCGACCAGCCGGTCATCGACGGCGACGGGCTCGTCGGCAAGGTCACTTCCGTCACCGGGAGCGTGGCGCAGGTGACGCTGATCACCGACCACACCTCGGGCGTGTCGGCCAAGGTCGCGGACACGGGCGTCAACGGCATCGTGCAGCCCGCCGTCGGCAACCCCAACGACCTGCTGCTGGACTTCGTCTCGAGCAAGAACCGGGTGGTCAAGGGCGAGGCGATCGTCACGGCGGGTAGCCGGTCGACCAAGCTGGAGTCCCTGTTCCCACCGGGGATCCCCATCGGGTCGGTGACCAGGGTCGACGCGCAGGAGGTCAACCTCTACCAGCGCGTGCACGTCACGCCCTACGCGGACCTGCGCAAGCTGGACTTCGTCCAGATCCTCACGCGTCCGGCGGGCGGCGGATGAGCGCCAGCGCCCAGATGACGCTGCGCCTGGCCGTCGTCGGCCTGGTGGCGGTGATCGTGCAGATCGCCGCCGTGTCGCAGATCTCGATCTTCGGCGTGAGCGCCGACCTCGCCCCGCTCGTCGTGATGTCGGTCGGGCTGCTGGCCGGCTCGATTCCCGGGGCGCTGATGGGGTTCGGCATGGGCCTGCTGGTCGACTCGGCGCTGGTGGAGACGCTGGGCGTGTCGTCGCTGATCTACATCGCGATCGGCTACGGCGCCGGGCGCCTGCGCGAGCTGCGCGACCCCGCGCACGCGCTGACGCCGGTGGCCGTGGGGGCCGCCGCCACGGCGATCGCCGCGCTCGGGTTCTCCGTGATCCAGTTCCTGCTCGGCGTCGACGCACCCGTGAGCTGGCTGCTGGTCCGCGACATCCTCGTGACGATCGCGGTCAACACGATCATCGCCCTGCCGGTCTACACCGTCGTCCGGCGCGTGCTGCTGCCGCTGCTGCCCGACGACCCGCGCCGCCGTCGCCGGCGCGCCTACACGACCGGCGGGCTCAGCCCGATCTCGAGGGCTTAAAGATGCCCGGCCCCCGACCCCCACGACCACGGATGACGCGCAATCCCTTCGCTGGATCTTCGTCATCGGGCTTGCCTTTGCCGCCCGCAAAGGCTGCGCCCTGCTTCCTTGACCAGCTCGATCTTGCGCGCCCCCGTGGCCGCGCGGGCCGGGGACCGAACATCTACTGATGCTCCAGCTCCAGCTGCCCGACGAGCGCCGCCCGCCGATCACACCGCAGCTCGCGCTGCGCGTGGCGATCCTGGGTGGGATCGCGCTGACGATGTTCGCGATCATCTTCTTCCGCCTGTGGTTCCTCCAGGTGCTCTCGGGCGACAAGTACCGCGCGCAGGCGAACAACAACCGCATCCGCGACGTCGGCGTGCCCGCGCCCCGTGGCGACATCGTCGACCGCAACGGCCGGGTGCTCGTGGACAACCGCGTGTCGATCGCCGTGCAGGTCGACGCGCGCAAGCTGCCGCCGGCCGGGCCCCGGCGCGCCAGCGTGTACCGCCGCCTCGGGCAGATCATCGGCGAGACGCCGGGCCAGATCGACCGGGAGGTGAGGCGCCAGACCAAGCTCGTGCCCTATGCGCCCGCCACCGTGAAGTCCGACGCCTCGCGCGAGGTCTACTCCTACCTGTTCGAGCGCCAGGACTCCTTCCCCGGCGTCACCGTCTCGCGCGTCTACCTGCGCCAGTACCCGTTCGCAACCGTCGGTGCGCACATGTTCGGCACGGTCGGCCAGATCAGCCCGGACCAGCTCAAGCTCCTCAAGTTCAAGGGCGTCCAGCAGGGCACGATCGTGGGCCAGGACGGCATCGAGTACACGTACGACCGCTACCTGCGCGGGCGCGACGGCGCCACCCGGGTGCAGATCGACTCGCTCGGCCGGCCGACGGGCGAGCTGTCGCTGCGCGAGCCGGCGCAGGGCAAGAACCTCAAGCTGTCCATCGACTTCGCGCTTCAACGAGAGGGCCAGCAGGCCATCTCCGGCCTCGGCAACGGGCGCGGCGCGTTCGTGGCGCTGGACCCGCGCAACGGCGAGGTGCTCGCGCTGGGGTCCGCGCCGACATTCAATCCGAACGAGTTCGCCAAGCCGCTGAGCGAGGCGCGCTACCAGGCGCTGACGTCGCAGGCCAACGGCGCGCCGCTGCTCAACCGCGCGATCCGCGGCGAGTACCCGACAGGATCGACCTTCAAGCTGATCACCTCGGTCGCCGGCCTGCAGAGCGGGGCGTTCACGCCCGACACGATCATCGACGACCCCGGCTCGATCCAGATCGGCAACATCGTCTTCCAGAACTCAGGCGGCACGCCGCACGGCTCGATCGCGCTGCGCGAGGCGCTGCAGGTTTCCTCCGACGTCTTCTTCTACACGCTCGGCGCCCGCATGAACAACAACGGCCGCCAGGCGCTGCAGACGTGGGCCCACCGCCTGGGGATCGGGCGCCGCACCGGCATCGACCTGCCCGGGGAATTCGCCGGCCTGCTGCCGACGCCCGCCTGGCGCGACCAGCTGTTCCGCAAGCACCTGACCGACCGCCCGTGGTCGGTGGGCGACAGCGTCAACCTGGCCGTCGGCCAGGGCGACCTGCAGGCCACGCCGCTGCAGATGGCCGTCGCCTACGCGACGGTCGCCAACGGCGGACGCGTCGTCACGCCGCACATCGGGCTCGAGGTCGACGACACTGCCGGCCGCGTGCTGCAGACCGTCCAGCCTGGGGCGAGCCGAAATATCCACCTCGACCCGTCCAACCGACAGGCGATCCTCGATGGCCTCCACCAGGCCGCCTCTCAGCCCGGCGGGACCTCGGCCGACGTGTTCGCCGGCTTCCCGCACCAGGTGGACGGCAAGACCGGAACGGCCGAGCGGCCCGGCCAGGCGGACCAGTCGTGGTACATCGCCTACGCGCCGGACCCGGTGAAGCCGATCGTCGTGGCCGTCACCGTCGAGCAGGGCGGCTTTGGCGCCGAGGCGGCGGCGCCGGCGACGCGCCTGATCCTGTCCCAGTGGTTCGGCGCGCAGAAGAAGTTTGTCGCCGGGACCTCCACGACCCGATGAGCACGAGCCCGATTCACAAGCGCGAGGAGGAGGCGACGACGCTCGCGCCGCGACTGCCGCTGGTGCGCGTGGACTGGATGCTGCTGCTGGCCACGCTCGGCCTGATCGTGTGCTCGCTGGTCACGATCGGCAACGCCACCCGCGACGATGTGCCGGGCTCGCCGCACTACTACCTCGACCGCCAGCTGCTGTTCGCGGGCATCGGGCTGATCTTCATGTTCGCGATCAGCCGCATCGACTACTCGCGCCTTCGCGAGCTGAAGTACGGGCTGTACGCCGCGATGATCGCGTCGATCCTGCTCGTGCTCGCGCTCGGCGCGGCGTCCCGCGGGTCGCGGCGGTCGTTCGATCTGGCCTTCCTCAACTTCCAGCCGTCCGAGCTGGGCAAGCTGCTGCTGGTGCTCGCGCTGTCGGCCTTCGTGGTCGACCGCGTCCGCCGGCTGCGAGATCGGGACACCACGGCGCGAACGATGCTGCTCGCGCTGATCCCCTCGGTGCTCGTGATCGTGCAGCCCGACCTGGGCAGCGGCATGGTCTACGTGGTCATCGCGGTCGCCGTGCTCTTCGTGGCGGGAACGTCGTGGAAGCACTTCGCGGTGCTCGGTGCGACGTTCGCGGTGGCGATCACGCTTGCCCTCGCGGTCGCCCCCGCGGTCGGCGTCCAGGTACTCAAGCCCTATCAGGTGCAGCGCCTGACGGGGTTCCTGAACCCGTCCAGCAACCCCCGCGACCAGACCTACCAGCTCAACCAGTCGCGCATCGCCATCGGCGCGGGCCAGAAGACCGGCCGCGGCGTGAGCGGCGCGACGCAGACGAAGCTCAACTTCCTCCCCGAGCACCACACGGACTTCGTGTTCGCCGTGGTGGGGGAGACGTACGGCTTCCTGGGCGCGGCGATCGTGCTCGCGCTATACGCGCTGCTAATCTGGAGATCGCTGCGCATCCTCACCCTGGCGAAGAACCTATACGGCGCGCTGATCGCCGGCGGCATCGTCGCGATGCTCATGTTCCAGGTCTTCGTCAACGTCGGCATGACCGTGGGGATCATGCCCATCACCGGGGTGCCCCTGCCGCTCATGAGCTACGGCGGGTCCTCGGTCATTGTCACCCTCTTGGCGCTCGGCCTCCTGCAGTCCGTATCCGGCGAGGCCCGCATGGCCTCCGCCTTCAAGGGCCGCGCGCTCAACCTGTAAAGGAAGAAACTCACGTGAAAAAGCAAGTATTGGTCAGCGTTGACGGCGCGGAGACGCGCATCGCGCTGCTCGAAGCAACCGGCAAGCCGGCGGCCAAGTCCACGGTGCGCAAGCGCCGCAAGAAGGCCGACCCCAGTGCGGGGTTCCGGGTCGCCGAGCTGTACCTCGAGCGCCGCGGCCAGCGCTCGATCGTCGGAAACATCTACAAGGGCCGGGTGGACAACGTCCTCGCCGGCCTCGAGGCCGCCTTCGTGGACATCGGCCTCGAGAAGAACGGCTTCCTGCACGTCGACGAGATCGTGCTGCCGGGCGTCGAGGCGCCCAAGCGCGGTCGCGGTCGCGGCGGCGGGCGGAGCATCACCGACCTGCTCAAGCCCGGCCAGGAGGTCGTGGTCCAGGTCGTCAAGGATCCCCTGAAGACCAAGGGCGCCCGGCTGACCATGGAGCTGGCGATCCCCGGCCGCTACCTCGTCTTCGCCCCGACCGGGGAGGGCGTCGGCGTCTCGCGCCGGCTCGACGACAAGGAGCGCGAGCGGCTGCGCAAGGAGGTGGCGAAGCTCGACCTGCGCGGCGGTGGTGCCATCGTGCGCACGGCCGCCCACGGGGCCAAGCGCAAGGACTTCGAACGCGAGCTGCTGTACCTGGAGAAGCTCCACCAGGTGCTCCAGAAGCGCGTCGAGGAGACCGAGGCTCCGGCGATGGTGTTCCAGGAGGCCGACCTGTCGGTGCGCGTCGTACGCGACATCTTCTCGGCCGAGTTCGAGCGCGCCGTGGTGGACGACCCCAAGCAGCACCACCGCCTGGTGTCGTTCTTCACCCGCACCGCACCCGAGCTCGTGGATCGCGTCGAGCTGTGGGAGGGCAACGAGCCGCTGTTCGACGCCTACGGGGTCGAGCCGGTGATCGAGGGCCTGCTCTCGCGCCGGGTCGACCTGCCCAGCGGCGGCTACCTGATGATCGACTACCCCGAGGCGCTCACGGTGATCGACGTCAACTCCGGCTCGTTCGTCGGCCGGGGGAAGGGCGCGCGTCTCGAGGACACGATCACGAAGACCAACCTCGAGGCCGCCGAGGAGGTGGTCAACCAGCTGCGGCTGCGCGACATCGGCGGGATCATCGTCATCGACTTCATCGACATGGCGCGGGCGCGCAATCGCGATGCGGTGCTCAAGACGCTGCGCAAGCAGCTCGACGAGGACCGCACGAAGACCTTCGTGGTCGAGATCTCGCCGCTCGGCCTGGTCGAGATGACGCGCCAGAACGTCACCGAGGGCGTGCGGGAGATGATGACCCGGCCGTGCCCGACGTGCGACGGCGAGGGCGTCATCCGCTCCGAGGAGACGATCGCCATCGAGGTCGAGCGCAGGCTCCGCGAGATCGTGGCGGAGCACAAGGACGCCCCCGAGGCGTTCCTCGTCCAGCTCAACCCGCGCGTGACCGCCGAGTTCACCGGCAACGGGTCGCGCATGCTCAAGGCGCTCGAGGACCAGACCGGCCGGCGCTTCCTGTTCGAAGGGTCCGACGGCCTGCCGATGGACCATTTCGCCGTCACCTACGAGGGCTCGCGCGAGCAGGTGGAGGAGCGCGCGCTGCCCTTCCGCCCCGGCGAGGAGGTGCTCGTCCAGATCGTCGAGCCCCACATGTACAAGGTCGACGACGCCGTGGCCAAGATCGACGGCTACATCATCGAGATCGCCGGCGGCGGAGCGCTGGTCGGCGAGAAGCGGCTGGTCCGCATCGACGAGGTCGGGCGCACCGCCGCACGGGCCTCCCTGGTCGACGCCGACGGTGCCATCACCGGCGGCGAGGCGTCGGCTGGCGACAAGGCCGATGACGTACAATCGCGCCCTCGGCGCCGCGGCCGCAGAGGCGGACGGCGCCGTTCCCGCGCCAGGGCGGGCGCCGCCGCGGACGGCGGCGACTCCGGCTCGGCCGACGAGTGACCATGACCTACGCGATCGTCAAGACCGGCGGCAAGCAGTACCGCGTCGAGGAGGGCCAGACCCTGCTCGTCGAGCGCCTGCGTGCCGACGCAGGCGCCAAGGTGCCGCTCGAGCCGCTGCTCTACCGCGGCGACAAGGACGTGCTCGACGGGGCCGACCTGGCGAAGGTGAAGGTCGAGGCCAAGGTACTCGCCCACGAGCGCGGTCCGAAGCTGCACGTGCTCAAGTTCAAGCCCAAGCGCGGATACAAGCGGCGCACCGGCCACCGCCAGGAGCTGACGCGGATCGAGGTCACGTCGATCAAGGCCGGGGCGCGCGCGCCCGCGCGCAAGCCGGCCGCGGCAAAGGCCGACGGCGAGCCGGAGGCGGCGACCGCCGCGAAGAAGCCCGCAACCCGCCGCCCGGCGGCGAAGAAGCCCGCCGCCCGCGGCGGCGCGGCGGCCAAGCCGCGCACGCGCCGCGCCCCGGCGAAGAAGAAGGAGGACGAATCGGATGGCTCATAAGAAGGGCCTCGGCTCCAGCCGCAACGGCCGCGACTCCAACCCCAAGATGCTGGGGGTGAAGGTCTTCGCCGGCCAGGCCGTCTCGGGCGGCGAGATCATCGTGCGCCAGCGCGGCACCCGCTTCAAGCCGGGCGACGGCACGGGCCTCGGCAAGGACGACACGATCTTCGCCACGCGCGCGGGGGTCGTGGAGTTCCGCGCCGGCCGCCGCGGCCGCGTCATCACGGTCGCCCCGGCGGGCGAGTAGCCACGCCGTGAGCGCCCGCGACGCCGCCCGCGCCATCGCCGCCGGCCGCGTGGTCGTGGGCGCCGCATTTCTGGTCGCCCCGGCGCTGGCCGGTCGCGGCTGGATCGGCGACGACGCCGAGCGTCCCGGCGTCCAGGCGATCTTCCGCGCCCTGGGGATCCGCGACCTGATCCTCGGGATGCTGACCCTCCACGTCGTCGACCGGCCGGGCATCGGCGCCCGCACGGTCGCCACGTGCGCGGCAGCTGATGCCGTCGATTTCGGCGCCACGCTCGCCGCTCGCGAGAGCCTGCCGCCGACCGCCGCAGCGGGCGCCCTGGCGATGGCCGGCGGCGCGGCCGTGGCCGGTGCCGCGCTCGCCGCGGCGCTGAGAGTCGCCAGCTAACGCGTGGCGGCCAAGGAGATGCTCTCCACTCCGTAGGTGCTGCAGGCGTCGAGTGCGCGCTCGGAGATGAACTCGTAGGCGTTCT
>WNFB01008167.1_pt1 | contig 11090 bp, 8 predicted proteins | sample 5400501 | NCBI WGS metagenome assembly WNFB01 (sample SAMN13153341, study PRJNA577476) | soil metagenome | isolation source: 200 cm saprolite under Douglas fir tree site 2 hole 1 | place: USA:California | collected 2015-04-18 | reverse complement strand
AAGAGGCCCGTGAGTCCATCTTCGACGGGAAAAAGGACTGGCGCGACCTGATGCACGAAAAGGTCGGCGAGATCAAGGCGCAGATCATCGAGCGCGACGGGCAGATCTGGATGGTCAAGGAATGCCCGATCCACGGCAAGTACGAAGACATGATGGCCATAGATTCGAAATTTTTGGCCTGGATCGAGAAGAATTTCCCCGGGCGGGATATCCCGGCGCACAACGACGAAGACCTGCACAAGCACGGCTCGAGCACCGTCCGCTATGGCCGGGGCTCAGTCCTTACTGTGGACCTCACCAACCGCTGCAACATGATGTGTGACCCCTGCTTCATGGACGCCAACCAGGTGGGCTATGTCCACGAGCTTTCCTGGGAGGAAATTCAGGAAATCCTGGACAACGCGCTGAGAATTAAGCCGCGGCGGCAGATGTCCGTGCAATTCTCCGGCGGCGAGCCCACCATGCACCCGTATTTCCTCGACGCCATCCGCTACGCCCGCAAGATCGGCTATAACAGCGTGCAAGCGGCCACCAACGGCATCGAGTTCGCCAAAAGCAAGGATTTCTGCAAGAAGGCCTTCGAAGCGGGCCTGCGGTACGCCTATCTCCAGTTCGACGGCATCGGCAACGACGCGAACAGCCACCGGCAGGTGGGCAACCTGTTCGACGTGAAGCTTCGCGCCATTGAAAACATGCACTCCTCGGGCATCGAGATCATCCTGGTGACCACCATCGTCAACAATTTGAACAACGACCAGGTGGGCGCCATCGTCAAGTTCGCCATGGAAAATCCAGGGAGAATCGCCTTCGTGGCCTTCCAACCCGTTTCGTTCACCGGCCGCGACGAGGACATCACCCCCGAGCGGCGGTTCAAGCAGCGCTATACGCTTTCGCACCTCGCTAAGGACGTCAGCAACCAGGTAGGAAAAATCGAACCGACGCGCGACTGGTTCCCCATCTCTTTGGTCAGCACGTTTTCGGCTTTCGCCGATCTTTCGCACGGCCCCGACGCGCAATGGGGCACGGTAAGCTGCGGCTGCCACCCGAACTGCGGCGTGGGCACTGGGCTGATGATCAACAAAGAGACCAAGGAATGGGCGCCTGTCCCGTTGTTCCTGAACGTCCCGCAACTCGTCGAGGACACCAAGAAAGTGACCGACGCCAATCGCAGCAAGAATTTCTCGAACTTCATGATGGCGCTGGCGCTGTTGAAGAATTACAGCTCGTACAACTCGCCGCCCAACTTCCGCTTGCTGGACTTGTGGAGGAAGTTCGACAAGTCCTGGGGACTGACACCGAACCAGAGGAAGAAATACGGCACGGCGGGCCCTGAGCGCACCTATGAAGACGCCATGAAGCGCCGCGCGACCGACCCGTGGAATTTCCTGTTCATCGCGGGAATGTGGTTCCAGGACCTGTTCAACTACGACTTCCGCCGCACCGAGATGTGCATCATCCCGTACGCGACCCAGCAGGGCGAAATCTCCTTCTGCGCCTACAACACCGGGATCGGCTGGCGGAAGATCATCGAGAACATGTACAAGAACGCGACTGTCGCGCAGTGGTACAAGCAGCATGGCAAGCACGATATCTACGCCAAGGGCAAGGCCGTCAACCTCGACACCTACGAGCATTCGCTCGTGATTGACGCCGAAGACGCCGCTCGGATCGCGCCCGCCGCCGCGCCGAATTCCTGCAAGAAGAGGCGCGGGTCCGCAAGATCTACGAGGAAATGGTCCTGAAGAAGGACCAGCCCGCCGTCGTGCAGATCGGCAGCGTCGCGGACATCAAGAAAGCAACGCCAAGCGTCGCTCCAGTCTCCATCAGCAACGCCAACGGAAATGGCAACGGCCACGCCTCCAAGCCCGCAGCCCCCGAGGTGGCGGAGACAGTGGCCGGCGACTAAGTCGCATCTGAACCACAGAATTTACCCAACTGCCTCCGGCTTGGCCGGGGGCAGTTGCTTTTTGGGGGCCTGCCTGCATGAATGTAGCATAATCCCACTTCTAGAGGCACCAATGCCCATCTACGAATATGTTTGCGACGATTGCCGGACGCGATATGAGCAGATCGTAATGTCCAAGAGGCAGAAGATTGCCTGCCCGAAGTGCGCGAGCCCGCGCCACACGCTGCAACTTTCATTGTTCAGCGCCGGAAAATCGGGGAACGGCTCTGCATCGTCCCATGACTCTGCGCCGACGGGCGGATGCGGCTGTACGCCTAATTCCTGCGGCTGCGAATGACTCCGACGACGATTTTTCACCCGCCACACGCAAGATTTGCTATTAGCGGCTAGCAGACCTAATCGCGGAAGTCGAATTTCTATCTTGGCTCCGCCAACGCGAACCGATCTCGTTTAGCTGCTCTTCAGTTAGTGGGTCGGATTGCCATCCGTCATTGAAGTTGATGTCATGTGAGTGCGGAAGTTGATCTTCCTTAAGATTGCACACCAATATCCTAGATGGAAGCATAGCCGCTTGGCCAGCGAAGATAGCCTCTCTCCGCCTTAGGCCAGAGAGAACTTTTGTCAGCCCCGACAAGGAATCAGGAAGAATCGAGCGAACATGATTGCGGTCTACCTCATTCGTCAATCTAAGGACAATCCACGAATTGCACTGTGATAAGACCGTTGCTTCAACTTCGCTCGGCCTCTGAGAGACCAGAATCAAGCCGATTCCATACTTGCGGCCCTCCTTAGCGATTCTACGAATTGCTTCTTGGGCGGCTTCATACTGGGCCTCTCCGCTGTTTGGAACATATCGGTGGGCTTCCTCACACACCAGGAGAACTGGGCTCAGCTTTCTTTCGTTCGGACTCTGCCATACCTTGCAAGTGAATAGAGTTCTTGCGATGACTGCACTTGCGATTCCTGCGACCTCATTGGGCACGCCGGAAAGATCGATAATTCGGACTTGGTCGGTGCCTCCAAAAAGTTGCGAAACAATTGTCCCGAATGGGTCACTGCCTCCGGTCCATGGCGACATAAGGAAGGTCATGCGCGCATCCCTACGCAAGCTTTCGAGCTTATTCACAACTGAATCGAAAGGTTCCTGTTCTTTCTTGTTTTGCCCGCTTGGCCTTTGCCTATTAACCCCGTCGACGAAGTCCTCCAACTTATAAGGAACGGGGGAATCTACCGTAACTCTGCCGGGAAAGCCGATCGCCTGTGCGCCTGCAGCACGCCCATTGAGCAAAGCATTCTTAATAATGTTTGCCTGGGAGGTCGCAACGAATTCGGTCTTGCCGATAAACAGAGCGATGGTTTCCTGAAAATTGAGCAGCCAATATGGAAGGGACAGGTTCCCCTCATCTGTTGAAAGTCTTATGTGTTTCTCGAACGCAGAGCTGTATTCGTTGTGTGGATCCAAAATCACAATCTGGGGCTTCCAAGTTCCATATCCTCTTGAACTACCGTGGTTTAGAATTAGATGTATGATGGCGGCTACAGTGCCCGATTTCCCTGCGCCGGTTGAGCCCAGAATTGCCGTGTGCTTTCCGAGCAATTCGTTTAGGTCCGCATAACAGGGAGCATCTCCCGAGCCAACGTGTTCACCGATCTTGATCGATGACTTACCACCCTCCCCAAAAATGAACCTTAGCTCTTCCTTTGGTGTTAGGTAGACAACCTGTTGTGGTAAGGGGAAGGTTGAGACGCCTCGCTCGAAATGCAGTCGCCATTCTGGTTTTCCACCAGATGCGGCTAGGATCCATTCCCCTTCGCCGAAAAGGTCAGCTTCCACAACTCTTGCATCCGGATCAGACGAGGACCGTAGTCCGATTTCTGATTCATATTCCGCCTTCATCCTCAAGCGTCCAACATATCCATAGATAATGCGCCTACCAAAATGGACCTTGAGAATAGAACCGAACTGACCAACAGGATAAATCTGGCCATTGTGAATTCTCGAGAGCTCGGAAACCTTCGGGTCGAGTTCCGCAATTATGTGCGTTCCGTCGACCTCGACGATCTTCCCAAATGCTAAGTTATCGACAGGGAGGCTTGGATTCGGTATGTTCTCGGTCATCTTTCACCTCCTAACAGACGAACGAGGACCTCGAATTTCCACCAGGGCAGATCAGTTTGCGACGGCACATCTAGGGAGTGGAAAAAGCCATTCTTTGCGTGAATACGGACTTGGTCTCTTAACACGAGATCCTCGTGCCAAATCTTGAGGATACCTTGTGGAGTGCTGTCCGCTGTGAAGGCAAGAAGTGTCAACCGCTTATCAGATTCGCGTAGCGCGCGGTCCAGTTCCGCGTTGATGTGTGAATCACCGAATCGATAGCCGCACACGGTTAGGACCACGTATGAATTCAGAGATGGCCGAATGGCTGCCCGCATTGTCTCAGCAATTTGGGCAAACGGGTCCCTTTCAGTTTCTCGATACTTCGTCGCGGCTGGCCAAATTAGAAGTCTCTCAACCTGGATGCCCCCAGATTGCACTAATTTAGGCCGCAACCGCCTCGGGTGGACTTCTTCCTGAAATTGGGACCAGTCGATCGATCCGTGAATCTTTAAAACTCGCGCAGAAATTTCATTTGACTCCAACGTCGACGGGTCCCACCAAGCGCTTGGGCCGCCAGAGAAGCCGTCCGCGTAAGGGATACATTCCAATGCGAGCGCATCCTCAACAAGCGAATCATAATTCAGAACGAGGTAATCAACAGGTCGAGGACCGCCCTGTTTGCCCGTCCGAAGGACGCGATGGACGGCTTTTACGAAATTCCAGTGAGTCGTGATCTGGATATCCGCCTTTTCGATAGACTCGGCGATTGTTTTCTTTATCTGTTCTAGTGAAATCTTGAGGTCATCGAGTCCGTATTGCTTCCCAGCTATGACGGACTTGACGTCATCTGCGCCTTGCTCGCAGCGGCGGCTTACGATGGCAATTTTGTCCACCAATTCGCTCATGAACTCCTCAATAGTCGCACTGTCAGCTCCCCGGAAGTCCTCGACGAGTCCCTCTAGAATTTCTTTGGTTGTTCCAGAGACTTTCTCTCGTACTAACGCGGCGAGTTCACGGGTAAGGGGTAAACCTGCACATTTGCTGCAGCCAGCCCCGATCAGAAATGCCCTGTCGCTTTGTGAAATCAATTGCTCAAAGTTATTCACAATTTCAGCGAATGGTGCTTGAGCTAGAGGTGAGAGGTCGTCAGCTTGGACATTTGTGTGCGGCATGATGGTTTGTCGGAGCCTTAATTCAAAGCATTAGCAGTGTTTGCCTCGAAGAGGTTACGCCCCGACTGCATCGGAAACATAACAGAATTGTTGAATTATAGAAATCAACAACTTTATTCAGTGCAAAAGTATACGGAGAAACCCGATGTACTGAGACCTCTCTCTTGTCATTTGGCGCGGTTGGGGGCAAACTCCTGCGTCGTGGACTTGTGCTCACCGCCCTATTCTGCCCAGGATTGCACTGGTGAGAGAAGGGTCGGAAAGTCCTGAGGCAGCCCTTCCGTGCTTGGGCGCCCCTGGGAGCAGTGAGTGCTGGAGGCGGGATTGACCGGCGCCCCCCCGAGGCACATGGGGCTGGAGTCCCTTGATGTTGCAGGCTTTAACGGCACGGCTGGTGATTCGCGTGCGCCCACCCCAAGGGCCGTGCCCTACAAAGCGGACTGAGGTCTCAGTTATTGTGTGGCACGCCGAAGCTTCTTGCGCGGCGTGAAGAAGACGCGTACTTAGGCCAATGGAGGTTTGCATGAACGCGCGAAATGGGGGCATCCCGCTGGCGATGATTCGCTTCTTCCGGGACCTCGCACGTCACAATCGCAAGGATTGGATGGATGAGAACCGCGACCGGTACCGCGCGGAAGTCGTCGAGCCTTTGCACGCCTTGCTGGCGGCGCTGGCGCCTGCGGCCCTGAAGCTACATCCGGGCTTCGACACGGCGGGCCGCACGGGCGTGAATTTTTCGCGAATCAATCGCGATATCCGTTTCGCCAAAGACAAAACGCCCTATCGCACCCAGATGTACGTCACGTTTCCCGACCCTTCCGCGAGCGATGAGATGACGGCGCAGCTCTACGTCGGCATTTCCGCCGAGACCATCACTGCGGGGTTCCGCACCTACGCGGGAGGCAGCGCGAAGTCCTCGCCGCTGCTGCAAAAGATCCTCCCGCGCATTGCGGAGCACCCCAAGTGGCTCGCGCGGCAGCACAAGCGCCTGGGACGCAGTTGCGAAAGTTACTGGTACTCGTCCGAAAAAGGCGAGTGGACCAAGCACAACGGCTGGCCGCTCGAGCCGCTCCAATGGAAGAAGCTCAAAGGCTGGGTCGTCCGCCGCAAGTTCCCTCCCCGAACCGCCAGCCGTCCAGCATTCGTGACCGGCGTCGCGGGCCTCTTCCGCGATGTCTATCCGCTATTTTCCTTTGTCACTTCGCCGCGCTGGAAACCCTGAGGCCCACCATTTCGCTTCTCGAACCAATGTCGCAGTGGAGTTGACGGCGGCGGAGGGCGACACGTAAAATGCAAAGTTAAGAGCCTGCGTGAACAAACTCATCGCTGTTGCACGGGCGCGGTGAGTTATGGCCGGATTTGGTCAAGAAGACTGCGCCACAGGACGGGTAGCTATGAACGCAACTAAGAAACTTCTCTGGTTTTTGGTGGCCGTACTGGGCGCAGGAGGGCTCGCCCTGATCGCCACGGCGCGGGGCGAGCCGATCAATGCGGTCTGGCTCGTGGTTTCCTCCGCTTGCATTTACGCGATCGGCTATCGGTTTTACAGCCGATTCGTGGCCGATCGTGTTCTGAAATTGGACGATAGCCGCGCCACTCCCGCAGAGCGCCTGGAAGATGGCCGGGATTTCGTCCCGACCAATAAGTGGGTGCTGTTCGGGCATCACTTTTCGGCGATTGCGGGGCCGGGGCCGCTGGTGGGTCCAATCCTGGCGGCGCAATTCGGTTATTTGCCGGGAACGCTCTGGATTGTGATCGGCGGGGTGTTGGGCGGCGCCATTCAGGACTTCGTCATTTTGTTCGCCTCGGTGCGGCGGGACGGAAAATCTCTCGGTCAAATGGCCAAGGAAGAAATCAGCGGCGTGGCAGGGATTGTAGCGCTGGTTGCGGTGCTTGCGATCCTGACCATCATCATCGCAGTCGTCGGGTTGGTCGTCGTCAATGCGCTCAAGGCGAGCCCCTGGGGGCTTTTCACCATCGCGATGACCATCCCCATCGCATTCCTCATGGGCATTTACATGCGGTATCTGCGCGTGGGCCGCGCCGTAGAAGCCTCGGCGCTCGGCTTCGCGCTGGTTATGGCGTCGGTGATTGGCGGGCGGTATATCAGCGAGTCCCACAGCCTAGCGCCCGTTTTCACATTCAGCGCGATTGGGCTGGCTTGGATGCTGGTGGTCTACGGTTTTGCCGCGGCGGTTATCCCGGTGTGGCTGCTGCTGGCGCCGCGCGGCGCGCTGAGCACGTTTGTGAAGCTGGGGACAATTCTGCTATTGGCCGTTGGCATTCTGGCGGCGCGCCCGACCATGCTGATGCCGCCGCTCACGCGGTTTATTGACGGCACCGGCCCCATTTTCGCCGGAAAAATCTTTCCCTTCTGCTTCATCACCATTGCGTGCGGCGCCCTTTCGGGCTTCCATTCGCTGATTTCCTCGGGAACCACCCCCAAGATGTTGAGCAAAGAAAGCCAGGCGCGCTTGATCGGCTACGGCAGCATGCTGATGGAATCGTTTGTCGCGGTGATGGCGATGATCGCGGCGTGCGTCCTCAAGCCGGGAATCTACTTCGGCGTGAATAGCCCGGCAGGAATTGTGGGTCGGTTGCCGGAACAAGCCGTGGCAACCATCTCCAGTTGGGGATCCACCTACGCGGTGACGACGCAGGATATGGCAGAGCTGGCGCGCAACGTTGGCGAAACGACGCTCTTCAACCGCACCGGCGGAGCGCCGTCGCTGGCGCTGGGCATGGCACACATCTTTTCGGGGTCGCTGGGCGGCACGCTGGTGATGGGCATCTGGTATCACTTCGCCATCATGTTCGAGGCGCTGTTCATCCTGACGATTCTGGACGCCGGAACCCGCGTCGGCCGGTTCCTGTTGCAGGATTTCCTGGGGTACTTCTGGAAGCCGCTGGGGAGGACCACTTGGTTTCCGGGAGTCCTCCTCACGAGCGGAATCATGGTCGCGGCTTGGGGATACTTCCTGTTCCAGGGCGTTTTGGATCCGCTCGGAGGCATCAACAGCTTGTGGCCGTTGTTTGGGATTTCCAACCAGCTACTGGCCGCGATCGCGCTCTGCGTGGCCACGACCGTCCTGATCAAGATGGACAAAGGGCACTACTCGCTGGTGACGATGGGCCCGCTGGCGTGGTTGGTGTCGGCCACGATGACGGCCAGTGCGCTGAAAATCTGGTCGGCCGACCCGGCGCTGGGATTTTTGGCGCACGCGCGATTCTTAGCGGGCCAAATCGCCTCGGGAACGATCGCCGCTGACAAGATTGGAGAAACACAGCGATTAATCTTCAATGATCGGCTGGACGCGATGGTCACGCTGGCGTTTGCCTTGTTGGTCTTGGTGATCTTGATCGAATCCGGACGCAACTGGTGGCTCTACGCCTCCGGAAAGAAGAGAGTCGTTTTGTGCGAGGCGCCGGTGGAGCTGTCCAAGCTTCCGGCGTAATTCGGAATTTGGCGGAGCAGTTTCACACGGGATGGAGGGAGTCATGCACTTTCAGCAGGCGCTGCGATTGGGACTCAAGAATTTTCTGTGGTGGCTTCAGGAAATCTTCGGCGACGCCGAGTATGAGAAGTATCTTCGCCGCGCCTCGTGCGAATCCGGCGAAACATCGGCCCAAGTGTGTTGCGAGGCTCACCACCGGGACAGCGCCGTCAGCGCCGAGAAATTTTACCTCGATCGCATCGAACGGCAATACGCGCGGGTGAGCCGCTGCTGCTGAGTCGCGCAAGTTATGACTCGGAGCGCATTCGCGGTTTACGCACAACCCCTTCAAACCTATAATGATGATGTAGCATCCAATTGACAGTCGAAAAGCACATACGACCGTCCCCGATGATTCTGCCTGGTGCTCTGCAGGCGCTCGCCCCAGCGGGAGGAAGCGATTCGACTCATCACTGAGGAGCCAATGAAGATGGGATCTGCCCCCGCAAGAAAGCTCGGTGTGGCCGCCGGACAACGGCCCACGACCGCGCTGCAGCTCTACCTGGAAACGATTCTGTACAAGACCCGCGAACACCTCGAGTTGATCAATATCACGCGGGATTTGAACGAGATCGTCCGGAAACACGGATTGAAGGCAGGGTTCGTCATTGTTCAGTCGCTGCACACCACTACGGCGGTCTTCATCAATGAGTTCCAACAGGCACTGGTGGATGACATGAAGTCGTTCCTAGAACGCCTGGTGGGGCGGTTGGATTACTGGCGGCACAACGACCCGCGTCTTTCCGAGTGCGACCGCAAGAACGCGGCGTCGCACCTGCGGGCCATGGTCCTAGGCCACACGCTGTCGGTGCCGGTGCGGAACGGCGAGCTCGCTTTGGGGAACTGGCAGTCCGTCATCCTCGCCGAGCTGGATGGCCCGCGCGAACGCGCCGTGCAAGTCCAGGTTCTGGGCATCCCCGAAGATTCCTCAGACAACGACGGATGAAGTAAGGCTTGACCCAGCACGGCGGTGCCGCAACCAAAGTTGGCGTCAGTGGCTAAACAGGCTGCTGAAAAATGCCGAATACTGTCATTCTGAGCCCGCCGCGGCGGGCGAAGAATCTCTCTCAGGCTTTTGTTTTGAATCAGGAGGGATTCTTCGCTTCGCCCAGAATGACTACCAGAGGACTTTTTCCGCAAACTGTTCAGCCGCGCCGTAAACGGTGCAAAGTGTCGCACCTCCGGTGCTCGAACTTCCTATGGCCACCGTTTCCAGCCCTTCCGGGCTGGGCTAACTTCTGGCGCGCCTCCGGCGCTCTGGCTCTGGCGCGGCCGATTCGTGATCTGCTCATTGGCGCTGCTGGCTGGGGATCTGCGAATTGGCGCGGTCGACTGGGGATCTGCGAGTGGGAGTTCGTGACTCCTGATTGGAAACTGGTAGTTTGCAGTAGGTGATTTGTGATTCGGAACGCAGCGCCGGAGGCGCGGAAGACCTTAGCCCAGCCCGGAAGGGCTGGGTACACGGCATATCCAGACGCCAAGCGCCGTAGGGGTGGCAGATGCCCCAGACGGCTGAAGCTACGACCTTCAAAGGTTCTCAGGTTGTCGCGCACACTCTGAAGCCCGGCCCTCCGAGGGGAGCCGAAATTCAGCGCACGGCGCGACGAATTTGAGCGCGAGTAGTACGGAGGTCGCTGAGCGCACAGAGGCCACGGAACAGCTTCGCCGCTGGTAGATGCCACAAATGCGGCGAACCTTTCGGATTCTTCGCTAAAATTCTTCTTCGTCGTCGGGGGGCTTCTTCCGCGTCACTTTCACTGTGAGGCGGATGCCGCGTGAAGGTAAGTCCCGGAGGATGGCTTGCCGGTTCTCCCCCGGGATTGCGCCCGGGGGAAACACGCCCGCGGACTCGCGCGGAAAATGCTTGATGAACAGCGCGGCCATGTGGGCCGTAGCGTAGGCGATGGGAGAAAGCGTCGCGCCGCGCTGGCGAATTTGGTAGAGAGACGGAAACATGGCGTCGTAGCGCGCTTCGATCGGCTGTTCCTGCTTGACGCCGCGCGCCACAACGGCCGCCGCAAATCTCGCATTTTGCAAGATACCGCGGCGAATCAGCTTGGCGACTTGCCGCGGCGTGGGCGTCCGGGGAAATCGCGACGCGACCAGGCCGCGGGAACGCGAGAGTTTCCCCTGGCGATACCACCGCCGCAGCCGGTCGATTTCATTCCCGCCAATCTTGACGTCCATTTCTTTCAGGGGGAGAAAGTGCGGCACCGTGCCGACCTCATCCTGTGCCGCCAGCACGACGCTGATTTCGCCGATCGGCGGCGGGAAGCGGAACTTCTCCCGCTCGCCGAACCGCTGGCCGAGCCGGAAGCGGCTTTGGCGCACGATTCGGGGACGCGACACGGCCTCATCAAACGAAACCTCCGCGGACCATTGCGAAACGGGGTCTTCGCTTTCCGTGCTCTCGTACA
>WNFB01005745.1_pt1 | contig 11091 bp, 10 predicted proteins | sample 5400501 | NCBI WGS metagenome assembly WNFB01 (sample SAMN13153341, study PRJNA577476) | soil metagenome | isolation source: 200 cm saprolite under Douglas fir tree site 2 hole 1 | place: USA:California | collected 2015-04-18 | reverse complement strand
GGAACGAAAACAGCGCGCACAGAGACAGGAAAAGGCAAGGACGCATGGTTCTCCGCGATTCGATGAGGGATTGTGAATGGTATGACCCGACGGGAAGCGGGTCGTAGGACAGCGGACAGCGAGCGTCAAGCAGCGTCCGTGCGGGGATACAGCTTAGAGACCCAGTCTGGAACCCAGTCCCGGATTTGCCTGCGCCGCACAGACAATCCGCGCCGCGATGCACAGAGGCTCCGGCCGGTAGGTGCCCTGTCGGACCGAGCTCTTCAGCGCAGCAAGATGGGCGGCGTGGGAGGGAGTAGATTCGCACGAGCCCTGGGGTGCCCCAAAGGTCCGCGCCTCAGCGCATAAAGAGCTGATTTTCTTGGGCTGCCCGTCCATCCGATGCATCCTCGAATGCGATGGGAATCGGCACAAAGCGCGACTTCCTTAAGCCGCTGGCGTGATACTGCCCGAAAATCGTCGGGACCGCGCCAGAAACCCACCTGTTTCAATGCCTCGCCGAGGAGTGTGCTATTGACCCGCCGTTGATTAGCAAATCGGCCCGTTGGCGCCAAGCGAGTCGGTCTAACTTTGAGGCGCGATTGAGGGAGACACCATGGCTCGTCAATGGATCAGGGTAGTCGTTGGACTTGGAGCTTGTCTGGCTTTGGCAGGATCGGCGATGGCGCAGCAGGACGGGTCGATCGTCTTAACGGACGGTCTTTTCGAAATTGGCAGTCAACAGGCGATGATTGATCCCGGAAATCCGCCGGTTCTTGGCTACTCATACGACGGCGCAGGAACGCTGGCGATCCCCGCAGACCAGGCTTACTTTCCGCCGGTCGTCGTCCCTGCACCGCCACCGCTCAACCAAATCGAGATAGACATTTCGCTTACCGAAGACGGCAGCGGATCCATCGATCCGGTCGGCGGATCGGCTTCAGTGAGTGTGTCCCTCTTTTTCTTGTTGGTGAATCCGTTTTTCCCAACGGACTGCGGCATCGGACCCGTCGCGGTGAATCCCACCACCGATGTCAGCGGTAAGCTGACGGGGACACCCTATGATTCAAGCACCGGCACTGCTGGTTTTGTCGAAAACGTCTACGAGGTTCCGCGTTCGAGCGGCTGCGGAGTCTTTGGAACGATCATCGATAACCAGCTAGGGCTGCCTTCCCCGTCTGGAAACAACCGGGCCATTCTCAGCGCACTGTTCGATCCCGCGATTTAGGCGAAGCTTTCGAATGGCCTCCGAATGGAGTTGGCACACGCGCGGTTCGCTGACCCCCAACAACTCGCCAATTTCGCGGTAGGTGAGATCTTCCACGTAGTGAAGCGATAGCAGCGTTTGCAACCTCGGCGGCAGAGCACCGATCGCGTTGCTTAGCGCTTCAACGAGTTGCTTGTTGGACGCCTCTTCCTCCGGCCCGGGCACCGGCGCGCCGCGAACGAGATCCGGTGTGAGCGGTAAATGTGGCTGAGCCAACTGCTGGACCGCGCCCAGCTCCGCCAGGTCCATTCCCACTGCTTCGGCCAGCTCCTCGGGAGTCGCGCCCCGGCCCAGCCCATGCTCGAGGTCCTGCTTGGCCCGCGCCAGGTGGGATGTCCGCGTGCGCAGTCGTCGAGGCAGATGGTCCATCCTGCGAAGCTCGTCCAGGATGGCCCCGCGAATGCGGTGTTCGGCAAAGCTTTCGAATTTCACGGGACGACTCGAATCGAAGCGCTTGGCCGCCTCCAACAGGCCCAGCGCGCCAGCGGACCAGGACTCATCCATGTCCCGATGGAGCCCGAGCCTGGCCGTGAGCTGTCGAGTCACGCGCTGGATCAACCCCGCGTACTGCTGGATCAACCGCGAGGGGCTGGCCAGATGATCCGGATCGGCAAGTTGAGCGGTTGGCATTGGATTCTGGTTCTGCCCTCGAATGAGCAATCGAGGGGCCAGCCGATCAGCCCTTCAACATATTGAAATAACTGGCTGTTTCAAAGCACCTGATCGTAAATTCCGGGGTAAAGGCGGACCCAGGGTCCGCGCGCAGCACCGGGCTCGAGCGCGAACTCCTCGCAACCTATCGGAGATTCGAGCTCTCTTCTGCATAGACGGCTCGGCGCCTCAGGGGGGTGGATCCAACCCGGCGATGGCGGGACCCATCATGAATCCGTGTCCTACAAACCCGGACCTTTCCCCTTCTCTAGACCGGCTGTGCCATCGGAGGCCGCTGCCCAAAACGGGTGCGAATGATCGCCCCGAAAGCCAACAGCGCAACCAGGCAGAACGCGACCGGACCAATGAACGGGACTCGTCCCACCAGCAACAGGATGAGCATCCCCAGCGCCAAAACCCCTGCCTGAGTCTTGCGAAGCTTGAACCAGGGCAAGCGCGTACCGATCTCGTTGGCGATCGCCGCAATGCCCATCGCCACTCCGAGTCCGGCCAGCAGCCAAAGCACGATCACGAAGGGAATGCCGATCAAGGTGATGATCAGCAACACGCTCAACGGAATCATCGCCAGCATTCCAACCAAACCCGTCAAGCCACACTTCAAAGGGTCGGTCTTCAGCTCGGATTCGATCTGCTTCATCCGATTCGGAGCGAAAATGAGAAAGAGGAATCCCAGCCCAAAGAAAATGGCGAAATTCAACAGGAAATTCCAGAACCCTCCCCTATGGTGAGAGCTGCCGTTTTCTGTGTCCCAATCGCGAACAGAGGGGCCGCCCCTCCTTGCCACGCCCTTGGCGATCTGCCGAACCCAGTGCTGTGCGATCAGCGGACCGCCCACGTTGACCTGGTTTCCTCCGATTTCAGATCCTTCCTCCCTCGTAATTTCGCCGCCGATCGCGGATACATCCCCATCCACCACCGCGTGCGGACCCAGATGAACGATTCCACCGATCGCTACGGTGTCGCCATGGACATGTCCGTTGACCGTGACCATCCCACCAATCGCGACCGCATCTCCTTCGGCTTCGCCATCGATGGTCAGATGGCCCCCGTAGACCACCGCGCTATTGACCGATTCCCCCTCGCGAACCACCAGATCTCCGCGCTGAATCAAGTCGCTACTTCCTCTACGGCCATATCGCTTGCGAAGAATGTTCTTCTTGATCCTCCTCAGCGCGGCGGCTTCTTCCTTCGCGGTGCTGGGTTGCTCCGGGGCAGGTGCAGTGGGTGGAGCCGTCGAAGTCTCAGGGCTGGCAGGAACGGCCGGGACGCTCGCTGCCGGCAACGGCCCAATCGTCCAGATGTTGCCCTGGTGCTCGACCTGTAGGTGATAGGCGCCGGCCAGGCTCTTGAGCGCTTCCTCCACGGTCACCTGCTTCAGGTAGATCTCGGCGGTCTGATCGAGGTCGCCGGTGACGACGATGCTGACTCCGCTCTTGGAGGCGATCTGCTTGAAGGCGTCTTTGAGGGGGCCGTGAAATTCGACCGAGATCCGACGTTCGACTGCATCGGAGTGGGGTGAAATAAACAGCAGTCCAACGCAACAACTCGCAACCAGTGAAAACAGCCGGCGACGCGTCATGAGGAGATCTTGGCCTCCAGAAGGACAGGGCTGCGCACCAACCGGCGAAGCCCCAGTAGCGCACCGAGCAATACCAGGGACAGGGACACGAACATTGGAAGAGCGGCCGTCGCCCACAAGGCCGACACGGCGGTGGTGACTCCGAAGCCGAGGGACTTGGTGGTGATCAGGGCCGAAACTGCCCTCGCGCCCAGATGCGCTGGACCATTGCTGGCGAACAGAGCGCCCAGGCAGAGGACCACCGCGCCGAAGAGGATCGCTGCACCGACCCGGATGTCGACGTGCCGCACCTCGGGTGCACAAGCGACCTTTGCCATCACTTGCTGAACGAAGCTGGAGGGCGGAAATGGATTGGACAGGCGGAAAAGCTCTCGCTCCAAGCTCCGATGCTCCTGGAGGATTTCCGAGCAGTGCTCGCAGTGCTGCGCATGCTGCAGTGCTTCGCCAGCGCCATCCTCAAGCTCGGCAAAAAGGAGCTCCAGGTCAGGGCAGTTAGGGGCGCTCATGGGGGGACTCCTTTGAAGCCATCTGCTTCCTCAGCTTCTCACGTGCGCGAAACAGGCGCGCCATGATCGTGCCCGGCGCGACGCCGATCACGACGGCAATTTCCTTCGTCGTCCGCTTCTGCACATAGTACAATTCGAGCACTTCGCGGTCTTCCTCCGAGAGGGTGGCCAGCGCCAGCTCCAAGGAAAGCTTTTCCTCCCGGACGATCGCTTTGTTTTCTTGGGAATCATCCCCCGATGGAAGGACTTCCTTCATCGCCTCCACATCCTCGGTATGCACGCGCCCCCGGCGCCGCAAGATGTCGAGACAGAGGTTGCGGCTGATCGCCAGGATCCACAAGTCGAAGGGTCGAGACTCGTCATACCGATGCAGGTTCTGGTAGGCCCGCAGAAATGCGTCCTGCGCCACTTCCGATGCCTCGGAATCGGAGCGGAGCAGCCGCAGGCACAGACCGTAAACAGGGCGCTGAACGCTTCGGACCAGGGAAGCAAAGGCCGCGTGGTCTCCGCCGCGCGCCGCGATGACATCGGCTCGCCAGGGAAGCGCTTCACGCTCGTCCGGTAGCATCATCTGGATGGCCCAGGAGGAGGTCGCCAGAAAACCAGTGGTGGAAGTGCTCGTCACATTCTTGTGTACGCGCGTTTGGGCCCGCCGATTGCAGTGCGACATGTAGCCGTCTCTGCCCCACGATTCCCCTGCAAATTAGAGGACTTAGGGCCATTTCGAGCCTTGTCTTTGGACTCGACGGGAGGGTCGCGCCGGCTGGCCGCCGGACGGCCGGATGGGGAACTGGAGGACCTCATTGGGCGCATCCTCCCGGTAGCAAAAGTGGAAGAGCCGACGAATCACCAGGGTTGCGTAGGCGCCCGGGGCCAGGGTGAAGGCGACATTGAGCTTGAGGAGCCCTCGGTTCAGCTCATCGGGCTGGGCGCGCCCAATCACCAGTTTCTGAGGTTGAATCAGGATCGGCCGCTCCTCGTGCTTGAAAAACAGGAGCTTGGGCGCCTGCTCGATGCGAAGGGAGGAGAGCGAAGTCTTCTGCTTGGCGAGCGCCCAATCCGCGGCGCTTCGAATCCGTTCATCCGGGTAGGTGGAGTCCGGGGCCAGCAAGGGAAACGCGGTCTTTCGCAGGTATTGTAGCTCCTCGGCTCCGGCGTCCCGATGAAACAGCAGGACGCCCGCCTGGTAGGGATGAGGGAAGAGGTTCTCGCGAGGGAGAGTCAGCTGGAGCAGTCGCCGAACCCCCTCGTTCCACAAATAGCTCTGGTAGGTGAACAGGATCAGCGCTCGATAGTCGCGATCGATCTGTAAGAAGGCGGCCACGAAGTTTTTTGGATCCTTGCGAAGGACGCGTAGGATGCGTTGATACTTGCGGTTTCCCTCATAGGGGACCGGGCGGGACCAATCTCCCCAATGGTCTCGCCAGAACGCCTTCACCTTGGCGTCCTCCGACCGGTCCAGCGGAGACGGTTTGGCCATGTAGTTGCGCAGGGCGGCCTCGAAATCGCCGCGGATCAGATCCTTGGCAATAAACCCCTGCCCGTGCTTGAGCGAGCCGAAGCGTTGGCTGTCGAAGTAGTTCACCACGCCCAGGCGAGCGACCTCTGCGGCGGAGCGATTGAGGTGCCCTAGATCGGTTTTGGAAACCGCCCGAACCGTCACCGAGAACCGGTTGGAGGTGGTGTTCGCCGCACTGAGCGGCAAGTTGGTTCTCCCCATGGATTTGAGGCGCAACTGCGGGTCTTGGTAGGAAACCTCGTTTCCCTCGATCGCGATCAGCTGCTCGGTGCGACCCTGCTTATCTTTCAATCCACAATAGGAAATACTCCCCCGCGGCAGCCCGAGATGAGCTCGCAGCCGCTCCACCGCTTCGAAGGTGGACAGCTTTTGCTTGTCCATCAAATAAACCCCGTAGCGGCCGCGAGGCACTTGGTCGAAGCGGAAGGACTCCGTCACCGAAAAGTCTTCTGGCTTCTGTTTGATCCTCACCGGAGGAGTCTTTAACAGCTCCGCCACCCAGTCGGAACCCGGAGAAGGGGCGGGCTTGCGCACCTGTTGCCAGGTGCAAGGCTCTGGTAGACTTTTGGACTCTTGCTCCAGCTGATTGGATAACCTTTCCCTGGAATGCCCCCCTCCGACTGTCCCCGCTGCCGCAGTCCGCTGCCTCTTCCGCTGCCGGCCCACTGTCCGTCCTGCGGTGAGCAGATGCCGTCCACGTCCTCCTCGGGGGCACCGGCCAAGGGCCCGGCGGGGGTCCGGGGGCCCCATCTCACCGGACAAATGCCCGATGGGAAATGGCTCCAGTTTCAGTTGGGGGTTCGCGCCACGCTCGGCAGACACCCGGACAACGCGGTTCGCCTCGCCGATCGGGAAGTCTCCAAGGAGCACGCCAGCATCGAACGGTTGGGAAGTCAGTTTTTGCTTCGGGACCTCGGCTCGTCGAACGGCACCTTCGTCAATGGTCGGCGCGTCCGCGAGCTGAAGCTCAAGGATGGGGACGAGATCGTCCTCGGCAATTGCCGACTTACCTTCCACGCGGGGGAGATGGAGCGGTCCTCTTCCCCACGGGTGACGGTGGTGGCCAGTGCCGAGTCGATTCCGGCCTTCTTGGCTCAGATCGACCAGGCCGAAGAGAGCGAGTTTCGGCCTGTCGATCAGCTCAAGGACAGCGCGGCGCTACGCCAAGACTATGAGAAGCTGCGGATCGCGCACGAGCTGCAGCGCCAGGTGGGCTTGGAGCGAAATCCCACCAGCCTTCTGGAAAAGGTATTGCAAGTGGCATTCGAGCTTCTTCCGGCGGACAACGGCGTGGTTTTTCTGGTCGACCAACAAAACGGCCAGCTGGTGACCCAGGCGGTCAAGCACCGGTTAGGGGAGGAAACGGACGAGGTGGTGCTGTCGGAAACCGTGCTTCAGCGAGTGCGCGATACCCGACAGGCGGTTCTGACCGCGGATGCGATCGTGGATTCGCGCTTCGCCTCCTCGGAAAGCATCGTCTCGCAGGGGATCCGGTCGGCGATGGCGGTGCCATTGCTGATCAAAGGGGGGGTCCGGGGCATTTTGTTTCTCGACACCCGCGAGAGGACGCATGCGTTCTCCGAAAAGGATCTGAAAATTCTCTCCGGCATCGCCCTTCAAGCTGCGATCGCGCTGGAAAATGCACAGCTGGCGAGTCAGATCGAGAGCGAGGCGTTGACCCGAGCCGAGCTCTCCCGCTTTCTGTCGCCGGCAATCGCAGAGATGGTGGTGCAGGGGCACGTGGAGTTGTTGCGCGTCGGCCGGCTCGCCGAGGTGAGCGTCCTCTTCGCGGACATTCGCGGGTTCACCACCATGGCTGAGAGCGAGAGCCCGCAGGAAACCGTCTCCATGCTCAACGCCTTCTTCACCGCGATGGCTGGCGTCATCTTCCGCAACGAAGGCAACCTCGACAAATTCATCGGGGATTGCGTGATGGCAGTGTGGGGCTCTCCGTCTTCGCATCCCGACGATCCCGCCCGCGCCTTGCGGGCAGCGCTGGAGATGCAATCGGAGGTCGAATCGCTCAATCGACAAAGGATGGCGGCGGGCCAGAAGCCGATCGCAGTGGGGATCGGCGTGAACACCGGACAGGCGGTGGTGGGGTATATGGGCTCGACGGAGCGCCACGAGTACACCGCGATCGGAGACTCGGTGAATACCGCGGCCCGGCTTTGCAGCGTGGCCAAGGGAGGCGAGGTGCTGGCGAGCGAAGGGTTGATCCAACAAGCGGGAGGCGGATTCATCGCTTCCGCGCTGCCGATCTCCCAGGTGAAAGGGAAAGAAAAGGGCGTTGTCATCTATCGCGTCACCGGGCTCGCTTCTGCCGACCGAGGGATATGAAACCGCAAGCATGCCCGAACTGCGGCAAGCTGCACGACGTGGCGGTCTACGTCACCGGTCAGCGCGTGAGTTGCGGCTGCGGAATCCGCTTCGAGGTCAAACGCAGCGATGCAAGCACCCGCCGGCCGAGCGGTTCCCCGGAGTTTCCCGATCCGGTTGGGGCCTCCGCGGCGGAGCTGCCGTCCGGTTCTGAGCTGCCCCCATCAGAGGCGACCTTCATCTCCGCCTCGGCGAGGGTGGAGCTCCCGGGATTCGAGCTGATCGAGATCCTGGGGCGCGGAGGGATGGGCGAAGTCTGGCGAGCCCGCCAGAGATCGCTCGGCCGGGAGGTGGCGATCAAGCTCCTTCCCCCGAAGCTGGCTAAGGATCCAGAGTCGATCGCCCGTTTCGAGAAGGAAGCTACGGCGCTGGCCGCGTTGAGCCACGCGCATATCATCCAGATCATCGACCGCGGGATGGCGGGCGACCACTACTACTTCGCGATGGAGTATGTGCAGGGACGTTCGTTGCGAGACTTGGTCAACACCGGGCCGACTCCCGCTCGCCAGGCGCTCAAGCTGACGCTGCAGATTTGTCGCGCCATCGAGTACGCGCACGACAAGCACATCATTCATCGCGATCTGAAACCCGAGAATATTCTTCTCGACGCGGTCGGGCAGGTGAAGGTGGCGGATTTCGGTCTGGCGGGTTTTGGAAACTCCGATCCACGCCTGCACTTGACCGCCACCGCGGTGGCGATGGGGACGATCAACTACATGTCTCCCGAGCAGCGGCGAGATGCGAAGAACGTCGACGGCCGCGCGGACATTTACTCCCTTGGAGTGGTTCTCTATGAGCTTTTGACTGGAGAGCTTCCGATCGGTCGGTTCAAGCTGCCCTCGGAGAAGGTGGCGCAGCTCGATCCGCGCGTCGATGCCATCGTGACCAAGATGCTGGAAACGGACCCCAACGCTCGTTACGCGCGAGCGAGTGAATTGGCCGCCGAGCTGGAGGCGGTCCTGGGGGCGATTTCCGGCGAGGGACCTTCCTCCGCCAGCGCACCCGGAAGCCGGCCGCCTCCTGGCCCGGCCGCGTCCTCCAAACCCAGGCAGTTGATGGCCCGTGGCTGGCGCGGATTGAGGGTGGGACTGATGTTAATCGGTGCGCTCGCCACCATCGCTCTGGTGCTCTGGCTCGCCTTCGGGCCCAAAGGCGACTCGCTGCCCCTGGCGCCGGCGTTGGTGGGGGCGAATGGGGTGGAGCGCGAGCATTACCGGGAGCACGGGCATACCGCGGCCGGGAAGTTTCCGCCCAACACCCGCGCAGCCTTGCTTACCTCCGCGCGCGCCCGGGAAAGCGGCGGAAGCGCGCAGATCGAGGTGGGCTTCGTGCCCGGCGAGGAAGAGCTCGATGCCTACGCCGGAAGCTGGCGGTTGGAAAACGGCAAGTTGGCGGCGACGCAAGGCGGCGGTGAGACAGGGGGTCGCAAACTCATCCCCCGGGCTTATCTGGCCCACCGATATTTTTCCACCGACAGCCTGACCGCCGAGGTGCAACTGACCCTGCGAGATCTGGAGGCCGACTTCCCGGTCGAAAAGAATGCGCAGCACTTTGGCGAGCTCGCGTTTCGCAGCCGCAATCTTCAGGTGTCGATCATCGCCATCGACGACGCGGTGATGCGCTTGTTGTGGCGCTACGAAGCGAAGGGCATTGGAGAGGTGAGCGGAAACAGCGCCGACGATGTGGCCAAGCTGATCGAGGATGAGATGCCCACGCCGCCCGATGGGACGCCCTTCACGATCAAGCTCACCATGCAGCACCACAAGAACGGAACCGAGGTCCAGGGCTTTGTCAACGGGCAGCGGTTCACCCGCAAGGTGTTGGTGGGCCTCAACGGCCGCACCGGCAGGATCGCCCTCGGCTGCCGCAACCAACACTGCGACTTCGAGCGGCTGAAGGTCTCCGGCAAAACAGTCGCGCATCAACAGCCAACCAAGAAGTTCGACGACGAGCCGGAGTAATTTTCCTGGTTCTCCCAGAAAGAGATTCCGGTCGCGGTCAGATCAGAATGTTATTGAACCCCCTCTCGGGGAGGCGCGATGGCGGACAAGACGGAGAAGGAGGCTGCGGCGATCGAGCGGGTGAAGCGGGGATTCCAGCAGCTGAGAACGGCGCGCTCTAAAGAAGAAGTCCAGAAGGCGCTCCAGAATATCGGAGTGCCGGAAAACCAGATCCCCAGCTGGGTGGGTCGGAAGCGAATCCCCTCCGCGCGTTGATCGTCTGGCGCTCGCTCTTGCTCTCTCGGGCTACTTCTTCAGCAGGCGACTGAGGCGAATCTTTCGGGACCTCTGCCCAAACAAGTACCAGGTGCTAGTCGCTCCAAATAACGCGGCCGCCGAGGCGATTCCAAAGACGCCGAGGACCGGAACGCCGCGCACCAGCCACGGCTGTTGAGCGAAGGCGATGAATGTCCCGACGATAAATCCGCAGGCGGAAAGACCCAGAAACGCGATCACTGCCAGGCTTCGCAGCGTGGCGTTCATCCGATCAAGTTGCTCGGCCTTCAGGGTCACCGCGAACTTCCCGCTCTCCAGATCCATCAGGATTTGAGAGAGCTGAGTGGGCAGGTCGGTGGCCAGCGTTTGCAGCCGCAGCAGCACCCGCAACACTCCGCCCTGGAGCTGGCCGACATCGTACCGACCGGCCAGGAGTTTCTTGGCATAGGGCAGGGTGATCTCCAGAAGTTTCATGTCCGGATACAGGCTTCGCAGAATCCCTTCGGTTTCCACCGAAGCGCGGGAGAGCAGCGCGTACTCCTTGGGGATCCGCACCCGGTACTTCACCGCCAAATCCAGCAAGTCCCTGAGCAGCGTTCGGGTGTTGATGCCACCCAGCGTGCCGGTGGCGGGCAGGTGCTGGGTGAAGATTCCCTGGATGTCCGTCTTGAATCCCTGGAGGTCTGTTCTCCCGTCGGGAACCCCGACCTTGTAGAGAAGGCGTGCGACGGAGTCCGCGTCCTTGAGAGCTACCGAAAGGACCAGCATCACCAGGGTTTCCTGCATCTGCTTGGTGAGCCGCCCCACCAGCCCGAAATCCAGTAGCCCAATCACATCGCCCTCCAGCACCAGGAGGTTTCCGGGGTGGGGATCGCCGTGGAAGAGCCCGTCCTCGAACAACTGGCGAAAGGCGGCTTCCACGATGTGCTGCGCCAGCGCCGACCGGTCGTGCTGAGCCATCTCGATCTGGCTGA
>WNFB01011463.1_pt1 | contig 11094 bp, 7 predicted proteins | sample 5400501 | NCBI WGS metagenome assembly WNFB01 (sample SAMN13153341, study PRJNA577476) | soil metagenome | isolation source: 200 cm saprolite under Douglas fir tree site 2 hole 1 | place: USA:California | collected 2015-04-18 | reverse complement strand
CGGTAGATTTCCGCCCCGCCTTGCTTAAACTCTTCGGCCTTCTCCTGCATGCCGGCCTCAAGCGCAGCCTGCTCGTCCAGTTGTTTCTGCACGGCGTAATCACGCACGTCCTGCGTGATCTTCATCGAACAAAAGTGCGGACCACACATGGAACAGAAGTGCGCCACCTTCGCACCTTCCGCCGGCAAGGTCTCGTCGTGAAAATCCTTCGCCGTCTCAGGATCGAGAGACAGGTTGAACTGATCCTGCCAGCGAAACTCGAACCGCGCCTGTGAGAGCGCGTTGTCACGTGCCTGCGCGCCGGGATGACCTTTGGCTAAGTCGGCAGCATGAGCAGCAATTTTGTACGCAATCACGCCCGCCTTCACGTCCTCTCGGTCTGGCAATCCCAGATGCTCTTTCGGCGTGACGTAGCACAACATCGCGCAGCCGAACCAGCCAATCATGGCCGCGCCGATAGCGGAGGTGATGTGATCGTACCCCGGAGCAATATCGGTCGTCAGCGGGCCGAGGGTATAAAATGGCGCCTCGTGACACTCCTTGAGTTGTTTCTCCATGTTCACCTGGATCAAATGCATGGGTACATGGCCTGGGCCTTCGATCATGGTTTGCACGTCGTGCTGCCAGGCGATCTTGGTCAGCTCGCCCAGCGTCTCTAGCTCCGCGAACTGCGCCTCATCGTTGGCATCGGCAATGGACCCCGGCCGCAGGCCGTCTCCCAGACTGAACGACACGTCGTACGCCTTCATGATCTCGCAGATCTCGGCGAAGTGGGTGTAGAGAAAATTCTCTTGGTGGTGGGCGAGGCACCACTTGGCCAGAATCGAGCCACCACGTGAGACGATGCCGGTCATGCGTTTAGCCGTGAGCGGGATATAGCGCAACAGCACACCGGCATGGATGGTGAAGTAGTCCACCCCCTGCTCAGCTTGCTCGATGAGCGTGTCGCGGAAAATCTCCCAGGTCAGTTCCTCGGCCTTGCCGTTCACTTTTTCCAGAGCCTGATAGATGGGCACGGTGCCAATCGGCACCGGCGAGTTGCGCAGAATCCACTCACGCGTCTCGTGGATGTTCTTGCCGGTGGATAAATCCATCACCGTGTCAGCCCCCCAGCGCGTCGCCCAGATCATCTTTTCCACTTCTTCTTCAATAGAAGAAGCGACGGCGGAGTTACCAATGTTGGCGTTGATCTTCACCAGGAAGTTGCGGCCGATAATCATCGGTTCGAGTTCCGGGTGATTGATGTTCGCCGGAATAATGGCGCGTCCCCGGGCGACCTCGTCACGCACGAATTCCGGCGTGATCACCGGCGGGATGCTGGCTCCCCACGAGTTGCCGGGATGCTGCTGCGCCAGGCGCGTGTTGCCGTTTTTCCGACCGTTCTGTTGCACCAGTTCCAGCGTTTGATTCTCGCGGATGGCAATATATTCTATCTCAGGAGTAATGATGCCTTTGCGGGCGTAGTGCATCTGCGAGACGTTCCCGCCAGGCAGGGCGCGCCGCGGTCGGCGGAGGTGGGCAAACCGCAATCCAGCCAGAGAGGCATCCGTGGCACGCAGGCGACCATACTCCGAAGAGATATCAGGCAGTTGCTCAGTATCGGCGCGGGCAGTGATCCACGCCAGCCGCAGCGGAGAGAGTCCTTGGCGGATAGCGATCTTTACTTGCGGGTCGGTGTAGGGGCCAGAGGTGTCGTACACCGTAATCGCAGCCCGCTCTTCACTGTCGTGACCGTTCTGTGGGTGGGTCGGCGTCAGGCTGATCTCGCGGAAAGGGACGTGTACGTCGGGCTGCGTTCCTGCAACATAGACCTTCCGCGAAGCAGGCAAAGGCGAGGTCGTGAGGCCAGGCTGGGCCGAGGCATTTTTCCCGTTCGTCCCATTGCGACCATTCTTCTTCATGAGGGCTTCCCTCCTTCTTTTTGCTAGGGTTGACTAACTGCCCCCAGGAAAACCCGGGGGGCATACGATCCGCATCTGTCGTTAGAGGACCAACGCCCATTCAGCAGAGAGCAACCATGCAGGCGCGCCTTTCCCTCCATCAGGCGCGACAGCCTGAAAAATAAGCTCGGAGAGAAAGTGAACGTGTGGTGACACCGTGTTCCCTTCGCTGGCATTACCCAGAGCAGGTTCCAGGGGTCGATGGTCCCAAAAGCCAGGGCCATCCTCTCAGCCGAAGCTTCAGCTCCCCCAACAGCCGTGTGGCTGGTTCAGCAGGCATGCTACGCTGCGTTGCCAGAACTGTCAACGCGTCGCCACCACCAATAGGCTGGCGCACCGGCCGCGCACAGACCGGCGCCGAGCAGACATTCAACCGGCCGCTCCCACAGCGCGTTGATAAAAATTCCGGCTGATCCGACCATGTACAGCAAGGGCATCCACGGGTAACCCCAGACGCGGTAGGGCCGAGGCAAATCCGGCCGCCGCCAGCGTAAGACAAACACGGCACTGACGGTAATGGCCGAGATGCTCACGATTACGATCGTGGCATAGGTGAGCAGTTGCTCAAACGTCCCTGAGAGGATCAACAGCGAGGTCCAGGCGGCTTGCAGCAGCAGTGCGTTCCCTGGCGTATGAAACCGCGGATGCACTTCAGCCGCACGAGAGAAAAAGACTCCGTCGCAGGCCATGGCAAAATAGATTCTGCCACCGGTCAGCACCATGACATTAAAAGCGCTGGCAATCGACACGGCAATCAGGCCAGAGACCGCCTGCGCTGCCCTTAGCCCAAACAACGCGCTCGCAGTCTGTTCGCCAACTCGCACCACCCCGCTGAGCGCGGTCACTGGTGTGGCATAGAGATAGAGCAGATTCAGCGCCAGATATGCACCGATAGTGATCAATGTCCCCAAGGCCAGAGATCGAGGGAGGGTCGTCTCCGGATGCCGCACTTCACTGGCGATATAGGCAGCCGCGTTCCAACCACTGTAGGCGAACATCACCGGGATGAGGGCCAGACCGGCGGCACTCATCACTCTTCCGGTTCCGCTCCAGGCGAACGCGGGGGAGAAATGCGACCAGCTCCCGCGGCCGCAGCAAAACCCTGCCGCCAGAAGTCCGGCAATAGCAGCCAGTTTACTCAGGCTCAGAAGATTTTGTGTCCAACTTCCTAAGTGAAGCCCGCGGTAGTTGAGGAGTGAGAACGTCCAGACGAGAAAGATAGCGAGAAATTGATTCCAGGAAACGGTACAGGAAAAATTCCCCAAGGAGAGAGTCGCAAGCGTCCCGCCGGCCGGAGTAAAGGGAACCGCCCCGGCCAAGTACTCGGCCAGGGCAATGGCCAGCACCGCAATCGACCCGGAGAAGCTAGCGAGAAAGGCGGCCCAGCCGCTGAGGAAGCCCCAGAAGGGGCCGAATGCCTCACGCAAGTAAATGTATTCCCCACCACCCAGAGGAAAGGCTGCCGCCAACTCGGCCCAGGCAAGGGCGCCGGCAAGAGAGAGAAGCCCACCAAACGCCCAGACGACCAACATCAGGCCAGGGCTGGGCAATTGTTCTGCCATCACCCCACTGGTTGTGAAGATGCCAACGCCAATGGTGTTGCCCACCACCAGCATGGTGGCGCTTAGCAGGCCGAGGGAGAAACGCTGATGGGGAAATATGGGAAAAGAGTTGGGGGATTGAGATTTGGGAATAGACTGAGGGCTTTCTCCGAGATTCTCCATCCTCAGCTCTCAGCCTCTACTTGTTCAATTTGAGTCTTTCGTCCGTAGCATCGCTCGCTCAGGAAGATTGCGATGCAGTTGTTGACTCCAAAAGGCGTTTAGTAGCGCTGATAAGATCTCTGACAAGAGCAGAGTCGAAGTCGCTAGGTTTGAACCCATGCGCAAGCGCGTTCCGGTATTTCATTGCATTCGTTAGGAGGTTGTAGTCTTCTCTGGAGATCACACCATTAGTCACTGCCTGCTTGAGAATGTAAGGAGGAGTAAGACTATCAAGCAAGATGCCTTCTTCTTCAGTCAGCAACCTCACTGTAGCTTCCGAAGTTGACCATGCGAGCAGGAGAGCAGCTTCAGGAAACCCTGATCCAAGAACCTTTTCAGCCGCTTCAATGCTCCGGAGAATATCCTGCCTTCCGAACGAGCGCGCGCCTTCGGGTGTCCCAGGCTTCTCCTCTCCCCCCACTACAACCAATTCAAAGTTCCAGCCAGGCTTAGCGTGAAGCAGTCGCGCCAAATCTCTGATCTGAGGATCTTTAGCGAGGGACGACCTAGACTTCACCTCTACGATTGCTGCTTCGTCACCCCTGCGTATAAGCAAATCAGGTCGGTAACCCGATAAGAAATCAGGGAGTTGTTCTGGCGAAGGCTCCTCAATAACCTCGTAGCCTTTGCCGCGGTACTCCTCTGCAATATCATGGGCGCGCTGCCTTTCTAGGGTAAGGGTCGCTTCCATTAGTCAATCACCTCTTGATTCGCTGCTTCCTCGACTATGCTGTAAAGAAACTCGTTGCCACGACTGAACCCTTCAGCCAAAACGCTTGAGGGATTTTCAAGTCGTAAATTGCTGTTGAGGTTCCGCTTCCGGCACAGAATATCAGTCACTTGCTCGTCGTCCAGATACACCAGCCCTTTCAGAGAATCCAAAATCGGTTTTGGAAGATTATCCACGTCCATCGCTACACTATCGTAGAAGTAAGTAATGGTTATCAGCATCGACCCTGTAATTGGAAGCTCTTCTATTGGCCAATACTGCTCCGCGACTCTTCGCACTTCTTGCTCCCATTGGCGAACTCGCTCTCTGCGACGCGCCTGTTGAGAGACTGGAGGACCGTCTACAATGAATTCGAATGGTAATACCAACTTTAGTAAAGATCCTTCACGAAGTTTGCCTCAACGCCTCAGTTCAGCAACATGAGTATAACGAGCGTATGTTATGGTTACGAAGTCACACCGTATAACTCCAATAAAACTCGCAGATCCTTACCTTCGAGCAATCCCGTGCGGAATTCCAGCAAAGGTCCTCTTTCCTAAAACACTAAACTCTTACTACCCTCACTGACTAAATCTCAAGTAAAATTTCCCTTTACCTACGAGGCTTTCACAACGCCAGCGTACGCAGCCGCAAGGCATTGGTGATAACCGATACCGAACTAAGGGTCATGGCCGCGCTGGCGATCATGGGGCTGAGCAACAGCCCAAAGACCGGGTACAGGACACCGGCAGCGATCGGCACACCAAGAGTGTTGTAGAGAAACGCGAAGAGCAGATTCTGGCGGATGTTGCGCATCGTGCCGCGGCTGAGCCGGCGGGCCCGCACGATGCCGCGCAAGTCACCTTTGACTAGGGTCACGCCCGCGCTTTCCATGGCGATGTCGGTGCCCGTCCCCATGGCAATCCCCACCTGCGCTTGCGCCAGAGCCGGCGCATCGTTAATGCCATCACCAGCCATCGCCACTACGCGGCTTTGCGCTTGCAGGCGTTCGATCACCTCACCCTTCTGATCGGGCAGCACCTCGGCCTCCACCTCCGCGATGCCTAGCTTGCGTGCCACAGCCACCGCTGTCGTGCGGCTATCGCCGGTGAGCATGACGATGCGGATGCCGTCGGCACGTAGCGTCTGCAGCGCCTCGAAGGTCGAGGCCTTGATGGGATCGGCAACCCCAATCAGCCCGGCCGGACGACCGTTGATGGTGACATACATCACTGTCTGTCCATCCTTGCGCAAGTCTTCGGCCTGAGCGAGGAGAGCGCTCAGGTCGATCACTAGTTCATCAAAGAGATGATGATTGCCGAGAGCAACAATCTGCCCATCGACCGTGCCGATCACTCCCTCGCCGGTAATAGAGCGGAAGTTCTCGGCCGGAGAGAGGTTCAGGCTCTGCTCCTGCGCGGCAGCAACAATGGCCGCAGCCAGGGGATGTTCACTCCCTCGTTCGAGACTTGCAGCCAGACGGAGAAGCGTTGCTTCATCTTGTCCAGCCACAGCCACTACTGCGGTCAGGCGCGGCTTACCCTCGGTAAGCGTGCCAGTCTTGTCCACTACCAAGGTGTCAACCTTCTCCAGCACTTCCAGGGCCTCGGCATTCTTGATGAGCACGCCGGCAGTAGCGCCGCGACCAGTCCCGACCATAATGGACATCGGCGTGGCCAACCCCAAGGCACAAGGGCAAGCGATGATAAGAACGGCGAGGGCGTTGACCAGGGCGTGGGCCATCCGTGGCTCCGGACCGACGAGCCCCCAGACGATAAAGGTCAGCACTCCTACTAACACCACCGCCGGAACGAAATACGAGGAGACGACATCGGCCAGCCGCTGGATCGGCGCGCGGCTGCGCTGGGCTTCGCTGACTGCACGGACAATCTGGGCGAGGAGCGTATCGCTGCCCACCCGCTCGGCCCGCATGACAAACCCACCCGTGCCATTCACTGTACCGCCAGTGACACGGCTGCCCGGGCTCTTCTCGACAGGGATCGGTTCGCCAGTCACCATTGACTCGTCCACCGCACTCGTGCCTTCCAGGACGCCGCCGTCCACCGGCACCTTCTCGCCCGGACGCACGCGGAGTCGATTGCCGGGCACGACGCTTTCTAAGGGGAGGTCTTCTTCACTGTCATCGTCTCGTAGCAACCGTGCCGTCTTGGGCGCGAGCCCCAACAAGGCCCTGATAGCGCTGCTCGTCTGACTGCGCGCACGAAGTTCGAGCACCTGTCCCAGCAACACCAACGTCGTGATGACGGCAGCGGCCTCAAAGTAGATGGCCACGGCCCCACTGTGACTACGGAACGAAGCGGGAAAGAAATCCGGGAACAACGTGGCAGCCACGCTGTAGACATAGGCCGCCCCCGTGCCAATGGCGATGAGGGTAAACATGTTCAGGCTGCGATTGAACACCGAAGCCCACCCGCGCTGGAAGAACGGCCATCCACCCCACAGCACCACTGGCGTGGCCAGGATCAGTTCGACCCAGGGGAGGAGGGGCGAGGAAAGCACGTGCTGCATGGGCCGGCCTGGGAGCATGTCCGCCATAGCCAGGAAAAAGAGCGGAACCGTCAAGATGAGGCTGATGCGGAACCGGCGGCTCATGTCTGCCAGTTCAGGGTTGGCTTCTGGTTCTATGGTGATCGTGCGCGGTTCCAGCACCATGCCGCACAGCGGGCACGAGCCTGGCGCCGGTCGCACGATCTCCGGGTGCATTGGACAGATATATTCTGTCCTCGTGACCGGAGCCACACTGATTAACGGCTTGAGCGCCATTCCGCATGCAGGACAAGTGCCAGGTCCGGGTTGGCGCACTTCTGGATGCATCGGGCAGGTGTAGCCTGCCCCCTCCCCTGCCGGCTGTGGTCGTGCCGCGAGGGAGGGAACGTCTAACACGGCGTGATCCTGCAGAGGCTTCAGGTATTTGTCCGGCTCGGTACGGAATTTCTCTAGACAGCGGGCGCCGCAGAAGAAGTAGCGTTGCCCCTCGTGCTCGCAGGTGTGCGGCGTGGTCTCTTTCACCGTCATCCCACACACGGGGTCTTTGTGGGTTAGCTCGCTCCGGTCAGGCGGGGACTGGTGTGCATGGGCGTGATGGTGATGCTGCGCGCGGTTGTGCGCGTGGTCTTTCTCATTCATGGCGCTGCCCTCACTGATCACCCTCTGCAAGAATTTCCCCACTGACGCAATCAGGGTCACGGAAAGGCCGAGAGATGGGCTTTGCCAGCCTCAAGCCTCCAGTCTCAAGTCTCCAGCTTCACCGCCGCCTGGCCGGCGAGATACCCCGTCGCCCAGGCCCAGTGAAAGTTGAAGCCACCGATGCGTCCGTCACAATCGAGCATTTCACCTAACCAGCGTTCGCCGTTGTCCACGCGACAGTTGGCTGAGAATCGCGGCAGGATCGCTGCCCGCCGAGCGAGCTAGCGCCGCAGCCAAGCGGTCGGGAAGTTGTTCTGCCAGGATTCTGCCCACGGACACGCGCGGGCGGGACATCGCTACGTCGAGCAGGCATTTTTCTATCTGCTCGAAGTTCCGTCCCGGCAGGAAATTACACTGCATCTCAACCTTCTGTCCTGCGGCACACGCGAGAATCCAATGCCGGCTGGCGTCCATGACCACCGGCCCGCTGACACCGAAGTGCGTCCATAACAAACTGCTAGTGCGCCGATCGATCAGCTGCCCATCGGCAACCGTGGTCAGTTCCACCGGCAGCGACAAGCCGGATAACTCCGCGTGAAACATTCCCTCTCGGAGCACCAACGGCACCAGGGCGGGGTATGTGCCAGTCACCGTGTGACCGAGCCGGTGGACCATCTCCCAGCCGGAACCATCACTCCCCGAGCGCGGAAGAGAGCGACCACCAGTCGCCATAATGACATGTCGGGCATGTAAAACGCCTTGCTCATGACGTATGAGAAAATCGGGTTCTTGCCCGGGCTTGGTCTCCCCACGCACGAGGTTATGGACCCGATGCTGTGCCAGAATCGCAATCTCCAATTCCTCACAGCGGCGCAGAAGAGCATTCAGGACCGTGCGGGCGCTGTCGGAAACCGGGAACAGCTTGCCGGTTTCTTCACGCTTGAGCGGTACGCCCAGTGACTCGAACCAGCGTACTGTCGCCTGTTCATCAAACGCTGCCAGGATGTTGCGGACGACATTGCGCGATCCGTTGAAGTCCTCGGGATGAATCTCATCGTGCGTGACGTTACAGCGCCCGCCACCGGAGATGAGAATCTTCGCACCGACCTTCTTGGCGGAGTCCAACAGGACAATGCGCAAAGCCTGCCCTTTTGCCCGCGCCGATTCCGCGGCGAAGATGCCCGCTGCAAGCCCAGCAGCACCAGCACCGACGATGGCGATATCGCAAACGTTGCCCACACGCTCTCATAGCATGGGGGGAGCAAAGAGCAGTAGGGGTGTTTAGCTCTTGGCAACAGATCGCTTGGAGGTTAGTAAATAACCTCAATGATTGGGAATGAGGATACCTCTCGTCGAGAATTCTTCGCACTGGTGGCTTCCTGGCAACGCCTCTCTCTTGCGGCTGTCGTGCTGATATCTCTGTCAGCTACCTGCGCCCAGCAATCCGCAGCCGCTGAATCTATGATGGGGCAGGCGCACCATCGGTACCCTGCCCTGCGACAATTCTGGCGGGCAGTGGAAGAAGATTTAGAGGAAGAGCTAGAAGAACTCGAACCTTCGTGGTTCCGCCAGAAACACATAACCGACAAATGGATGGGTCAGCGCAGCACCCTTGCTTCCTGGGGGATCATGCCCACCCTGACCTACGTCAGCAACGTTCTTGGCAACCCGGTTGGCGGACAACACAAGAAAGTTGCCTACGATGACAACATCGGTCTCGACCTCCATGTCGATCTAGAACAACTGGCCGGACTGCACGATCTCGTCTTCCACGTCTCCGGCTCTATGCGCTCGGGCCGGAGTCTGTCGGCGGTGGCCCTTGGCAATACCTTCCCCGTCTCGAACCTCTTTGGCGGCGAGACGATAAGGTTCTACGCGCTCTATCTCGAACAGTCTTTCCTTGAAGACACCGTGAGTGTCATGCTCGGTCGCTTCGGGGTAGGTGACGAGTTTCTGACTTCGCCACTGTACAGCGTCTTCTTAAACAACGCCATTGACGGTAACCCGATCAGCGTGCTGATCAACATCCCCACCTTCTCGTCTGCGGCCTACCCCGTGGCGCAGTGGGGGCTCCGCGCGACTGTCAAACCGAAGAGAGACTGGTATATCATGGCGGCTATTTCTAACGGCGACCAGACGCTTGCGCGGAATAGCGCGCACGGAGTGGATTTCAGTTTTCGTCACAAGGCAGCGATCTTCGCCATCGGAGAAATCGGTTACCTGCATAACCAGACAGACGACTCCACAAGGTTGCCTGGCAACTATAAATTCGGCGGGTATTACGATTCTGGCCTGTTCGCAGATCTTTCTCGCGGCAACAAAGGCAGCGCTTCTGTTGTCTCTAGTCTGCTCCCGAGGAAGGAACACAACAACTACGGCTTCTATATACTCGCAGATCAAGAGGTGTATCGTGAGACTGACCCGAAGCACATTCAGGGCCTGACGCCATTCGCAGGGGTTACGTTCGCGCCTTCCGACATCAATACTTTTCCCTTCTTTTTCATGGCTGGCCTTGTGTACACTGGGCTTATCCCCGGGCGTGACCGCGATACCGTAGGCTTCGGCATCGCCTACGGGCAGTTCAGCAACGACCTTCGGCGCACGCAGCATGCACAGCAGCATCGCAGCGGCTCGTCCGCTGGCATGCAAGAGTTCGAGATGGTCCTGGAGCTGACGTATCAGATCGAACTCGCACCGCACCTGATTGTACAGCCCGACATGCAATATATCATCCAGCCTGGCGGCACGGGGCACATCCCGGACGCGCTCGTGCTCGGGGTGCAGTTCGTTGTCAATCTATGACGGTTCCCAAATCTCACTAACGGTGCGTTCTCCCTATCCTCCTTTGCCATTGCGGGTCGCGCTGGCAGCTCGGACACGCTCAAAAGCCGCGGTCGCCCGCCGCAGAAACTGGATCCCGCTTTTCACTTCCTCGTCAGAGAGTTGTTCGACGATCCGCTGCAAAAACTTCTGTCCTGTCGCCAGCATGGTGAGGAGAAACCGCTCCCCCTTTGCGGTGAGGAACACTTGTTTTTCCCGGCCGGACCGAGGATCTTCAACGACCTGCACAAGACCGAGGGGTGGGCGCGCCATACTGCGCAGGGCTTTGGTAATGGCCGAACTGCTCACCTCAAACCAGGTCGAGAGCAACCGTTCGACTTCTTTCCGGCGCATGCTACGTCCTTGCTCGCCCTCGGAGCGGATCAACCATAGGATCGCCACCTGCTTGCGCGTCAGCTGTCCCCGACGCATGGCATCTTCCAGCGCCATGCCACCTTTGTAGTGAACAGGGTAGAAAAGCTCTAGCAACTCTGCTGCAGGGTCTTCCGTAGTCTTAATCTGACGGGCTGTCGCTCGCATGGTTTCGCTCGTTGCTCCGCATAGGCGCCGCAGCCGAGTCTCACAGTCATTTTCTATAGGAAAAATTTTCCTTTGCCAAAGGCTTGACAGGAAAGGGGGATTTAGATTAATCCTTTCCTGGGGAAAATTTTTCACACAGCAATATTCATAGGCAGAAAAGCACCCGGACGCAAGC
>WNFB01005741.1_pt1 | contig 11094 bp, 9 predicted proteins | sample 5400501 | NCBI WGS metagenome assembly WNFB01 (sample SAMN13153341, study PRJNA577476) | soil metagenome | isolation source: 200 cm saprolite under Douglas fir tree site 2 hole 1 | place: USA:California | collected 2015-04-18 | reverse complement strand
CGCGAACTGCGCGTCTTGCCACAGCACAAGCTGCTGATGGTCATGAACTTCCGCTGCAGTTCCGTCATTCACGCCTGCCCGGCGGGCAATGACACCACCTTTCCTTTCGACATCAAGTTCTACAGCCTGAAGGACCCGGTGCATCCCCAGTTCATCGAGAGCTACGTCCCCACCTCCAAGGCGGGCGTCAAGGTGAAGCCGCACGAGATGTTCCTGTGGGTCGATCCCACCAACGATGACCGGGTCCTCCTCTACCTCTCGACGCCCACGCTGTCAACCGATCCGACCAGGCCCAACCTGCTGATCGTCGATATCAGCCAGGTGTTCAAGGGTGGCCCGGTCAGCGAAGTCGCGGAGGGCAACTGGAACAACCGCTACCCCGGCGCGGATAACCCCGCCAACTACAACTTCAACCTCTTCGTCCACTCGATGGGCGTCTCGGCGGACGGCGCCCGCACCTATCTCGCCATGGAAGCCGGAGAGTTCCTCGTACTCGATACGAGCGACGTCGCCACTACCGTTCCCAACCCGCAGCTGCGGCTGCTCACGGATCCGGCGAACCGCCCCATCTGGGGCAACCCAGCGCCGTGCGCGAAGAATTGTCCCAATGGTCATTCGGCGGTGCAGGTGCCTGGGCGTTCGTTTGCCCTCACGACCGACGAAGTGTATGGAACCTTTACCGATCCCAGCTTTGGCTGTCCCTGGGGCTGGGCGCGCCTGATCAGTGTCTCCGATCCCACCCACCCGACCATCGTCGGCGAATACCAGATCGCCCAGAATCAGCAATCGTTCTGCGGAAGTCCTGGGGATGATCCTCAAACAGAGCAGTTCACCAGCTACTCCTCACACAACCCGACCGTCCTGCCCGACCTGGCCGTGATCGCCTGGCATTCTGGAGGACTGCAGGCCATCGACATCGCAGACCCGACGCATCCCAGCCAGGGTGGCTGGTTTTCGCCAACACCACTCTCCTCGGTGGCGAACGAGGACCCGGCACTGAGCCGTGGCCCGAACAAAGTGGTGATGTGGAGCTACCCGATTATCTCCAACGGGCTCATCTACGTGGTCGATATTCGCAATGGGCTGTATGTGCTCCAGTACACCGGGCCTCATGCAGACGAAGTGAATCAAATTGATTTCCTCGAGGGGAACTCGAACCTCGGTGATGCAGTCGAGCTTGGACAGAGCTGAAGAGTCCGTCACTGGCGACGGCCTCTAGGAGGGACAGAACCAAAGAAGGCGCGCATGGTGCATCCGGCAAGTTTTCTGCCAATTTGAGGAGGACTCTCCGAACACCTACCCGTTGCTTCCCCCGCTTGGGAAAGCGGATGGGATGTGCCGGATGCCCCATGCGTGTTGGTTCTGATCCACATACTGCGGTATCCCTTTCAGGGAGTGAGCCTTTTTGCTGTTTGCACAAGTAGAATGAGACGCAACCGTTTGGGCCGATTGCCACTCAAATGAGAACGAAGCCGCTTCTAGACTGCCATCACCAGGAGTCTTTCGTCAGCAGTAATTCTTGAGCTTATCTCGCTCTAGATGTGCAATGCTCAAAAAGGCACACTCCCTGCTTCCCAGTGGAGCAGCGAGGGCTTTCCTTGTCTTGATGCGTAGGTTAGGCGGGTGGCGTGACTCCCTGACCATGACAGACGAGTGGGCATCTGCTTCTCTCCGACAAGCTGCTAGCCACCGGTTCTCTTCCCTCGCATTTGGAAGCCGGTGCGCCGGGTGTGCTTTGGTCCCTGCATTCGTGTCGGCAAATGATCCCCTGGACTATATTTGCGTTTTTGCTCCTGGATCGTCGTATCATTCATATGCAAATAGAGCTTGACGGTCGCCATATCTTCATGTCCCAGGAGTTCTTGCAGGCTAAACGGATCATTCCCCAGCACCAGGTAACGAATAGCAAAGGTCTGCCGCAAGATGTGGGGGCTGATGCGTTTGTAGGTGATGTCGGCCCGCTCGCGCACCCGTTTGAAGAGCATCTCCACCCCATTCTTGGTGAGCGGCGTGCGCGTCTCGGCAAGAAAGAGATGATCCTCGCCAGCACTGCCCCATTCCGCCAGTTCCTCCTGACCTGGGCGATGCCGATCCAGGTAATGGAGCACATTCCGCTGACAGGTATTCCCCAAGGCAATGCGCCGCTGCTTGGAGCCTTTCCCGGTCACCGTCAGCAGCCCGTGTTTGCGGTCAAAGTCGCCCACCCGTAGCCCACATAACTCAGAGACGCGGATTCCTGTATCGTAGAACAGCCAGAAAATGGCACGGTTCCGCGCGACCGCACGTTCGACCAACCGGCCCGATTCTTTGGGTGGCGCACACGCCTGTAAGAGCCGCTCGAACTCTTCTGGCTCGATGATCTGGATCAAGGGCCTGCCCACCTTCGGAAAGGCCACCTGGTCAAAGGGATTGCACTCAATTGTTTCTCGCCGCAGCAGCCAGCAGAAGAAGGCGCGCGCTGAACGGGCATAGGTTTGAATCGTGCGTTCGGCTCTGGGCTTGCCCCGCTGACCAGGCACGGTGCGTAGATAGGTAAACCAGGCACTGATGGCCAGGGCGTCCACTTCCTCGACCCGTGTCATCGCCCGCTTCTCTTCGAGATATCTGCGGAGCAGACCAAGCGCTGTGGCATGCCATTCCAGGGTTTTGTAGCTATGGTTGCCTCCCGCATGGTCTTGCAGATAGGCATCAATGGCATCAATGATGCTGATTGACGTCCGGTTCATCGCCCGGACATCTTCCTGGATCTTCTTCCTCCTCGACTGCTGTGTAGTCTCTCGTACCCGTGTCTGTGCATCGAGTTTCGCTCGCTGCGCGCGAGCACGCGCCGCGGTGACATCTTGAGCACGAGGCTGGTGGGCGGGTTTCTGGGAGGCAGAACCCCGCATCGGCGAATGGGATAGGGACATCGTGATAATCTCTCCTTTTCGTAAACATGGATGGTCCAACGAGAGAGGAAGCGTCTCTTTTCCTCGGCACCTGCTATGTCCAGAAACCACTTCTCTCTCATCTCATCTACAGCATCAGCGTCGCTACGGAGCACATCTGCCATAGGACTTCATTGGTGATTCGGGCATCCCGTTCCTCTTCAAGATTCAATATCATTTCTTTCTCTCTGACGCTTCCAGGCAGTGTGTCATGATTCGGTTGTGATGTGCCTCGGAAGAGAGGCATGCTCCTCATTGTCTCTCCGATGCCTCGACTCAGGCGAGGATGGCCTCTAACCATGCGGCCAATTCCACCAGCTTGAGGCGACGAGGCGACTCCGCGTGATCGAAAGGATCACTCACCACGATCTGGCGCAGTTCGGAAGCCGTGTAGATATCACTGAACATGCCATAGAGCAAATCAAGGAAGCGCTCCAGGTCGTCGTTCGTGTATCCTGCTGGACAAGGACCGAACGTCTTGAGCAAACGTTTCCGTTTGGCTGGTGTCATCCTGCGTTCGTATGCCATCCTGTCTTTTTCTCCACAACCCAGGTCTCTCTCTCATTCAGCATCGAGTAGGGGCGCTACGACCTGTGCATAGCACTATCAGTTCAGGGAGGAACTGTCTCTTTACAAGCCAACATGAACAATGCATGATTCGCCTCAAGTCACGAATGCCAGGCTCTTTGTGCTCAATGAGAGAGGAAATGACTGTCAATGGGTAAAAACCATCTCCTCAAGAGGGAATGTCTCCCTTCCCAGCGCCGGGGAAGGCATGCTGAGAAGACGTCCTTTCTGGATACTCTCTCTCGCCTTCCTTTCTCTTGCGTCAAGCGCTCAAGCGCGAACCTTGCGTCCGAACAAACAGACACTGGATATGACAGCAGCATGGCAGTTATCTCACCTCCCTGGATACTTCACAGAGACCAACTCGGGCGATGCTCACTCTCGCCGCCATCATGATGTGGCAGAAGGTGAAGGGGCGCCGCCGCGCAGAGTGCGGCGTATATGCGGAGTCATTGACTACCGCATGGTCACGGAAGGTATGAAGCACAGGGCAGCGTACCCTTCCGCGTAGCCCTAAGCATAGTGCATCTGGAACTGGGGCGAGACCGATTCTGCAAGCTGAACCGCTGCCCGCTCAGCTTACTCTACAATACGGCATGAATGACTTCTGCCATTTGATCGATACATGAATCATCCCAGATTTTTGGGGAATGGCTGAGCTAGCGAAAAACATCCCTCCTGAGATATGCTTGAGTACTGAAAATCGACATCAAGAGTCTCAGGAGGGATATTCATGTCAGAAAAGTATGTCATAGTTTCTCAGCCAGAACAAGTGCCGCCGTATGACCCCAAAGCCATGGCCGAGGGCTTGGGCATGATGTTGTTAGGCTTTTTGGGCCCGTTGCTGCTGGACCTGGACCAGTGGCTGGACAAACGGCTGATCCGCACGTTGGTGCAGGCGATTGAGGCCATCCTGACCTTCCGCGACCGGGTCAATGGCTTGGTGTTATCCGAACTGGGCGGCTATCTGGACCCCATCGGCCAGGGAGGGGGCACCAAACGGCTGAGTCGACTGCTGCACTGCCCGAAGTGGACGGCCGTCTTCATCGAACGCTTTCTGTGGCGGCGAGCCAGCCAACAGGTGGAGCAGTGGGAAAGCCAGGGCGAGGAGGGGCTGGTGATCTGGGATGGCAGTGTGTGGGAGAAACCCGAGAGCCAGAAGAGTGAGGGCTTGGGGCCGGTGCAGGGCAGTCAAGGCCAAGCGCTTGACCCACGTCAAGCCCGGCTACTACACTCCCCCAGGCAAGCCGATCAGTGTGCCAGGCTTACATTGGATAGGGCTGTTGCTAGTGGGAGTCAGCCTGAGGCAAGGACCGGCCTTATTGGCCGCCATGCGCTGGTGGACCTCACGCGGCTGGCGAGCAAGCTTTGCCCGCGATGAGGACAAGAAGCTGCTGGAGATGGTCAGCACGAGCTGGGGTCGCCTGGTGATCCATGTCTTTGATCGCGGCTATGCCAGTAGTCTGTGGCTGGGAGCCTTGTATCACTACGCCGCTCGCTTTGTACTCCGCTGGCGCCATCAGTACCGCTTGCTCTACGAGGGCAAGCTCAAAGCCGCCTGGAAGATCGCGCAAGGCAAAAAAGCCTGGGGCAGTCGCGGGTTGTGGGATGCGCGTCGGCGCAAATGGATCAGTGCCAGCGTGCTGGCCTTCCCGGTGCGCCATCCTGACCATCCTGATCTGCCACTGTGGCTGGTGGTGGTGCGGCGCACCGGCGGCTCCCCCTGGTATCTGCTCACCAGTGAGCCCGTCGAAAACGAAGCGCAGGCCTGGAAGGTGGCCATGGCCTACGCAAGGCGAGGGCCTATTGAACTGGCCTGGAAAACCTGTAAGAGCGAATTGGGCATGCAGAGTCCGCGGGTGTGGGACTGGGAGAGTCGCCTCAAGCTGCTGGGACTGGCCACCCTGGCCTATGCGTTTCTGCTGTACTTGCTGGCTGAGCCGTTTGCGCTCTTGCGCCATTGGTTGTTTCGTTATGCCTGTCATCGCACCGGACAGCACTTACGGGCTACGCGCGTGCCGTTGGCGCGCTTGCGCCTGGCCCTGAGTCGGTTGTGGCTGGCCTATCCCCCTCGCTTCAGTCGACGCGCTGTGCTCGCAGTCTGATTCCAGAGCGGGTCGCACCCAACCACCGCTCCTGATCTCCTGCTGCTGCTTGTCTGCCGCACCAGGGTGGGAGTCGTCTGACTTTTGCTCTTGTTGCAAAACCAGCACTATCGCCTAAAACCAGCAACAACGGCCTCTCACGCCGATCTGCGGAGGCGGCCTCTCTCTCCTCACCTCAGGAAACGGGTCGAGGTGATCCTTTGCTCTTCTGAGCTCCTCTGATACCCTCCCAGATTCTGCTCAAAGGTCGAGCTTCTCAGTGAGAAGCTCGACCTTTGAGCAGAATCTGGGATGATTCATGATGCAAAGGCGTTGGTGTGAAGTAATCGAGTGATCAAAACTCGGAGAGAACAGTGCCCAATATTTCGGGAGACCTCTCCTGCAATTTCACTATGCTGCCAAGAGATAGCATCTTTCATCTCCATGGCCAGTTCAATGAGGAGGCAATCTGGTTTATGCGTTCTTAGTCCGATTCAGATTCCTCATCTACTTCAATGCTGATCCAGCGATCTCTGTGCCGATTAAAGACCTGTGGACCGGCCACGCGCCTGAAGCCTAACTTCTGCAGATGCGATTCTGGTTGCCCGACCAATTCGGGATTACCCGGGCCTGTGTAGTAACCTTCTCGCGCAACAATGTACTGCTTATCGATGACACGGTTTTTTACAAGAACATTTGGCGGCCATTGTCGGCATCAATCGGACGAGTATAATAGGTTATCATGATCTATCCTCCAGGGGACTACTCTCAAGACTCATAAAAGTGGAACATATAAGCTCATCATTCGCGTAATGGAAAAGCAGTTTGCGGAATTTGCCGAGCCAGACCAGTATAGAGATCGGCGGGGAGGCCCAACAAACGGAGAATCTGCTCTTGGACGGGCGTGAGCGGCGTGACATGTTGGATGGTCTGATCGGGCAACTGCACCTGAGTCAGGGTGATCGGCACAAAGGCTTGCAGGAGTCGCTCGGCGGTCGGAGCCGCCGTGGCTCGGCGCGGGTTATCCTTGTAGAGTCCCGCCAGGGTGGTCCCCTGCTGTTTCAACGAGCGGCGCACCACAAACTCCAGCAGGGTCAGCGCCCGTAAGGCCAGACTCGAGCCTCTGCGTCAAACCGACCACCTGATCGTCGCGTTTGACAAACATCGGCGCAATCGAGAGCGGCGCGCCTTTGAGGCGTCCGAAGTCGTGTTCGATGTGGTACTCGTGCCGATATTCCTGCACCGCCTGCACCAGGGATAAGCGCGGCTGGGGCGCGTTGGTGGCGTAGGCGCGCCAGCCGAGGGAGGAGACGACCTGGGCAATCGCCTCCTCCTGGCGCTCGACCGCTGTGATCAGGGAGCGCACCCGCTCCCTGATCTGCTGGGGGCGGTTGGCCCCGCCTCGTCCACGTCCCACCAACCTGACTTCCTGCTCGACCTGCCGTTCAAAGCGATAAGTGAGCAGTCCCGTCACGCGATGCCGGGTGAGGATGGCCTCCGCCGCGCTCTGCAGAGCCGCCTCCTCGCAGATCTGCCGTTTGCCGCGTCCCACCGGTGGGGTCAAGGCCAGCAGCGCCTCCTGGGCGTTAGCCAGGCGGTCCTCCAGGTGACGGCGTTGTGTGTCCGCATAGGCTGGGGAGCGGATCACCAGCACCCGTTCCTGCCAGCTGAGGTTCCCGCTGACACCCGTCCGGCTTCGTTCGTAGCCCTGCGCCAGCACCTGCTCCCCATCCTCGCCCAGCACGGCGGTCAAGCCATCACCCTGCTTGACGCCTGCCTCAATCCAGGTCGGCATCAACTCGGCCGTCTCGCCCACCAGGGCCAGTGGGGTCAGGTAGTACTGCCCGTGCGACACGAGATGCGCACGGGTGGCCAGCGCGCTCATCTTGCAGTCTCCCACAAAGAGCAAGCCCGTTCGCCCCAGGCATGTCAGCACGCGGTCAATGATTGGCACATACAAGCGATCGGCGGCCTGTTCCCCCGAGACCACCTCCAGCGCCAGCGGCAGACCCAGCGGATCGAGGGTCGCCATCATGGCCTTGATCTGCCGCAGCGTCGGATCATCGAGGCTCGTGGCCGAATTGCCAGAGGCTGTCCTCTCCCCCGTTCCGATAGCCCGACACGGTCGTGGCATCCACGCGGATCGGCTGCTCCTCCAACTCGTACACCCGCATCAGATGCTGCCCCAATTCCTGTTCGATCGCCTGCCAACGGGCTGCATCCGAGAGATGCCGCAACACAATCGTCAAGCGATCATCGGTAAAATCGGTCTCGCGGATGTCCAATCCCGTGATCTGTTCGAGCGTCCTGTGCGCCTGCCGCACCCAGTCGCGCACCGTCAATTTGCGATGGTCGCCCTGTGAGACGATGTGGGCCAGCCAGATCGTGGTCAGCCAGCCCCAACTCAGTCCCTGCTGTAACCAATGTCGGGGAAGCTGCCGATCCAAGATGGCTGGCAGCTCCATTTGTTGCATCAAGGCCAAGAGCAGCACGAAATCATCGATGCGCTCTGCCGTAATCGAGAGGTCTTCTTTCATGCTCCTCAGTATGCCAGAAAATTCCTCTTTTGCCTAGCTCATTACGCGAATGGTAAGTCTTTACCTCTGGATAGTCTCTTTAGACCAGCTCTGGCGTTACAGCCTCCTCCACCTCCGCTTCGACCGGTATAACTGCACTTTTCCTCTTGCGCGAAGCATAGGCTCGCTTGACATGTTCTCTGCATTCCTCTACAATTACTCCATCACATAGGCAATTACCCAAAAACCTCTTCTACAAGAAGGGAACAACAGCAATGGCTACTTTCACAGCCGCCTCCCCCAACTATCGTCGTGAGCTAGGTGAGGGGCTTATTCAGCGTTGGTCTACTCCAGAGGATACAGAAAACATTGCCCAACTCTGTGGTATAGTCTTTCGCGACAAAGACGATGAGCCGCTCAATCTCCGCATGATGGATAATGTGCGCCGGCATATGAGTGGCGATTTTCCACTGATGGGGCCTGGCGACTATGCGGTGATAGAGGACACGGGCAAAGAGGGCAATCCTCTTGTTGCCTGCACCTGCCTTTGGCGTCAGGAATGGGAATACGAGGGCATTGCCTTTGGCGTTGGGCAGCCGGAATTTGTTGCCACGCACCCAGACTATCGCCATCGCGGGCTCATTCGCGCGCTGTTTGATATGCTGCATACGCGCAGCGAGGCGGAAGGACGACTTGTGCAGGGGATTACAGGGATTCCTTACTTCTATCGTCAATTTGGCTATGAGTATGCCCTGGAATTGGAAGGGCGCAGGGTCACCTATCTTTCACTCATCCCCAGGGCACAAGCATCTACTCCTGAGCCATATGCGCTGCGAGCGGCGACACCTGAGGACATCCCTCTACTGATGGAGTTGTATAATCGCCAGCGTTCAACGAGCATGGTCTGGTCAGTCGCGTCAGAACGCTACTGGCGCTATCAGATCGAAGAGGTGAAGGATCCGCTCGTCGTTGGCAAGCAAATGGGTGTGAGACTGATCGTTGACGATGCGGGCGCTGTGCAAGGGTATCTGATGGTAGCAATCAAACGCTGGGGCAACAGTCTCAATGTCTATGCGATGAACGTTGCGGCTGGCGTGAGCTGGCATGCGGTGGTACCCCCACTTTTGCGAGCGCTGCAAGCCTATGGGATGCAGATACCGGCGGTTGAGCCCGATGTGCCACCGCTGAATGCAATAAGCTTCTGGCTAGGAAGCGCACATCCTGTCTATGACGTGCTAGGTGAGGCGCTGGCCCCGTTCTATGAGCCGCCCTATGCATGGTATGTGCGCGTACCCGATGTGCCGGCATTCCTCCGCCATATTGCTCCGGCCTTAGAGAGCCGTCTCGCAAACTCTGCGGCAGCAGCCTACACAGGCGACCTCACGCTTGACTTCTATCGTGGCGGCCTGCATATAGTCTTTGACAAGGGGCATATCACGCACATTGAGCCATGGCGGGCACCAGCCTATAAGAACACTGCAGACGCAAGTTGTCCGGCGCTGGTTTTTTTGCAACTGCTCTTCGGTTATCGCAGCCTGGATGAACTGCGCTATGCCTTCTCTGACGTGCGGGTAGAGAAAAGCGAGGCAGAAGTGGTACTCAACGCGCTTTTCCCCAAGAAATTCTCCTGGGTTCCTGGGTGATGCCGTTGGGATAGGCCACCTCAGAACACCAGAGAGTGTTTTACCCTACTCCCAGCCATAATTCACAGACCCTGCGCCGGAGGCGGTGAGGAGTCCTGACCCCTGGAAAATGTTGTATACTATATTTTTATTTAGTGATGAGGCGAACGAAACTCCCATACAAACCAACTCATGGAGGACCAAGCCATGTCCATTGCTACACACCAGGGCTCCCCCCAATTTCCTACAGTTACAGGAAGCATTCCCCCATCTTCCCAGGAGACGATGGATAGCGCTGTGCAGACCCTGCAAGAGCACAAAGATGCGTGGGTGGCTCTCTCAAATCGCGAGCGCATCGCCATCATAGACAAACTTATCGAAGACTTTTATGCCGTCGCGCCACGTTGGGTGGTGGCATGTCTCCAGGCCAAGGACATTGCCGAGGATGCGCCTGCCGCCAGTGAAGAGTGGACGGTAGGGCCGTGGCCGGTACTCAAGAACCTGCGCCAGTTGCGGCAGTCGCTGATTGACATTGAGGCCAATGGACGCCCAAAAATTCCTGGCCCGGTCACAACACGCCCAGATGGCCAGGTCGTAGCCCAGGTATTTCCGCAAACAACCTATGACCGTCTCCTCTTCATGGGCGTCACGGCAGAGGTGTGGATGGAGCCAGGCGTGACAGCGGAGGAGCTGCCCAAAACGCAAGCCCTGGCCTACCAAACACAGCAACACGAAGGCAAGGTTGCCCTGGTACTGGGAGCAGGGAATGTCTCAAGCATCGGCCCTATGGATATCCTCTACAAGTTGTTCGTGGAAGACCAGGTGGTGCTGCTCAAGACCAATCCCGTCAATGCCTACCTGGGCCCCCTCACGGAAGAGGGCTTCCGCGCATTGGTCGAACCCGGTTTTTTACGTGTGGTATACGGCGGAGCCGCGGAAGGTGCCTACCTCTGCAACCATACCGGCATCGACGAGATTCACATCACCGGCTCAGACAAAACCTTCGAAGCCATTGTCTTCGGCACAGGAGCCGGGGGTGCCGCACGTAAAGCGGAACGTAAACCTGTATTGAGCAAGCGCGTCACAGGAGAGTTGGGCAATGTTAGCCCGGTCATCGTGGTGCCAGGCCCCTGGAGTGCCAGCGACCTCGCCTACCAGGCTGAACACATCGTATCGATGCTCACCAACAATGCGGGCTTCAATTGTAACGCCACGCGCGTCATCATCCAGCATAAAGAGTGGGCACTGAAGGATCAACACCTGCAACAGATGCGCAAGATATTCGCACAGGTTCCTCCACGCGACGCCTATTATCCGGGGGCGCGCGAGCGTCAACACTCTTTTGTCGCGTCCCATCCAGAGGCCGAACAATTTGGTA
>WNFB01011656.1_pt1 | contig 11099 bp, 11 predicted proteins | sample 5400501 | NCBI WGS metagenome assembly WNFB01 (sample SAMN13153341, study PRJNA577476) | soil metagenome | isolation source: 200 cm saprolite under Douglas fir tree site 2 hole 1 | place: USA:California | collected 2015-04-18 | reverse complement strand
TGTTCCTACTTATAACACGACACATACTGGTTTATAAAGAAATTTATACTATATAGAAAGAGCGCCGCGAACTTTACCATTGACGAAGCTCGCCCGTGTGCGCCGGCCGGCACTACCAGTAGGTGAGGGAGAGAGGCTCGCTCTATCGGACACGTACAAAAAAGATCCAGGTTGATGCAGAACGGGGAAATCACTCGAATTCGCGACGGGGGCGGATTGCTCGAGGCCGACGCGGCCGGCGACGATTTCGGATTTGAAGTAGTTTTCGCCTTTGATGGGGGAGCCGGCGAGGCGGCGGAGCATGGCGATCTGGCCGATGTGATTGAGGGCGTCAGCGAGGGGAGCTTGAAAGAGGCCTTCGGCGGATGCGTTAAGCGGCTCGCTGGAGGCCAGATAGTCGTCAAACTTTTTCACGGCTGCGAAGAAACGATCGATTTCGGCGCCCCATGGCAAAGGCGTGGAGTCGTGCCAGGCTTGCTGGCCTCGGGCGATGGAGAGCGCCCAGTCAAACAAATCGCCCATGTGCGCGAGGATTTGCGCGGGCGTGCGCGTCTTGTCTCCAATGTGGAAGCTGGCGAAGTGGTCGGGAGCGCCGCGGAGAGCTTTGGCGCCGCGGTAGGCGACGGTGGCTACGGAGTGGCGAAGAAGTTGTCTTGCGGGATCGGTTGATGGAGTCATGTACTGATTCCCTTCTTCCAAAAGTGGAGATGAAGAGTTTAAACGCAGAGACACAGAGCGCGCAGAGAAAAATCAGGAAGGGAAAGCGCCTGCGCCTCCCGACCAAGGCGGGATAAATTCCGGGGCGCGCTATACACTTAGTGCTTGGTGTAGACGCGGACGTAATCGACGAGCATTTGCTGTGGGAAAATGGTGGTGGTGTCGGGCGAGCCGGGCCAGTCGCCGCCTACGGCGACATTGAGAAGAATGAAGAAGGGATGATCGAAGGCCCAGGTTCCGCCGGTGGGCCACTGGGATTGCGTGAAGGTGGCGTACAGATTCGAATCAACGTAGAAGCGGATTGTGCCGGGCTCCCATTCGACCGCGTAGAGATGAAAATCGTCCGCGAAATTCTGGCCGGCAGGGAGGCTGAAGGCGGCGGTGGCGTCGCTGGTTCGGCTGACAGAGCTCGGACCGTGGAGCGAACCGTGCACCGTGCCGGGCTCCTTGCCGATATTTTCCATGATGTCGATTTCGCCGCACGTGGGCCAGCCGACGGAAGTGATGTTGTTGCCGAGCATCCAGAAGGCGGGCCACATTCCCTGCCCCGCGGGTATTTTTATGCGGGCTTCGAAGCGGCCGTAGGCTTGGCTGAAGAGGCCCTGGGTTTTGAGACGAGCGGAGGTGTAATCCCGCGTTGTGCCGCCACTGCATGCATAGGCCGGCTGATGTATCGCGGTAATGATCAAGTTGCCGCCCTTCAATTGGGCGTTCTGCACCAGATTGGTATAGCACTCGAGCTCGTTGTTGCCCCAGCCGTTGCCGCCAGTGTCGTAGGTCCATTTCGATGAATCGGGGGAGGAGCCATCGGCGCCGTTGAACTCATCGCTCCAGACGAGCGTGAAACCCGTGGCAGGAGGAGGCTGGAGCGTCGCGCCGCCGCCACAACTGAGCGACAACACTGCTACTGCAAGAAGAATGGGGACAAATGCGAGAGAGCGCGCTTCAAGACTCTTTTTCATGGAAAAGATTCTAGCCCAAAGGCACGCGGTTAGCGCAACGTTTAAGCAAGATTCAGAGCGCGCTTGAAGGAACCCTTCTCGCTGTCGATTTTCTTCTGGAGCTGAAGGATGGCGAAGAGAAGAGCTTCGGGGCGCGGCGGGCAGCCGGGGACGTAGACGTCGATGGGAATGACCTGATTGCAGCCCTGGACGATGGCGTAATTGTTGAAGACGCCGCCGGAAGTGGCGCAAGCGCCCATGGAGATGACCCACTTGGGTTCGGGCATTTGATCGTAAAGCTGGCGGATGACGGGAGCCATTTTTTGGGAGAGGCGGCCGGCGACAATCATCAGATCGGCCTGGCGAGGCGAGGGGCGGAAAACTTCCGAGCCGAACCGCGCAACATCGAAGCGCGCGGCTGACATGGACATCATCTCGATGGCGCAGCAGGCAAGGCCGAAACTAAGCGGCCAGATGGAGCTCTTGCGCGCCCAATTCACGGCCTTGTCGAGAGTCGTAAAGATGATGCCTTCATCTTCCAGGAGACTCCCGAAATCGTCAGGCTTGGTGAGTGTCACGTGTTTGCCGAGTGATGTGCTCATGGTGGTTCGTCCCAGCTATTTTCGCACAAGGAACGGTTGGAGACAAATTGGAATAGCCGGGAATGAGTAACACGGAGACATCAAGCTTTCAATTCGTAGTCGGACGCAGAAACGGAGCGGGTGCGGCGGAGGTAGGATACGACGGAGCCGGGCCAGAGGGTGGTGATTTCGCCGGTAATTTGATCTTGATACCAACTGTGGCAGCCGCCGGATTGCCAGACGGTGCGGGACATGCGGCGGTAAATTTCCTCGACGAAGGACTTCTGAATTTCAGGACGGACTTCCAGGACGCGTTGCTTCCTGCATTTCATCAGCTTCACGCAATTCATGGTGTAACGAACTTGGGCTTCGATCATGAGAACGACGGAATTGTGGCCCAGTCCGGTGTTGGGGCCGAGAAGCATGAAGAAATTCGGGAAGCCAGTGACAGTTACGCCGAGATAGGCGGACATCCGTTTGCCCCAGGCATCGTGAATTTCTACGCCGCCCTTCCCCACCAGGCGGCACCCAATGAGAGGCTCGGTGGCGCGGAAACCGGTGCCGTAAATCAGGACGTCAATCGGACGCTCGACACCATCGCGCGTGACGATGCTGTGCTCGCAGACTTCGGCGATGCCTTCAGTGACGAGTTCGACGTTCGAACGATTAAGAGTGGGGTAGTAATCGTCGGAAACGAGGACGCGTTTGCAGCCCAACTGATAGTTCGGAGTGAGCGCGGCGCGCAATTTGGGATCCTTGATCCTGCGGGCGAGCAGGCGAAGAGCAATATCCTCCGCTTTCCTTCGAACGGATTCATTGCCAAGAAAGCCGAGAACGCGAAACTCCTGACGCCAGAAAATAAATTGCGAGAACGCGAAACTCCTGACGCCAGAAAATAAATTGGCGCAAGGCCCAGCGCGTAATGGGGATGCTTCGAAAGCGGCTCTTCCATTTCTCACTGAAGGCGAAATCGAGGCGCGGCACAATCCACGGAGGCGTGCGCTGGAAGAGATGGAGCTGGCCGACGCGTGGCGCGATTTGCGGGACGAACTGGATCGCGCTGGCACCGGTGCCGACAACGGCGACATTCTTGCCATCCAGGTCCACGCTGTGATCCCACGCCGCGGAATGAAACGCGGGACCTTTGAAACGGTCAAGGCCCTTTAGATCGGGATAGCGCGGAACGTGCAGGGCGCCCATGCCGGAGACAAGCACGCGGGCACGAATGCGCATGCCGTCGCCTGCCGTGGCAATCCAGATTCCTTCCGATTCATCCCAAGTCGCTTCCCGAAAGCGAGTGTTGAGGCGGAGATACGGAGCAAGACCATAGCGCTCGATACAACGCTTCAGGTAGGCGTGGATTTCCTGCTGGCCCGGATACATGCGGGACCATTCAGTGGACGGAGCAAAGGAAAAAGAATAGAGATGAGAAGGAATATCGCAGGCGCAGCCGGGGTAACGATTGTCCCACCAGGTTCCGCCGATGTCTTCACTCTTTTCGATGATGAGAAATGAATTCAAGCCGGCATCGAGGAGCTTGATGCCCATGCAGAGTCCGGAAAAGCCGGCGCCGACGATGAGAACATCGACATTCGTGACGGCAGAGTTTGTGGAAGGAGCCGCGAGTTCGGTCATGCGCGGGCCACGCTTCTTTCTTCTTTGGGCGATTCCGGCGCTGCGGAGTGAGCGTGGAAAAACGCGGCGCTCTCCCGCAGCGATTGACGAGCCTCAGGAATAAGGTGCGGGGCAAGTTGCCAGGCATGCGGGACGACCGGCCAGATTTTCAGATCGACAGGAACGCCGGCGGCTCGGGCACGTTCGGTGAGGCGGGTGGAATCATCGCGCAGGACTTCGTCCGCACCTACGTGGATGAGAAGCGGCGGCAACCCGGTGAGATCGGCGTACAGAGGCGACGCGAGAGGGTTGCGAGGATCGGTGTCGCCGAGATAGTAGCGCGCGGAAGCCGCAACGTCTGAGCCGCAGAACATGGCGCAACGATCGCTATTGGTTCGAATGGAGTCACCAGTGGCGGCGAGATCGGTCCAAGGAGAATAGAGCGCAGCAGCGGCCGGAAGCGGAACATCGGCAGAGCGAAGAGCGAGCATGAGCGAAAGAGTGAGACCGCCGCCAGCGGACTCACCTGCAACGACGATACGGTCCGAGGGATATCCCGCGCCCAGAAGTCCGCGGTAAACGGCGACGGCGTCATCGACAGCGGCGGGAAACCGATTTTCAGGCGCGAGGCGATAGTCGGGAGCAAAGACGCGGAATCCCTCGCGCGCGAAAAATGCAGTGATGGGACGATGCGTCTCCGCAGAGCACGCAAAGTATCCGCCACCGTGAAGATAGAGCAGCCCTGTGTTGCCCGGCGATGGGCCTTCGAGGCGTTCGCCGGGGACGCCACCGAGTGGCGCGGGAGAAATCTGGATTGAAGATGGAACCTTGTAGGGATCGGGCTGAAGGATCCGCCGCGCGACGCGATAATCCCGCACACCTTTTAAACGGCGCTTGACGCGCCATTTGACAATCCAGACCGAAAGCCGAGCTTCAAGGCTAGCCGCCATTCCCTGCCGCCACGTTTGGAGTTTTAAGACGGAGAGAGGATATCACTCTCTGATTCGCGGGAGTGATGAAAGACGAGGCGCTTCCAGTCAGGCTGCGGAGCGTTGTCTTGGACGGGTCTGTGGTGCAGCCGTTTGTGCGGCAGAGAAGCTTCGCGCCTTGCGTCCGCGCCAAATCAGGATAGCGCAGGCCGCCAAGAGGACGGAAGTCATCCCGACGAGGACCAGTAACTGCGAAGGAGGCTGGGTCTGCTTCAAAGGCGAATCGATGCTGACCAACAAGGGCAAATTTGCACGAACCGGAGGAGATGATGTGGGATTGGGGGACGCCGGGGACAGAGAAAAAGGATGTGAAGAGGCTTGATCGCCTACGGGCGGAAGCGCTTCTATTCCAGAGACTTCAAACTTCGGCCCGGCCCCGGCCTCAACCTGGTTCACTGCATGCACGTGATAGCGGGTGTTGCCGGTTGCAAGGATCTCGAAGGCCGGGGAGCGCGATGAGAATTTCATGTCCGTGGGAATCATGACCGCCAACTGCTCCAACGGATACTTATGCCGTGTTTGGAAAGCGGCGTGGCCGCGGTAGGGCAGGTCGTAGTTGAAGGCAAACTTGGTGGCTCCCGGGCGCAAGGGGAAATCCACTGTGTAGTGTCCAGGCTCGCCGGGTACGGGAGCTGCGAAAATAATCGCAGCAATCTTCCCCGGACCCGAGGCGAGAACAGAATCAATCTTTGCAGCTGCCGCTAGATAGACTTCAAAGGTGCGCTCACCAGCCTGCGTCAAGGGCGGCCGGGAAGCGTTCTTGATCTCGATCATGTCAGAGACATGCAGGAAGTTTCCGTTGGTTCCGGTGCGAAGAATTTCGATCGTGCCGGTGATGCCGCGAACCTCGGGCGCCGCGTCGAACACCTGGATAGAGAGGACCTGGCCAACGGAAGCCTGCTGATCATAGCTGACACCCTGGTGAAACACGCGCACCATGTACGGTTTGTCAGGATGTTGCGCATCGAGGGTGAACACCCCGTGTGCGTCAGTCTTCGCTCGGGCTTCCTCTTGCAGTCTCCCATCCAGACGTACCAGGATCACGTCATCACCGGCAGCGGGCTCGCCGCGGCTCTGATTGCGGACCGAGCCACTGATGCTGTTCGCGCTCAGTGCTGCGGTGGAACAACACAGCGTCAGCGCCAGAGCCGCAGGAAGCCCCCGCATGGTGAATCCTCTGGAGTAGAGATGTTGGTTCATCATTCGGTTTCCGCATTCGTTGATGGTTGTGTCGCCAGGCGTGGCGCACGCCCGAACATAATGCCGGTTTCCACTTCGACAGGGTGTCCATCGCGCAGGTAGGGCCTGAACCTCCATTGCGCGAGGGCATCGGTAATCGTTTTTGTCTGGTCAGGAAAGGCGCTAAGAAAATGGATGTGCTTTACCTTGCCTTCTTTATCGATAATGATGCGGACCGGAACAGGATTGAATTTGCGATCGGCAAAGACGGGGTCAACCTTCTCCATCACATTTTCGCCACTGGCGTAATCCTTGATGCACACGGGGACTTCACCGCCGCCCCTCCCCGAAATGGGCCCGGCCTCCTTCGGCAAGTTCATCTTGTTCATTTCCTGGATAAGGCTTTCGATGAGCTTGGTATCGCGGCTGGTGAAGGCGAATTGGACCATGTGGCAGCGGATTTGGGTCGCCAAGACGTGCCAATGCAGCCCCGCCACAGGCGAACCGTAGTCAAAACGCACGAAGGAATGGCCGGCGATGTTCACCAGCGTGGGCGGTTGTTCCACTTGGTATTCCGCGTTCAATTTGTCCTTGCTGTAACTCATCAGTTCTAGGACGTTCCTGGTCGGTGTAAGCGTGAAAAACAGATCCTGCGCGGCGATCAAAATACTGCCGCGAGCTGCCCCCTTGAAGGTGTCTGCGGGCCTGATTTGCGCGAGTACGTAGTAGCCGCTGTCGGAAGGAGGCGGCCCGGTGTACTTCTCGAGCCAATCCGGGGATAGAGTGTAAGTCAGGCCAAAATACGGGTTGCTATAGACATTGTTAGCCACTCTCCCGCCCTCTGGGAGAGGAGTCACGGAATCACTGGCACCCGACCAGGCGCCCTTAACAAGGATGGTGCCTGTCGGCAGCTTATTCGCCTGGGGATTGTTGGAAAAGTCGCCGCCGCTCTGAGGGGCGGCTCGGGCGCGGGGAAGCAGAGATATGGACAATCCGAGAAGTAGCAGGAAACGCGAGAAGCTGGTCCGCATATTCAGAGCGCCGTTTTCTCCAAGCGGAAAAAAACCAGGCGAGACAGTTTGGTGCCTCGCCCGGAGATGCGGTGACGAATGATTATAGTGACCGCAAAAAGTTCAGAATGTCCTGCTGCTGGCTGGCGGTCAGCTGTAGGTCGAAGTTGGACTCCGCCTGCGTGGCTTCCGAGCCGTTGCCCTCGTGGGCTTCGATTGCGGCAAGCAGGTTAGTGGTGCGGCCATCGTGCAGCAGGAAGATGCGCTGTCCGAGGCCCCACAACGGAGCCGTGCGGAACTGATCGCCGCCCGCCCCGCCCTGCGAGACGTTGTCCGCCAAGCCAGTACCCATGTGATGGATTTCGATGTCCGAGAAGGCGTTCACCGGGGCGTTGCTCAGCGAAGTTGTGAAATTCGATGCTTGTGTGCTGCTAAGCGTCGGCGTATGGCAGGTGGCACACCCAATGGCGCTGAACAGGCGGCGTCCGTTGGCGATCGAGGTGGCACCACCCGGAGTGGTCGTGGAGGGCGTCGGCGGAGCCAGCAAGCGCATGAACATGGCGAACATCACCGTGTCGCTAGGTATGGAAGCGTTGGTTGCAAACTGGTCCGAGCCGGCTTTAGTGGCGAAATTCGTGGTGTCTTCCGGGTAGCCGCTTCCACTAAGATTCAGGCATGTCGTCGGCAGGCCACTATGCATGTCCTCTCCCGGGAGAGGACGATCTTGCGTGAAAATCTCATTGGAGATACCCATTTCCACGTTGTAGGCCTCGCCAGCAAACAGTTCCAACGACTTGTTCTGCGCCTTCCAGCCAAAACGGCTGATGGTGCCATCATTGCCGTTGTGGTTGAACGCGCCGCTGATGCCCAAGTTATTGTTGGCATTGGCCGCCTGATTACGCAGCAGAGTTGAGTCGTCCAGATTCTCCATCAACCCCGTGCCAAAGGTCGGAGTGGGAATGCGGAAAATGATGTTGTTGGTCTGCTGGGCCAAGGCAAAGCTGGGCTGCTGCAGGCTACAGCTCCCTGCGTCGGAGCGGCCGGAGACGGTGAACAGGTCCTCTACTCCGCCGTTGGGAGAGTTCGGGTTCGGATTACCAAATTGGTCAAAGAAAAACGGGAACCGCGCTTCGCGCGTCGGGCCGTTGGCGGTGATGAACGACGGGATGGTGTTGGTGGATCCGCTCACGAACCCGTTGGCGATCACCTGGAATTGGGGGTTGGTGGCAGGACCGGTGCCGCCGACGGCCGGCTGAAGATGGCATCCGGAGCACTGGACGAAGTTGAACCGCGGTCCCAGACCGTTGTTGCCCGTGGGGCTGTTTGTTACGGACTCTATATCCTGGAAGCGGGCTTGGCCGTTTTGAAAGAACTGCAGGGTGCCGTCGCCCGAATTTACAGAACCCAGTGGCGAGCCGGCGCGTGCGGGGCCACCCTGGACGCCCGGATCAGTCTGGGCAAACGCGCTTCCGGGAAGAAATAACGCCGCCAGGAATACGAGAACCGACGCCCGTTTAACTGTTTTCATAGCTATACCCCCTTCGAGTCAGAACCCAACGGCGACGGGGCATGTCCCGGTGCCGCCATTTCGGAGAAATCTTCCGCCGGTGACCATTGTGGAATTGCTTGGCAACCGCCTACCGAACCAACGAGCGCGCGAGAAGATAGCCCCAGGGAACCCGGGACGCAACGGTCTCGGGGAGAATTCGTGGGGCAACTTTTCCTGTCCCTGGAATGCCACCGGAAGTACAGCAAAGAAAAAGCGGAGAATGCACGATCGCTTGCAGGCGCCCTTCACTGGGATGTTACTAAATCTTTGCGAGGTAAAAGTACTGCTAGCTATCTAAAAAAAAGAGTTGCATTTCCCGGGATTGGCGTTATATTCCTCGCGCTTCCTTGGTCCAGGGACTACGGAACATCCATAGGCTCCGCCCAGCCTGTAAAGAGCGCAGAGTGCATGCGCAGGGTGAAATAGTAGTGTCTATCGCCGTCCAAGTTGTGAGTTCGCACCCCCTTCTCACTCGCGCGGTGGAGAAGATCCTTGCTCGCGCAAGAGACTTCCGTGTGGATACGCTTCCGCCAGCGTTAAGCGAGGCCGAGGCGATCAGCCAGAGCGATTCCCCTCGTCTTTTCCTTCTGGACGGCTGTTCTTTGCGAACCGATTTAGGCCGGCTGGCGGAGCGGTGCCGTGCCGCTTCGCCCGGCAGCAAGTTTCTGGCGCTGCTTTCGTCGGAAAACGGCGGCTCTGCGGAGATGACCCGGCTCTTTTATTGGGGCATAGACGGCTTCGTGGAACTTCACAAGACATGGCAGACGGAACTGCCGTTGGCGATCCGCGCTGTGCTGAGAGGACAGCCCTGGGTGCCTCCGGAAATTCTGGTGGCGTTCGTCAAGCAGGCAAAAATGCTACTGGACACGCAGCTTCTGCCGGGCCATTCTCTGACCGCGCGGGAGGGACAGGTCTTGCAATTCCTGATGCGGCGTTTAACGAATAAAGAGATTTCCAACGCGCTGAACATTTCTGAAAGAACCGTGAAATTTCACGTATCAAACATTCTCAGCAAATTGCAGTTGGTGGACCGGCGCGGCCTGCTATCCGATAAACTAGCCCTCAGATCATTCGTTTCCGGAGCCTGACCACTCAAAACCCCACCGGCAGACGCCCGCCCCCTTAGTTACGTGCCCGCCAAATTAGGAATCCGTCCGCGGCAGTTCATGTAGGCAGGGGAAACGATTGAGAATTCAAATGCGAAGGACGACTTTGCCGAACTGCGAGCTGGATTCGAGATAGGAGTGGGCAGCGGCAGCTTCGGCGAGCGCGAAAACGCGGTCGACGATGGGCTTGAAGCGCCCTGAGGCGACGAGGCGCATCAGGCTGTGAAGCTCGGACTTGGTGCCCATGTAGGAGCCCAGGAGTGAAAGCTGGCGGGTGAAAAGGAACCTCAGGTCGACCTTGGCGTCGTAGCCGGTGGTGGCGCCGCAGGTCACCAGGCGGCCTCCGGCGGCAAGGCTGGCAAGGCTGTCGTCCCAGGTGGCGGTACCGACGTGCTCGAAGACAACGTCCACGCCGCGCTTATTGGTGATGCGGCGGACTTCGTCGCGGATTTTTTGCGTTTTGTGATTGATGAGGTGGTCGGCGCCGAGCTGTTTCGCTTTTTGCAGCTTTTCGTCGGAGCCAGCCGTAGCAATGACGCGAGCGCCAAAGAATTTTGCAATCTGAATGGCGGCGCTGCCGACGCCGCTCCCTGCCCCAAGAACAAGAACATCCTCGCCAGGCTGCAACTCGGCTCGGGCAAGCAGCATGTGCCAGGCAGTTTGGAAAACAAGCGGAATCGAAGCGGCTTCTTCGAAGCTCAAATTTTCCGGATACGGCAGGCAATTCACTTCGGGAGCGCGGACGAATTCGGCGTAGCCGCCATCGATGAGGTAGCCGAGATTGGTAAACTGGCGGCAGTGGTTATCCTGGCCAGCAACGCAAGCGGGGCATTTGCCACAGGTTACGCCGGGAGCAAGGACGACTTTTTGGCCGGCGCGCACGGTAGTGACGTCCGCGCCGATCTGAGCGATCTCGCCGGAAACGTCGCTGCCGGGAATGTGCGGAAGGGGGATCGGGACGCCCGGGAGGCCGAGTCGCACCCACACATCGAGGTGGTTCAGAGCGCAGGCCTTCACGCGGACGAGGACTTCATTTGGGCGAATGGTGGGGTCCGGTACGTCAGTGAATTTCAATACCTCAGGTCCGCCATGCGCATTAAAAATAATCGCTTTCATGAAGCCTCCGAGCTGTCATTCAGGTTCCGAAAGGTAGCACTCAGGCGAAGTAGTGTCCAGAACACCGCGCGCATTGACAGTGACCATGCTGCGCCGTAGGCTGAGGACTGAGGCTAGACGTGGACCTGTTTGAAGAAATCGTGAGGATGCGGCGTGCCGGGCAGCGTGCGGCGCTGGCTACGATCGTGCACACCAATGGCTCGATCCCGAGCTATGAGAGTTCGCGGATGCTGGTGCGCGAGGATGGCTCGATCGCTGGAACAATCGGCGGCGGGTGCGTGGAGGCGGAAGTCTGGG
>WNFB01005739.1_pt1 | contig 11099 bp, 10 predicted proteins | sample 5400501 | NCBI WGS metagenome assembly WNFB01 (sample SAMN13153341, study PRJNA577476) | soil metagenome | isolation source: 200 cm saprolite under Douglas fir tree site 2 hole 1 | place: USA:California | collected 2015-04-18 | reverse complement strand
ACTACGCCGCCGCGGCGACCCGCCCGGAGCGCCGTACGCCCCGCGCCCTGCGCCGCGGCGAGTACGAGGCGCTCGCGGCGCGGCTCGCGACGCCCGACGGCGCCCCCGACGCCGGCCCCGCGCGCTTCGATGAGCACTCGGGCGCGGTCCTCGTCGGCGCGCGCGAGGTGCTCGTGGCGTTCAACGTGTGGCTCGACGGCCCCGACCTCACGGTCGCGCGCGAGATCGCCCGGAGCGTCCGCGAGTCGTCGGGCGGCCTGCCCGGAGTCCAGGCGATGGGCGTGCTCCTGGAAAGTCGCGGACTCGCGCAGGTGTCGATGAACCTTCTCGACCTCCGCCGCACCCCGATCCCGGTCGTCTTCGACCGCGTGGCCGAGGAGGCGCGCCGTCGCGGCGTCGGCGTGCGCCGCGCGGAGCTGGTCGGCCTCGCGCCCCGCGCCGCCTTCGCCGGGCGCGCGCCGGAATCGGTCGGGCTCGAGCGCTTCACGCCCGCGCGCTACCTCGACACCTACCTCGGGCCCGACGCGCGCGTGTCCGTCTGAGCCGGCCAGTCGAGCACGAACCGGCTCCACCGCTTCGTGACGACCAGCTCGTGGGGGAGGGACACGTACGCGGCCTCGATCGGGAACGCGCGGATGCGGAGGCCCTCGGTGCCGGGGCGCCCCGCGGCATCCCACGCCCGCGCGTGGCCGAGCAGGCGGGGCGCCGGGTGCCCGGCGTCGCCGAAGCTCCGCACGTGGAGCTCGAAGGGCCGCGGCTCCGTCTCCGCCTCGACGGGCACGCGGTCGCCGAGCGGGCGCATGAAGAAGCCGGCGCTCCCGCCGTCGAACACGCCGGCCGTGCTGCGATACTTGCCCGCGAGCGCGAAGAGGTGCGGCACGAGATGCGCGTCCGCCTCCGGGCCCGTCACCTCGAGCCAGCAGAAGCCGGGCTCGCGAATCGCCGTCCAGAGGATCAGCCCGCCATAGACCTCCCGACCCGTCACGCTCACACCGGTCGGGATGTCCGAGGTCGGGCCCCTCAGAAGGGTGTGAGCCGCGACGGGATCCACGCGGTCGGGATCCCGCGTGTGGAGGTTGAGCCCGGGCGCCGGGCCCAGGCCCACGCGCGAGAGCGGGGCCGCGAACGCCCCGCGGAGCGGCATGAAGACGCACTCCGTGACCGACACGCTCGTCAGCTGGTCGGCGTCACGCTCGAACGCGACGGACTTCTGCGAGCCGCCGATCATCAGCGGCAGGACGAGCCGTCCGCCGCGTCCGAGTTGGTCGCGCCAGGCCGGCGCCACGTCCCAGGCGCCGACCGTCAGGATGATCCGGTCGTACGGCGCGCCGCCCGGATGGCCGTCGCCGCCGTCGCCCAGGACGACCCGCACCCGGCCGAAGCCCGCCGCCTCGAGATGACCGCGGGCGGCGTCCACGAGGTCCCGCTCGATGTCGACCGTGACGACCTCGCCGGACCCGCCGACGATGTGGGCCATGAGGGCCGCGTTGTAGCCCGTCCCCGCGCCGATCTCGAGCACGCGCTGCCCGGGCGCCAACCCGAGCTGCTCGAGCATGACGGCCATGATCTGGGGCTGCGAGGACGAGCTCACCGCCTCGCCGTCGATCTTCTTCGTCACGACGACCTGATCGCGGTAGACCTCGTCGAGGGGCACGCCGGGAAGAAACGCGTGCCGGGCCACCGCGCGGAACGCCGCCTCGACGCGCGCGGAGCGGATGTGGCCGCGCCGCGTGAGCCCGTCGACGAGCGCCCGCTGGAGGTGGGCCGCGTCGCTCACGTGGACCGTCTCGCCGTGGCTACGCCAGGAGCTTCAGGAGATCGGCGGTGAGGTCGTAGAGCTGGGCGCAGCCGGACTCCCCGCCGAGGTGCGACTGGATGCGCTTCCGGAGGCCCGCGTCCACGCGCTCACCGCGCATCGCCGCGATCCGGCGCTGCGGCTCCGAGCAGATGCCCATGTAGGGGAGCCGCGGCGTGACGTGCTCGGCGCGTACGATCGTCGCCGTCGCCTGGTCCACCTCGTAGGTCACCTCGAAGCCGTGGACGTTGTCGTGCATCGAATGGAAGAGCACGAGGCGTCCGTCGCGGCGCTCGAGCCGCGCGACCTTCGTGCGCTCGAACACCTTCGGCTGGCCCGGCCGGGGGCTGTAGAACTCGGGCTGCATCGGCGTCGCGATCGTGCGCGTGCCGAAGAGCGCCCGGCCCGCGTCGCTGTAGGTGAAGCAGGAGTTCGGCAGGTCCACCCAGCCCGTCGTGTCGAGCTGCCAGCATTCCCACGGATCGCCGCCGCGGGCGCGCGCGGCGCGCTCGGGCGGGAGCTTCGCCACCTGGCGGGCCAGGCGCGCGATCTCGATCAGCGCGTCCACCGCGAGCGCGGCGCCCTCGCCGCCGCCCGTCGCGTCCGCCGCGCGCCGGGTGAGGCCGCCGACCATCGCCGCTCCGGCGAGCGTGCTGAACCCGTCGGCGACCGACGGGCCCACGGCGCCGCGGACGGCGCGGCAGCGGGCCTCGCGGATCGCGTAGCTCGGCGACGGGAGCGCGACGACCGCCACCTCCACCGCACGGTCGGGGTCGTCCAGGACCACCGTGTGGGTGAACGCGTCGGCGTGGGTGTTGTCCACCCAGCCGCGCATCCGGCGCTCGTAGCGGTCGCGCCCGCGGAGCAGCGCGGGCTCGATCACGCCTTCGTCCCCATCCCGCTCTGACCTCCGCCCAGGTACTTCTCGGGCTCGCGGTCGAACTTCTGCTTGCAGCCGACGGCGCAGAAATAATACGTCTGCCCCCTGTAGGTGGACTGCGCCGCCGCCTTCGCGGGCTCGACGGTCATCTTGCAGACGGGATCAAGCGCCATGGCTCGGCCTCCAGCGGCGCAGTCGCAGGCTGTTCGTCACGACGGACACGGACGAAAACGCCATCGCGGCGCCCGCCAGGATCGGCGAGAGCAGCACGCCCCAGAGCGGATAGAGCACGCCGGCCGCGACCGGGATCAGCACGACGTTGTAGCCGAACGCCCAGACGAGGTTCTCCTTGACGATGCGGATCGTCCGGCGCGAGAGCTCGACGGCCGTGACGACGCCGCGGAGGTCGCCGCGCATCAGCGTGACGTCCGCCGCCTCGATCGCGACGTCGGTGCCCGAGCCCATCGCGATGCCGACGTCGGCCTGCGCCAGCGCCGGCGCGTCGTTGATGCCGTCGCCGACCATCGCGACCCGGCGCCCCTCGGCCTGGAGCCGCTGGACCTCGCGCGCCTTGTCCTCCGGCAGGACCTCGGCGAGCACGCGGTCCACGCCGGCCTGCCGGGCGATGGCCTCGGCCGTGAGCCGGTGGTCGCCCGTGAGCATCGCCGGCTGGAGGCCGAGCGCCCGGAGCCTGGCCACCGCGGCCGGCGCCTCGGGCTTGAGCGTGTCGGCCGCGGCGACGAGGCCGAGCGCCCGGCCCGCGAAGGCGAGGTACACGACCGTCTTGCCCTCGGCCGCGAGCGCCTCGGCCCGCGGCGCGAGCGCCGCGACGTCGATCCCGCGCGCGTCCATGAGCGCGCGGTTGCCGAGCAGCACGCGGCCGTCGGTCGCCAGCGCGTCGATCCCCTGGCCGGGAACCGTCGTGAAGCCCGTGACCGGCGGCAGCGCGAGACCGCGCTCCTTGGCGCGCGCGACGATCGCCTCGCCGAGCGGGTGCTCCGAGCCCTGCTCGACGGCGGCGGCGAGCGCCAGCACCTCGTCGTCCAAGACCATCTCGGCGCTCGCCTCGGCGGTCGAACCGCCTGCGGCTCGCACCGCCATCACCCCCGCGGCGGGAACGACGTCGGTCACCGCCGGCCTGCCGACCGTCAGCGTGCCCGTCTTGTCGAAGACCACCGTGTCGACACGGTGCAGCAGCTCGAGCGCCGTGGCGTTGCGGATGAGGACGCCGAACTCGGCGCCGCGGCCCGTGCCGACCATGATGGCGGTCGGCGTCGCGAGCCCCATCGCGCACGGGCAGGCGATGACGAGGACGGCGACCGCGTTGGTCAGCGCCCGCAGCCCCGCGGGCGCGGGGCCGAAGAGCCACCAGGCCGCGAAGGTCAGCGCGGCCAGCGCGAGGACGATCGGGACGAAGACGGCGGCGACGCGGTCGGCGAGCCGCTGGATCGGCGCGCGCGAGCCCTGGGCTTCGGCGACGAGCTTGATGACGCGCGCGAGCGTCGTCTCGCTCCCGACGCGCGTCGCGCGGAAGATGAAGCTCCCCGTCCGGTTGATCGTCCCGGCGAACACCTTCGCCTCCGGCCCCTTCTCCACCGGGACGCTCTCGCCCGTCAGCATCGACTCGTCCACGCTGGAGGCGCCCTCGGTCACGACGCCGTCGACCGGGATCCGCTCGCCCGGCCGGATACGCACGAAGTCGCCCGGGACGACCTCGGCGGTCGCCACGTCCCGCTCCCGCCCGTCGCGGACGACGCGCGCCGTCCGGGGCGCGAGCGTCACGAGCCGCCGGATCGCCTCGGAGGTGCGTCCCCGCGCGCGCGCCTCGAGCCAGCGCCCCAGCACCACGAGCGTGATGACCACCGCGCTGACGTCGTAGTACGTCGTGACCGTGTGGTCGCCGAAGGCGTGCGGCCAGAGCGTCACCGCCAGGCTCCAGAAGTAGGCGGCGGAGGTGCCGAGCGAGACGAGCGTGGACATGGACGCCGAGCGGTAGCGCAGGTCGTGGAGGAAGCCCTTGTGGAAGGGCCAGCCGACCCAGAACTGGACGGGCGTCGTGAGCAGGAGCTGGAGCCACGGGTCCCGGAGCAGCGCCGGCACGCCGGGCAGGACGTGCGCCATCCCGCCGACGAGCACGGGCGCCGAGAGGACCGCGCCGACGAGGAACCTCACCTTCGCCCGACGCTGCTCGGCCTCGCGCGCGGCGCGCTCGCCGTCCGTCGCGTCCGCCTCGGCCGCCGGCCGCGGCTCGACGAGCTCGTAGCCGGCCGCCGCGACCGCCTCCCGGAGCCGGGCGAAGTCGATTCGCGCCGGGTCGTAGGCGATCGTCGCCCGCTCGGTCGCGAGGTTCACCTGCGCCGACTCGACGCCGGGGACGCCGCCGAGCGCCTTCTCGACCTTCCCGACGCAGGCGGCGCAGTGCATCCCGCGGACCGGCGCCGTGACGCGCTCCATCACTTGCCCCGAAAGCGCGCGAAGACGTCCAGCAGCTCGTCGATCTTCTGCTGGCGCTCGCTCCGCGAGCCCGAGCGGACCGCGTCGGCCACGCAGGACTCGATGTGCCGCCCGAGCAGGAGCTTCTCGACCTGCTCGAGCGCCCCCTGCACGGCGGACACCTGGAGGAGGATGTCCACGCAGTAGGCCTCGTTCTCGATCATGCGCTGGAGGCCCTGCACCTGGCCTTCGATGCGGCGCAGCCGGCCGAGGGCCTTGCTCTTCGTCTCAGCGTTGATCACGGCTATACCCCCTGGGGGTAGTGTGCCCCGGGGCGCTCGCCGTGTCAACCGGGAATGCGGCGGCTCAGGACCGGAGGGACGCGAATCAGGCGCAACGCCTCAGAGATCGAAGAGCGAGGGCTGCTCGGCGGTCGAGACGGGCTTGCGCCGGCGGGGCTTGGCCGCGCCCTTCTTTCCCTTCTTCCCGCGCGCGGCGTCGGCGGGCGAGGGGCGCGGGAGCCTCCAGCCCTTCTGGTGGGCGATGCGCTCACCCTGCTTGATGACGAGGAGGTCCACGAGGCGCGCGAGCGGGTTCGAGAGCAAGCCCAGGTACTTCTCCCAATAGCGCGGCGAGTGCGCGAGCGTGCGCATCTGGTCGATCGCCAGGGACAGGGCGGTGCGGTCGCCCTTCCGGGCCGCCAGCCTGAGATCGGCGAGGACCTTCATCCGGCTGACACGCGAGGGAGACGTGCGGGCCATCCGCTCAGCCCCCCGCGCGCGCGCCGGTCATGCGTCGCCTCCGCCGCCCCCGCGCAGCCTGATCTCGTAGCCCTCGCGATCGGCGTGGTTCGCGATCGCCTGCACCGTCACCTTGCGCCCGAGCGCCGCGGCGAGCCGCTCGACGCCTTCCTGCCCGTCGCCCTCGAGGTAGCGGGCGACCTCCGGGTGGACCCGGACGACGATCTCGCGCCCGTCGGCCTCGTCGGCGGCCGCCACCTTCGCGCGCGCGGCGCGGAAGATCTCGGCGGCAAGCGTGGCGTCGGCCTTGATGACGCCGCTTCCCTTGCAGGTCGGGCACGACACGGAGAGGAGCCCGCGGAGGTCCTGGCGCACGCGCTTGCGCGTCATCTCGACCAGGCCGAGCTCGGAGATCTGGAGCACGTTGGTGCGCGCCTTGTCCTCGGCGAGCGCCTTCTTCAGCGCGCGGTAGACCTGCTCGCGGTGCTCCTCGGGCTCCATGTCGATGAAGTCGATGATGATGATGCCGCCGAGGTCGCGCAGCCGGATCTGGCGGACGACCTCGCCGACCGCCTCGAGGTTGATCTTGAGCACGGTCTGCTCGAAGTCGCGCTTGCCGACGTACTTGCCCGTGTTCACGTCGATCGAGACGAGGGCCTCGGTGTGGTCGATCACGATGTAGCCGCCGGACTTGAGCCACACCCGGCGGCGGAGTGCCTTCTCGATGTCCTTCTCGATGCCGAACGCCTCGAACACGGGCTGGCGGTCGTCGTGGAGGCGCACCCGCTCGGCGAGCGCCGGGACCAGCGCCTCCACGTACCCGAGGCACTTGTCGTAGACCTCCTTGCCGTCGATGACGAACTCGTCCACCTCGGGCGAGAAGAGGTCGCGCACGACGCGGAAGATGAGGTCGCCCTCCTCGTGCAGCACCGCCGGCGCCTGGGCCTGCTCGTAGCGCGACTGGATCTGCGCCCAGAGGCGCGAGAGGAACTCGACGTCGGCGGCGAACTCCGCCTCGCCCTTTCCCTCGGCGTTCGTCCGGAGGATGAACCCGCCCGGCGGCAGCGGACGGCTCCGGAGCGCCGCGCGCAGCCGGTCGCGCTCCTGCTCGTCGCGGATCCGGCGCGAGACGCCGATGTGGCGCGCCTGGGGCATGTAGACGAGGTAGCGGCCCGGCAGCGAGATGAACGAGGTGACGCGCGCGCCCTTGGTGCCGAGGGACTCCTTCGAGACCTGCACGAGCACCTCCTGCCCCTTGCGGAGCAGGTCCTCGATCGGGGCGGTCGCCTCGCGGCGCGCCTCCTCGACGTCCAGGTCCGTGTCGCTCGCGTCGCCCTCCTCGTCGACGCCCGCGAGCATGGCGCGCGCGTAGTCGCCGAGGTTGGTCGTGTAGTCGCCGGCGTAGAGGAAGGCGTCCTTGTGGAGGCCGATGTCGACGAACGCCGCCTGCATGCCCGGCAGCACGTTCGTCACCACGCCCTTGTACACGCTGCCGACGATCGAGCGGTGGCGGTGCCGCTCGACGAAGAGCTCGGTGAGGAGACTACCCTCCTGGACTCCGACCCGCGTTTCGGTGAGCCCGGCGTTGACGACGATCCGTTTGCCCACGGCAGCACCTCTCTGACGCGGCCGGCGTCGCGTGCGCGCGCATGCCGCGTCTCATTGGAACTGCCGCATCCTGACCGAGAGGAGGAGGCCGAGCCCCGTCAGCGAGGCGAGCATCGAGGAGCCGCCATAGCTCATCAGGGGCAGCGGAATCCCGACGACGGGGACGAGCCCGGTCACCATGCTCACGTTGATCAGCACCTGGACCGCCAGCAGCGACGTGGCGCCGAGCGCCACGAGCCGGCCGACGGGCTCACGCGCGGATGCCGCGATGTCGAAGCCCCGCACCAGGAGCAGGACATAGCACATGAGCAGCACGAGACAGCCGACGAACCCCCACGTCTCGGCGAACACGGCGAAGATGAAATCCGTATGGCGCTCCGGGAGGAAGGCGAGACGGCTCTGCGTCGCGCCGGCGACGCCCTTGCCCAGGAGCTGACCCGATCCGATCGCGATCTTGGCCTGGATCACGTTGTACGCGCTCCCGAGCGGGTCGCGGAACGGGTCCAGGAACACGAGAATGCGTTCCCGCTGGTAGTCCTTCAGCACGAGCCAGGCGACGGGCAGCGTGGCCAGGCCGACCGCGCCGAGCGCGCCGAGCAGCCGCAGGCGCAGGCCCGCGCCGATCAGCAGGATCACCAGGACGGGGAAGAGCAGCAGCGCGGTCCCGAGGTCCGGCTGCCTGATGATCAGGACGAACGGCACCGCCACGACCGGCAGCGCCATGAGGAGCGTGCCCGTCCCGACGGGCTGCGCCCACCGGGACGTGATGACCCAGACGACCATGAGCACGAAGCAGATCTTGAAGAGCTCCGACGGCTGGACGGACATCGGCCCCAGCCCGATCCACCGCCGCGCGCCCGACACCGAGCGCCCGAACGCCCAGACGAGCGTCAGGCCCGCGAGGCCGAGGAGGTAGACGGCCGGCGCCGCGCGTACGAGCCGCCGATAGTCGAGGCTCGCCACGATCAGGAGCGCCACGAGGCCCACGCCGAACCACGCGGTCTGGCGCAAGGCGACACCGGCGCCGCCGCGCCCCACGCTCAGGTTCGAGAGCGTGAGCAGGCTCATCGCGAAGAGGAGGAAGGCCGCGCCGAGGAGCGGCCAGTCCACGTTCTGGAGGAGCCGGCGGTCGAACCTGAGCATCAGTCGCGGATCTCCAGCGCGGCCACCTTCTCGAGGAAGATCGCCTGGAGGATGCGGCGCGCGATCGGCGCCGCCACGTCGCCGCCGTGCCCGCCCCGCTCGACGAGGACGACGACGACGACCTCCGGCTCCTTGACCGGCGCGAAGGCCGCGAACCAGGCGTGGTCCTGTCCGAGCGACGACTTCGACTTCGCGATCATCTGGGCGGTGCCGGTCTTGCCCGCGACCTCGAGGCCCGGGATCCGGGCCGCCGCGCCGGTGCCGCCGCTCTCGTTCACGACGGCCCAGAGGCTCCGCCGCAGGAACTCCCACACGAGCGGCGAGAGCTCGACGTGGCCGTTCACGTGCCCCGGGTCGCTGTAGACGACGCCCTTCTCGGGCCGCTCGATGCGCTGCACGAGACGCGGGCGCCAGAGGACGCCGCCGTTGGCGACGGCGCCCATGAAGCGCGCGACCTGCATCGGCGTCACCAGCACGGCGCCCTGGCCGATCGACACGTTCACGGTGTCGCCCGCCGTCCACGCGCGGCGCTCGCGCCGCGCGGCGGGGTGCGGGATCAGGCCGAGCTTCTCGCCCCCGAGCTCGATGCCGGTCGCCGCGCCGAAGCCGAACGCGCCGGCGTAGCGCGCGATCGTGCCGGCGCCCACCTTCAGTCCCGCATTGTAGAAGAAGACGTCGCAGGACTGCGCGATGGCCTGGTGCAGGTTCACCACCCCGTGGCCCTCTTTCTTCCAGTCCTTGAAGGTCCAGGTGCCCAGGTGGAACTCGCCGGTGCAGTGGACACGGTCGAGCGGCGTGAGCGACCCCTCCTGGAGCCCCGCCGCGGCGACGAGGATCTTGAAGATCGAGCCCGGGGCGTACTGGCTCTGGATCGTGCGGTTGAGGAGCGGGAAGTTCGGGTCCTGCACGACGCGCAGCCACGCGGCGCGGTCGATCGTTCCGGTGAACCGGTCGATCTCGTACGCCGGCGTCGAGACCATCGCGAGCACGTCGCCGCTGCGCGGGTCCATCACCACGACCGCGCCCGCGCGGCCCTCCATCGCGCGCTCGGCCGCCTCCTGGACGCGCCGGTCCACGGTCGTGACGACCTGCGCGCCGGGATGCGGCTCGCTCTGCTGGATCATGCGCACCGCGCGGCCCATCGCGTCCACCTCGATGCGCTCGCCGCCGTCCTTGCCGCGGAGGTAGTCGTCGAGGAGGCGCTCGAGGCCGTTCTGCCCGACCATCTCGCCGCGGCGGTAGCGTCCCTGCCGGAGCTGATCGTCGCTCGCCTCGCGCACGTAGCCGAGCAGGTGCGCGGCGAAGCGGCTGGTCGGGTACACGCGCTGCGGCTCGACCTCGGCGATCACGCCGGGGAGCTCGAGCTTCCACTCCTCGACCTTCGCGACGTCCTCGAGCGTGAGCCCGCGGCGCACCCGCACGGGCAGAAACGAGTCGGGCTGCACCCGGGCGACCGCATCCTGGAGCTCCTGGTAGGGGATCCGGAGGAGCGAGGCGACGCGGCCCAGCACCGCGTCGCGCACGGCCGCCTCGCGCGGGAGCTCGCGCGGGATCAGCGAGAGCGTGAACGCGGGGCGGTTGTCCACGAGCGGCACGCCGTGGCGGTCGAAGAGGATGCCGCGCGGCGCCGCGATCGGCCGGATCCGGAGCCGGTTCTTGTCGCTCGCGTCGAGAAAGCGCCCGCCCTCGAGCACCTGGAGGTACCAGAGCTGCCCGATGAGGACGAGGAAGGCCGCGGTGACCGTGGCCGCGACGACCATGATGCGGCGCTGCCCGGCGTCGCGGCGCGCGGGCAATCCCCGGCGGCCGAGAATGCGGCTCATCGCGGCCCGCTCAGGAGGTGCGCGCGCGCACCGATTCGATCCACGCGAGACCCAGGACGAGCGCGGCGCCCAGGAAGCCGTTGTACAGGGCCTGCGGGAGCACGACGTAGAGCATCAGCTCCCCGAACGGCGCCGGAAACCGGAACATCTTGAGGAGCGCGAACCGGGCCAGGCCCTCGGCCACCGTGAGGATCACCAGGCCGGGTACCTGGACGAGCACGTGGGTGACGCGCAGGCGGCTGCCCGCGGCGCCGATCGTGAAGCCGATGACGGCCTTCGTGAGCGCCTGCACGCCGATCAGGCCGCCGCCCGCGGCGTCCTGGAGGAGCCCCGCGGCGAAGCCCGCGACGCAGCCGAACTCGGGCCCGCGCCTGAGCGCCAGGAGGACCACGACGATCAGCGGGAGGTCGGGGGTCACGCCGCCGATGCCGAGCGCGGGCGCGACGGTCGCGTGGGCGACGCCGCCGCCGAGCACGGTCAGCACGAGCAGCGCGCGCATCAGCCGTCACTCGGGAAGAAGCCGGCGAGGTCGTGCCGCGGCTCGCCGGTGATGAGCAACACGTCGTCGATGCGCGAGAAGTTCACGGCCGGCTCGAGCACCGCGTAGTGGAAGAGCGCCGCCCCGCGGTCGTCGATCGAGCGCACACGTCCGACCGGGATGCCCCGCGGGAAGAGCC
>WNFB01019937.1_pt1 | contig 11101 bp, 12 predicted proteins | sample 5400501 | NCBI WGS metagenome assembly WNFB01 (sample SAMN13153341, study PRJNA577476) | soil metagenome | isolation source: 200 cm saprolite under Douglas fir tree site 2 hole 1 | place: USA:California | collected 2015-04-18 | reverse complement strand
GCGGGGGAGAACTCGAAGCCGTTCTTGACGTTGTCTCCCGTGATGGCGCGGTCCAGCACCGGATTGATCGAGACGTACCAGCGCTCCCACTGCTTGTCGATGATGGGCCGGAGCTCCAGCGTCCACGTATCTACGGAGAAGGAGCGCTGCTGATAGCCGATCTCGGCAGACAGGCTGAGGCCCACGGGTAGCTTCCAGCTCTCTGGGGCGCGCACGCGCGGACGGATGTGGTCGCCCACCCATTCCCAGGTGGTGTCGGGCTGGATGCTGGTGAAGACGTAGAAGCCGGTCTCGAACCAGGACGTCCAGCCCTGGGTGATCTCGAGCGTCTCGTGGAAGGCGCCCTGGGTGCGCAGCACGCCATCCTTTGTCTTGGTAGTGCCCTGGGCTGCGACATTGCTGTGCAGCTCCACCATGGTCGTCCCCGGGGCCACGGTCTCGGACGGGTAGACCTGGATCTCGAAGTTGTTCTGAGCGGCCGCCGGCCCCGTCGCCGCGAGAATCAGGCAAGAAATAGGGAGTAGGGCTCTCGGAAGCATGCGCCTACTGTACGCCACCCGCGGGCAGGCTGAAGCATCGCACCTTCTCATCCGTGTCGTGGCGGCGCCCGCCATGTGCGTCAGTCGACCCCATTCGCGCCAGCGCAGGTGCGAGGCGCGTTATGGTGCCTAGCCGCGAGGGCGGTGTTCCCGGCCCGGGTTGACTGCAAATGAAGCGAGGCCACGGCGCCCCACTGAGGCGCCGGCGCCCTGCATCGGTCGCACTCCGGCCGCTCGTTCAGCAGCAGATTCCGAGGTTTACGACCGGAAGAAGGCAGGCATCGCCATTGCACTCCAGAACGGCGAACTGTTGAGTTGCTCCTCGCATCGAGAGCCGAGCGAGGAGCCGCGGCGACGACATCGGATGAAACGGAGGATCCCATGTACAAGCACATCTTGATTCCAACTGACGGGTCGCCGCTGTCGGAAGATGCCGTGCGCCAGGGCATCGCGCTGGCGAGATCCCTGGGGGCCAAGACCACGGTGATCACGGTTTCGCCATTCTTCCACACCTTCGTGCTCGATCCCGGGGTGATCATCGACACGCCGCAAGAGTATCAGCGGGAGTGCGAGGCACTTGCTGCGAAGACCCTGGGGGTCGCGGAAGCGGTGGCTAAGGCCGCCGGAGTGCCCTTCCGTGCATTGCACGTCATTCATGATCACCCCTACGCAGCCATCATCGAAGCGGCCCGGAAGAACCAGTGTGACCTGATCTTCATGGCCTCCCATGGCCGCAAGGGAGTGTCCGCGTTGATCCTGGGCAGCGAGACCACCAAGGTGCTTACGTACAGCAAGATCCCGGTGCTTGTGTGCCGATGAAGATTTTCCACGCCTGAACGCGACGGTGAACAGGAGCGCGAAGGTGACCTTTTTCGAAGAGAACGGCCCCAAGGGTGGGCGGGTCATGCGGTGGGCGGTTGACGTGCGAGCCACACGTTCTACGCCGCCGTTTGATGCACATGGGCAGCGAGCTCCCGATCGCGGACGACCCGGCCCCGCGAAGATCGTTCTGGGCATGCTCCTCTGTCTGTGGCCCTCCTTGGCCGCGGCACAAGACCGCCCATACGAGTGGGGGTGGGGCATGCACCCGATGTGGGGAATGTGGGGCATCGGGATGATGTTGGTGATGCTCGTTTTCTGTGGCGTGGTGATTGTCGGCGTCGTGCTGGCGATTCGGTGGCTGGTGACGCAGGGCAGGGAGTCAGGCGTGACAGATCCAGCCCTCGACATCCTCCGGCAGCGCTACGCACGGGGCGATATAAGCAAGGAAGAATTCGAGGCGAAGAAGAAGGGTCTTACGTGAACGGCACATCTTCGGGTGTCCCGTACTGCTGAATGTTCCTCAGAGCTGATCCATGGTTTGTTGCTGGTGTTCATGGCCACGCATGTAAGGGGGACCAACCGCCACACCTGGGTCGACCGGACCCCAGTCAGCTCAGCCCGTGTCCCCGAATCTCAGAGGCCTCCGGTTGCGGTACGAACGTTGCTCATCACTCCCTAGCCGGAGATCGTCGGTTGAGGCCTGTCGGGCCGTCTAGTCGGGTGGGCTCCCGGGCGGGTCGATAAAGGGGCTGGACGAGGCGAGATTGATGATCGGTCGCGTCGTATTGTTGGTAGTGACTGCGATCGGTTCAGCCGCCGCGGTTGTTCTCGCCGTGTCCGCTTTTCTGGTTGTAGGATGGACGGCCGTGGCCGTGATCGTCCTTTCGATCGTGGCCCTGCTATGGGGAGGTGGCCGCATCGCCAGGATCGCCATTGAGCGTTCGCGGCATCAATCGCCCCGTGACCGCCAACATAGAAGGGCCGCCGCACGAGGGAGCGGTGACCCGAGGCGTTGGCGGGATCGACGTCTCATTTAGACCAGTTGAGACCCGGAACCGGAATGGCAGACGTTCTCAACCGCCCGACGAAGCATCGGCAGAAAGGACGGAAGCCATGCGATCGATAGTGCTGGGCCTCTTCATGATCATGGCGACGGCGGCCGGATGTGCCACGGCGCGCAACACGCTCGCACAGGACCTGGGCTGGGAGCGCTGGAAGTTGTGCGATCATTTCTCCACAATTTCGCTTGACCGGATCGATCTGGACGGTCGACTCGTGGTCACCGGATATGGGCACGAGGCTGCGCCATTCACCGCGTGCGTGCGCGAGGCTGGGGCCGATCAGATCCGTCGCGGAGTCGCCACCGCGTCCCAGACGGCAGTGCTCGTGAAGCTGTACGGATGCCAGGGCGGGGCTATGTAAGCGGCCCCAAGAGACGCTGACGGATCGAGCAGCGGCCCCGCTGGCCTGAGACGATCTTCGTTTGTCCGAGCTTTCCCTGCCGGTGTACCATCCTCGGCAGATTCATCGGTCTGATGGCGACCCGTCCGGGTCGCGACAGGAGTCGGCGGAGGAGACACGATATAACGGTGAACATGCGGCCGGACGACGATATTGCTGCGCGGCTTGCCGCCATCGTCCAGTCATCTGACGATGCGATCATCGGCAAGACGGTGGACGGAATTGTCACCTCGTGGAACCCGGCCGCCGAGAGGATTTTCGGCTACACGGCGGCCGAGATGGTCGGCGAGTCCATTATGCGGATCATCCCCGAGGAGCGCAGAGCCGAGGAAGCGGAGGTTCTTTCCCGGATCCAACGCGGCGAGGTCATCGACCACCTCGAGACGATCCGCGTGGCAAAAGGCGGGCGAGCCATCAACATCTCGCTCACCGTCTGGCCCGTCAAGGACGCGGCGGGACGTGTCATCGGCGCCTCGAAGACCGTTCGTGATGTCACGCAGCGCAAACGGACCGAGGCGGCTTTCCATCAGAGCGAGACTCAGGCGCATGCCATCCTCGAAGCGGCCTCCGAGGCGATCCTCATCGTCGACCCGAGCGGGACCATCGTGTCGGTGAATCGAATGACCGAAGAAATGTTCGACTATCCGCGTGAGGCATTGCTGGGCCAGCCCCTCGAGATGCTCTTGCCTGAGCGTCTGAGATCTCGGCATGTCGGTCATCGCGCCACGTACTTCAAAGACCCACACGTGCGGCCGATGGGGCAGGGACTCGATCTGGTAGCGTGTCGACGGGATGGCACAGAGTTTCCCGTAGAGATCTCCCTGAGCTATGTCGAAACGGAGAACGGGTTGCAGGCCCTCGCCTTCGTCACCGACATCACGCAGCGTCAGGTCTTGGAGCGGGCGACGCGGCAGGCAGAGCGACTGTCCGCGCTCGGCCGCCTCTCGGCGGGAATTGCGCACGAGATCAACAACCCGATAGGGATCATCTCGTCGCGCATCGAGATCATGCTGCTCGACGCGGAGGCCCAGCCGCTGCCAGGCAAGGTGGCCGAGGACCTGAGAGTGCTGCATCGTCATGCGCAGCGGGTGGCGCGCATCGCGCATGGGCTGCTGTCCTTCGCGCGCGAGTCGCCGGGCGAGCGAGGGCCCGTCGATCTCAATCAGGTCGTGGAGGAGACTCTCTTGCTGGTGGAGAAGGGAGCTGACAAGAGCGGGATCACCATTCGGCGGGCGCTGACGCCGAGCCTGCCGCCCGTCCACGGCGACAGCAATGCGCTCCAGCAAGTCGTGATGAACCTCCTGACCAATGCTCGGGACGCCCTCGGCAGCGGCGGCGTCATCACTCTGGAGACGAGCCTCGTTCCGGGACGTCCCGGCATGGCCCGGCTGACCGTGCGCGATACCGGGCCCGGGATCTCGCCCGATGTGTTGCCCCGGATCTTCGACCCGTTCTACACGACCAAGACCGAAGGAACAGGGCTCGGACTGTCCATCTCGTACGGCATCGTGCGGGATCACAAGGGGACGATCGACGTCGAATCGTTGCCGGGGCAGGGCACAACCTTCATCCTCACCTTCCCGTCCCTGGCCGAGGGTGTGCTGTCGTGAGTCGTGCCCGGGTACTGGTCGTGGACGACGAGCCGGACATGGTGGAGAACTGCGCCCGCATCCTTCAGCGAGGGGGATACGAGGTCCTGACGGCCACCGATCCGCGCCGCGGGCTGGCCATGCTCGAGAGCGAGCGACCCGACCTGCTCCTCACCGATCTCAAGATGCCCGAGATCGATGGCATGGCGCTGCTGCGCCGCGCGCATGAGGTGGACCCCGCCTTGCCGGTGATCATGATCACGGCCTTCGCCACCATCGAGTCTGCCGTCGCCGCGGTCAGGGAAGGCGCTTTCGACTATCTCCCGAAGACCTTCTCGGTGGACCAGCTTCGCGTGGCGGTGGATCGCGCCCTGCGCCATCGCGGCCTTCAGCGTGAGAACCGCAATCTGAAGGACCAGCTCGCGCAGATCTATGGCCTCGAGAACATCGTGGGCCGCAGCCCGGCCATGAGCCGCGTCTTCGAGCTGGTGCGGAAGGCCGCGCGGTCGGAGGCCAACATCCTCGTGGTCGGCGAGTCCGGCACCGGGAAGGAGCTCATCGCGCGCGCCATCCACGCCAACAGTCCGCGCGTGGGGAAGCCGTTCGTGCCCGTGGATTGCGCCTCGCTCCCCGAGCAGCTTCTCGAGTCCGAGCTCTTCGGCCACGAGAAGGGCGCCTTCACGGGCGCCGTGCGCAGCAAGCCCGGGCTCGTGGAGGTCGCGCACGGGGGCACCCTGTTCCTCGACGAGATCGCCGAGCTGCCGGCGGCACTCCAGGTCAAGCTCCTGCGCGCGCTTCAGGAGCGACAGATCCGCCGCGTGGGGGGCACCGGCCTGGTGGACGTGGACGTGCGACTGGTGTCCGCCACCAATCGCGATCTTCGCGAGGCCACCGCCAAGGGACAGTTCCGCGAGGAGCTCTACTATCGCGTCAATGTGATTGCCATCCAGCTGCCCCCGCTCCGGGAGCGCGCGGGCGACGTGCGCCTGCTCGTCCAGGCTTTCCTGAAGCGCTACGGGGATGGACGGATCAACGACATCGAGGCCGAGGCCATGGCCGCGCTCGAGCGCTACCGGTGGCCCGGCAATGTGCGCGAGCTCCAGAACGTCGTCGAGCGAGCCTGTGCGCTGACCGAGGGTGAGCGCATCACCGTCCGCGATCTTCCAGACCATGTCCTGGGAGGCGAGGCAGCGGTGCGCGCGCCCGACCCGATCACCGCCGTGGCCATGCCGGACTCGCGGGCCGATCTGACACTCAAAGATGCCAAGGATCGGTGGATGGGCGTGCTCGAGGCTTCCTATCTCCGGCAGGTCCTCGCGCGCCATGACGGCAACATCTCAGCGGCGGCCAAGGCCGCCGGCATAGACCGCAAGACCTTCCACCGGCTGATCAACAAGCACAGCCTGAAGTAGCGCGCCTCGTCAGCGCATCGACAGAGGCGGCCGCGACCCAAGCGAGGCGGGCTCGCCCCACCTTCCGTCTCGCGACCTGTGCGTAACCTGCCGTCATCGCTGGCTGTTCCTCGTGGCATCCGGGTTGCAGTTTCTCCGTGTGATCCCTCAACGAGGCTGTTCACAACGAGGAGGCAGCGATGAAGCTCGAGCGGTTGATCTCGCGGCCGGCGCCCACGTCACCTACATCCTCATCAGAGCGGCCGAAGCCCACACGTTTTCCGCCGCCGATCCGACGGACGCGCAGGTGGAGGTGGTCCGGCAGGCCGACGAGTACCTGGACGCGGCGCGCGACCGGCTGGCCACGCGTGGCATCACGAAGGTGACGACCGCGGTCTGGTACGGCCCGGCGGCCGCCGCCATCATCGAGGCGGCTCGGCTCAACAAGGCCGATCTCATCGTGATGTCCAGCCACGGGCGCAGCGGGCTGGGCCGCCTGATCCTGGGCAGCGTCGCGGAAGCCGTGCTGCGTGGGACCACCGTCCCCGTCTGCATCGTGCGCGCCCTCGGCGCTCCCCTCGACGCGCCCAAGGACAAGGCCGAAGCCAGGGCCGGAAAGGCGCCGGTCCGTGTATAGGCACGCGATCGTTGCCCTGGATGGCTCTGAGGTCGCCGAGACGATCATCCCGTTCATCCTCGCCGGGAGAGAGAAGTGAGTGATATGGATACGTTGCATGATCCGCACGAGATGAAGGAAGCCTCCACCGCATCACTGGTGGCGGTGGTGGCGGTGCTGATCGGGACGGCCCTGGCGTTCACGCTGGCCACGGGGCCGTTCACCAAGCTGCTCGGGGCCGGCGCGGGCGCGGTTCCCGCGGCCTTCCACGGCATGATGGCCTTTCTCTTCCTCTTCGTCGGCACGATCGGCCTCTACCTCGGCTGGCGACTCATGGTGGGGCGCATCCGCGCCTTTGCCGATCTCCAGCTCCTCTCGGTGGTGGCCGCGACCTTCTCTTTCCTGGCCATCGTCGCGGGCAACTGGCTTTACATCTATTACCGCGCGCCGGTGCCGGAGAGCCCGCGCTCCGTCTTTCTGAAGACGGTGCCCGAGGTTCACAAGATCTTCTTCGAGTTCAAGGAGTTCGGGGCGCTCTTCACGCTACCCCTGACCGTGTGCGCGGCCTTCATCCTCTGGCGCTATGGCGCGCAGATTCTCGATCGCCCGTGGCTCCGCTACTCGGTCGCCGTGCTGATGGGACTGGCCTTCTTCTATCTCGTGGTCGCCTTTGGTCTGGGCGCCGCGGTCACCAAGCTCCGGCCTGCCTAAGGAGAGCATGTCATGACCACGACTCTGATCGAAGCCAAGCCGGACTCGAAGAACGTCGAAGTCGCATATCCGCCCTCGCGCCGCGGTCACCTGACCGACGGAGTTGCCGTGGCCGCGCTCATGGCCGCGGTGGTGGGCATGCTTACCCTTGCCGTGGTCAATATTTTCACCGCCGCGAGCAAGGGCTTCAATGCCTGGGTCCACTCGATCGGCAAGCTCTGGATGCCGGGTGCGGAGGGCATCGGGCCGTACTCGGGCAAGGAGACCCTGGCCCTCGTCGCCTGGCTGGCGAGCTGGGTGATCCTCGGCGTGGTGCTTGGCGGCAAGGAGATGAAGCTCTCCCGCTGGCTGATCGTCTTCCTGGTCGGCGTGGGCATCGCGACCACCCTGATCTGGCCTCCGGTGTTCGAGCACCTGGCCGAGCTCATCGCCGGGCATTGAGCGGAGACGTCACATGAGCTGGGCGATCTGGATCACGGGCCCGCCTGGAAGTGGCAAGACGGTCGTGACCGGCGCTGCGGCAGAGCTCCTCCGCGCCCGCGGCATGCCCGTCCGCGTACTTGAGCTCGACGCGATGCGAAGGCAACTCACTCCCGAGCCGGAGTCCACCGACACCGAGCGCGATCTGGTCTACCGCGCTCTTGGCTACGCGGCAGTGAGGCTCACGGAAAGCGGCGTGTCCGTCATCGTAGACGCGACCGGGCACCGCCGATGGCGCGAGCTCGCGCGCGCGGCCATCCCGCGGTTTGCCGAGGTCCAGCTCGTGTGTCCGCTCGGCGTGTGCCGCGAGCGCGCGCGGGCTGCGGATCACGCCTCAACTGGTATCCGTGCTCGAGGGGGAAGGCCAGTGGCAACAGAGCCCGACATGGAGGTGCCCTATGAGCCGGCGTTCGCGCCGCAGCTCGTGATCGACACGGCGCGCGACGATGTCGCGACCGCGGCGGCCGCAGTCGCCGACCTGGCACAACGCCTGGCCTCCGGTCTTCCGGGCGGGCGAGAAAGGGAGCCGAGGTGGGCGATCTGGATCACCGGCCGGCCGGGCAGCGGGAAGACCACGCTGGCGCGGCGGGTCTCCGAGGTTCTCGCGGCGGGCCGGACGCCCGTCAAGGTGCTGGATCTTGCCTCCGCCCGCAGCGCCATCATCGGGCGCGAGTGGGCAACGGACACCCAGGAGGCGTTCGTCCATCGGACGCTGGCGCTCACCACCCAGCTCCTGACCGAGGCCGGCGTGGCCGTGATCCTCGATGCCACCGCCCCGCGGCGCTCCTGGCGGGAGACCGCGCGAGAGTGGATCGCCCTCTTCGCGGAGGTCCAGCTCGTCTGTCCGCCGGAGATCTGTGCGGAGCGCGAGCGGGCGGTCCGGTGGCACCTCGGGGCCGCGCGATCCGGTGACGCGGGGCAGGTGACGACCATGCCCGATATCGCGCTCGGGTACGAGGAATCCCTTCACCCCGATCTTCGTCTGCACACGCATGTCCCTGATCCCACGACCTCGGTGGAGGAGGTGCTGCGGCTGGCCAGACGGCTCGAACAGGCCGCCATCTCTCGGTCCACCGAAAAGGAAGGGAGCATCACATGAAAGTGCGCGAGCTCATGACCGGCGGCCTCATCACCGTTCGCCCCGACACGCCCGTTTTCGATGCGCGGCAGACCATGCTCAAGGAGCGCATCCGTCACCTGCTGGTGACGGAGAACCGCCGCCTCCTCGGCATCGTCACAGACCGCGACATCCGCCTCAACCTGCCCTCGCAGGCCACCAGCCTGTCGGTGTGGGAGGTCAACTATCTGCTGGCGCGGCTCACCGTGGACAAGGTGATGACTACGAGCGTCATCATCATTGGCCCCGATCAGGAAGCGCGGGACGCCGCCCGGCTCATGCTCGAGCACAAGATCGGTGCCCTGCCCGTGCTCGACGGCGATCACCTCATTGGCATCATCACCGAGACGGACGTCCTGCGCGCGTTCGCGCGCAGGCCGGAGCCCGCCGGCCGGACGTGAGATGGCGACGTGAACCAGATCCTGGTCGTCGAGGATGAGCCGGACATGGCCGCGACCTATGAGCGGCTGCTCCGCCGCGCGGGGCACCGGGTGGTGAGGGCCGCCTCGCGCGCCGCCGGATTGCAGCTGCTGGAGAAGGTGCGACCGAAACTCGTGATCTCGGACCTCCGTTTGCCGGACGGCAACGGACTGGACGTTATCCGCGCTGCGCGCACACTCGACCCGCCCCCGCCCGTGATCGCCATTACCGCCTTCGCGTCGCGTACGGCGCGGCAGGCGGCCCTCGACTCGGGCGCTTGCGCCTTCCTCGCGAAGCCGTTCGGCATCGCGGAGTTCTCGAGCCTGGTCGAGGACCTGATGAATCACCGGCGGCCCGAGCCGCCGGCTCAGCGAGAGAGCTGACCGTGTTTGATTCGGCGCCGCGGGCGGGTGTGCGGGGAGGTGACCAGGGCCTGCGACTGGGCCTGCCGCCACTGCCGCTCTGACCCGACGATGGCAAGAAGGTGAGGACACCATGGGCAAGCTCCTGATCACGGCCACCTACGGCTTCGACAATTCTACCCGGGCCGCCATGCCGTTCTTCGTGGCGAAGGGTGCCAAGGAATCCGGGATCGACGTGGGCCTCGTCCTGGCGCTCGACGCGACGGTGCTGGTGAAGCCCGAGGTTCGCAAGCATGTGCAGCCCTACGGGCAGCCCCCGCTCGAGGAGCTGTTCCAGTTTGCCGTGGACCACCGCATTCCCGTCTACGTCTGAGGTGGCTGAGCCCAGACCCGGGGGGTCTTGGACGAAGACCTCGAGCGCGTTTCCGTGGTGGAAAAGATCGACGTCAAGCGCTATGCGCAGCTGTTGGTCGAGTACGAGCGCTCCGTATCGTACTGAGGAGACGGCGGCCCTGCTGGGAGGGTGGACCGCTTCGCAGAGGGAGTTCAGACGGCATCGAAAGCCATGCTCTGGCGAGCGGCGCGGGCTGCTCCACCCGCGCCGCTCGGGTCGTGCTAGTGGCCGCCCGTGCCGGGCATGCCCGGCGTGATCACCCGGAAGATGCCCGGCTGGTCGGCGCCCTCCACATGGAGCATCCCCAGCGCCCCCTTGTCCATGGCCCGCACGATGCTGTGGTCCACGAGCAGGAAGCGGCCAGGCACCTGCAGCGTCATCTCGACGATGGTCGCCCCGCCCGCCGGCACGAGCGTCGTCTGCAGATTATGGGCCGGCGGCTGCTGGCCGATCCCGCCTTCGGCATAGACCTTGTCGAAGATCTCACCGATCACGTGGAAGGAGGAGATCAGGTTGGGCCCGCCGTTGCCGACGTAGAGACGGACCGTCTCGCCCACCTTGGCCGTGAGCGCCTTGTCGCCGAGGAGCGAGCCCATCCGACCGTTGAACACGACGTACTCCGGGCGCTCGCTCCGGTTCTTCTCGTGGTCATAGGGCTGGAGCCCCGCCGCGAGGGTCTTGCCCTTGGTGTAGAACTCGCCCTGCATGACGTAGTACTCGCGGTCCACGCGCGGCAGGCCGCCTTCGGGCTCGACCAGGATGAGGCCGTACATGCCGTTGGCGATGTGCATGGGTACGCTCGGGGTGGCGCAGTGATAGACGTAGAGGCCGGGGTTCAGCGCCTTGAACTCGAAGGCCCCCGCCTGGCCGGGACCGAGCTGGGTGACGGCCGCGCCGCCCCCGGGTCCTGTCACGGCATGCAGGTCGATCGAATGCGGGGTGCGGCTGCTGTCGCTGTTCTTCAGGTTGATCTGCACCATGTCGCCCACTCGCACGCGAATCATGGGCCCGGGCACGGTGCCGCCGAAGGTCCAGAAAGCATAGCGGACGCCGTCGGCCAGAGTGCCGATGACCTCTGTGGCCTCGAGATTCACGATCACGCGCGCGTTGCCTTTGCGGTCCACCGGCGGCGGCACGAGCGGCGGCGCCGTCACGATGGCCTTGACCTCCGGCAGCGGGGCGGCTGCTTCCGATGGGGT
>WNFB01032851.1_pt1 | contig 11102 bp, 9 predicted proteins | sample 5400501 | NCBI WGS metagenome assembly WNFB01 (sample SAMN13153341, study PRJNA577476) | soil metagenome | isolation source: 200 cm saprolite under Douglas fir tree site 2 hole 1 | place: USA:California | collected 2015-04-18 | reverse complement strand
TGGACGAGGCGGCTCCCTACTTCGAGGAAGTGACCATCGCGCTGGACGTCGTCAGCTCGGCCACCGAAGCGGCCGTGCGCCAGCTGGTCACTCACGCGGAGCGAGCCTGCCACGCGGCTCAGACCCTGCGCCATGGCGTGCCAGTAACGCTCTCTCCGACCCTGAACGGCCGGGCCTTGTCCGTCACGGAATAATCTCCTCCCCCTTGCTGCGAGGGGAAGGAGGGGGTCTCGGTCTCCTAGTAGATGAAGCCCAGCAGGTCCAGGTCCTGCATGGAGGTAATGGTCCGGAAATCGACCACACCCCAACGGCCGTAGTTCATCTCTGAGACCGTGAAGGAGCCATCGCGGTTGACCGACTCCACATACGCGACGTGGCCCACTGGCGACCAGGCGGTGATGCCCTGCACCATGATGGCGCCCACCTTGGGCACCTGGCCCTCGGCGAAGCCGTACTGGCGGGCCTGATACCACCATTCCCAGGCGTTGCCGCCCCACGGCACGGCACGCTTGTTGGCGACCCACCACGTGCAGTAGCCCCAGGGGAAGTGGTTGGCACTGCCGTAGACGGCGCCGTAGTAGACCACGGTCTCGTGGCTGAAGGTGACGGTGCGCGGATTTCCGGCGCGCCGGGCGATGGCCGGCCCCTGCCCGTCCGGCACCATCAGGTAGCTGCCCGGCACCAGGTGCGCGGGATCCCGCACGTAGTTGTAATCGATGATGTCCTGGATGGCCACGTGGTACTGGGCGGCCAGCGCCGACAGGTCCGTGCTGGCCTCGACCTTGATCAGCACGCCGTTGGCCGGCGGAATCACAAGAGCGCGCCCGGGCAGCACGGCGCTATCGTCGGTCAGGCCGTTGGACCAACGAAGGGTGTTCGCCGTGAGCCCGTACTGGGCGGCGATGTTCTCCAGGGTGTCGCCGGTCTTGACCGTGTAGCTCGTCACCGGCCGGCGAGCCGGCGGGTCTGGCGTGGCGGTGCTGGGCTTGCGGATGAACCCGCGCTCGATGGTCACGGCGTCGGCGGCATTGGAGGTGGGTGCGGCGGCGGGGCTACTCAAACCCGCGCCGTACGCGGTATCAACTTGCTGGATTTTGCTAAACGACGGAAGGATTGGGATCAGAGCGGCGACCAGGAGCACAACCGTGTGCGTCATGAACCGGCTCTTTGCCAATAAGCTTCCCCCTTCTGGCAAGAAGATTTGGGCGAAATCCTAGCACAAACTCACCGGCAGCGTCGTATCGGTCCCCCTCGAGCCGATCGTGCCCCGTGGACAGCGAGGGCTCGATTGTCGCACACTGTGAGGTCGAGGCGGCGACACGGCAGGGGGTGGCCGGGCGCCGGCACGGAGGCGGGCAGTTCAGGAAGGTGGAGGGCGTAGTTTTCGTGGTGGATCACGCGCTGAAGACATGTAAAGATGCGCGCAGGAAAGGTAAAACTTTCCGCGCCGGAGCTCGGTTCTCGGCCGCGCTGACGGGGGCGCTGCTCATCATCCTGGCGTCGTCCCTCCCCGCCCTGGGCAGCACCACCGCGACGAGCGCGGCAGGGCCGTCGCCCACACTGGCGCCCAGCCCCTCGGCCGCGCCAACGCCAGGGCCGTCAGCCCAGTCCGGCGCGCTGCAGAACCGGGAGGCCCAGGGTCAGATCATCGCGGACCTGACCGCCGCCGAGGGCCATGCCCTGATGCTGGAGCGATCCCTGGCCGAGGCCCAGCTCCACCTGCTCGCGCTGGCTCAGAAGGTGGCGGACGCCGACCGCGAGCTGGCCACGCTGGACGCCCAGCTGGACACGGTGCGAGCCGAGCATCAGGCCGCCGCCGCCCAGCTGCAGCAGGACCGGCGGACGTTGACCCTCACCGTGCGGCGTCTCTACAAGGACCAGCGGGGTTATCTTGCCGCCCTGTTGGAAGTAGGTGGCTTTGTCGGGTTGTTGCGGGCCATGGGATACAGCGACGTCAGGCAGACCTGGAGCGAACCCGCACACACCGCCAGGCGGCCCGGGACCAGCTCGACGCGGCCAGCGGTCTGCTGGCCGCGCAGGTCGCGCAGCAGGAGCAGCTGCAGCAGCAGCTGCAGGCCGCCATCGACCTGGCCATCCAGTCGTTAGACGCCGCCCAGACCGACACGCCCGCCGCCGCGGCGGCCCGAGCCCAACTGGTGAAGATGAAGACGGACGCGGTGCTAGCGCTGATCGAGCAGGCCGTATGGGCGCAGAGCGCCATGGTGCAGGCCGCGGCCCTGCCGCCCCTCGATCCCGAGCTGAAGAGCACGGGCCGGCTGCTGTGGCCGGTCCCCAACGCGGTGGTGTCCCAGGGGTTTGGGCCGTCGCCCTTCGTGTTTGAAGCAGCCTATGCCGGGTTTGCCCATTTCCACACCGGCATCGATCTCGCGGTCCCGCTGGGGACGCCCGTGTTCGCGGCCGCTGATGGGGTCGTGTTGCTCGGGGGACAGCGTCACACGCGGCCAGCTGATCGGGCTGGTCGGCTCCTCCGGCAACTCCACCGGGCCGCACACGCATTTCGAGGTGCGGGTCGACAACTCGCCGATCGACCCGGCCCAGTTCCTCACCGCGGCACCGACCGGACACTAGCCCCGATTCGGGCTTAGAGTCGCGAGTCGCCCTGACGAACTATTGGTCGTGGGCCAGTCCGAGATAAATGTGGAGATCCCCTTGGCGCAAAGGGGATCTCCATTCGACGGGCTCTTCAGGATGAGCCCGGCAGGCCGCCTGCTTACGGGCTGTCCGCGAGCCCGACCCTTCTGGGCCTATTGAGAGGGAGTCCGCGCTCGCCCACGAACACCTTGAGCACCTTCCAGTGATCAGGGCTCTCGACCGGCTGGATGTCCGCGTTGGTGACGAGCAGCGACTCTCCCGTGAAGGCCAGACCCCAGGGCGAGTCAAACAGCGGGCTCGAGATACGCCGGACCTCACTGCCGGAAGGATCCAGGACCGCGATTTGGTTGGTGCCGATCAGGCTTACGTAGAGGTTGCCGGACTCCGCGAAGGCCAGCCCAGTGGCCTGGGGCAGCGGCTGGCCGGGGACGACCGGAAAGCGATGCACCACCTCGAGGTCTGCCGCCGACGGATGGTCGACGAGGGGAAGCCGGTACACGACCGCTTCGCCGGGAAACGCCGCCGAGATCGTGATCGAGAAGTAGAGGAACCGCCCCGAGGGATCGATCCTTCCCCCCAAAGGCCCTCCGGCAAAGCCGAAGAAGCCGAGCAGCCTGGGGTCCTGGAACCAGACGGACGGCCTCCCGTCTGGGGTCACGCGCCACAGGCGTGGCTTGTCGTCGGTCATGAACAGATTGCCGGCCCGGTCGAACACCAGGTCGTTCCACATGGACGTGTGCCAGCCCCCGGCGTTGAAGGGTGGCGGCGTCTGGGCGAAGACCTCAGGTGCCCCGGCGTCGCGATCAAGGCCAAGGCGGAGGATCCGCCCATTCATGTCGGCGATGTACAGCTGGTGGGTGGGCGTCGGGTTTCCATCTAGCGCCAGGCCGAACAGGCCCATGTCAGAGTTCGGCATGGTCGCGATGCTGGTTGTGCTCACGAGGTTCCCGCTCTTGTCGTAGGCGAACACTCGCTCGCCGTCAGAGTTGAGATGCCCGCCGGTTGCCGGTGAGGCAAAGAAGTCGCCGGCGCTGGTCGAGATATAGATCCGATCCTTGTCGACGGCTACGCCGAAGGGGTGCCCGGGCGCTGGGATGCTGGCGAAGACGGTCGTGTCTCCGATCGCGGGTCCGGCGGGGCCGGTTTCGCCGGCGAGGGCCGGGGTCAACCCCTGGCAGAGCGCCAGCACCCCCAGGGCGGCAACCAGCCGGCCGGCTAACACGGTTCGCTTGCTGAGGTGCCTGTTCATCGCTTGTCCTCCACACTCGGGGCCAATTCCAGCGGTATCCATATCTCCCCGGTGGTACAAGGACGATCCGGGCCGTCCAGAATCGACAGCCTTCGATGTCAGTAGACGGCTAACGAACGGGTCGATCCGCCGCCGTGGTCGAGCTGCGGATCCCAGTGACGGCTACACTGGCGGGCGGATGAGCACCCAGCCGGCCTGGCTCCGCAATGGTCTGACCTACGGCGCCGTGGCGGCGGTGGTCACCCTGGTCGTCAACCTGGCCGGCCGCGCCCTGCGCGGCTCGGACCTGTGTCATCCAGGCGCGGCCGGGTCCCTGCCCTACCTGGGGTTCGCGCTGTTCGTGCTCGTCGCCGCGTTGGCCGGCCGCGCCACCGTCAAGGCGGGCCAGCCGAATAGCGCCGCGGCGCTAGCCGGAGTGGTGGTGGGCGCGGTGTCCGGCATTGCCGGGGTGATCCTCCTCGTGCTGGCGCTGGGCGACGCCAATCAAATGGTGCAATGCGCGAAGTCGCAGACATCGGCGGCCGTCCCCTCAGTCGATGTCTTCCGAACGGTCGCCATCATCGCCTCATTGATCGCGATTGCCGCAGGGGTGGGAATTGGCGCCGCCGCGGGCGTCATCGGCGGGCTGACCGCCGGCGTGCGCGAAGAAACGTCCTAGGCCCGCGGCTAGCCGGACAGGTCGCGGGCCAGCTCGCGGAAGTTGTCCACGTATCGTTGCACGTCCGACTCGCTGTGCTGAACGGAGAGCGTCCAGTTCTCCTCGGCACCGGGGGCCATCAGCACCCCGCGGTTGGACTGGTACAGCCAGGACACGTAGGCCCACCGCTTGTCGATGGTCAGGTAATCGCGGTAGTTGCGCACCGGCTGCTGGCGGAAGGTGACGCAGCCGCGGGCCGCCATGGCGATCACGTGGAAGGGGAGCTCGTACTCCTCAATCACCGCGTCCAGGCCTCCCTGCAGGGTCTCGCTCAAGGCATCGAGGTGCGCGTACGCCGAGGGCGTCAGGACGGAGAGCAGCGTGGTCCGGGCGGCGGCCATGGTGAGGGGATTGCCGTTGAAGGTCCCGAGCTGGATCACCTTCTTGTCCTCGATGGTGGCCATCACGTCGGCCCGGCCGCCGATAGCGCCGCAGGGCAGCCCGCCCCCGATGGCCTTCGCCAGCGCCGTCAGGTCCGGGGTCACGCCGAACCGCTCGGTGGCGCCCCCCGGCGCGATGGTGGCTCCGGTCTTGACCTCGTCGAAGATCAGCAGCGCGCCGTGGCGGTGGGCGAGGTCCCGCACCGCGGCCAGGTAGCCAGGGTCGGGCGGCACGATGCCGATGTTCATCATCACCGGCTCGAGGATGACGGCGGCCACCTCCCCGGGATGGCGCTCAAAGGCCCGCTCCATGGTGGGCACATTGTTGAACGGCACCACCGTCGTCAGTTCCACCACGGCCTGCGGGATGCCGGCGCTATGGGGGACTGACACCGGGGCGTCGGCGGGCCCCATCAGGTCCGGCGGCGGCTCCACGGAGACCGACAGCGCGTCATGGTGGCCGTGATAAGACGCCTCGATCTTCAAGAGCCGGTCCCGGCCGGTGAAGCCCCGGGCTAGGCGGACCGCATCCAGGGTCGATTCGGTGCCGCTGTTGGTGAAGCGCCAGAGCGGCTGCTGGAACCGCCGCACCAGCTCAGTGGCGACCAGCGCGTCGTCCGCCACCGGTTGGGCAAAGTGGGTGCCCCGGGCGGCCCGCTCGGTGATGGCCTGCACGATCTGCGGGTGGGCGTGGCCGACCACCATGACCCCGAACCCGTTGTGGAAGTCGACGTACTCGTTCCCGTCCACGTCCCATACCCGACTGCCCTTGCCCCGGTCGACGAAGAGCGGCTGGGGCGCCGCGTCCTGGAAGGTGGAGGGCACCCCTCGCGGGATCACCCGGCGGGCCTCCTGCCACATGGCGTCCGACTTCGGCCGGCGCCTCCGGAAGGCGGCCTCCTCCTTGGCGATCAATTCGGCGACCCGCGCCGGCGCGATCTCCTGGACCTGTGTGCTCACGGTGTGGCGACCCTTCCTCTCTTCTTGGCAAGCGCCGAAATGGCTTCGAGCATACAGCGATTGGCATTCTGGGCGGTGACCTCGGCCTGGTCGTAGGGCGGCGAGACCTCCACCACGTCCATGCCCACCAGCGTGGTCTGCAGCGCGATGTTGCGGATGGCGCGCAGCAGGTCGGCCGGCTGCATGCCGCCTGGTTCCGGCGTGCCCGTCCCCGGCGCGAACCCCGGGTCCAGCACGTCGATGTCGACGGACAGATAGATGAACTCGGGGCCGTCGAGCGCTTCCTCGATGGCCTTGGCGACCACCACTTCGACGCCGCGGTCCAGGAGCTCGCCCATGAGGTGCCCGACCTGGACGAAGTTGTGACCTGGAATCGCCCCCGACTCGATCAACCGCCGCATCGGCGTGGCGTGCGACAGCAGAAAGCCGCCCCAGCCGGCGTCGCCGGTGTCGGCGTGGGCGTCGAAGTGGACCATCCCCACCAGGCCGCGCCCGTAGGCGTCGGCCACCGCCGTGGCCGACGGAAACGTGATCGAGTGGTCGCCCCCGATCACCAGCGGGACGATTCGGCGGGACGCCACCTCGTGCACCCGCTGCCGGATAGCTTCGTGTGCCTGCTCGGGCAGGCCGGGGTTGCAGACGGCGTCGCCATAGTCGACCACCCGTAACACGTCGAAGGGCGCCACCTCCAGATCCAGGTGCCAGGTGGGCGGTTGGTAGTTGGCGGTCCGCACGGCCCGCGGACCGAAGCGCGCCCCCGGCCGGTAGGTGGTCGAATCGTCCCAGGGGGCGCCCACCACCGCCACGTCGGGCTTCCACTGGTCGAGCTCGGCCGGCTCACTCAGGGCGGGCACCTTCATGAAGGTGGCCGGCCCCAAGAACCAGGGGCCGTCGACCTGCGCTTTCAGGTTGGGGTGGGTCAGCTTCTCTTCAGGCGTTTCCAATCCTTGACGATCTCCCGGGATGCGTTGCGGGCGTTGATGCCGCTGACGCCCCCGCCCGGATGGGTGCCGGCGCCGCAGAGGTACAGGCCACGCAGCGGCGTCCGGTAGTCAGCGTACCCGGCCACCGGCCGCCAGGAAAAGAGCTGGTCCAGGGTGAGGTCGCCGTGCATGATGTTGCCTCCCACCAGGCCGTACTCCTGCTCCATCTGGTAGGGGCCGATCACCTCGCGCTGCTCGATGGCCGACTTGAGATTGGGGGCGAAGCGCGCATAGCCGTCGATCACCCGGTCGGCGTAGGCTTCCAGCTCCGGCGCGTGGCTTGCCTGCGACCAGGCGGCCGGGACGTACTGGGTGAAGCAGCTCATGACATGCTTGCCGGGCGGCGCCAGCGAGTCGTCGGCCATGGTGGGCAGCACCCCGTCCGAGTAGGGGGCGGCCGATGGGCGCCCGTACTTGGCGTCGTCGAAGGCCCGCTCGAGGTACTCCATCGAGTCGCACAACTGGATGAAGGAGCGGGCGGCCAGCGCGGACTCCTCCTGGGATAGCCCGTCGAAGCGGGGCGCCTCACCTAGCGCCAGGTTGATCTTGACCGTCCCGGAGCGGGACTTGTATCGGGCGATGGCGGTGCGGAAGGACTCCGGGAGCTGGGCGGCCTCGATCAACTCGCCAAAGGTCAGCTGGGGGTGGGCACTGGAAACGACACAGGCCGCCCGCAGCTCCGTGCCGTTGCCGCAGAGCACACCCTCGGCCCGGCCGTCGCGCGCCAGGATGCGGACCACCCGGGTCCCGGTCTTGATCTCGGCCCCATGCTCGCGGGCATCGGCGGCGATGGCCGCCGAGACCGCCCCCATGCCGCCCCGCACGAACGCCCACTCCGCCATCTGGCCGTCGACCTCGCCCAGGTAGTGGTGCAGCAGCACGTAGGCGGTGCCGGGCGTGTATGGACCGCCGTAGGTCCCGATAGCTCCGGACACGCAGCGGGTCGCCTTGACCTGCGGCGACTCGAACCACTCGTCCAGCAGCTCGGCCACCGAGAGCGTCATCACCTTCACGAACTCGGCGGTGCCCGTCACATCCAGGCCGCGCAGCTTCCAGGCGAAGCGCGCCAGCTCGAGCAGGTCCTCTGGGGACTTGGCGCCCACGGCCGGCGGCGTCATCAGGAGCAGCGGCCGGACGAGCCGGGCCACCCGGGCCAGCAGGGCAGAAAACCGGGGCCAGGCGTCGGCGTCCTTCCGGGAGAAGCGGGCGATGGCGGCGAAGGCCTGCTTGGGATCCTTGGTCAGCAGCAGGTGGGACCCGTCGGGGAAGGGCACGTAGTAGTCCGCCGCCAGCGGATAGAGGTGCAGGCCGTGGCGGCGCAGCTCCAGCTCGCCCAGGACCTCGGGCGGCATCAGCGACAGCACGTAGGAGAGGGTGGAGATGGTGTAGCCGGGCCAGGGCTGCTGGCTCACCGCGGCGCCGCCCAGCACCGGACGCTGCTCCAGGACCAGGGTGCGAAGCCCGGCCCGCCCCAGGTAGGCCGCCGCCGCCAGCCCATTGTGCCCGCCGCCGACGATGATGGCGTCGTAGGGCTCAGGCACGACCGGGAGTATACGGAACCGCTTTCGCCACTTACCAGTTGTATGACACTACCTTCCCCCGCTTCCGCGGCCTGAAAGTTGTGTCTTGACAAGGGGTGGCCCGAAAGCTGTAATCGGGGTGGCCCGGGAGGGCGCGCTTCGGCCTGCCCGAAGCCAAATTCAAATTAGGGAGGGAAAGCGTTGGCAACTGCGACGGCTGAGCAAGAGCTCATCGTGGAGAAGCGAAAGCTTCGCAAATCGCTCTTTCGTTGGGATTTGGTCTTTTTCACCGTTGCGGCGATCGTCGCGCTCGACACGCTTGGCGCCGTTTCGTCCCAGGGCGCTCAGGCGATCTTCTGGCTGGTCGTTTCCGGGCTCACCTTCTTGATCCCATACGGGCTCTTGACCGCGGAACTGGGATCGACGTTCCCGGTCGAGGGCGCCGTCTACGAATGGGTGCGCCTGGCCTTCGGCCACCTGGCGGGTGCCGTCACCGCGGTCATGTACTGGATCAGCAACCCGGTCTGGTTGGGCGGGACGCTGGCGGTCACCGCGATCGCGGCGCTCGACACGTTATGGAACAAGCCGTTTGGCGGCATCGCCAACACCGGATGGCTCGAGTTCCTTGTAGGAGCGATCTTCATCTGGATCGCGGTCACCTGGAACATCCTCTCGCTGCGATATATGAAGTGGGTCCCGAACCTCGGTGCCATCGTGCGCCTGGCGCTCCTGGCGCTGTTTGGCGTCCTGGTCATCGCATCGGGGATCAACAAGGGCTATGCCGGTGACCTGAGCCAATGGCAGCCCACATCGACGGTCTTCATCGGCGTGATCGGCGTCCTCGTCTTCAGCTGGATCGGATTCGAGCTCTCCACTAACGCCAGCGAGGAGATGGAGGATCCGAAGAGGGATATCCCGCGCATGGTGACCTTCTCCGGGATCCTGAGCGTCCTCGGGTACCTCGTCCCCATCGTTGGGATCCTGCTCGTCGTGAAGCCTGGAAACCTGACCAATGTCGGCAGTTTCGTTGCCGGTTACCAGCTCGTGGTTTCGAATGCGCTCGGCACCACGGCAGCAAACATCCTCAGCGGCATCGTGGGGCTCGCGATCGTGTTTTCACTCCTGACCAGCGGCACCGTATGGCTGATGGGAGCCGACCGCATGATGGCGATCGGGTCCCTGGCTGGGTCGGGCCCGCGCCGGCTCGGCCGGTTCTCGGCGCGGTTTGGCACGCCGGTGCCCGTGAACGTCCTTTCCGGCATCCTGGCAACGATCTTCCTGCTGGCCGCCGTGATCGTGAATCATCTCTTTGCCAACGGGAACCTGTCTGCCCTCTTCGGTGTGGTCTTGGCCCTTGCCATCTCGACCACGACGTTCTCCTACATCTTTGCGTTCCCAGCCCTAGTCGTGCTGCGCAACAAGTATCCCAACGCGTCGCGGCCGTACCGGATTCCGGGAGGCATGGTCGGCGCGTGGATCGTGATGGTGCTGTGTGAGTTCTACGTCGTGGCGGCCACCATCTTTTCGCTCTGGCCGGGCCTGTTCACATCGGGCGTCACCGGGCCGCCCTCCGGGTACACCCTCGACCGGGCGCCCTTTGAGATCAGCGTGTTCGTGACCATGGCGATCATCGTCGCCATCGGCATCTGGTTCTACTTCATCGGGAAGTCGCATGCTGTCCACGAAGGATGGCCCGCCGAGGGAGTCGGCGCCGAGCAGCGACCCATGGCGGGCGTGCGGCGGACCTAGCGGTCCGATACTCGCGTCGCGAAACGCTCCGGCCCGCGGCTGGAGCGTTTTTCTTTTCGTTGCGTCAGAATGGCATCCCGTGAAGACCGTCGATGTCGACCCGGCGGTAGCCCGAGCGTCGACCCTTCCGAGTTCCGCCTACCTGGACCCGACGGTATTTGAGCAGGAGAAGGAGCGGATCTTCGGCCGGACCTGGCAACTGGTCGCCCGTGCCGACGAGCTGGCCCGGGTCGGCGACCTGAAGCCGGCCACCATCCTGGACGAGCCGATCCTGATCACACACGGCCTCGACGGCACGCTGCGCGGCTTCTACAACGTCTGTCGGCACCGCGCGGCCCAGGTGGTCCTGAGCCGGGGCAACCGCAAGAGCCTGCAGTGCCCCTACCATGGCTGGACCTATGGCCTGGATGGGAAGCTGCAGGTGGCGCGCGAGATGGAGGGCACCGAGAACTTCAGCAAGGCAGACGTCTGCCTGCAGCCGGTCCGGGTGGACCGCTGGGGGCCGTTCATCTTCGCCAACCTCGATCCGCAGGCGCCCGCATTGGGCGAGATCCTCGGCGTAATCCCGGACGAGGTGGTGGCCGCCGGTTACGACGTGGACCGGATGGAGCAGGTCGAGCGGCGTGACTATGTCATCAACTGCAACTGGAAGGTCTACGTCGACAACTACCTGGAGGGCTACCACGTTCCCATCGCCCATCCGGGGTTGTTCAAGGAGCTGGACTACGACGCCTACCGGGTAGAGACCTTCCGCTACTACTCCAAGCAGCACGCCCCCATTCGGGAGCTGAAGCCGGGGGAGGAGATTGGGCGCGACCGGCGGTACCTGCGCCTTCCGGGCAGCGAGGACAATGCCCTGTACTACTGGATCTTTCCCAACACCATGTTCAACATCTACCAGGACAACATGAGCTCGAACGTCATCCTGCCGCTGGGCGTGGACAAGACGCT
>WNFB01005989.1_pt1 | contig 11102 bp, 9 predicted proteins | sample 5400501 | NCBI WGS metagenome assembly WNFB01 (sample SAMN13153341, study PRJNA577476) | soil metagenome | isolation source: 200 cm saprolite under Douglas fir tree site 2 hole 1 | place: USA:California | collected 2015-04-18 | reverse complement strand
CCGGTTTCCTGCCGCGTGAACCGACCGGGAAAGAACAGGTATCCGTCCTGCTCGAAGCGCCGAATCTGCTCCGTACCGAGTTTCACTTAAGGGATCTCCTGAGCGAAGTCTTGGTCCGCGCCAACTAATTCACATTATAGGGCACTTACCGGAGAAATAACCCCTGAATGACGCTGGCATCGGTATTGCTTAAGGGAGTATCAGGCTCTTTTGAATCTTTGGACTTTTGGAGCTTCATGCGCAGGAAACGGCAATTAGCGGTCACCATGTCGCTGCCCTGATATCTGCGCCTTTGCGGTCTGGACATTTGCTTTCGAGTCAGGAGGATTTATGTTGAACCTCGTTCAAAGATACGTCGTGATTCCGAGTGTGGCCTTTCTCTTTGGCTGCGCGGCGGTCGTGCCCGCGTCATCCGATGCCGACAGGAGACTTTCGGATGCGCTCGAGCAGGCGCTGCCCGCGCTCGTGTCATCGGGAGACTATAGGTCTGCGAGTAAGCTCTCCTTTCAACTGGCGACCACGCGCAGCCGGATGAATGAAACTGCGGCGGCATGCTCCGCGCTGTCTCAGTCCCTTGCCTACTACCGCACGGCGCTCTCCAAGGAAACCGGCGAGCCCGTGTACGCAGCCGCGTCGAACGGCGGGACCGAGGACGACGGCATGCAGGAGATCCGCTCCAGGTTTGGGTGCACTGTCGCTCAGTTCGGCTAACGCGCTTCCGGGCAGGCGCCCGCTCGCAAACGAGCGCGCGCCTGCTCTTTTTTTCCGGACCCTGCCGTCGCCGCAAAAGGCGGCAGCGGTCACCAGACTTGCACGCTCGGTCACACTTCGGCTAGCTCACGCTCCGAATTCATAAGCGCTTGCGGTCTGATCGCCGCGACTCGCTTCCGACCCCCCGTCGGACTCCGGCGCAACCATCGTCGATTGCGGCACCCACTGCGTGGCCGCTCACCCGCCGCAGTCGACCCCGTAGGAAACGACAGGGTGACAATTTTCCCGCGCTTTCGCGGCTGAAATTTCGGTTCCCGCCGGCATTTCGCCGTGCCTGTCTTCCTGTGACTTTTTTCGCAGGTCACGGCGATCATGCCGTCACATAAGCGCCAAATTCATGATTTCGCCGCATTTGTAGGGAATACCTGACGCCAATTGTCGGCCATGCCTGATAGGACTCGATCCTCTGCGTAGTTAGATTTTGATTCGGAGTCGTTCGCGAAGGCGCTTGGGTTGGTACCCGGTTTCACGCTATTCACGTCTCCAAACCCCTGGAGGGAGGACCGGCAATGCGTCGTCGTTTCGGATTCGTGCTTTCCAGGATTGCGAGCGCGATTCTTTGCCTCTACAGCAGCGGAGTCGGTTCTGCTGAAGTCCGCGCCCCTCTGCCGTGGCCTGCGGAACTCCCGAAGGCGCTTATCCCCGGCGCGAGCGTATACATCTCGGAGAAGTCGAACCTGGTGCTCGACTTTCACGGGAGCAATCAGGACCCTGACCTGGTCTTGTTCATGGCAGGAAACCAGTATCGCGTGTTGCCCGATCTCGTGCAGGCGTTTCGCGAATGGGTGCGAGCGCGACGCGAGTATCGCGAGCTCAAGGTCGACCGGATCTTCTACGCTACAACGCCGCCCGGCAGCCTCATCGACGCGATGGAGGCCGGCCAGCTCGTCCTGGGCAACTTCTGGATCGACGTGCGGCCCGACAAGCTTTGGCCGGACGTTTTTATGACCGGGCCTCGCCAGCAACGGCGACTGAGGGCGGCGAAATACGTCGAAGGATGGTCGGTATACGCACGCAACCGCGGGGTAGTGCTGCTGGTGCGGGCGGGCAACCCGAAAAACATCCGTGGGATTTCCGATTTGATGCGCAACGACGTGCGTGTGGCGCTCTCTTCGCCCACGCGGGAGCCGGCTTCGTTTGAGAGCTACTCCCATACCCTGCGGGCCCAAGGCGGATTGCGGCTCCCGGACCTGCTTCTGAAGAAGACAAGCACCATCTCGCCGATTGCCGTGCATCACCGCGAAAACCCGCAACTCATCTATGACGGCGCTGCCGACGTAGCGCTCATGTACTACCACTTCGGCGACTACCTGAAGAGCCGCATGCCGGAATACTTCGACTACGTCACCCTCCCCGTTGAAGGCAATTTTCGGGACGAGCTCGCGATTTCGACGATTCGCAACGCGCCGCACAAGGATGCGGCAGGCGCCTGGATAGATTTCATCCGTAGCGACGCAGCTGCGGTTGTTTACAACCGGCACGGCTTTGACTACGCCGCTGTCGAGGAACGCACACGATTGGAGGAAAAATGAAACCGAGTCTTTTGTACCAGAGTCTGAAAATCGCCTGCTTCGCGGTTTTCTCCCTGGCGCTTGGGGCAGGCACAAGCGCTCTTGCTCAGAAGCCAGCCGCAAAAGCGGCCGATTCCCAGCCCAAAATCCTGTTGGCGGTCAACGAAGGCGGTGCGGCCAACGCAGATGCCACTGAGACCATCCTTCGATTCCAAGAGTTCAGTCAAGTAGTCGAAAAAACGCTCCGTCTGCCTGTCGCCATAGTCGCCGTGCGCGATCGCAACGTCCTGCTGGTTGCCTTGCAAAGGCAGGCGTATGCGCTGCTGTTGGCGCGCCCGAATGACGTTCCGGCCCAGGCCATTCGCGACTTCGGTTACCAGCCGGTGGTGACGGAAAAAGTACCCTCGCAAGCGCTTTTCATCGTGCGGAAAGATTCACCGCTCAAGTCGATCGCCGATGTCAAAGGCAAGAGCATCGTTACGCCCGACCAGTACTCCAACATTTGGCGGGCAGCCAATGCTATGCTCCGCGACAACAAGATCACCATGAGCAATGAAAAGGTCCGCGCAATGCGCGACCAGGCCGCGATCGGCTGGTCGATGGAGAACGGCTTTTTCGACGTAGCCGTGGTCAATTCCGCCTCGGCAACAGGACGGACCTGGGAGAAGAACGGCGGCCGGGTGATCGCGAGAAGCGCGGAAATGCCCAATATGCCCCTGATCGCCTCGCCCGAGCTCTCTGCGGCGCAGGTTGCGAAGCTCCGTGCCGCGCTGGTCGCGCTCGATTCAAGCGAAAACGGGAAAGCGATGTTGAAGAAGATCGGGCTCACCGGCTTCAAGGAAACCTCTCCGCAGGTATTCCTCGATCTTCTCAAGTGGATGGGCGAACTCGAGGTCGCCAAGCAATAGCAGCCGTTGTTTCTCTTCGGCAACGTTCCCGAGAAAACACCCAATGCCGATAAATGCCGATAAGACTTGAGGAACGCCCGGTAATCATGATCGGAGCGGAACGCTCCGGCACGACGCTCGTCATGGCGATGCTGGGTTGTCATCCGCGGATCGCGGTTCCGGAGGTGGTTTGGTACTACCCGAGATTCAGGCCGTACCTGTACTCCTACGGGGACCTGTCCAAGGAGCAGAATCTGCGGACCCTCGCCGAAGAAATGGTATTCGGATTGAAGACACCGTTCTGGGGCATGAAAGTGAACCCCCGAACGATCCTCGACGAGATTCTCGCAGACCTCAAAGAACGCAGTTTCGCCGGCATCTACTGTGCGATGCACGAACGCTTCGCGCGAACCGCCGGCAACAAGCCTCGTTGGGGTGAGAAGACGCCGCACAATCTGTTCTTCGTGAAGGAAATTCTTGAGGATTTCCCAAGCGCCCAGTTCATTTTCATCACCCGTGACGGCCGTGACGCGAGTGCAGATTATCTGGATTCGGCCTTCGGTCCGACCAACATTTTCTGCGCGGCCGAGAGTTGGGCCCTGTGCCAAAACGCCGTCAAGCCGTGGCGCAAGAAACTCGGCGCGGACCAATGGCTCGATCTCCGGTACGAAGATTTGGTCAAGGACCCCCTTGGCGTATTGCAGGGCGTCTGCAGGTTTCTCGGCGAAGAATTCTCCGATTCGATGCTCAAGTTCTATCAGACCGATTTGGCGAAGGCCCGCGGTGCAACCAAGGACCATAAGCCGCTCGGCCACGCGACCAGCGACAAGTACATCGGGATATACAAGCGACAGTTGAGCCTGCGCGACCAGGAGATTTTCGCAGCGGCCGCCGGCAAGGAGCTGGAGGAAGCCGGGTACAAGTCCGATGTCGCGCCGGCGAAATTGAGCGAAGAGCAGATCGCCCTGTACCGCGAGCTCGACGGCAGGACTCGCGCGGCGACGCTGGACGCCCCCGAAGGGCACATCGTCTATGAGAGCTACAACGATTGGCTCGTGGACCAGCGGGAGGAGAGAAAGCGCCGGGGCCTCTGGAAAGAGTCGGACATCCCGAAGAACCAGTTCCCCATTGGACACCCTCACGAAGAAATGATCACGGGGCAGCGCGCGTGGCGCTACTGGAAAGAGTATCTCTGCGTCAAACGCCGCTACGCGGGGAAGGCGGCGCTTTAGCCGCCCCGCATGAATTCCGATGCCCATTCCGCGACCGTGGGCGCTCGCGCGCAATCCTCGATCGCGCGCGAGTTTCTGTTTCAGCAGGCGCCCTTAATCATCGGCGCGCTGATACTCGGATACCTCTCGGCACAGCTGCAGCACGGATTCGTGCCGAACGGGGATCGGCCCTATCCGCTCGCTGAAGTACGTGTGCCCGTCTGGCACGTCATCTGGATGGGGGCATGGACGGGATACACCATGGCCCTCGTCGGACAAGCCGCGGGAATCTTCGCCTTGCCCTATACAACGTCCGTGCTGCAGTTCTCCAATCCCCACGTCACGCCGTCGACGCTGCTGCTCACCTTCGTCAATCCGATCGGCGCGCTGCTCGGATTTCGCCGAACCGGACAATGGAATCTGGACTTCGCTGGTTGGCTCTGCGCCGGCGGGATCATCGGCGGGCTCGTCGGGCCGTTCTTACGTTCGACCTTGCTCGCCGCCGCCGATCCCTTTCGCTTCGCGCTGGGCCTTATGCTCGTTTTGGCAGGGGCACAGCTTCTGAACAAGGTTTCTGGCGGGTTTTCGGTCGAGGCGGCCATACGCGCGGGGCCCTTCGGGAACGGCAAGCACCAGGTCCGCATCGAAACGCTCACGGCCGCCAACGGCCGTCTGACCATCGGCTATCTCGGACACAAGTGGACGCTGAACCTCTGGGTATTGTTCGCGATCGGCGCAGCGGTAGGCGTGATCTCGTCCGCGCTCGGCCTCGGCGGCGCCTTTCTCATCGTTCCGATCCTGGTTATCGTCTACAAGCTGCCGATGTACGTCGTTCCCGCCGCCACGATTCCGTACGCCGTGATCCTTTCCGCGGTGGGCTTGTTCACCTATTGCGTGGTTCTTCCGCTGGCCGGCGCCCAGGCGATTCAGCCCGAGTGGGCGTGGGGGTTTTTCGCCGCCGCAGGCGGCATATTCGGCTCCTGGGCGGCCGCAAAAACCCAGCTCTACGTTCCGGAGCATCTCCTCAATCTCATGCTCGGAGCGGTCACCGGAGCGGTCGGAGTTCTCTACGTGATCAACTTTTTCTTTCCCCTGCCGTTCAGAATCTGAGCCGGGAAACTCGGTGAAAAACGCTCGCAAGTTATTTTCTTGGCTGCCGTTCCTGGTCTTGGGGCTGGCGGTGGCCGCGGCTGTATACCACATTCGCGTCTATTGGTGAGGCGCTGTCTCGGCTGAAACGGCGATCCAGATTCGCGTTTTGACCGTCTCCGAAGTGCCCCAAAAGCCTCGATAATGAAGATGCGGCTTTATCCATTAGGCAAAGAACAAGCCGTTGCGCCTCTTCACATCGACCAGAAGGTGAAACAGGGGATTCAAAGGAGGAACCCATGACGACAGCTGTGACTTCAGGAGGAGCGACGAGCCTAGCGAGGCGCATCCTCCCGGTACTGGCCGGGCCCGCTATCCTGCTTATCACCTTAGCTATTCCAGCTTTTGGTCCATTGCCCGCGCGGTTCGGATTCGGAATCCTGTTTTGGATGGTGTACTGGTGGATAGAAGGCACGGTGGATATAAAGGTGACTTGTCTGGTGCCGCTCCTGGTCGCCGCCGTATACCCCTTTATGCCGGTAGATAGGGCCTTGCAGCTCTACGTCCATCCACTCATGCTGTTGATCGTCGGTACCTGCATGATCACGGCTGGCTGGGCGCGCTGGGGTTTCGCGAAGCGGATGGCGCTGCGATTCCTGATTCTCTGCGGCAACGACGTGCAGATGCAGATGGTCGCGTGGTTTTTATTCTGCAGCGTGGTTAGTTTTGTCGTCAGCAACACGGCGGTGGCGGCCATTTTCATCCCGATCGCCGGCGCCTCTCTCGCCTATGCCGGCTTCTCCACGTTCGACCAGAGATATCGAAGCGCAGCGGCCTCGAATATCCTGATCGCGGTGTCGTGGGGTGCTTCATTGGGCGGCATGACCACACCGCTCGGCGGTGGGCAGGCGGTAGTGACGCTCGGTTTCCTCGAAAAATATATTGGCCACGAAGTCTTCTTCGTGGAATGGTTGGCAAGGATGTTGCCTCTCTCCCTACTGGTTATGGCCGCCATGTCGGTCTTCATGTACTTCTTTATGAAACCGGAGATCAAGACATTCAAAGGCAGCCGGGAGTATTACGCGAAAGAGCTGAAGAGCATGGGGCCGATGAGCTATGAGGAAAAAGTGGTCTGCGTTGCTTTCCTGCTTATCGTCGTACTTGCGTTAACACGGCCGTTGTATGTGCAGTACGTGCAGGGCCCGGCGTTCAAGTGGCTGCAGCTCTCCCCGTTTTTCTTCATTATTGCCGCCGTTCTTTTCTTCATGCCGTCCAAAAACACAAAGGGCGAGAACATACTGTCCATACCCACGCTGATCGACCACTTCCCTATAACGATCCTGTTCATCTGGCCTGCTTCCGTCGCGCTCGGCCGCCTGATTACGCAAACAGGAGCGAGCGCGGTTTTCGCCCAGTGGCTGGAACCCTTCGTTAATTCCGGCGATGTGGTATCGATCGTCGCCTTTACAGCGGCATCGAATCTGCTTTCCCAGGCACTGTCCGATACCGCCGCCGCTGGTGTAATGATGCCGCTCGTCATCGCCGCCTTCAAGAACTGGCATGGCCTGCAGCATGGCGCGGTTGCGTTTATTTGGATTACAGGGGCAGCGCTTAGCTTCAGCTACGCCATGGCGTCGTCCACGGGCGCACAAGGCATAGCAGCGGGCTATGGAGCAAACCTGAAGAGGATGTTCATCTTTGGGATGATCGGCGGGCTCATCTCGATCGTCGTCACAATTTTTTACTTCGTTGTTGCCATCGATGTTCTGCACTTGGACTTCTATTTACAACCGCCGAGCGGTGGCAGCGTGTCGGGGCGCATATTGGAAATGGACTAATAGCAGAGCGATTGGTGCCACGTACGGAATGTGGGGGTGTTTTGGGCCATGTCCAGCCTGGTTAAGCCTCACGGCGACGTTCCGCTGAAACCGCTGCTTCTCCTCGGCCAGGAGCGCGACGAGGAGCGGGCCCGAGCCGCGAAGTTGCCGCGCGTTGCGATGAGCTCGCGCGAACTGGGCGATCTGGCGATGCTCGGGATCGGCGGCTTTTCTCCCCTCGGCGGATTCGTGACCGAGGCGGATTGGCGAAGCGTCTGCGACGATTACCGGCTTCGCAGCGGCCTGTTTTGGCCGATCCCGATCACCTTGTCGGCCGACGAGGTGTCCGCGGCGGGAATTGCGGTCGGCTCCGAAATCGCGCTGGTGAGTCCCGGATCCCCGGAACCTGTCGCAACCATGAAGGTCGCGGAGAAATATTCGATCGACAAGGCGCACGAATGCCGGACGGTATTCCACACGGTCGATCCCTCGCATCCTGGCGTTCGCATGGTCATGGCCCAAGGGGACGTCAACCTCGCCGGACCGGTGAAAGTGCTCTCGCAAGGCGATTTTCCGCTCAAATATCCGGACATCTACCTTACCCCATCACAAACGCGCGCAGCGTTCGAGGGGCGCGCCTGGTCGACGGTCGCGGCGTTCCAGACCCGCAATCCCATGCATCGCTCCCACGAGTATCTGGTCAAGATTGCCTTGGAGGTGTGCGACGGCGTGCTGATCCATTCCTTGCTCGGCAAGCTCAAGCCGGGCGACATCCCGGCGGAGATCAGCTGCCGGGCGATTGCGGTATTGATCGATCGATATTTTCCGAAAAATGCCGTACTTCAAGCCGGTTATCCGCTGGACATGCGCTATGCGGGACCACGCGAGGCACTGCTGCACGCGGTATTTCGGCAGAACTACGGCTGCAGCCACCTGATCGTCGGACGAGATCACGCCGGTGTCGGAGAGTATTACGGTCCCTATGACGCCCAACGCATTTTCGAGGAGATTCCGGAAGGCTCGCTTCGGATCAAACCGCTGAAGATCGATCAAACGTTCTGGTGCTACCGCTGCGGCAGTATGGCCTCGGCGCGAACCTGCCCGCACGACGAGAGCCAGCGACTACAGCTGTCGGGGACGAAGCTGCGCAAGGCACTGTCCGAGGGCGCCGATATCCCGGAGGAGTTCAGCCGCCCGGAGGTACTGCAAATACTGCGCGAGTACTATACGTCGCTGAAGAAGAGCGAAAAAGTTTTCGTTAATTAGCGCGCTCGCGCGCCCCAGCGAATTGCAACGAGGAGGAACCGATGGCGGAAACGAGGCAGCAAGCAAGTCTCGCGACGGGGATCTGGGAATCGATCTCCAGCCTCCACTTCTTCCAGCAGTTTCGCGCAAACGTCGCAGCTGCCGGTCTGTCTCCGCGCAGGACCTTGGTCGGCTTTGCCCTCGCTTGGTTGATCTTCTTCCTTATCCTGTTCGGTATGCCCGCTCCGGCGGGCCTGTCGCCAGCGGGCAAGGCAACGCTCGCCGTCATGGCGTGGGCGTGCACTATATGGGTCTTCGAGGCGCTCCCCGCCGGCGTGTCGGGTCTGCTTATCCCGATGCTGCTCGTCATGAGCGGCGCCGCCAAACCCTTTTTCAAGGCCGCGGAGGGGTTCACAACCCCGGTAGCGTTCCTTTGCCTTTCGGCTTTCATCTTCGCGGCGATCATGCAGGCTGCCGGCCTGGATCGCCGTGTTGCGCTTTCCCTGCTCAATTGGATGAAAGTGAGGACGGTCAACGGCGTGATCTGGGCGATGTTCGCGGTCAATCTGGTCCTCTCGTTGATCATCCCTGCCGCCAACGCCCGCGCCGCCACCCTCCTACCCGTTATCAACGGCATCACCAAGTTCTTCGGCGACAGCCGCGAAGAACGCGACGGGAAAAAGGCGATCGTGATTCAGACGCTGGTCTACGGCTCGATGATCAGCGGCATGTGCATCATGACCGCGCACCTGCCGAATCTCGTCGTGGTCGGCCTGTTCGAGAAAAATCTCGGCCTGCGCATTTCTTACTTCGATTGGTTCCTGCTGCAGTGGCCGTATCTCGGCATGTTCGCGTTGACCCAATGGTGGGTGCAGCGCTATTTCAAGACACGCGGCGTCGCCATCGCCGGCGGGTTCGCGGCCGTGCAGAAGCAGCGCCGCGAGCTCCCCAGGGCAACTCAAAGCGAATGGCTGATCCTCCTCGTGTTCGGATTGATCGCGCTCGCCTGGATGACCGAGCAGTGGCACAAGGTCGCGTCGCACAACGCAGCGCTGATAGGACTCGCGTTGTTGTTCACGCCGGGTCTGTTCAAGTTCAAGTGGAAGGAATTGCAGGACCGTACGATCTGGGGCACCCTGCTGCTGCTCGCCGGGGCTCTGTCGCTGTCCGATGCGATGTCCACCTCCGGGCTGGCGAAGTGGCTCGCCGATCACGTTCACCCGCTTGCCGAGGGTCATCCCTGGTGGACCATCCTGCTGATACTCATGGTCGGAACGCACATCATCCGCCTCGGCATGCTCTCCAACGTCGCCGCGGTCACGATGCTTGCCCCGGTGTTGCTCGCGATGGCGCCGAAGCTCGGGCTGCATCCCGTCGCTTTCACCATGCTGGTCGCCGATACCGATTCCTTCGCCTATATTCTTCCGACGCAGATCACCGCCGCCGTCATCGCCTACAGCAGCGGCACCTTCAACATGACCGACTACGCCAAGGTGGGCTGGGTGTCCGTGCTGATCGCCATCGCCTACGGCATCGTCGTCATGGCGCCGTGGTACGCCCTTATAGGGATTCCCGTCTGGGATCCGGCGGCGCCATGGCCATTCAGCGCGGCGAGCTGACCTCCCGCGGCCCAAGGAGCCTGAAATGAACAAGCCAACCGATCTGCGCAATGCAAGGCAGGAGAAACTGACGGAGCGAGAACTGCGCGAGCGGCTCGGCGACTATGTCGCCCCCAAGGGGCTCTACGAATCGAACAAGTTGCGGCCCTTCGTCGGCAAGGTGAGCTGCAACGTCGACCGGCTCGTCGCCGGCAGCTGGAACGAGATCGTGCTCGACTACGAGGTCGGCGCCTGCGGCGTCGCCGACGGCGCCTGGTTCAAGGCGACCTTCAAGTTCTATTCCGACTGGGCGCTCTTTCAGACGGTCGATCCCCGCGGCGCCAACTACGTCTCGGCCGAATACCAGGCGGGACCGCTGGTGGAGGGACAGAGCCCGGCGACGGTGCAATCGCTCAAGGTCCGCTTCGACCAGAAGGGCCACGAGCGCCCGTTCCAGAAGGCCGTCATCGTCGACACGGTGGACGGCTATCTCAACGCCGGCGACCACATCATCATCCGCCTGGGCGACGGTCCCGGGCGACGTCATCATCGACATCGTGCCGGGCGCCCCCGCGGCGCTTGCGCTCGTCGGGCCGCGGCTGGTGACGCCGGGCACGCCCTTCGTGGTGCGCGTCAGCGTCCATGATCGCTGGGGCAACGCCTGCGTCGACATGCCAGGAGCCGTCGAAATCACCGCAGCGCTCGACGGGGAAACGGTCTACGAAAACACGGTCGAGCTTCACTCGAAATGGTGGGCGAGCGCCGTGATCGAGGATTTGCCGCGCGAGCCCGGCGAGCTTGCGATCAGAGCGCGTCTGCCCGGCGCGCTCGATTTCGCCGACGCGGTGCACTACGTCACGATCGACGAGCGCGCGCCCTGCCCCAGGGTTTTCTACGGCGACCTGCACGTGCATGCCCACGACACCGTCGGCACCAACAGCCCCGCGTACAACACCGCTTACGGGCGCGACAT
>WNFB01006490.1_pt1 | contig 11108 bp, 14 predicted proteins | sample 5400501 | NCBI WGS metagenome assembly WNFB01 (sample SAMN13153341, study PRJNA577476) | soil metagenome | isolation source: 200 cm saprolite under Douglas fir tree site 2 hole 1 | place: USA:California | collected 2015-04-18 | reverse complement strand
ACCAGCGTTCGCATCCGCGATGGCAAACCGTTGGTCATCGACGGCCCGTTCGCAGAGACACGCGAGCAACTCGGCGGCTACTACCTAATCGAGGCGAATGATCTAGACGAAGCGATTGGCATCGCCCAACGGATTCCACCAGCGCGATACGGCACCGTCGAAATCCGCCCGGTGATGGAGATTGGCGGCTTGCCAGAGAACTAAAATATTTTGTTAAGAATGTCGATCTGGATGGTGGCTGTTCGACTAACAAGTAGAGACAATGAAAACACAGGAAGGTAGGACGAAATGGCAAATCCATTTGTGCACGTAGAGCTGAACACGACAGACGTCGCTAAGGCGAAGAAATTCTATAGTCAATTGTTTGACTGGGAACTCGAGGATATGGCGATGGGTCCCAGCGATACCTACACGATCATCAAGGTCGGAGATGGGACCGGTGGCGGATTACTCAAGAATCCGATGCCCGGCGTCCCGTCGTTTTGGCTGGCCTATGTTCTGGTAGACGATATCGGCGCGGCCACGAAGAAAGCAGAATCCCTGGGCGCGAAGATTGTAAAGAACTCGCTCGAAGTACCGGATATGGGCTGGCTCAGTATCATCGCCGATGGGGCGAAGCCTGACGGCGAACTAAGCCCTCTCCCCAACCCTCTCCCAAAGGGGAGAGGGAGTCGGAATACACTTCATAAGGAGAGAAACCTACAATGCGATTCATGGTAATTGTAAAAGCGAACAAGGATTCGGAAGCAGGAGTCATGCCGACTGAGGAATTGCTCACCGAGATGGGGAAATTCAATGAAGAGTTGGTGAAGGCCGGCGTGATGCTTGCAGGCGAAGGACTCCACGCGAGTTCAAAAGGAGCGCGCGTCAAATTCTCTGGTGGAAAAACGACCGTGATCGACGGACCGTTCGCGGAAACGAAAGAACTGGTCGCCGGATTCTGGCTGTGGCGGTGCAAGTCGAAGGAAGAGGCGATCGAGTGGCTCAAGCGCGCTCCGTTCGAAGAGACTGAAGTAGAGATTCGTCAGGTGTTCGAGGCCGAAGACTTCGGGGCTGAGCTCACGCCCGAGTTGAGAGAACAGGAAGCTCGCCTGCGTGCGCAGGTCGAGGCGAAGCAATAGAACTCGACCCGGTAATGGAAAGAAAAAATCCAAAGGAGCAAATGACATGCAAAAGATCACCCCGTTCTTGTGGTACGACGACCAAGCCGAAGAGGCAGCGAGTTTTTATGCCGCAGTTTTCAAGAACTCAAAGGTTGGCAAAGTAACCCGCTATGAAGAAGAAAGCGCCAAGGCGACCGGCCGGCCGGCGGGTTCGGCCATGACCGTGGAATTCGAAATCGAAGGGCAGAAATTCGTGGCCCTCAACGGCGGGCCGCACTTCAAGTTTACTGAGGCGGTATCGTTCGTGGTGAACTGCGAGACGCAGGAAGAAGTGGATTATTTTTGGGACAAGCTAACTGCTGACGGCGGTTCCGAAAGCCAGTGCGGCTGGCTAAAGGACAAGTATGGTTTGTCATGGCAGATCGTCCCGACCATTTTGCCCGAGCTGCTGCAGGACAAAGACGCCGAGAAATCACACCGGGTCATGATGGCAATGATGCAAATGAAGAAGATTGATATACCGGCCCTGAAGCGCGCGTACGAGCAGGAAGCGTAAGCGCCGAATCAAAGCGTGGCGCTTCGATGACAGGAGCAGCAACATGAAAAAGACTGGTCTGAAGAGCGCTCCAGCCAGAGACGTGGACGAGTATCTTGCCGGCGTGCCGAAAGAAGCGCGCGCCGTGCTTAAGAAACTGCGGCAGACGATCAAGGCCGCTGCGCCCATGGCTTCGGAAGTAATCAGCTATCAGATGCCCATGTACAAACACCACGGGATGGTGATTGGGTTTGCAGCGTTCAAGGATCACTGCAGCATCTTCCCCGGATCGGCCGTCATGGACGCGCACAAAGAGGAACTCAAACGCTACAGCACGTCGAAAGGCACTATCCGCTTCCCAGTCAACCACCCGCTGCCCGCCACGCTGGTAAAGAAGCTCGTCCAGACGCGGATCAAAGAGAACGAGGCGCGCGCAGCCAAGCGAAGGGAGCGATCATGAACATTGTCTTGTGGATCATTCAGGTGTTACTCGCTCTGCTCTTTTTGTTCGCCGGCGGAACCAAGTTAGTGCTGCCGATTGACGTGATGAAATCAATGGGCTCACCAAACCAGGTACAACTCCCGGGGCTGCTGATCCGCTTCATCGGCGTCTGCGAAGTGCTCGGCGGGCTGGGCCTGATTCTGCCAGGGCTGCTGCGGATTCGGCGTGGTCTGACACCGCTGGCTGCCGCTGGTTTGGTGATCATTATGATCGGCGCTGTCGTGCTGACCTTCATTGGCGACGGCGTCGGGCCAGCGCTGTTCCCGCTGTTGGTGGCGTTGCTGTTGGCGTTTGTAGCCTACGGCCGCCGGGGTTGGTGCAGCAGCACCTGGAACACGCGCTTATGAACCAGGAGGTGCGAGGAGAAAAAGCATGCAGAAGCTAATCGTCTTCAATCACGTGTCGCTGGACGGTTACTTTGTAGACGCGAACGGCGACATGAGTTGGGCCAAAGCAGATCACCAGGACCCGGAGTGGAATTCATTTGTCGCGGAAAACACCAGCGGCGGAGGTACGCTCGTGTTCGGCAGGATTACCTATGAACTCATGGCAAGCTTCTGGCCCACACCGTTGGCGATCGAGAGTATGCCTGATGTGGCCCAGCGGATGAACAATCTGCCGAAAGTTGTGTTTTCGAGGACGCTCGATCAGGCGTCGTGGAACAATACGAGGCTGTTGAAGGGCGACCTGACGACTGAAGTTCGCCAGTTGAAGCAAGAGCCGGGAGAGGGCCTGGTGATTTTGGGAAGCGGCAGCATTGTCACGCAATTGGCTCCGGAGGGTTTGATCGATGCATACCAGATGGTCGTGAACCCCATTGTCCTGGGCCAGGGCAGGACGATGTTCGAAGACGTCAAAGAGAAGCTGGCGTTGAGGCTGACAAAGACGCGGGCCTTCGGCAATGGGAATGTCTTGCTGTGCTACGAACCGAAAAAGTAAGGGAGAACAAAAATGCAATTGAATCCATATCTGAATTTCAACGGCCAATGCGAGGCCGCATTCAAATTCTATGAAAAGGTACTGGGCGGCAAGATCACCGGCTCGATGACCTGGGGCGAAATGCCGGGCGCAGATCAGTTTCCGGCTGAGACGCACAAACTGATCATGCACTCGAGGCTCGCCGTCGGCGACGAAGTGCTGATGGGCGCCGATGCTCCTCCCGGCCGTTACGAACAACCAAAAGGCATTAATGTGTCGATTCATGTGAAAGATGCTGCCGAAGCCGAGCGCATCTTCAAGGCGCTCTCGGAAAACGGAAGAGTGACGATGCCGTTCGAGAAGACCTTCTGGTCACCCGGATTTGGCATGTGCGTCGATCAGTTCGGCATTCCATGGATGGTTAATACCGAGGGAGCGCAGTAAGCTGGTTTAGGATCGATTGCATCTCCCTCTCCCTTTGGGAGAGGGCTGGGGTGAGGGACTAAGGCGCGGTACTAAAACCCTCTCCCTAACCCTCTCCCAAAGGGAGAGGGAAACGAGCAAGCAATCCTGGTTGGCTCCCTATTTCGCCCACTCAGAAGCAATCTGCGATTCGACTCTCACCGGCACAGTCGTCAGATATTCTTCGCCCGCGGCGCACATCGCGCGCTCGACTTTCTGTGCGACGTCTTTGGATTCGCCCTCGTCAACTTCGACCACGATCTCGTCGTGAATGATGTTTACGATTTTTGCCGAAGTGCTCCGCAGCTCTTCATTCAAGAGTCGCAGGGCGCGTTTGAGGATGTCGGCGCTGGTGCCCTGGATCGGCGCGTTCTTGCCGTTGCGCTGGGTCATCGAAACCTGTTGCCGATCGGACGCATCGAAATTGAACTTTACTAACCGCCCCGAACCTGTGCGCGCCTGCTTCTCGCTGACGGCGCGGTTCGCAGACTCGCGCAGATAGGTATCCAGCCCGCGATAGGTCGCGAAGTATCGCCGCAAAACATTCTCGGCTTCAGTCACGCTCAGTCCCGTCATCATCGAAAAGCGCTGCGCGCCAATGCCGTAAACGACGCCGAAGTTCAGGCGCTTCGCAAAATCGCGTTGCTCTTTGGTTACCTGATCCTGCGCGACGTTGAAGACTTGCGCGGCGGTGACGCGATGCAAGTCGGCGCCCGAATTGAACGCATCGATGAAACCCTGATCGCCGGAAAACTCAGCGAGGATGCGCAACTCGATTTGTGAATAGTCAGCGATGACCAGCCGGCGTCCTTCCGGGTAACCCATGAAGCAGCGCCGATACTCGGCCGCATGCGGTACCTGTTGAATGTTCGGATTCGTGCACGCGAAGCGCCCGGTAGGCGCCCCGATTTGGCGAAAGTCGGCGTGCAACCGGCCAGTCTTAGGACTGATGAACTCGAGCATGTTTTGGCCATAGCTGGTTAGCGCTTTTTGCATCGTGCGGTATTCCAGCAGCTTGGCGACGACCGGATACTGCGCGGCGAGCGGTTGCAGCTTCCAGTTGCGAGTCGAATCAGGGAGCGGAATGCCGAGCCGATTCAGCGCGTCGGTCACTTGAAGTTGTGAATCGAGATTGATGTTCGCCCGCGACGGCCCGAACAGCGAAGCCTGCGCCACGCCTTCGCCCAGCATCTCCTGCAGTTCATTGGCCAGCTCGGCGCGCGTCGTCTCAACGATTGCGAGTTGTTCCAACCAGCGCCGCTTGTCCATGTAAAAGCCGGTCAGTTCCAGATCGACCACCGGCATCACGCATTCAAACTCAAGCTGCGCGCACCGGATCAGATCGAGCGATCTAATCTTCTCGATCAGTTTGTCGCGCAGCGGAATCAGCACGGCCGCATCGCGCGCGGCGTACTGCAACTGCGCTTCCGAAAGTTCGAATTCCCAGTTGCTCAACCGCTCGGTCTTATCGACTTCTTCGTTGAGATAGCGCGCGGCAATCGCATTCAGCCCGTGACGTTCTTCGATGTCGCCGGCGGAGACGATCTGGCTGGCGAGCAGGGTATCGAACAGCCCACCGAGATCGACCCCGAAATTATGTTTGATGAACTTGGCGTCGAACTTGGCGTTGTGCGCGATCTTGATCGGCCGGGGCGCGGCGAGCAATTGACGCAAAGGCTCGAGCGCTTCGCTTTTCGAAAAGTCGCCGTCGGGAAACGCGTTGAGGTCGACAATGTAAACGTTGTCCGCAGATGCCAGCTGAACCAGACGCAGACGGCCGAGGTAAGGATCAAGCTCGGTGGTTTCAGTATCGAGCCCGATGGCTTGCTTATTAGAAAGTTCGCCGGTCGCGCGGCGCAGATCTTCGGCGTTGGTGATCAGTTGATATGGCGCGGTCATCGGTGAATTGATTTAGCCACAAAAAGGCACAAAAAGCACAAAGGGAAAGATCACGGAGGAAGCGGTGTCTCCCTTCTCCCTTTGGGAGAAGGGCCGGGGATGAGGGGCGTAGCTGGGCAGTTCGATACTCAAGCCCTCTCCCCAACCCTCTCCCAAAGGGAGAGGGCGAAAACTGTTTGTACTTTTTTGTGGCTGATTATTGAAGCCGGCGCTCCACGAATCATCGCGGGGTCGCGCGCCGGTTCGAGTTCGCGCGTTGATTTGTTTGCGAGGCCGGATGATTAGCCTGAGGAGAAGAGCCGAACCATCCTTGCCACCAGCCGTACGCCGCGCCGGCGACGATCAACAGCACCAGGACGCCGACAATCGCGAGCTTGAGCGCCAAGCGCAAGACGCGCCGCGCTACAAAGAGAAATAGCACCACGACAACGAAGACGATCAGGCCGGTTGTGATTGCCGTAAACATTGCGATCGGTCTAACACGTACTACTGCTCACTGCCTTCTGCCTACTGCTTTCTGTACTCCGCGCGGACTGTCGTCTTGATGTTTCCGCGCACGTTAAAGTCGCCTTCGATCTCGACGCTTAAAGGATCGCAGGCTTTCACAAAGTCTTCGAGCATGACGTTGATCACATGCTCATGAAAAATCTTCACGTCGCGAAACGAATTGATGTAGAGCTTCAAACTCTTCAATTCAATGCAGCGTTCGTTCGGAACGTACTCGAGGCTAATTGTCGCAAAATCGGGAAAGTCCGAAAACGGGCAAATGCAGGTGAATTCCGGCATCTCGAATTTGATTTTGATTTCGTGGCCGGGAAACTCATACGGAAAGGTGTCGAGCGGATAAAGCTTCATCTCTGCCCGCGGCGTGGCGCGAATGTCGAGACCCTGCTGGTTCGGTTCCGCTAATTCTGGCTTCAAAGCTGACATAGCTATTTATTTTAGCCGCGACGCCGGAAACGGCAAGCAGAGACTGGAACCCGGTTCAGGGCTGGACGCCTGCATAAACCGGAATCGCGCCGCGCCGAACGTTCTTGAAAACGAGGCCGCCCTTCATCACAAACACCACGCGCCGCACGGCCGTGATGTCCTTCAGCGGATCGCCGTCGAGAGCGATGATGTCTGCCTGGAGCCCGGGCGCGATCGATCCGATTTTGGTGGTCAGGCCCAGCGCTTCCGCTCCCAGCGAGTTGGCCGAAACCATCGCCGTCATCGGCTCCACGCCGGCGTCGCGTACGCGATCGATGAACTCCTCAGCGTTGCGCCCGTGCGCGCCCGCCACCGCGTCCGTGCCGAAGACAATTTTCAGTCCCGGAATTTTCGACGCGCGTCGCACCAAATCGTGGTTCAGCGGCAGAATCTTGCTCATCGCCGCAAAGCCTTCTTCGGTGTAGCCGGGCGTGCCGAGATATTTTTCCTTGTTCAGCAGATAGTTCTCGATCACCAGACCGGCCTGCGGATCCAGGTAAGTGCCCTTCTCGGCCATCAATTTCAGATCGTCGTCGGTCGCCATGGTGCCGTGCTCAACCTGTGTGCACCCGGCGAGGGTTGCAGCCCGAACTGCACCTTTATAAGCATGCACCAGCGTGCGCAGGCCCAGCTTCTTCGCTTCATCGCAGGCCGCGTTAAGTTGCTCCTGCGAGAGGGTCATCGCTCCGCCCTGGCGGATGCTCTGCGACGCGAAGATTTTGATCAGGTCCGCGCCGGCCTCCTTTTGCTTCCGCACGTACGCGCGAATTTCATCGGGCGTCCCGGTCCGCTCGCCTCGGCCCTGAAGCGGTTCGACCGCAGTCAGTATCCTGGGGCCGGGGAGAGTTCCTTTCGCGATTGATTCGCGCAAGGGAATGTCCAGCGGCGAGCCGACGCTTTGCACCGTCGTGAAGCCCGCCATCAAAGTCACCCACGCATTCGCAGCCGCCTGGTACGCGGCTTCTTGCGTTGTCACTCCGGGCCCCGCATTTTTCCCGTCCTTGCCGAAGCTCCAGGTCACGTGGACGTGCGCGTCAATCCAACCCGGCAGAACCGTCAGGCCGCGCAGGTCATAGTCAACGGGGCCGGCCTTTGGATCAATCGCGACGATTTTTGAGCCCTCGATCACAATGCGCATGTCGTGCAGCACGTGGCCTTTGCCGTCGAGCACCCTGCTCGCCGCGATGACGATCCGTTTGCTCTGCGAAGGCGTCTGTGAAGAAACTCGTTGCGCCGAGGCAGCGCACGCGCCGAGAATGCTGACAATGCAGAGAATGGTCTTTGCGGATTGCATGATTATCAATCCCTCCGTTGGTAACTCCAGCGCGGCCGGCCTATCTCGAAGACCTTGATCAGCAAAAGCCCCGCGATGAAGCCGCCGATGTGCGCCGCATAGGCTACGCCGCCCTGTTGTGAACCGCTGCCGAGCATGCCTAGTCCGCTGATCAACTGGAACACAAACCAAAGTCCGATCGCGATGAAGGCCGGCACTGCAGTCGCAAACCAGCCCACGAGCACGACGACTCGCCGCATCGGGAACAGCAACAGGTAAGCGCCCAGCACTCCGGAGATCGCGCCGGATGCGCCGAGGCTTGGCACTAACAGACTTGCTTCGTCGCCGCCGGCGAAGGCCGCCGTCGCAAAGACGTGCGCCAGACCGGCGAGCACGCCGCAGACAAGATAGAAGATGAGATAACGAAAATGACCGATGCGATCTTCGATGTTGTCGCCAAAGATAAAAAGGAAAAGCATGTTGCCGAAGATGTGCGCCAGGCCGCCGTGCATGAACATCGAAGTGATCAGCGTGAGGTAAACTGATATCGGCGTGCTTGGTATTCCTGGGGCTCTGACTGCCTGGCCGGTGAACGGCTGAATCATGACCCGGCCGGGGATAGGGCGATTGTCGCCGGTCACAATTCTTTCGGGTACCGTAGAAAACTCGTAAGTGAACTTTTCGTTGTTGCCAAAGCCCTGGAGAAAGACAAAGACGAGGATATTCGCGAGGATGAGCAGGTAGTTGACTACCGGCGTCGTGCGGCGGTCGGAGTTGTCATCGGCGATTGGGAAAAGCATTGTTGTTTTACTGTCTTGCTCCCTCTCCCCTGGGAGAGGGTTGGGAGAGGGACTTAGACGGCGGCAGACTGTTGTAAACGATTCCTCAGCACGCTATGCCCTCACCCTGGCCCTCTCCCAGAGGGAGAGGGAAGTAAATCCATTAGTCACCTTCAGCCGCGGCTTCGGCAAACGCAACGTCTCCGGCGGCGAGGTCGCGGCGCACTTCTTCCGGCGTGCCGAATACGCGCGCCTTCGCGTCGTCGAACTCGCCTTCCCAGCGCGCGACGACCACCGTCGCCAGACAATTGCCGAGCACGTTGACCGAAGTGCGGCCCATGTCCATCAACTCATCCACGCCAAAGATCACCGCGACGCCGATCGGCCCCAGGCCGCCGGGCATGAAACTGTTGAGCGTCGCCAGCAAAATCACCAGCGCGGCGCGCGGCACGCCGGCCACGCCTTTCGAAGTAATCATCAGCGTCAGCATCATCACGATCTGCCGGCCGAAACTCATGTGACCGATCACTGGCTCGGCTGCCTGCGCCACGAACACTGAAGCCATCGCGAGATAAAGCGTCGTGCCGTCAAGATTGAAGCTGTAGCCGGTCGGCATCACAAAGCCGACGATGCGGCGCGGCACGCCCAGGCGCTCCATATTCTCCATCGCCTTTGGCAAAGCCGATTCGCTGCTGGTCGTCGCAAACGCGATCGTGAAAGGCTCGCGAATGGCTTTGAAGAATTGCCTGATCGGAACGCGCGCGATCATCATCACTGCGCCGAGCACGACGAAGACAAAAATGAAAAGTGCGAGATAGAGAGACCCGATCAGTTTGCCGAGATTCACCAGCACCGTGAGACCGTTGGTCGCGATCGTGTGGGCCATCGCCGCGCCCACGCCTATGGGCGCGAACATCATCACGTAATTCGTGAATTTGAACATCACCTGCGACAGCGCCTCGCAACCGCGCAGAATCGGCCCGGCCTTTGACCCGAGCGCCGACACGGCCATCGCGAACAAAACTGAGAAAGCGACAATCTGCAAGACGTCGCCGCGGACCATTGAGTCGATCACGCTCGCCGGGAATATGTGAACGATCAAATCACGAAAGCTCTGCGGCTGAGTTTTGACGAGTTGGGTAATGTCGCCGCCGCCGGCCAGCAAAACGCCCGCGCCGGGTTTCGTCAGGTTTACGATTGCCAGCCCGAGAAACAGCGCAATCGTAGTAACGATTTCAAAATAAAGCAGCGCTTTAGCGCCCATGCGCCCGACCTTCTTCAAATCGCCACCGCCGGCAATGCCTACGACCAGGGTTGAAAAGATGAGCGGCGCGATGATCGACTTGATGAGGTTGAGAAAAATGTCGCGGAGAAAATAGACGTTGTTGCCCCACTTGGGGCTGACGTATCCGAGCACTCCGCCGAGCACCAAACCAATCAGAATCTGCGTGGTAAGCGAAGGCCGATACCAGGGACGTCTGTTTGATTCGCGATTCGCGGGTTTATGGATTTCCATCGTTTCAGTCGTTCGTTATCACGAAGGTCAAGTTGATCGTTGTCGCGTCAACGAGTTCGGTTTGCAAATCAACTTTGGAAGCGCGCTGACCATTGGACGCCAACACTCGCTTTATTAGGGCAAGCGCCTGTTTCATTGCTTCGACTCCGAAGGGCATACCAGTGCGCAGGTTCAGTTCCTTGTCCAAAGCCTGCAAGAGAACCGACCGATCGATTTCTAGCCCCCGAAAATTCATTTCTTTTATGAGCGGAAGTTCAAATACTTCGAAGATGACGACAACTCCGCCTTGGACACCGTTCTCTGTGTGTACACGGGTGCCGCTGCTGTTGAAGTAACCAGTCGCGAGAATCGCTTTCAGGTCTCTCTGAATCTGCTCAGAGTCGTACGGTTCGCCCACTTGAGTCTTCATCCAGGATAGAATTTGCCTGGCAGTGATTCTTCGATTGCCGATAATCTCCAAGCGTTCAAGCAAGCGACCGGTAGCAGCGCTCGAATCGATCTCTTCGAAGAAGCCACTGTCATTAATTGAGAACTCGAACCTTTGCCGTTGCGAAACTGTGTGCCAATTCAGTTCGGCTGGCGTGAAACGCATCAAGCTAACTGCCCCAGCCACGAATTCCCCTACGTTTGTTGGCGCGCTCTCAACGACTCGAATATCTGTGACTTGACCCGAACGACACAACACTGCTTCCAAACTCACGCGCGCGTGGACGTCGCGGCCAAACGCTTCATATATCGCCTTGAAATCCGGCTGTTTAAGAATCCGCGCGCGTCGCATCACGTCTCGCGCATTGTAGATTGGTCCTGAACATTTCCCGCCGTAATTGATCCTGCTCTGCGCCGGCGCGCTAGCTGCAAACAGTGAGAAGACCGCCAACCAGCCGAGTAGATTGAACTTCTTTTTCATGGGAGCTCGTTTACCTCCCCCATCTCAATTTATCCCGCAACACATCAAAATAATTTCGATTCGCGGGCTGCACCAGATTGAAGGTCGTGCGGCTCTTGCGAATTACGACGCGGTCGCCGACTTGCAAAGGAAAACCAACCTGGCCGTCGAGCGTCAGTGCCACGTCTTCGTTATCCGTCATCAAACGCACTTCGATCGTCGAATCGTCAGGCACGACGATCGGCCGGTTCGACAGGGTAAACGGG
>WNFB01005736.1_pt1 | contig 11108 bp, 13 predicted proteins | sample 5400501 | NCBI WGS metagenome assembly WNFB01 (sample SAMN13153341, study PRJNA577476) | soil metagenome | isolation source: 200 cm saprolite under Douglas fir tree site 2 hole 1 | place: USA:California | collected 2015-04-18 | reverse complement strand
CCCAGCGCGTAGCGGCGTATCGATTGCAAACCCGGAGACGAGTATCGCTCCCGACGCTTCCCGCTTCGGTTTCACGGTCTTCGACACTTGGTCGCGGGTGCGGGGCCCATAGTGATCCGATCTGCCCTTAGGATGCGTTTACGGGCCAGGGACTGACCAGACTCGTGCCAATGATGGAGGGACAGTATGCGCAGCAGGATCGCTTTGATTGCCCTGGCCGCGACGGCGCTCGCCTTCGCGGGCTGCGGCAGTAGCAGCAGCACCAGCTCCACCAAGTCGAGCTCGTCGCCGTCGACCGCGGCGACGCCAACCCCGTCGCCATCCACAACCTCGACCACGGCCGCCGTCAAGGCGCGGGTCTACACGGTCAGCATGAAGGGTTCCAACGAGGTTCCCAAGGGAGCTCCCAACGGCTCCGCCACCGCGGTCATCACCATTAAGACCTCAAAGCAGGTCTGCTGGAAGTTCACGAATCTCAAGGGCGTGACCGCTCCGAAAGTGGACCACATCCACCAGGGCCCCGCCGGAGCCGCCGGCAGCATCGTGATTCCGCTGGGGACCGCCTACAAGGCCTCCGGCTGCGTTCCCGCCTCAGCGACGCTTCTCTCGCAGATCGAGAGCAAGCCGAGCGGGTTCTACGTCAACATCCACAACGTCGCCTACCCCCAAGGGGTGGTACGCGGCCAGCTCTAGGCGCCTTCAGGGCTCATATATCGCTGAGATGAGCAAGGCCATTGTCGGCCTCTGACTCCTGGTTCGCATGGCAAGCAGAAGCGGGAGGAGCGTTGCTTTGGCACCCATGCCCCCCGGATACTGGGCGGGCGATGTCGCCGCAGGACGTGGAGATCGTGCGGCAGGCGATCACGGCCCTGAACGAGCGGGATATCGAGGGCTACCTCGGATGCTGCGCGGAGAACGTCACCTTGCGAACGCCGATCGCCGCCGTTGCCGGCGTCTATGAAGGGCCCGAGGGCACCCGCCGCTTCTTCTCCGACATCGAGGACGCGGGTCCGGACTTCCGGATCGAGATCGAACGCATGGAGGAGCTCTCCGCCGAGCGGGTGCGCGCCTTCCTGCGGGTCACCGCGACCGGGCGCGCCAGTGGCATACCGACGGAGGTCGAGACCGCCAAACCATGGAAAGCGAGCGGCGGCGTGGCGGCTATTTCGCCTGGATCTCGACGATCCCGTACGCGATCGCGCCCACGCACGCCCCTAGCGCGAGCGCGGTCACGACACCGAAGCACGCAGCCTCCACCGTCCGGCCATCGCGCCGGAGGTCGGAGAAGCGGGTGGCGCCGAGGATCGCCACCGAGAAGGCGGCGGTGACGCCAACCGCGGCCAGCAGCGACACCCCGACGAGTTGAAGGAGCGTCGTGGTGTCGACGATGGTGCTCATCCCTCGGCCGCCGTGATGGGGGAGCCGCGCTGCAGGCGCCGCGCGAAGACAACCATCCCGAGCGCCAGGATCGCCACAGACACAACCAGGGGACCGAGCGCTCCGGTGCCGAAGATTTGTGTCACGCCGTAAACGACCCCTCCGATCGCAGCCGAGGCGGGCAGCGTGAGTACCCAGGCCACCGCGATGTTGCCGGCCACGCCCCAGCGCACGGCGGACAGGCGTCTCGCCGCGCCTGCGCCCATCACGCCCCCGGAGATCACCTGCGTGGTGGACAGCGGATAGCCGAAGTGCGAGGACGCGAGAATCACGGCGGCGCCTGCGCCCTGGGCCGAGAAGCCCTGCGCCGGATCCATCTTGATGATCCGGCTCCCCATCGTGCGGATGATTCGCCAGCCGCCGGTGTAGGTGCCCAGCGCGATGGCCGCGGCGGCCGAGATCACGACCCACTCGGGCACGTGGAACTTGGCCGGGTCCGAGGACAGGTTGCCGTTGGCGATCAGGGCGAGGGTGATGACGCCCATCGTCTTCTGGGCGTCGTTGGTCCCGTGGGCGAGCGCCAGCAGGCCGCCCGAGGCGACCTGGCCGGCCCGGAACCCGCGGTTGACTGGCCCCGGGCGCTGGCGCCCGATGATCCGGTAGGCGATCAGGATTGCCAGCCCGGCTGCGACGAAAGCCAGCGTGGGGGCGATCAGCGCCGGCACCACGACCTTCGACAGCAGCCCCTCGCCGTTGATCGCGCTCGCCCCGGCCGCCACGAAGGTCGCGCCCACCACGCCGCCGATCAGGGCGTGTGACGAGGACGACGGCAGCCCGAAGTACCAGGTGACGAGGTTCCACGCGATTGCCCCCACCAGTCCCGCGAAGATGATCGTGGTCGTTACGTCGGTCACCGACACGATCCCCTTCGCCACGGTCGCCGCCACCTTCAGGGAGATGAAGGCGCCGACGAAGTTGAGGATCGCTGCGAAGCCGACGGCCAGCCGCGGCGACATGGCGCGGGTGGAGATGGACGTGGCCACCACGTTTGCGGTGTCGTGGAAGCCGTTGGTGAAGTCGAACGTCAGGGCAGTGGCCACGACGATGACGAGGATGAGGTCGCTCTCCATCGCCGCGACTCAGGAGTTCTTGATGACGATGCCCTCGAGGATGTTCGCCACCCTCTCAGTGGCGTCGATCGCCGCCTCAAGACGCTCGAAGATGTCTTTCCAGCGAATCACGACCATCGGGTCGATGCCGTTGTCGAACAGCGACGCCATCGCCTCCCGACTCACGCGGTCACCGTCGTTCTCGAGCCGGTTGATCTCGACGGTATAGTGCGAGATGTCCTTGAAGCCGCGCATCCGCGGCATCGCCTCGGCGATCTGACGTGATGCCTGCAGGAGGATGTGCGCCAGCCGCTGCCCCTGCGACATCGGGGCCTCGATCTTGTAGAGACCCATGTAGTCGGCGACCTCCTCGGTGAAGTCCACGATGTCGTCGAGGCCCGAGGCCAACTCGTAGATGTCCTCGCGGTCGATCGGGGTCACAAACGTCTGATTGAGCCGCTGGATGATGTCGTGCGTGATCCGATCGCCCTCTTGCTCGCACAGGAGGATGTCCCGGGCCATGTCGGCACGCTCCGGGTAGGAGCCGAGCATCTGGTCGAGCATGTCCGCCGCGCGAACGATGTTGCCCGCGGCCTCCTCGAAGAGGTCGAAGAACTCGCGATCGTGGGGGACGAAGACCTGAGAGAGCCGACTCACGGTGTGAAAACGATGTTATGGGTCGCCGCGGCCGTATGTAGTCGTAGCGCGCGATGACCCGCGCCCGGATAGGCGCTCTTCAGAGTGCCGCTGTGGACGAAAGCAGCAGCGATCCTGGTCCCCTCGCGCACTTCCCCTCTCGTGTGAAAGCAGAACGCGTTTTCCAGCGGCGGCGTTGCCCGCTAGGCGGGCTGGGCGGGGCGTGCCTCCCAGCGGACTCGGGTGTCCACTGCCGCCAGGGCGGCATAGTGCTTGCGGGCCAGGCGGTTCGACGCGGCATCGACGACGCGCTGGCCCGGGTCCCACAGCGCCACCCACGCGATGACAACGAACGTCTGCGCGAGGGTGTCGCTCCAGGCATCCGTCTGGCCGTAATTGATGCCGGCGGAGATGAGTAGGCACACGACGAACAGGACGATCCCGATGCGGGTCTTGCGGGCGCGCAGGCTGCGCCGCAACCAATGCCGCCGGCACTCCTCCTCCATCGTTTCCATGTCAGCGTGGACCGCATTGCGTAACGCCTCGTCGAGGTTCTCCCGGCGTTCCGTCGCCGGCAGGAGAAGGACCAGCGCGTCAGCGCCTCCGGTGCGCTTGGCCTCCACCCATTGCTCGACGATGCGATCGCGCACCTCGTCGCGCAGCGGTCGCCGCTCGATCGGCTCCGGACTCCACTCGTCGAATAATGCATCCACGGATGGCGCGTGGATGACGACTTCAGCCATGACGTATTCCTACCGCACGCATCGCCCGTCTCGACGTGGCGCCTGGCTGACGCCTGCAACGCCAACGCGAGAAGCTCAATCGGGGCGGCCGGATTTGAACCGGCGACCTTTCGGCCCCAAACCGAATGCGCTACCAGGCTGCGCCACGCCCCGTGACCGAGCGAGTGTAGTGGCCGGCGGCGGCGGGTTCCGCAGCCCGTCTGCCACCATCTCAGCATGGAAGCCTCGCTCGCTTCGCTGCCGCCCGGGCCGAGGCTTCCGCGCGTGCTGCAGACGGCGGGGTTCATCTTCATCCCGATCCGATGGATCGAGGCCAACCGCCGCCGCTACGGCGACATGGTCACCTTCAGCACCGCGTTCGACTCCGGCTTCGTGATGGTCTTCGAGCCGGACCTGATCAAGCAGGTCTTCCAGGCCTCGCCGGACCAGCTGCGGGCGGGGGAGGCCAACGCAGTGCTCGAGCCGGTGCTCGGGCGCCGCTCCGTGCTCCTGCTCGACGGCGCCGAGCACCTGCGCCAGCGCAAGCTGATGCTTCCGCCCTTCCACGGCCGGCGGTTGAAGACCTACGAGCAGGTGATGGAACGCGCCGCCGACGAGGCGATCGACGGCTGGCCGATCGGCGAGCCGTTCACGCTGATCGCCTCGATGCAGTCGCTGACCCTCGACGTGATCATGACCACGATCTTCGGCGTCGCGGAGGGGGAGCGTCGGGACGAGCTCAAGCGGCGGGTGCGCGCGACGATCGATCCGGTGGGGCGCCGCGTGGGCGGCTTCCTGCTCATGATCCTGCGCCAGCGGTTCGGCGACCGCGGCGCGATGCGCGAGTTCGAGGAGCGCAAGCTTGCGATGGACGCGCTCATCTACGAGGAGATCGCCGCCCGTCGCGACGCGCCCGACCTCGAGGAGCGCGACGACGTGCTCTCGCTGCTGCTGCTCGCCCGCGACGAGGACGGCCAGCCGCTGTCGGACGGCGAGCTGCGCGACGAGCTGGTGACGCTGCTCGTCGCGGGCCACGAGACCACCGCCACCGGTCTGGCGTGGACCTTCGACCTGCTGCTTCACCACCCGGCGGTGCTGGCCCGGCTGCGTGACGATGTCGCCGCCGGCGGAGAGGAGTACCTCGACGCGGTCGTCAAGGAGTCGCTCCGCGTACGACCCGTCGTCCCGGGCATCGGCCGCGTCGTGCGCGGCGAGCCGTTCGAGCTCGGCGGCTACACCATCCCGCCTGGGACGGAGATCAACCCGTCGATCGCCGTGACGCATCGCCGCGCCGATCGCTACCCGGCCCCGCGGGACTTCCGGCCCGAGCGCTTCCTGGGCCCCGACACGCCCGACACCTACACCTGGATCCCGTTCGGCGGGGGCACCCGGCGCTGCCTGGGCGCGAGCTTCGCGCTGCAGGAGATGCGCGTCGTGACGCGGCGGATCCTTGCCCGCGCCGAGCTCGTCGCGGAGGACTCGCGGCCCGAGCGCATGTTGCGCCGCGGCATCACCCAGGTGCCGCGCAACGGAGTGCGCGTGACCCAACCCCGTGCGCCGGCAACCCGTGAGGAGGCCACGAAATGCGAATCAGTGTCGTCGGTCCCGGAAGAATCGGTGGGAACACAGCCCGTCAGGCGCTGAAGGCAGGCCACGAGGTGGTCCTGAGCTTCTCGCGCGACGCGGGTCGACTCGAAGGGCTCGCCGGCGAGCTCGGGCCGGGGGCCAGCGCGGCCACCCCGGCGCAGGCGGTCCAGTCCAGTGAGGTCGTCGTGGTCGCCGTCCCCTGGGACGCGATCGACGAGGCGCTCGCGCAGACCGGGTCGCTCGACGGCCGGATCGTGATCGATACCACCAACCAGTACGGGCGGTCGGTGATGCCGGCGGCGGGCCAGACCGCGGCGCAGTTCAACGCCGCGCGTATGCCCGGCGCGCGCTACACCAAGTCGTTCAACACCCTCACGTCAGCGTTCCAGGCGGAGACCGCGGACCGCACTGGTGACGAACGCGTCGTCCAGTGGATCTGCGGCGACGATGCCGACGCGAACCGGGTCGTCGCGCATCTGATCGAGGCCATGGGTTATCAGCCCGTGGACCTGGGCGGCACGGCGGACTGCGAGGTGATGGAGGCCCCGCGCCGGCCGGGAGCCGTCTACGGCGAGGAGTACCGGCTGGCTGATGCGCTCGCGGTGGTGGAGGCGGTCAACGCCGGCCGGCCGATACCGCCCACGCCGAGCTACTAGCGCCGCTCCGTGTGCCTGAACAGGCGCGGGCATCGACCTCGTCTACACATCCAAGATCAAGCTGTCCGGTGGGGTGCCGATGATGTGCGCAGACCGTTCCCCCCGCGTCTGCAGGAGCCCCACCGTGTTGCTTTTCCGCCGCCCCGAGTCACCCCGAACTGGCCGAGCCCACGAGCGTGCCGCGCCAGCCCGCGGGACGCTCAAGCGCCGCATCGTCCTGCACGTACTGCGTGCGCCGCACGGCGAGATCGCCGTCGCGCTCGACGAAACCCGCGGCTGCGCCCACCGTCGCACCCACTGAGCCCGCCGCTACGCTTGCCGGCGAGCCCCGGTAGCTCAGTGGACAGAGCGTCGGACTTCTAATCCGAGGGTCCCAGGTTCGAATCCTGGTCGGGGCGTCGATGAAAGCCCCGTCCGGCGGGCTACGCCCGGCTGCCTTCTTCATGCCGGGCAAACGGCTCAGCGGGGGCCAAAGGTAGACAGAGCGGACCTTTAGGAGCGGCACCTAGCATCGTGCAAGCTCGCTCCGGGCCGTCTCGTTTCACGCTGTGCGCGGGAGCACGCGTGACGCGGGCCTTTCTCGCTCGGATCGGCGGGTCGGGCGCGCCCGGGCAGCGCGATCTGGCAGGTCTTGTGATCGCCACACGAACGGCGACCACGAATGTTGGCGGCGGATGCCGAGGACCACCACCACCGTCCAGTCCGTCGCCGTCGATCCGCCGCCGTCCGCCGCAGGACAGTCGCCCTCGAGGTGCCGCGGCGCGCCGCCCGATCTGTCGCGCCTTCACCCGGGCCGCGTCGTCGGGCCGAGCGAGGCGAGCGGTGGGTCCTCCCATTCGCGATCACGCTGGCGGGTTCGCTCGGGTTCTTCCTTTGGCAGATGGCCGAGTACACGAACCTGCTGGCGTGAGGGATTCCCTCTCAGCTGGCCTGGCGGTGTCGCTGCGCCAGCTTGATGGCAATGAGCAGCTCCATGACGTCGGACAGGCTGCGCATGTCGCGGCAGGTCTTCTCGGCCACTCGCGCCAGACGGTAGTGCGCGGTGTTGACGTGTACGAACAGCCGCTCAACGGCAGCTTTGGCGTTGAGGTTGGTCGCGGCGTACTCGAGCACCGTGCTGGTGAGGACCGGCACCGAGACGATTCAGCGACTCATCGTCGGCCGCGACATCACCGGCATCGGGGCGTTCGCGGGTTAGCCTCGCTCGACCACCCGGAACCTGTTGCCATCCGGGTCGCGGAACGTGAACATCGGCGGCACGAAATCTCCCATGCGAATGAGCGCCGCGTCGGCCTCGACACCCCGCGCCAGCAGCGTCGCATGGTCTGCCTCGGCGTCCTGAGTGGCGAAACTCACCTCGAACCCGGTGGGATCCCCCTCACGCGGGGGAACGAGCGCGATCGACGTCGCTGCGCCCGGTGGCGCCACCTCGACCCAGCGTCCACCCTCACCGAAGGGGGCGTCCATACGCTTCTCGAATCCGAGCTTGCCCACGAAGAACTCGAGCGCTCGGTCCTGGTCGCTTACCGGGATGATCACCGTCCCCACCTGGGTGATATGTGTCGTCGCCTCGGTCATCTCGATCCTCCAGTTGGTCGGCTTCTCCTAGTACCGCTGGCGCTCATCGCTCCAGCACCTCCTTCAACGCCGTGACCCGATCTCGCCAATAGGCCTTCATCCGTTCCGCCTCCTCGGCGTCGGCGAGTCGCTCGTGTCCGAGCGCTTATGCGTGCGTATCGCGCCGAGTCGTCTCTGGGCTGCTCACTCGCGCTCTGCGACTTCGGCGATTGCGTCCCAGAGCACGTCTGGATCCTGAGCCTTCTCGACGTAGCCGTCCGCGGACGAGACGCCGATGATGTGACTCGCGGGCAGCCCGGAACGGATGAGCAGCTTGACGCCTGGCGCGGCCTCACGGATCGCGCGGACGATGATCGACACGTCGCCGTCGTGATCGAGATGATCGAGGAGCACGACATCGGGCTGTGCCGCCTCGATGGCCTGAACGGCCCCCACGGCTGAACTGGCTGCCCCGGCGAGGTACAGGTCTCTCCGTTCCTGGATGAGCTGGCCCACCAGGAACCGTTCAGCCGGACTGTCGTCACAGACGAAAACGCTGATGAGCCCGCGTGGTCTGTCTGTCTCGAACGCCATCAGTGTCTTGAGCTGCACCTCCACCCTAACCAGGCAGGACCCGAGGCGACAAGGGAGTTACGACCGCGTCACTCCGGAGGCGGTACAACGAGCACCGGGCGGCGGGCCTCGTGGAGCACACTGTTCGCCGTGCTGCCCAGGAGCTTCGGACCCCCGGACGGGCGTCCGCGCGCCCCGATGACGATCAGGTCGGCGTCCCGCTCGTCCGCCACCGCGACCAGGGTCGAGGCGATCCGGCCGCGGCTGCGCACGGCGAGCGGCTCGGCGTCGAGCCCGGCGGCGCGGGCTGCCTCCGCTCCCTCGCCGGCGATCCGGCGCGCCTGGTCCTCGGCCGCCGCATCGAGTTCGGCCGGGGCCGGGCCGAGCACGCTGAGGTACGCGTCCAGCGGACGGGCATGATCGAGCGGGGGGACCGGCTCCCACACGGTCGCCACCACGGCGGCGCCCTCCAGCACGCTTCCGGCCGCCGTCACGGCCGCTCTCGCGGGGTCGGTTCCGTCGTAGCAAATGAGGCTGCGGCGCGACACGTCTGCATTCAATCGCGTCCGTGCCGTCGCTGAGCACGAGGTCCGCCAATCGGAGGACGTTCAGTTGATGGATCCCCCACCACACCACGACTGGTAGATCACCCGATGTGGGGAGGGGCGCGATGGACCGTAAACCACTGTGGCGTTACCGCACAGGCCAAGCGCTCGGCCGGGGCGGTAGGCCTCCAACTCACCCCGGCCGAGCGCCTCCATCCTTACCCCGATGACCGTTCTCACTCACGAACTCCCGGCCTCCGCCCCCACGGCGACCCAGACTCCCACGGTGGTGCTCGTCGAGGACCACGTCGCCCTCCGCAAGGGCATCGAGCTGCTCCTGCGCAGCGAGGGCATGAGCGTGATCGGCGTGGCTGACGACGTCGACTACGCCTACGAGCTGGTCAGCCGCCGCCGCCCCGACGTCGTGCTCGTCGACATCGGACTGCGCGGACGCAGCGGACTCGAGCTCGCCCGCCGGCTGCTCGACGAGGATCCCGACGCCGGCGTGCTGCTGTACAGCGGCAGCGTCGACCGCGATGTCCTCGCCGACGCCCTGAGCACCGGCGTGCGCGGCTTCGCGCTGAAGAACGGCACCCCGCGCGAGCTGATCGGCGCGATTCACTCGATCGCGGCCGGTGGCAGCTACTTCGACCCCGAGCTCAGCGCGCTGGCCGCCGATCCCAAGCCGAAGTCGGGGACTCTCCTCTCCGGCCGCGAGCGCGAGATCCTCGGCCTGCTGGCAAATGGCATGAACGGCACGGCGATCTCGCGCGAGCTCACGATCTCCTCGGAGACCGTGCGCACCCACGTGCGCAACGCGATGCGCAAGCTGACCGCCAAGACGCGAGTCCACGCCGTCACGCTGGCGCTCAAGCGCCACGAGATCTCGCTGAACTAGCCAGCGGCGCCCGGCCGGTCCGGCCGCGACGCGCTGCTAGATTCCGAAGCCCCTGGTGGGCGTAGCTCAGCTGGTAGAGCTCCTGGTTGTGGTCCAGGCGGTCGCGGGTTCGAGTCCCGTCGCTCACCTTCCTAGAACTTCCTGCAAATCGGCATGATACAGCGGCTTCGTGCTAAGCGGGAGAGGTCCTCAAGGTACCAATGGGGTACCAAACCGGGGACCTACAGACAGCCCGGCTTTGCCCGAATCCGCGGGGAACGACTGAAATCTGCGGGGATCCGCCCGCGCCAGTCCGCCTTCGACGGACTCGCGCGGGCGGTCGGGGCATGCCGAGGGCTGCCGATGCGCCGGATATTGCGCCGAGGGCGGGGACGATGAGCTTGGCGCTCTGACAGCGCCAGCGCGGGACAGGCAGCGCTCTACGTTGGGGGGTCGGCTGCCTCGGGCCGGTGCGAAGAGAGCCTGGTCTCGCGGTCGATCTCAAGTAGATACGGGGCGACAAGGCCGTCGTAGGCCGCCTTGCGCTGGTTGGGGAGGTCCTTCCAACCGCTCACCGAGCCACGGCAGATCCTCGTCCCACAGCGGCAGCGGCTGGGGAAGTGCTCGACCGTGTAGTTGCGCATCGCGTAGTCGAACGTGATCTCCTCGCCAGGCGCGACCGGCTTGCAAGCCACGAAGTCAAAAGCTCCTGAGTCGTTCACTCGCACACCGCAGTTGGGATCGCATGAGTGATTGACCTTCGGTCCCAGTCCGGCGTGGAGCACGAACTCGGTGCGGCTCATCTGGGTGGCGTGTGAATCGTTCCTGTCGACGCGACGCTCGATCACGCCGACAATCACCGTGTCACCAACATCGAAAGGCTTCGTGGCGAATACGCCATCGTCCTTGTCCCAGGTCTTGCGGAGCTCATAGCCGACCGGGTTCAAAAGGACCGCCGCCCGCTCGGGTGGACGTGCCCGCGAGGCTGTGATTGCTGCTGGTCGGCGGCGGGTGGGGCGTGGATGGGCGTTAGCTGGCCTCGGCATAGCAGGCAGCCGCCGCGTGCGTGGGCGATCGCGATCGCGGGCGCGGTGCGCCATTGTCTGCCGCAGTGGGTGCATTGAAGTCCTTGGCTGGTGATTGGTGGTCTCCGCTCGGTGGTGTTTGGTCAGTGGCTGGTGGTGCTCGCCGGGGGTTGGTCGAGCTTGAGGGCGGCGTCGATGTGGGCGTTGGCTGAGGCCTCGTCGAGTGAGAGGGCGCTCATGAGTTCGCTGCAGACGAGTTCGCGGGCCTGCTGGTAGAGCGTTCGTTCGTTGACGCTGAGGCGTTTGGCGCCGCTGTCGCGGTGGGCAAGGTCGCGGGTGATTTCGGCGTGGGCGTCGAGCTGGCCGCTGGCGAGCTTGGCTTCGTGGAGCTTCATGCGCCCGCGCCAGTTGTCGGGGATCGCGCACGGCTCGGCCGCGAGGATG
>WNFB01005734.1_pt1 | contig 11110 bp, 7 predicted proteins | sample 5400501 | NCBI WGS metagenome assembly WNFB01 (sample SAMN13153341, study PRJNA577476) | soil metagenome | isolation source: 200 cm saprolite under Douglas fir tree site 2 hole 1 | place: USA:California | collected 2015-04-18 | reverse complement strand
TGGGAGCACGGCGCGCTCGAGCCTCGGCCGCTGAACATGTTCCTCAAGAACTCGACCGAGGACGCCGTGATCGGCCCCGGCGACAGCATCGTGCTGCCGGAGTTCAGCGAGCCCTGGATCTTCATGCACGAGGCCGAGCTGGCGCTGGTCATCAAGGGCCCGGCCAAAAACGTCAAGAAGGAGAACTGGCGCAGCGCCGTTTTCGGCTACACCGGCATGATCGACGTCTCGGCCCGGGGCGAGGGGCGGCGCACGTGGAAGGCAGGCAGCTGGCTGGGCAAGTCATTCGACACCTTCGCACCCATCGGCCCGTGCATCGCCACCGCCGACGAGATCCCCAATCCCAACGACGTGCACATTCAGTTCTGGGTGGATGGCCAGCTGCGGCACAACTACAACACCGACGACATGGAGCACCCCGTCCCGGAGCTGGTCGAGTTTGCGACGACGATCATGACGATGCGCTCCGGCGACCTGATCGCTTGCGGCACGAATCATGAGGGCCTCGGCCCGCTGCAAGATGGCGAAACCGTGGACTTCGAGATCCACGGCATCGGCCGCATGCGCCTGCACGTGAAGGACCAATTGAAGCGCACCTGGGAGAAGGGCATCTACATGGGCGAGGACTCGACGAATCCCGAAGCCGTTCGCCGCAACCGGCCAGCATAGGAACCACATGATCGAGGACCGAACCCCACTCGACGAGCCCAGCTACTTCCTGCGCCTGGGCGACGACATCGCCGTCGATCGCGACGTGATGTTGCGCATGCGCGATGGCGTGAGTGTCGCCGTGGACGTCTACCGGCCGGCGCAGCCTGGCCGCTACCCCGTCCTGTATTCGTCCTCCCCCTATCGCAAGGACCTGGGCTACCTGCCGCCCTGGAGCGCCTTTCGCACGCGCGAGAGCGGCGACGTCGCCTGGTGGGTGCGCCAGGGTTATGTCTACGTCGCGGGCGATACGCGCGGCAGCGGCAAATCGATCGAGGGCCAGTGGCGACTGTTCGACACTCTCGAGCAGCACGACCTGTACGACACCATCGAGTGGGCCGGCCAGCAGGAGTGGTCGAACAGCAAAGTCGGCATGGTCGGCGAGTCCTATTACGCCATGGTGCAGTGGCACGCTGCCGCCGCGAATCCGCCGCACCTGGCCTGCATCGCGCCGTTCGACGCCAACGCCGACCTGTACCGCGACTTCATGTATCACGGCGGCATCTGGAGCATGGAGTTCGTGAGTCATTGGGTGTCCAAGGTGCGGACACGCACCCTGCTGAACGACCCCCAGCCCAAGCCGCCAAACGTCATGGGCTTCGACACCATCGGCGAGATCCTGCGGCACCCGCTGCACGACGAGTTCTGGCAGGAGCGCTCCGCGTCGGCCAAGCTGCACCAGATCAAAGTGCCGCTGTACTCCATTGGCAATTGGCAGAACGTCGGCGTCCATATTCGCGGCAACATCCTGGGCTACGAGCTGGCGCAGGGCCCCAAGAAGCTGACCCTGTACGGCGGCGCGGGCCTCATGGCGGCGCAGGAGCTATTCGCCTCCAAGGAGATGCACCTGGCGCTGAAGCGCTGGTACGACTACTGGCTCAAGGGCATCGACACCGGCATCATGAACGAGCCACCCATCCGCTACCAGGTACGTCCTGGCGGCGAGTGGCGCACTGCCGAGACGTGGCCGGTGCCCGAGATCGAGTACCGCAAGCTGTATCTGACGCCCGGCAAAGCCGGCGCGGTGGAGTCGCTGAACGATGGCCGCCTGTCCTGGGATGAGCCGCCAGACGGCGGCCAGCCCACCAGCTACAACTATCCCCACAAGGAGTGGGGCGGATGGCCTGGGCCCGGCACCGCGGTGCTGAGGCCGGATGGCACGCTCGATGGCACGGCCAAAATTGCCACCTTCAGCACGTCGCCTGTGGAGGAGGAGCTGGAGCTGCTGGGGCCGATTGCCCTCAAGCTGTGGGCCTCGTCGGACCAGACCGACACCGAGTTCCTGGTGAAGATTGCCGACCAGGCGCCGCCAGGCGAGCGCGGCTCGGCGCCGCAGGGCGTCACCAAAGGCTGGCTCAAGGCTTCACATCGGGCGCTGGACCCGCAGCGGAGCCGGCCGCACCGGCCGTGGCACCCCCACGACCGGCTGGAGCTGCTGACGCCTGGCCACGTGTACGAGTTCGAGATCGAGATCTGGCCCACTTCGTGGGTGTTCCGCAAGGGCCATCGCATCCGGCTGGAGATCGCGCCCGGCGACTCGCCATTCCTGGACGCGCCCTTTGGGCATGATTGGGGGGTGAAGATTGGCACCGACACCGTCTATCACGACCGCACTCGGCCGAGTCACCTGCTGCTGCCGGTCTATCCTAGGCGTTAGATGCCCGTTTTGTCATTCCGAGTCCAGCGAGGAATCCGTGCCGGTGGCGCGGATGTCTCACTTCGTTCGACATGACAAAGGTCGTCTCCGCCCTCGTGTCGCTGCTGGCGCTGGGGGTGGGCTCGCTGCACTTCGCCCTCGACTTCGTGCTGTTCCGGGGCAACTTCTTCGGGTTCCCGCCTCCGCCGCCGGGCGCGCCGCGGCCCGCGCCGCCGCCAGGCCCGCCGCCGAGCGCCATTGCCCAGCTCATAGGTTCACGGCTGCCGCAGCTGTTCCTGGCCAACCTCATCGTCTACCTCGTACTGGCGATCCTGTTCGTGGCGGTGAGCCGCGCACGCTTAGCAGTGCGCGTCGTGGTTGACGTGCTGATCGCGCTGGTTACGATCGCCACGCTGGTGGGCTGGAACGGCATCGGGCGTCCGAATCCAATGGGCCTCGGGACGTGGGCGGTGAGCATGGAGATTGCGCTGATTGTGTTTGCGCTGCTCCACCTGGTCAGCCTGTATCGACGCCCCGCTCCAGCGCGTCCTTAACGGACGAGTCGTCGATAATCCGAGACACGTCGAAGCCCTTCAGCCTGGGGTTGATTTCGCTCAGGACGTCCAGTCCGTCCTTGAACTGCTCCAGCTTCGGCAGGGGCCGCTCCGTGACGGCGTTCTTAAAGAAGTCGTAGGCGATCTGCAGGCCCTGCTCGTCGTCAATGCCGTTGTACTTCTTGATCACGGCGATAGTAAAGTCGCGGTCTCTCTTGGCGCGCGCCGCGCCCTGCATGATCGAGTCGACGTACCTCTGAACCAGCGGCCGGTTGGCATTGATCCAAGAACGCTGCCCGGCAACCACCGCGTTGGCCGCGGGCAGGCCCTCGGCCGTGAGATCGACCAGCACCCGAAACTTGGGATCGCTCTCGACCTTGTTGCTGCCCGGCGGCCCCTCGACCTCGGCGTCGACGGCGCCGTTGAGCATCGCCGCCTGGCGGGTCGTCGCGTCGCCGATGGCCATCAGGGTCACATCCTTGTTGGGCTCGAGCCCGGCGCGCCGCAGGACCACCCGGGCGGCGATGTCGGATGAGCCACCGGTGCTGGAGATCGCCACCTTCTTGCCTTTCAGATCGGCCAGGCTGCTAAGCTCGCGGCGGGCAATGATCTTGTAGATGTAGACCTGCGAGGGCGCCGCGACGATGAGCACGTCGGCGCCACCCGCCGCGGCGGCAGCCGTCTCCGATCCACCCATCTCAACCAGCTGAAAGTCGCCGGCCAGCAGCGCCGCGGCGGTCTTGGTGCCGCCACCGCCCAGCTGCAGGTTCACATCGAGCCCGTTCTTGAGGAAGATCCCGGCGTCTTTAGCGATCCAGCCGGGCATGTGATCGGCGCCAACGTTGCTGTAAGCGGCCGACAGCTTTGCGGGCGCTCCATCACCAGAGGCAGGGGCAGGCCCCATTCCCCCACACGCCGCCAGCTGCAAGACCAGCGGGATCAGCACCCGGAGCTTCATGGCCGCCAATGCTAGCCTAGGCCCAAGTTCACCAGTTCGCACTGATTTTCGATAGGGGACATGAAATGACGTTCAGCCTGAAAGTGACCGCGGGACTGGTACTTGCGATGGCGCTGGTTGGTTGTGGGGCGGCTGCGCCCTCGGCCAGCAGTCCCGCTCCGGCAAGCTCGGCGCCAATCGCGGCCAGCGCCAGCGCAGCGCCCGCCAAACCTAGCGCCGCCAGCGCCCCGGCCAGTGCGGCGCCGCCGGCCAAGCCGGCTGCCTCAGGCGCGGCGGCCTACAACCCGGTGCCGCTGAACCCGGTGGTGAAGGTGCCATTCGGCGACAACACCACGCTCGGCACCGCGCCCGTCTTCGTCGCGTACGACCGCGGGTACTTCAAAGCGGAGGGGCTGGACGTGCAGCTCCTGCCCACTCCCGCCATCCCGCAGATCATCCAGGCGCTGGGTGCCAGCCAGATCAGCTTCGCGACAGCCAATCCCGATCCCGCCCTGTTCAATGCCCTGGACCGCGGCCTGGACATCAAGCTGCTGACGTCGCTGGTGACCAACAAGCCTGGCGACAAGCCGGCTGCCTTCCTGGTGCGGAAGGACCTAATCGACAGCGGCAAGTTCAAGTCGCCTAAGGACCTCAAGGGCCTGACCGTGGGCGTTCCCGCGGCGCAGTCCGAGTTTTACGTCAATCTGTTCATGAGCAAGGACGGACTCACCGCCAAGGACGTCAACCTCCAGATCCTGACCCCAGCCGACATCCTGACGTCGTTCGCCAACAAGAACATCGACGCCGCCTGGAACGTCGATCCCATCAACACGAACATCGAGAAGCAGGGCTTCGCCAAAATCGTGGCCGTCACGGGCGACCTCTTCCCTGGCGCGGTGGGCGTGACCCTGGCGGTCAGCCCCGGCTTTGCCAAGGAGCAGCCCGAGGCCACGCAGCGATTTGTCAACGCCTTCCTACGCGGCCTCCGCGACTACTACCACGCCTTCTTCAAGAAGGACGTCGACAAGGGGCCCATGGTCCAGGCGCTGATCAACCACACGCCCGTGAAGGACCCAGCCCTGTACGAGACGATCGGCCTGGGCGGCGTGGACCCCAACGGCACGCTCGATCCGCAGACGCTCGGCACGTGGGACGTCCTGCAGGACTACTTCGTGAAGACCGGCCTGCAGCCGAAGAAGGTGGACCTCGGCAAGTATTTGGACCAGTCGTACCTGATGAAGGCGGTGGCCACGCTGGGCCGCGAGCCGGTCTAGGTTCTAGCTGAGGCGCTCGACGATCATGGCCATGCCCTGGCCGCCGCCGACGCACATCGTCTCCAGGCCGATGGTTTTGTCGCGCGCCCGAAGGCCGTTCAGCAGCGTGCACAGGATGCGCGCGCCGGTCATGCCATAGGGGTGGCCGAGGGCGATGGAGCCGCCGTGCGGGTTCAGCTTGTCGCCGAACGGATCAACGCCGATGCCGCGCGCTGAAAGGATGACCTGCGCGGCGAAGGCTTCGTTGATCTCGACGATGTCCACGTCGTCAATAGTCATGCCGGCGCGCTTCAGGGCCTGTTTCGAGGCCTCGATCGGGCCCAGGCCCATGAATTCCGGCTCGAGCGCGCTGACGCCGGTGGCTATGACCCGCGCCAGCGGCTTGATACCGAGCTCCTGCGCCTTGCTGTCCGACATGACCACCACCGCTGCCGCGCCATCGTTCAGCGGGCAGGCATTGCCGGCAGTCACGCGGCCGTTCTCGCGGAAGACCGGCTTCAACGTGGCCAGCACCTCCATAGTCGTGCCCGGCCGCGGGCCATCGTCCTTGGTCATCATCTCGCCGCCGGGCAGCGGCACCGGGACGATCTCGCGCGCGAAGAAGCCATCCGCTTGCGCCTCGACCGCCCGGTTCTGGCTGTTCACGGCGAAGCGGTCCATCTCCTCGCGGCCGATGCCCTCGCGCTCGGCCACGTTCTCAGCTGTCAGGCCCATGGCGATGTACACGTCGGGATAGCCCTCGGCATTGCCAGGCACCAGCCGCGGGTTGCGCGCGTCATCAGGATCCGAGGTGCCGTTGCCGTAGCGCGACACACACTCCACGCCGACGCTGATGAAGGCGTCGCCCTCGCCAGCGCGGATGGCGTGCATGGCCATGCGCGTGGTCTGCAACGATGACGAGCAGTAGCGGGTAATAGTGCAGCCCGGCACGTTCAGGCCCGTCAGGATGCTGATGACCCGGCCGAGGTTGAAGCCCTGCTCTCCGCCCGGCAGCCCGCAGCCGCACAGCAGGTCGTCGATGTCGGTCCTCTCGAGCTGCGGCACCTGCTCGAGCACCTTGCAGGTGACGTACGCCGCCAGGTCGTCGGGCCGGACGCCAATCAGCGAGCCCTTCCCGGCCCGCCCAATTGGCGAGCGCCCCGCGGCGACGATAACGGCCTCCGGCATGGGCCAAGTCTACTTGGCCATGTTCACCACGGCCACGTAGGCTGGACGAGGCGAGTAGCCGGCGCGCAGGATGGCCAACCCGCATATGCTTGGACCATGAAGCTAGCCAGCTTGAACACCTACTGGGGCCGGCGCGCCGCGCTAGCGTTGGGCGACGACCTGATTGACCTGTCCGCGGCGTGCGCGGCGCGGCTGCACCAGGACGGCGGCCACACCATGCGCCAGGCGCTGCGGCTGTCGCAGCTCGCGATGCCAGCGGCGATGGGCGACATCCTGGCGTTGGCAGACGGGCTGGACCGGGCGCGCGAGCTGGCCGACTGGATCGCCGGCGCCCTGCAGCACGACCCTGAGCGGCTGGCTTCGATCCATTGGAAGATGGGCCAGATGGCGCTGGCTCCGGCCGTCCCCGAGCCCTCGAAGATCTGGTGCATGGGCGCCAACTACGTCGACCACCGCCGCGAGATGGCGGCCAAGCAGGGCGGGCCGCCGCTGGCGGAGCGGCTGCAAGGTTTCCTCAAGGCGCCGTCGGCCCTGATCGGCCCGTTCGACGATATCGTCCTGCCGCCCGAGAGCCAGCACGTAGAGTTCGAGATGGAGCTGGCCTACGTCATCGGCCGGCGCGCCCGCCGCGTGACGGAGGAGCAATGCTTCGACTACATCGCCGGGTACGTGGCCTTCAACGACGTTTCCGCGCGCGACGTGCCGCTGCTGGACAACCGGCGCATGGATCGCGGCAAAGGCTTCGACACCTTCGCCGTGATGGGCCCCTGGTTCGTGACCAAGGACGAAGTGCCCGACCCGCACAACGTGTCGATCAAGCTGCGGCTCAATGGGGAGCTCAAGCAAGACGGCAACACGCGCGACCTCATGAAGGACATCCCCTACCAGATGGCTTGGCTGACCGCGGCCATGACACTCGAGCCGGGCGACGTGATCTCGACAGGCTCACCCAGCGGTACGTGCCCGATGAAGCCGGGCGACGTGATCGAAGGCGAGGTCGAGGGCGTGGGCCACATCCGCAATCGCATCGTGGCCGACCCGGCGCCACCCAGCGCCTACGGCGTGCCACAAATCCCCTCTCCCACCACGGTGGGAGAGGGTTAGGGAGAGGGTCCACACCGCGCTCGCAGCTCGGTCCGGCGGATCTTGCCGGTGGTGGTGAGCGGCAGCTCGGACACGAATTCGATCGAGCGCGGATACTCGTACGCGGCCAGCCGCTGCCGGACGAACTCTTGCAGCGAGGCGGCATCCGGCTCGAAGCCCGGCTTCAGGACCACGAAGGCTGTGACCGCCTGGCCGCGCACCGTATCGGGGACGCCGATCACCGCCGCCATGGCTACGGACGGATGGCGCATCAGGCATTCCTCGATCTCGGTGGGCCCGATCCGGTACCCGGCCGAGCTGATCACGTCGTCCTTGCGCCCCTTGAACCACAAGTAGCCGTCCCCATCGAGCTGGGCCATATCGCCCGTCAGCAGCCGCTCGTCCCGGAACTTCTCCTCCGTCGCTTGCGGGTTGTTCCAGTAGCGCAGGAACATGACCGGATCGGGTGCGAGGACCGCGATCTCGCCTACGCCATGCTCATCCGGGTCGAGCACGGTCCCCGTATGGCCGACGTACGCCTGGCCCATGCTGCCCGGCCGCACCGGGTAGAGCGATTGGGAGTTGCCGACGACGTAGTTGCACTCGGTCTGGCCGTAGATCTCGTTGACTGTCACGCCCAGCCGCTGGCGGGTCCAATCGAGCACCTCCTCGCCGAGCGCCTCGCCACCTGACATGATCGTCCGCAGGCTCAGATTGGCCGGCGGCTTGACGTCGGCCTGGCGCATCAGCTTGAGGGCGGTGGGCGGGAGGAACGTGTTGCGCACCCCGTTACGGGCCATCACGTCCAGCGCCATTTCAGGGTCGAACGGACCGGAAGCGGCAAAGCTGACGATGCTGCTGCCGAAGTGCAGCACCGGGAAGAGGCAGTCGTACAGGCCGCCGATCCAGGCCCAATCGGCCGGCGTCCAGAAGCGATCGCCCGGTTTGCCGTAGAAGTCGTGCGACAGCTCGAAGCCGGGCAAATGTCCCAGCAGAACCCGATGCGCGTGCAGCGCGCCCTTCGGTCCGCCCGTGGTGCCGCTGGTGTAGATCAGCAGCGCCGGATCGTCCGCCGCGGTGTCGAGGGGAATGAACTGGGCTGAGGCCTGGGTCAGCACGCCGTCCCATTCGCCATCCATCAGGCAGCGCTCCAGAGCCGGCAGCTGGGGCCGCAGCGGCTCGATCTTCTCCCAGGTCGGGCCGTTGGTGATGACCACCTTGGAACCGCTGTCGGCCAGCCGAACCTGCAGCGCGTCTGGCCCGAACAACACCGTCATGGGCACGGCGACAGCGCCCAGCTTGTAGACCGCCACGTGGGCGATGGCCACCTTGGGGTCTTGGGGCAGGATGATCGCCACGCGATCGCCCGGCTCGACACCGCAGGCGCTCAGCGCATTGGCCAGCCGGTTGCTCTGCTCCGACAGCTGGCCGTAGGTCAGGTCCTGCGCCCGGCCATCGGCCGCGACATGCCGGATGGCCAGGGCGCCGGGCGGCTGTCGGTCCGAGGCGTCGACACCGATGTTGTAGCGCGCCGGCACCTGCCAGCGGAAGCGCGCTCGAATGCTCTCGATGGGCGCGCCTTCGAGATGCTGCAGCACGGCCCTATGGTAGGCCGCGACGCGCGGCGTGGCCGACTACGTCGCCCACCTACGCCACCTGCAGCCGTAGAATCGCTCCGAGCATGGCGGAGTGGCTGGTCGGCATCGATATCGGCGGCACCTTCACGGATGTGGCCGCGACGGACCCCCAGACGGGCACGCTGCACGTCACCAAGGTGCCGTCGATTCCGGCCGATCCGGCCCGCGCCGTCGTGGATGGGCTGCAGGAGCTGTCCAGGACCTACCCGGAGGTCACCGCGGAGGCCATCCGCTTCTTCGCCCACGGCACCACGGTGGCCACCAACGCCCTGCTCGAGCTGAAAGGCGCCAAAGCCGGGCTGCTGATCAACTCCGGCTTCCGGGCTGTGTACGAGCTGCGCGGCGGGACGCGGCCCAGCGGCTCGGACCTGATCGACACCTTCTACCAGAAGCCGGTGGCGCTCATCCCGCAGAAGCGGACGGTGGAGATCGGCGGGCGCATCGCCTTCGATGGCTCCGAGATCGAGGCGCTGGACGAGCAGGCCGTGCGCGACGCAGCTCGCCGCTTCAAAGCCGAGGGCATCGAGTCGTTGGCCGTCTGCTACCTGTTCTCATTCATGAACCCCAGCCACGAGCAGCGCACCGCCGAGATCGTGGCCGAGGAGTACCCCGGCTGCAGGCTGTCTCTATCGAGTGTGGTCCTGCCGGTCATCCGCGAGTATGCGCGCGTCTCCACCACCGTCCTTGACGCCTACGTTGGGCCGGTCATCACCCGCTACCTGAATAGGCTGTCCGGCGGGCTGCGCGAGACCGGCTTGAGCACCGAGCAGCTATTCATCATGCAGTCGAATGGCGGCCTGATGCGCATCGACGTGGCAGCGCACTATCCCAACCAGACGCTGCTGTCCGGCCCGGCGGCAGGCGTGATCTTCGGCGCGACGATTGGCCAGGTCAGCGGCGAGCGCAACGTCACGACCTTCGACATGGGCGGCACAAGCACCGACATCGCTGTTCTGCCGGGCAACGAATTCCAGGAGAACCGCCAGGGCAAAGTGAGCGAGCAAGACGTGGGCACGCCCATGATCGACATCCGCACCCTGGGCGCGGGGGGCGGCACAATCGCCTGGATCGGGCCCGACGGCCTGCTCAAGGCGGGACCCCACTCGGCCGGGGCCGTTCCCGGTCCCGCCTGCTATGGGCTGGGCGGGCAGGAGCCGACGGTCACGGACGCCAACCTGGTCCTCGGCTACCTGGACCCGACCTCATTTGCGGGCGGGCGCATGAGCATCGACGCCGAGCTGTCGAGGCGCGCGATCCACGATCGGGTGGCGAAGCCGCTGGACATCTCGCTCGAGCGGGCGGCGCTAGGCATCGTGCGCGTGGTGAACGCGAACATGGAGGTCGGGCTGCGGCTGTCGCTGGTGGAGCGCGGCCTGGACCAGCGAACCTTCGCGCTGGTGGCCTTCGGCGGCGCGGGGCCGATCCATGCCAGCCGGGTGGCGCGCGACGTGGGCATTCCACGAGTGGTCGTGCCGCCGTTCCCAGGCGTCAGCTGCGCCATGGGCCTGCTGCAAACCGATGTGAAGCACTACTACCTCCAAAGCCGGCTGGCGCCACTGGTGAGCCTGCCTTCCGGCGAGCTCAACGCGCTCTTCGCCGACCTGGAGCAGCGGGCCCAAGACGAGGCGCGCCAGGAGCAGTTCGATGTGGCTCAGCTCGAGCTCATCCGCCAGCTAGATCTCCGCTACCCGTACCAAGGCTACGAGCTGACCGTCCCCTGTCCGTCGGGCGACCTGAACGAAGCCGGCAAGGAGGCCGTCCGGCGCGCCTTCGACAGGCTGCACCAGGACGTGTACGGCATCTCGGCCCCGGACGAGGTGCCAGAGGTGGTCAATGTGCGCGTCATCTCGGTGAGCCAGGTGCCCAAGCTGCAGCTGGCGGAAATCCCCGGCGGCGGAAGCTCAGCCGAGGCTGCCCTGGAAAGCCACCGCCCGGTGCTGTTCGAGGAGAGCGAGGGTTATGTCGGCACGCCCATCTACCGCCGCGACGCGCTGCTGGCCGGCCATGTCATACCGGGGCCAGCCATCGTGGAGCAGGCCGACTCGACCACGGTGGTCCTGCCAGGCCAGCGGGCAGACGTGGGCCGCTTCGGAACCCTGACGATCGCGGTGGCG
>WNFB01010045.1_pt1 | contig 11111 bp, 8 predicted proteins | sample 5400501 | NCBI WGS metagenome assembly WNFB01 (sample SAMN13153341, study PRJNA577476) | soil metagenome | isolation source: 200 cm saprolite under Douglas fir tree site 2 hole 1 | place: USA:California | collected 2015-04-18 | reverse complement strand
CCACAGCCCTTCCACCTCTCGACAGGCGGCCGCGAGCGAGAGCCCGTCGTCAATCCAGGTGTCGGGGTCTTCCACCCCGCCGTACTTGCTCAGCGCGCGGTCCATCCAGACGAGCGGCACCTCGTCGAGCGCCGCAGATGTCTGTGTCTCCGCATCCCAGCTGGGGACGACGTCAGCGACGCCGAGCCGAAAGCCGTTGCGGTCGGGGAAGCCGTAGGTCGCATCATAGCGGAATCCGGCGGCGAGCATCGCGCGCTGTGTCGCTCCGGGGCGCATGCGGAGGAAGTGCTGCCGTACTCCACCCGGCAGCCCGCCTGTGATTGCTGCCAGGCGCTCCCGTTCGCCGCGTAGCGTGGCGGCGTCGAGCCAACTGGCGAAGCTGCCGTGAAGACCGATCTCGTTACCAAGCTCTCTCACCGCGGAAAGAATCCGTCGTGCCACCCGGGACTCCGGACGGTAGGTGATGTCCCCCCGGCTCCAACTCCGCAGCGAGGGAGTCCCGCTAATCACGAACCAGGTTGAGCGCACGCCGACGCCGATCGCGGCCCGCAGCAACTGGTCGACCGCCTGCCAGACGGGTGAGCGCCACGCAGTGAGCCCCGCCAGGGTCGTGCGGGCGGCGCGGCCGACCTCACCCCGCCGAAGCAACTCGAGCAGCCGCAGGAGGGTGAAGGCGGGCCAGCCGGCCACGACGTCTAGATCGTGGGTGAACGCCGCTGCCCAGCGCCTGCCACCTGGCCACGGAGCGAGGCAGCGCACGAGCCGTGCGCCGGCAGCGGCCTGCACCGCCGTCCGGAGCGCTGCGGCATGCCGGCTCAAGACGGGTTCACGCCAGCGCTCGACACGTACCAGCGGGTTCTCATGAGACGGCACGCGGTCGTGGCGATTGTAGCTCTCCGACTGCTGCTCCTCCACGGCCCCGGCCACCACGCAGAAGTAGGCGAGCACATTGCGGGACAAGCGCACCTCGCCGTCGCCGTGTGCCAGCGCCCAGCGGCCGCCAAGGAACGCGTCGTAGTCGTCGCGGCGCTCGTTGGTGATCGTGAGCCGGACGACGTCGGCGGCGGGGTCCTCCACTGTAAGCAGCCGTGAAGTATCAAGCAGCACAGCGAGGCCGTAGCGCTCGTTGGGCCGGAGCTGGGCGGCCGGTGCCGTGAGACGGATCACGCCCAGCCGGTGGGCGGAGTGAGCACACGGATGGTACGCGCCGGCTGGCCGGCGACGACGTGCAGCGGCGGCACGTCTTGGGTGACGACGCTGTTCGCGCCAATGACCGCGCCGCGGCCGATCCTCACCCCAGGAAGGACCACGACCCCGGCGCCGAGCCACGCGTCAGGCTCGATCACGATCGGGGCACGCTTGATGGGAGCGAAATTCCTGATCCGGGACTCGTTGGGATGGGACGACGTCACTAGAGTAACCCGCGGTGCCACGCTTACGCGGTCGCCGATGGTCAGGTTGCCCGTGTCCTCCAGCTCCTCCGCAATGAGGATGTCATCGGCGATGTAGACGTCCTTCCCGATGCGGTAACCGCACCAACGAAGCAGCTGGACGCGCCAGGCTGGGAAGAACGCGTTCCGCGCCCACCGCTTCAGGACCTTCTTGCGGAGCCGCCAGAGGAATCGCACCGGATCACCCCAGGAACCGGTAAAGGGCCGAGCCAGCTCGCGCGGCGGGCGCCGGGAGCCATCTCCACAGGCGTGTCGCCAGCGCGAGTACGCCGCGGTCGCGGCGCGCCTGATTCAGGCCGCCCGCGTCCGGCCAGTAATCATATGCCAGGGGTACCGCCTGCGCACCCCAGCGGAGCTTGAAGTCGGCGAGTGAGGCCTGCTCGGGCGCCGTGCGCCCCAGATCGCAGATGACGCCAGCCGCCGCAGCGCGCTGCAAAGCCGCCCATAACAGCACGTGGGTGGGCCGGTACTGCTTCACGTAGGCCGGATCGGAAGCGCTGAAGGCATAGATCCACTCGCGCGGGCCCTTGAACATCACGAACCCGGCCGCCATCCGTCCGTCCGGCAGGCGGGCGAGGTACAGGTCGGCGAGCCCTAGCCCTTGCAACCGCCGACACAGGTCCACGAAGAAGCGGCGCGGCGGCGCTGGCACGCCATGCCACTGCTGCACGCGCTCCTCGAGCTGGGCCATCGCGAGCCAGTCGGCCTCGGACTCACCGTTGACGACCGCCACGCCCGCCTTCTGGCCCTTGCGGATACGTTGTTGCGTGCTGGTGTGGTGCAGCCGGTTCCAGACTGCCTGTTCCCCGCCCTCGGTCGAAACCCGATAGGTCGTGTAGCGCGTCGAGCGCACGAATTCCAGCGGTGCGGCGGGAATGTCGCTAGCGATCTGCTTGATCTCGACGCGCCGGGCGCCCCGCTGGGCCGTGAGCTCACGCGCCGCCGTTCCAAGAGCCTGGGCGACCTCCAGTGATCGCGCCATAGGGCCCGCGATGAAACTGAACGGGAAGCTCACCAACCGCTTGCCCCCGAACAGTCCTGGCACCGTCGCAAGTGCGAGTCCGCCCACGAGCCGGCCATCATGACGTGCCGTCAGCCAGCAGACTTCGTAGCTAAAACACTCCGCGAGGCCGGTGATCCACCGTGGGTCGTGGTAGAAGGTTCCCACTTCCCGGGCGAGCTCGACCCAGCCGCCCGGGGGGAGGGAGGAGCCCTGGGTCTCAACGTTCCGGGTGATCAAGGGCGATGGCGTCATAAAGGGCTAGGAATCGATCGGCAGCCACCGTGGGGGAATACATCGCTTGCATGCGGCGTGCCCCTTCCGCGGTGAGCCGGGCACGGAGGGCGGGATCGCTCAGCAGGCGACCAAGCTGGTCGGCGAGGTGCCGTGGGTCGCCGTCCCGGGCAAGCAGACCGGTCTGACCGTCCACGACGATTTCAGGGATGCCACCCGCGGGCGTTCCGACGACCGCCGATCCTGAGAGCAACGCCTCGACGAGCACGAGCCCGAGCCCCTCGGCGTGTCCCCGCGTCGGAAGCACTGTGATCGTACTCGACCCGTACTCGGCTGGCATGGCGTCCTGGCGCACGAAGTTCGACCAGTCGACGGCATCGGCAATCCCTAACTGGCGGGCCAGGACCTCGAGGTTGCGGCGCTCCGGCCCCTCCCCCAACACCCTCACCCGACAGGGAATACCGCGCTGCCGGAGGATCTGGAACGCGCGCAGCAGGACATCGACCCCTTTGCTCGCAACCAGGTTTCCGGCGTATAGGATGCGTGGGGGCTGCGCCTTTGGCGTCGTCGTTCCCGCCGCGAACCGGTCCACCTCGAGTGGCATCGGGGCGACCATGACGGGGCGCTTGAGCCGCAGGGCGTGGCGCTCGATGTCAGCTGCGAGGAAGCGCGAGACCGTCGTTATGGCGGCCGCGTGGTCGAACACAGGACGCGCCAAGCGCGGGACCAGAACCCGCCGATCCAGGAGACGAACGTCGCTGCCATGACAGGTGAGTACGAACGGCCGCTCGCCTCCCGCCCCCCCTCTCCCGCCGCCCCCTGCCCTGGCGACGACCCACCCAGCGGGAAACCACCAGTGGGCGTGGACTACGTTCGGGTCGAGCTCGGCGACGGCGCGGCGAACGGCACGGGTGAACGCCGCGAGATACAGCGGCAAGACAAGGAGACTGAGAGGAGAGAGCAACGCACGAGAGCGCACGTCGCCGCGGTACCCGATTCGCTCGAGTGACTCAGGCGCGTAGCCGAAGCGTCGGACCGGGACCCCGTCATCGGTGTCTTCGTAAGCCGTGCCCGCCGTGTGCGGTGCGACGACCCAAACTGCAGCACCTGCGGAGTGGGCGGCCCGGGCCAGCCGCGCAACGTACCCCCCTGCGGGATCCCCGGGGAAGCGGGGGTAGTTGTGGCTGACCACCAAGATCCGCATCGGGAGTGAAACCTAGTGCCCCGCCTGGAGCGATCCAAGCGGCTGCGTCTGCCCGGCGGAAGGGTTCTCAAGGGAAGCGGTTGCGGCCTCCGCTCTCTTGGCATGCCGTCTGTCCGGAGAGGAGGCACCTCAGGTCCCCAGACGAGGCCCCACGAGGGGCCCCGGAGCCCGTAGGGATGTAGCCGCTAGTGGATGATGTCGACCCAGCCAGCTTCGTTCGCGATCACGGCCGTTGCGCCGTCGTTCGTGAACGCGAGTCGCCGTGGCGCGCCCCCTGTTGAGATCGTTGCAATGACCGTACGAGTAGCTCGATCGATAACTCGAATTAATCCGCTTCCCGACAACGCCACGTACAGTTGCACATTGTCTGGGCTCACCTTCACCTCGAAGCCTCCGCCGCCGAGAGCGACCGACCCTGACACAGTGCCAGTGGCCAGGTCGATGATCCAAAGCTGGCCAGCGCCCTCGTCGGCCACGTACAGCTCGCCATCGTTGCGAGAGATGGCCACCGCTTGCAGGGTACCCGCGCCGGGAATGGTGAAGGTTCTAAGTGCGGTATGCGTAACCGCATCGAATTCAACTACGGCCGCGTTGAAGAGGAGGCTCGCATACAGCTTCGATCGAGTCGAATTGAGGGAGAGGCCGTTGGACAGGCCGGGCAGCGGAATTGTGGCGGTCGTCGTGAGGGTCTGGCGATCAACGATGGCGACGAGCGGCTGGTTCCCGCTGACGAACGCGCTGTGGTCATCGACGCCGGCGATCACCCGGAAGGGGTTGAGCGGCACGTGAATGGTACCAGTGACGCTGTTCGTCGACGTCGCGACGACGCCAACGTCGGCGTCGAATTGGTTGGTCACGTAGGCGAACGCACCCGCGACATCGAACGCCACATCTGTTGGTTGCTGTCCTACGGAGACTGTTCCGCTGAACGCGGCCGTGGGCAGGTCGATGCGCTGCAACAACTGCGGATCAGGCTGCGTGAGGTACACGATGCTCGCCCCGGACACGGCAGTGCCAAACAGCCGGCTCGACGTACGCAGGGTTGCGGCGATTGTACCCGCGGGGTGTCCAACCGCGGACACGGACACGGGGGCGGGCACGTCGGCAGCCCCCTTGCTGCTCACAGTCACGGTCGTCGAGCCGATGGTCCCAGCGGTGACGAGTCCCGTCGCGCTCACCGTCGCGATCTGCGGGTCACCGGACGTGAAGGAGATTTTCGCGTTCGAGAGAAGCTCGCCTTCGTTCGTGAAGACCTGCGTGCTGAGTTGCGCGCTCGTGCCCGGCCTGAGCTCGAGGTGATCCGGGGAGACAGCGATGCGCCTCTGAAAACCGCTTGCATCGGCGGCGAGATTGGCGCGGCGAGCGGGAGCAGTTGGCTCACGCTGGCAGGCGACCAGGGTTGCGGTGGCCAATAACGTGAGGCTCAGGCGGGACAAGGGCATACGCACCTCCAGCCACGGTAGTGCTTCTTGCAGAACCTGCGCGACGGGAAGACTGGTCAGCACATCCCTGCCCCGGCCACGGGTTCAGCGGACCACATTGACCCACCCGCTCTCGTTCGGGATCAGCGCCGTGGTACCCAGCCGGTTGAACGCAATGCGCCGGGGCGTGCCGCCAACAGTCAATGTTTGGGTGACCGCTCGGCTGCTTCGGTCGATGACCTTTACCTGACCGCTTCCGATGACGGAGGCGTACAACTGAGTACCATCGGGCGACAGCTTCAGGCCGAATGCGTTCGCCGCAGCGGGAATGGTCGTGAGTCGACCGCCGGTCGCGGCGTCCCGCACGTCCAGATCGCCCCCTTCGTTCGCGATATAGACCTCAGTCCCGTCCAACGAGACGGCGACGTCCTGTAGAGTGCCGCCGGGAGTGGCCAGGCGCACGGTGCCGGTCGACGTGGTGACCTCGAAAATGCTGCCGCCGGTGCTCGTGGCGTACAGTATGTCCCCGTTGGGGTGGAACGCCATCCCGTTCACGGGTGAGGGACTGAGAACCCACTGCCGCGTGATGGCCTTGGTGGCCGTGGCGATCTCAAACACCATTCCGGTGCTGGTTGACACATAGACGTGCTGATCGTCGGGGGCGACCAAGATGCGGAACGGGTTCCCAGAAGGAACGGGTATGCTGTCGACAGACTGCTTCGTAGTGACGTTGATGACCCCGACGTTCAGGCTGAATTGGTTCGTCACGTACGCTGTCGTCCCGGCAGAGGTGAATGCAATGTCTGTCGGGTCGGCGCCGACCTTGACGGAGTCGCGGAAACCCGTGTCCGGCAGCAGACTGAGTTGCAGATACGGCAGGTCCTGGCGGCCAGTGAGAGCGACACCGGTGCGCGATACGGCAACCGCAAAAGGCCGGGACGCGACGGCCGGCGTGCCCGCGGCACTGCCTGCAGGGTGGGTAACGACCGCAACCGACACGTACTGCACCGCCGATCCTGAGGTTACCGTGAGGGAATCAAACCCCACCGCCACGGCGGCGAGCAAGCCGGCGCTGGACACCGTAGCCACGGTCTGGTCCTTCGACACGAAGCTCACGGTGGGATGATTCATGACGCGTGATTGCGCGTCGCGCACGATCGCGCCCAGCTGACGTGTCCCGCCAAAGGGGAGGTCCACGATGGAGGGGATGACCTGTATGCTTGCCGCCGGACCCGCGACGGTGATCGGAGCACCCTTGCTCGCCCCCCCGCTCGTTGCTGTGAGCGTCGCTGTTCCCCCCAAATGCGTAGTCACGAGGCCAGTCGTCGACACTGTGGCGACCACCTGATTGTCAACACTGTAGGTGACAACCGCGTTAGGGAGGGTCTTGCCGTTTCCGTCCTTAACGACCGCCGTGACCCGCATCGTGTCGCCAAGATCCAGTGACAGGACCCCCGGCGTCAGCTCCACGGCGGCCGCGACGGCCGGCCCCTCAGAGGAGGAGCACGAGGAAAGCAAGCCGCCACAGCAGAGAGCGAGGCAGGCGCAACGCAAGAAGCGCATGGGGTCCTCCGAAGGAATGCCGGACGTTAGCGCACGAAGGTCACCCAGCCGGACTCGTTGGCTATTACGGCCATCGTGCCGTCTCGATTGAAGGCAAGGCGCCGCGGAGTGCCACCGGTGCTAAGAGTCTTCAGGACCGCGCGCCCTCCTGGGTCGATAATCTGAACCGCTCCCGCGTTGTAGCGGCTGAGGTAGAGCTGGGCCCCATCAGGAGTGAATTGAAGATCAAACCCCCCAGCCGCGACCGTGATCGAGTCGCTAATCGTCCCTCCGCTCAAGTCGATGACATACAGTCGCGTCGAGGTCTCCGCGGCCACGTACAGCTTGGTCCCGTCTCTGGACACGGCGAGGCCTTGAGGCTTGGGCAGCATTGAGAATGAACGGGACACCGCATTCGTCTGCGTGTTGACCTCGAGGACCGTTCCGGCGAACGGTACGCTGACGTACAGGCGCGCGCTGGACGGACTGAAAGCGAATCCATTGGCTGCGCCACCCGACCCGATCCGCGCAAGGACCTGCTTTGTGGAGGCGTCGATCCGATCTACCTCGTTTGCGTTAGTGCTTACGAACAGCGACTGATCGGTTGGCATGACCGCGACAACGAACGGATTGCCTGTCACAGGAATGGCGTCCACCATGGCGTTGCTCGCGATGCTGACGACCCCGACGTTGTTGCTGAATTGATCGGTTACGTACGCATGCGTTCCACTGGCGTCGAAGGTCACACCCGTGGGCTCTGCGCCGACAGGGATCGAGCGCGTGAAAACCGTATCAGGCAAGTCGGCCCGAGTGACGACGTTGGAGTCGGCGCGCCCGACGAGGACGACGCCGTCACGAGATACTGCAATTCCATACGGACGGAAGCCCATAAAACGGGTCGCCGTGATCACGCCATCGGGGTGCGTCGGTCCGGATCCGGCAACTGGAGCGGTGCTGGAGTGACAAGCAGCCACGGCGGTGACGAGCACGCAGTTGAGAAGGGGAAGACGAAGTACTAGCGGGGTCATATGAACTCCCCTCCTGCTGAGGTGGGCTCTCGAGGATCGCCCCCGGTGACGCGTGGCTGCGTGACGGCGGGCGTTCCGGCTCCGTACCGCCATGTTGCAGGTACGCAACAAGCGCGCCAGCCGACACGGCGCGAGCCTTGGTTGATAGCATACCCCAGAACAGTGACTTACGCGACCATTCTGTGCTTAGTGGGGAGGGACGCACCATTGTAGGGCGGAGGAGGGTACAAAACCCGCTTTACAAGGGTACAAAACCCGCTTTACAATTGAGCGCCCGCGCTGGCTTAACGCTCCGTGCGCTGGTGGAGGCGGTCGACTTCCCGCTCCAGCGCCCGCACCTCCTCCCGCACCCCAGCGACGAGATCCCCGACGAAGCCGAATCCGACATCGGCTTTCGTCCGAACCGCAGCTGGAACCACACCGACAAGAGATCGAGCACGCCGACGGGAATGCGGCCGAGGCCGAACTTGGACTTCCCCGCTTGCCGCGGGTACAGCGGCACCGGCCGCTCGGCCAGCGTGAACCCCTCGGCGGCCGCGACCACGACCATGAAACGATGCCAGTCTGGGCGCGGCGGTACCGCAGCAAGCACCTCGCGGCGGTATGCCTTGACCGAGTTCAGGTCGGAGACACGAACCCCGAACAGCCAGCGGCACAGCCCGTTGTATACCCAGGACACGAACCGCTTCTCGTAGGCACCCTGCTTCGCCCCGGTCACCATGTCGGCCTCACCCGCGAGAATCGGCCCCACGAGGCCCGGGATGTCGGCTGGTCGGTACTGTAGGTCGGCCGGCCAGAAGACGAGGACGCGGCCGCGCGCGGCCTCGGCGGCGGAGCGCAGGGCGTCGGCGATGCCGTGCGGCGCGCGGTGCGTCACTACACGGACGAAGGAGTGCGCCTCGGCGAGCTTGCGCAGCACTTCTGCGCTATCGTCCTGGCTGCCGTCGTTGACGATCACGAGCTCGCAGGCGTAGGGCAACGGCAGCAGGGCTTCGCGCGCCTGGCGTACCAGCTCGGGCAGGTTCTGGGCCTCGTCCCGTGCCGGGACGAGGACGCTCACCTCGGGCGGGGGGAGCGCCGTCGCGGTAGCGAGGCTCACAGCCGCTTGCGCATCCGGGCCGGCAGCACGCCCAGCTGGTCGCGGTATTTGGCCACGGTGCGGCGGGCGATCTTGACGCCGCGCCGGCCGAACAGCTCCACGATCTGTTGGTCGGTCAGCGGGTTCTTGTGGTCCTCGTCGGCCACCAGCTTCTCGATCTGGGCCTTGATGCTCCGCGCGCTAGCGTCCTCTCCCGTGGTAGTGGAGAGTCCGCTCGAGAAGAAGAACTTGAGCGGCAGCAAGCCCCGCGGCGTCTGCACGTACTTCTCGTTGGTCACGCGGCTCACGGTGCTCTCGTGCATCCCGATCACCTCGGCCACCTCCCGCAGTGTGAGCGGCTTCAAGTACTCGACGCCTTTCTCGAAGAACTCGCGTTGCCTGTCCACGATGAAATTCATCACCTTCAGCATCGTCTGGCGCCGCTGCTCGATCGCCTGGATCATCCAGTGGGCGCTGTTGAGGCGCTGGTTGATGAACTCCTTGTTCTCGCCCTGATACTGCCGCTTGTCCCGTGCGATGTCCTGGTAGGTCTTCGAGATCCGCAGCCGTGGCAGCCCGGAGTCGTTCAGAAAGACGTGGTACTTGTCGTCGATTTTCTGGACCACGAGGTCAGGGATGATGTAGACATCGCTTGCGGCGCTGAACTGCAGCCCCGGCTTGGGGTCGAGTTTGGCGATGTCGTCGGCCGCCCGCTGCACGTCCTCCGGCGAGAGGCCGTACCGCTTGCCGATGTCGCTCCAGCGGTGCGCCTTGAGGTCCTCCCAGGCGTCCTTCACGAGCCGGTAGGCAAGCGTGTCGGTGCGCTTCTGGTCCTCGAGCTGCAGCAGCAGGCACTCGCGCAGGTCGCGCGCCCCCACGCCGGGCGGGTCGAGCTTCTGCACGATCTTCAGCATCTCCTCCGCCTCGGCCATGGTGTAGTGCTGCACGGTGAGCTCCAGCTCCGACTCGGCGGCGTGCTCTTCCAGCAACTGGTTCGCGCCCTTGATGATCTCCTCCAGCGTGGCGGACAGATAGCCGTCCTCCGCGATGTTGCCCAGGAACTCGTCGCCAAGCAGCCGCTGCCGTGGTGTGAGGTCCAGCATCTGGACCTGATCCTTCAAATGGTCGGAGAGGTCCTTGGTCTCGACCGGCACCGGCTCGACATATTCCCGCGCTTCGCTGAGGTCACGGAACCCGGCGAGCGCTTCAGCGCCGTCGTCGAGCAGGATGTTTTCCCAGTCGGGTTCGTCGTCTCCCTTCTTCTCCTTTTCGGCCTTGACCTCGTCGGCCGAGGGTGCCTCCTCTTCCTCCTCGGGTTCGAGCAGCTCGAGGAAGGGGTTGCCCAGCAGCTCCTGCTTGAGGTGCTGCTGCAGGTCGAGCAGGGGCATGTACAGCAAGTCCATCGCCTGATAGAGGCGAGGATTGATGCGCAGGTCCTGCCTCAGCGCCGCGTGTTGGTGCAGGCCCGTTTTCACGCCGCGTGCCCCAGACGCGCGCGCAGACGCGCGGTGAGCGTCGGACCGAGGTACAAGTCGGCCACCTTGTCGTTAAACACCAGCTCGCGCACGGTGCCGGCCACCTGGACCTTGCCCTCGAACATGATGTAGGCCCGGTCCACGATGTCGAGCGTCTGCTCCACGTTGTGATCGGTGATCAGCACGCCGATGCCCCGGTGCCGCAGGCCCGCGACGATCGTCTGGATGTCGTTCACGGCGATGGGGTCCACGCCGGCGAACGGCTCGTCCAGCAGCAGGAACTTGGGTTCGGTAACGAGCGAGCGGGTGATCTCGAGCCGGCGGCGCTCGCCGCCCGAGAGTTGAAGGGCCCGCTGGCGCCGCAGGTGCTTGATCCCGAGGTCGTCCAGGAGGCGCTCGAGCCGCGTGGCCCGCTCGGCGGGCGCGAACGGCAGCGTCTCCAGAATTGCGAGCAGGTTCTCCTCCACCGTCAGCTTGCGGAACACCGACGGCTCCTGAGCGAGGTAGCCGATGCCCGCGAGGGCGCGGCGGTACATCGGCTCCGACGTGATATCACGGCCGTTGTAGGCGATGCGGCCCCGCTCGGGCCGGATCAAGCCGGTGATCATGTAGAACGTCGTCGTCTTGCCTGCCCCGTTGGGGCCCAGGAGACCGACGATCTCGCCCTGCTCGAGACGT
>WNFB01005732.1_pt1 | contig 11111 bp, 9 predicted proteins | sample 5400501 | NCBI WGS metagenome assembly WNFB01 (sample SAMN13153341, study PRJNA577476) | soil metagenome | isolation source: 200 cm saprolite under Douglas fir tree site 2 hole 1 | place: USA:California | collected 2015-04-18 | reverse complement strand
AACGAACGCACGTTGTCGATTGTGAAGCCCGATGCCGTGAAGAAGAACGCCCTCGGCGACATCCTGCGCCGCTTTGAAAGCGCGGGCCTAAAAATTGTTGCGGCGAAACTAATTTCCCTGAGCAAGGCAGAGGCGCAGGGATTCTATGCCGTTCACAAAGAACGCCCATTTTTTGATAGCCTGACTACCTTCATGTCGTCTGGGCCGATCCTGGTTTCGGTGCTCGAAGGTGAGAAGGCAATTCAGACCAACCGCCGCATCATGGGCGCGACCGATCCGGCTCAGGCCGACGCCGGCACGATTCGTCGCGACTGGGGCACGGACGTGGAGAAAAACGCCGTGCACGGATCAGACGGACCCGATACCGCCCGCTGGGAAATTGCCTATTTCTTCAGCGAGATGGAGATCCAATCGTAGGGACAGGCTTCCGTGCCTGCCCGCTCCCCAGGGCAACCACAGGGGGTTGCCCCTACAGAGATCGCACGCGCGCAGATCGATAGTAGCCCCCCGATGGACATTAAAGAGTTCACCAAGGCCGAGTTGGAAGCCTGGTTCCTGGAAAGAGGAGAGAAACCTTTCCATGCCCGACAAACGCTCAAGTGGCTCTATCAACGTGGAGCGGAGACGTTTGCCGAAATGACCGATCTGTCGCTGTCGTTACGGGCCTTGCTCAGCCAGGAGTTCTCTATTGATCGCCTCACCTGCCTGCAGCTTTCTCCGGCGGCTGACGGTACGCGCAAATTCCTGTTTGCCCTGACTGACCAGCGGCAGATCGAGAGCGTCCTCATTCCCGCCGAGAATCGTCTGACGTTGTGCATTTCTTCGCAGGTTGGCTGCGCCATGGGCTGCCGCTTTTGCGCCACGGCCCAGGTGCGACCTGTGCGCGATCTCACTGCCGGCGAGATTGTCAGTCAGGTGTGGGAAGCGCAGCGCACTCTTCCGCCGGGAGAACGCTTGACCAACCTGGTGTTCATGGGCATGGGAGAGCCGCTGGCAAACTATGAGCAACTGATAAAAGCACTGACTATCGTCACTGCGGAGTGGGGCCTCAATTTCTCGCCGCGGCGCGTGACCGTCTCGACCGTCGGTCTGGTGCCGCAGATGCGTCGCCTGCTGGAGGAGACGACCGTCAACCTGACCGTGTCCCTGACCGCGACGACGGATCAGGTGCGCGACGACCTGATGCCGGTGAATCGACGCTACCCCCTGAAGCAGCTTCTCGATACCTGCCGTACTCTGCCGATTGCTCCGCGCAAGCGAGTGACCTTTGCTTACACCATGCTCAAAGGGGTGAACGACAGCGACGACGACGCCAGGAGATTGCTCAAGCTGCTGCATGGGCTGCGGGCGAAGGTCAATTTGATTCCCTTCAATCCATTCCCCGGTACGCCGTTTCTGCCCACCCCGCGGCCGCAGGTCGATCGCTTTCGTCAGCACCTGCTCGATAGGGGCGTGCATGCCACGGTCCGCGAGAGCCGTGGTCAGGATGTGCTCGCCGCGTGTGGTCAGCTCGCGGCGGGCTTTAAGGATGGCGTTCAGGAGGCTAGGGTAGCGTTGGCGGGAGGCGTGAGTTGACGCCCGTTAGAGGGCTCGTGCTTCGACAAGCTCAGCACGAACGGTTCTTGAATCAGACTTCACGATTTTATCCGTTCACCCTGGGCTTGTCGAAGGGTGAACAAGCGGAGAGAGGCAACAGATTGTGACCACAGTCGGTGTCATTGGCGGCAGCGGTCTCTACCACATGAATGGGGTCGAGCGGAGCGAGTGGGTCTCGGTAGACACGCCCTTTGGCGCGCCGTCGGATGCCTATTTTGTCGGCGAATTGGCAGGCGTGCGCGTGGTCTTCCTGCCGCGGCATGGACGGGGACATCACATTCTGCCCTCGGAGCTAAACTTCCGCGCTAACATCTACGGCATGAAGAGGCTGGGCGTGGAGCGGCTCATTGCCGTGAGCGCGGTGGGCAGCCTGAAAAAAGACATCGCTCCCGGTCATATCGTGGTTCCCGATCAGTTCATCGATCGCACTCGTGGTCGCATCAGCACCTTCTTTGGTAGAGGCATCGTTGCCCACGTCTCGTTTGCCGATCCCATGTGCGGCGATCTTACCGCGCTTTTAGCTATGGTCGGCCGTGAGATCGGCGCCACGATTCATGCTGGCGGCACTTACGTCTGTATGGAAGGGCCGCAGTTCTCGACCCGGGCCGAGTCGTTCCTCTACCGCAGTTGGGGGGCGGACATCATCGGCATGACCAATTTGCAAGAGGCGAAACTGGCGCGAGAAGCGGAGATCTGCTTTGCGACTCTTGCCTTGGCCACGGACTATGACTGCTGGAATACCGAAGCTGGAGATGTCGTCATCGAGGACGTGTTAGCGATCCTGAGCAAGAATGTCGCGACCGCGCAGAATATCATCCGCGGTGCGGTGACACGGCTTCCGGCGGCACGGTCGTGTCCGTGCGCTCAGGCGCTGAAGGATGCGATTATTACTGACCGAGCGCAGATTCCCGCGGCGGTCAAACGGGAGCTGGGAATCATTGTGGGAAAATACTTGGGGTGAGCGAGGGCAGGGGAGCGTGGAATGAGCATTCTGGTGGTGGGCTCAGTAGCCTTTGATACGATCGAAACTCCTTACGGTCGCGCGGAGGAAGTACTGGGCGGATCGGCCGCCTACTTCGCGGTGGCGGCGAGTTATTTCACGCCGGTCAAGCTGGTGGCGGTGGTCGGCGAGGACTTTCCCGCGCATGAACGGGCGTTTCTGGCTTCGCGTGATATCGACCTCGCCGGGTTAACGGTGAGCAAAGGACGGACCTTCCGCTGGACCGGCCGGTATCATGAGGACATGAACATTCGTGATACCCTGGACCTGCAGCTCAATGTCTTCTCGGATTTCTCTCCGATCTTGCCGGCCGGTTTTGGCGACGCTCCTTTTGTCTTCCTGGCGAACATCAATCCCGGTCTCCAAGGCGGGGTGCTGGATCAACTGACCCAGCCTCGACTCATTGCTTGTGACACCATCAGTCACTGGATCGAAGGCGCCCGGCCGGAGTTGGAAGCTTTGCTGAAAAAGGTCGATATCCTGGTCATTAATGACGAAGAGGCGCGGCTGCTCAGCGGCGAGCGCAACGTGGTGCGCGCGGCGCGCAAGATTCTCGCCTCGGGGCCGCGCACGTTGCTGGTCAAGCGTGGCGAGTATGGTGTGCTGCTGTTCTCCCCTAACTCGATCTTCGCCGTGCCGGCGTATCCACTGGAAGAAGTGTTTGATCCCACCGGCGCTGGTGACTCCTTTGCCGGCGGCTTTCTCGGCTATCTGGCACAGTCGGGCGACTTGTCCGAAGCGGGTTTGCGCAAAGCGATCGTGTACGGCAGTGTCGTCGCTTCGTTCGTCGTGGAAGACTTCAGCCTGCGCCGCCTGCACACACTCACTCGCGACGACATCGAACGGCGTTACCGTCAGTTCGTCAGCCTCACAGAGTTCTGATGGAAGAAGCGGTCAGCGGTCAGCGATCAGCAGTCAGCTTCGGACTGAACAGGCTGCCGAAAGAATTGGCGTTCGTGCTTCGACAAGCTCAGCACGAACGATCGCCGCGCCGAGTTGTGTGCCTGAATCCATTCGCCCTGAGCCTGTCGAAGGGTGAACAAGCTGAAAGCTGAGTGCTGAAAGCTGATCGCTACTTATGGACCTCTCCCTTGTTATTCCAGTATATAACGAAGCGGAAAACCTCCGACTGCTCTGCCAGCGCATCCATGAGGCCCTCGCTTCGACAAACTGGACATACGAAGTGGTGATGATTGACGATGGGAGCACAGACGACAGCGCCCAGATCCTGAGGCGCTTGCATGCTGAAGATCCCCATCTTAAAGTCCTGCGTTTCCGTCGCAATTTTGGCCAGACTGCGGCCCTGGCGGCGGGGTTTGCTTACGCTCACGGAGAGGTGATCGTCTCGCTGGATGGTGACCTGCAGAACGATCCGCTCGATATCCCTCGGTTGGTGGCAAAGCTCAACGAGGGCTACGACCTGGTCAGCGGCTGGCGCATCAATCGGCAAGATCCCTTTGTCCGGCGCCGCTTGCCTTCGCAAATCGCGAACTGGCTTATCTCACTGACCACCCGGGTGAAACTGCACGACTACGGCTGCACGCTCAAGGCGTTTCGCCGCGATGTGGCCAAAGAACTCAAACTCTATGGGGAGATGCACCGCTTTATCCCTGCTCTGGCCGGTGATCTGGGAGCCAGGATCGTCGAGCTGCCGGTCACCCATCACCCACGCCAGCGCGGCCGCTCCAAGTACGGTCTGACCCGGACACTGTGGGTGATGTTGGATCTGTTGACGGTCAAATTTCTGTCGAGCTACGCCACTCGCCCCAGCCACCTGTTTGGTTTGTGTGGACTGCTGGCTGTCTTACTCGGGGGCGCAATTACGCTGCTGTTGGGTATACAGAAGGTGTTCTTTGGTGTTAAGCTAGCCGCCCGACCGTTGTTGCTGCTGGGCGTTTTGTTGGTGGTCATTGGTGTGCAGTTTGTCACGCTGGGGCTGATCGGCGAGATGTTGGCCCGTACATATCACGAGAGCCAGGAAAAGCCCATCTGGATCAAGGAAGTTCTAGAGTAAGGGGTAGGAGAGAGATGAATCTTTGTGTCATTGGCACCGGATATGTCGGATTGGTTGCGGGTACCTGCTTTGCCGAGAGTGGCAACGATGTCATCTGCGTGGACATAGATGAACGCAAGATTGCTGACCTGCGCAGCGGCAAGGTGCCGATCTACGAACCCGGGCTGGAGGAGTTGATCCGCCGGAACACGGCGGATGGGCGCTTGCGCTTTACCACTGATCTTGCGGCGGCCGTGAAAGAAGGGATGGTGTGTTTCATCGCCGTCGGCACACCGTCAGACATTGACGGCTCGGCCGATGTCCGCATAGTCTTGCAAGTCGCGGCCGAAATTGCGCGAACCATGCCCGGTTATCGTATCGTCGTGCTCAAGAGCACGGTGCCGGTGGGTACGGCCGATCAAGTGTGGGAAACGATGGCGGCGAACACCACGCATCCGTTCGATGTGGTGTCGAACCCTGAGTTTCTCAAAGAAGGCGCGGCGGTCGAAGATTTCATGAAACCCGACCGTGTGGTGATTGGTGGCAACAGCGAGCGCGCGCTATCGTTGATCAAAGAACTGTATGCGCCTTTCGTGCGGACGGAGAATCCCATCCTGGTCATGGACAATCGCAGCGCAGAGATGACCAAGTACGCAGCCAATGCGTTTCTCGCCACTCGTATCTCTTTCATCAACCAGGTGGCCAACCTGTGTGAGAAAGTAGGAGCGGATGTGGCCGAAGTGCGACGGGGCATCGGGTTTGATCGCCGCATCGGACACTACTTTCTCTTTCCGGGCGTAGGCTACGGGGGCTCGTGTTTTCCCAAAGACGTGCGGGCGGTGATCCGTACGGCTGAAGAGAGCGGTATAGACTTCTCCTTGCTCAAGGAGGTTGAAGCGGTCAACGAGCGGCAGAAACATCTCTTGGTGGAGAAGGTGCATGCCCGTTTTGGTGCACACCTGCACGGTCGCAAGTTCGCGATATGGGGGCTTGCATTTAAACCGCGCACCGACGATATGCGGGAAGCCCCAGCCCTCGTGATTGTGGAGGCATTGCTGAAAGCCGGGGCCGAGATTGCGGTCCATGACCCCGAAGCTCTAGGTCGTGCGCGGGAGTTGTTCGGCGAGCGTGTGTCCTATCATCGCGTCAATTATGACGCGTTAAGTGGCGCGGATGCTTTGCTGATCGTCACCGAGTGGAACGAGTTTCGCCGGCCAGACTTCAGCCGCATGCGGTTGATGATGAAAACGCCCCTCATTTTCGATGGTCGTAACCTGTACGAACCGGCGGTGATGCAACAAGAAGGGTTCATGTATTATCCGATCGGTCGGACCCCGGCTGTGCGGTAGGGACACGGCGACACCATGCTCCTCCCAACGAAAGGGAAGAAAATATGGCGCGGGTTTTGATTACCGGTGGCGCGGGTTTTATCGGTTCACACTTGTGCGAGCGGTTCCTCGCCGAAGGCGACGAAGTCATCTGCATGGATAACCTGATCACCGGGAACGCCGACAATATCGCGTCTCTCTTTCCCAACCGACGCTTCTCTTACATCCCACAAGACGTGACCAACTACATCTACGTCAAGGGGCCGCTCGATGCGATCTTGCACTTCGCGTCTCCGGCGAGCCCGATCGACTACCTCGAACTGCCCATCCAGACCCTCAAGGTGGGATCGCTCGGGACCCATAAAGCGCTGGGACTGGCGAAGGAGAAAGGAGCCCGCTTCTTGTTGGCCTCGACTTCTGAGGTCTACGGCGACCCGCTTGTCCATCCACAGAAAGAGGACTACTGGGGGAACGTCAACCCAATTGGCCCGCGCGGAGTGTACGATGAGGCCAAACGCTTCGCTGAAGCGATGACCATGGCTTATCATCGCACCCACAAGGTCGAGACCCGTATTGTGCGCATCTTCAACACCTATGGTCCACGCATGCGTCTCAATGACGGCCGGGTGGTTCCCAACTTCATCGCTCAGGCGCTGCGCGGAGAAGATCTGACGGTCTACGGTGACGGCAGCCAGACCAGGAGCTTTTGTTATGTCAGTGATCTGGTGGAAGGCATTATCCGTCTCCTCCGTTCGGATTATGATGGGCCGGTCAATATTGGGAACCCGCAAGAATTGTCGGTCCTGGAATTCGCCCATCAGATCATCTCCCTGACCGGAAGCCGTAGCCGGATCACGTTCAATCCATTGCCGGTGGACGACCCGCGTGTCAGGCAACCGGACATTGGGCTTGCTCGCCGCCTCCTGGGGTGGGAGCCGCGGGTGTGGCTCGAAGATGGCCTGCGAGAAACGATAGGCTACTTTCGCGAGAAAGTGGAAGCATAGTGAAAGGTCGAGCAGGACTTAGGCCCGTTCTGCAGGAGGGGTAGTGATGCGGATACTTGTCACTGGTGGGGCCGGATTCATTGGCTCACATATCGTCGATGCCTATATACAGGCTGGCCACGGCGTCTTCGTGGTCGATGATCTCTCGACTGGCAAACGAGAGAACCTGCATCCGCAAGCTCGCTTCGTGCAAGCCGATATCCAGGACCCTGCCGTCCGCCAGTTGATCGTGACGGAAAAGGTTGAGGTCGTGAACCATCATGCGGCACAAATGGACGTCCGCCGTTCGGTTGCCGATCCCCTCTATGACGCGCGCGTGAATATTCTCGGCATGCTCAACGTCCTTGAAGGTGCGCGGGAGGCGAAGGTTAAAAAGTTCATTTTCTCTTCTTCTGGGGGGACGGTTTACGGCGAACAGGAAACCTTTCCCGCCGACGAAGACCACCCGACTCGTCCCATCAGTCCCTACGGCGTGAGTAAACGAACCGGTGAGCACTATCTCTATTTCTACAACGGCGAGTATGGTCTTCCGTACATTGCTTTGCGGTACGCCAATGTCTACGGTCCGCGCCAGGACCCCCATGGCGAGGCAGGGGTGGTAGCCATCTTTGCGCAGCGCTTGTTAGCGGGTAAACAGCCGGTGATCAATGGCGACGGGAAACAGACCCGCGATTACGTGTTTGTGAGGGACGTTGCCCAAGCCAACCTGGCAGCCCTGCCGGTGGAATATAGCGGCCCGCTCAACATCGGGACCGGTGACGAAACCACGGTGAATCAGTTGTTTGGCTCGCTGCGTCATCTGACCGGTTCGTCCGCGCCTGAAGTGCACGGACCCGCCAAACCCGGAGAACAACGTCGCAGCGTCCTTGCCTGGAGCCGTGCCGCGCAAGTGTTGCACTGGTGCCCCCAGATAGGATTGGAGGACGGACTGCGACAGACAGTAGAATATTTTCGCACGCGGAATGATCGACACCAACCACATCCGTAACTTCAGCATCATCGCCCACATCGACCACGGCAAATCGACCCTGGCCGACAAGTTGCTGTCGTACACCGGTTCCATCAGCGAGCGAGAGAGCGGCTCCCAGTTCCTCGACACCATGGATTTGGAGCAGGAGCGTGGCATCACAATTAAGGCGCGCACTGTGCGCCTGCGCTACGAGGCTCGCGACGGACAAATCTACGCTCTCAACCTGATCGACACGCCCGGGCATGTCGATTTTTCCTATGAGGTGTCGCGCAGCCTCTCGGCTTGTGAGGGCGCGATCCTGGTGATCGATGCGACCCAAGGGGTTGAGGCGCAGACGCTCGCCAATACCTACCTGGCTCTGGATGATCGCCTGGAGCTACTGCCGGTGATCAATAAGATCGACCTGCCCAGTGCCGATCCCGAGCGGGTGCGAAAGGAGATCGAAGAGGTCATCGGTCTCGATGGCAGCGAGGCGATCCTGGCGAGCGCTAAGGAAGGGCGGGGGATCCTGGAGGTGCTGGAAGGGATCATTCGCACCATTCCGCCGCCGCAGGGTGAGGCGCAGGCGCCGCTCAAGGCGCTCCTCTTCGATAGTTGGTTTGACCCCTACCAGGGCGCGGTCATTTTGGTGCGCGTGTTTGACGGCGTCCTGCGGCCCGGGATGCGTGTGCAACTTATGTCGAGCGGCAAAGTCTATGAAGTGGCGCGTCTGGGCCTTTTTGCCCCTCGGCCGCTCACGGTCGAGGAGCTGGGACCGGGGGAAGTAGGTTTTGTCATGGCCGGCATCAGGGAGGTGACCGAAGCCCGCATCGGTGACACTTTGACCGACCCTGAGCGCCCGACGGCAGAAGCGTTGCCCGGGTTTAAGGCGGTGAAGCCCATGGTCTTCAGCGGCCTCTACCCGGTGGAATACAATCAGTACGATGCGCTGCGCGACGCAGTGGAAAAGCTGCGCCTCAACGATGCCTCGTTCACTTACGAAAAAGAGAGTTCCCTGGCGCTGGGGTTCGGCTTCCGCTGTGGCTTTCTCGGTCTCTTGCACATGGAGATCGTGCAGGAACGCCTGGAACGAGAGTTCGGGCTGGACCTGATCACCACCACACCGACAGTCGAGTACCGCGTCGTGACCACCGCCGGCGAGTCCTTAGTGGTCGATAATCCAGCCTTGCTGCCGCCTGTAGCGGAAATCGACCACATCGAGGAGCCCTTCATTCTGGCAACCATCCACGTGCCGATTGAGTTCTTAGGCAACATTTTGCAACTCTGTCAGGAACGGCGTGGCGTGCAACGCGAGATCAAATATCCCGGCACGAACCGGGCACTGCTGCTCTACGAGTTACCGCTGAACGAGGTGGTGCTCGACTTCTACGATCGCCTCAAATCGGTGAGCCGCGGATATGCTTCTTTCGATTACGAGTTGATTGATCTGCGGCCGGCGGATCTGGTGAAGCTCGACATTCGCATCAATGGAGAGCTGATTGATGCGCTCTCCCTGATCGTCCACCAGGAGCAGGCCTATACGCGTGGACGGGAACTGGTGCAGAAGATGCGGGAACTCATCCCCCGACAAATGTTCGAAGTCGCGCTGCAGGCCGCAATTGGCGGCAAGATCATTGCTCGGGAAACGGTGAAACCGCTGCGGAAGAACGTCACCGCCAAATGCTACGGTGGGGATATTACGCGAAAGCGAAAACTGCTAGAAAAACAAAAAGAGGGGAAACGGCGCATGAAGCAAGTGGGGCGAGTGGAAATCCCTCAGGAAGCATTTCTCGCCCTTCTGCGAGTCCGAGATGCTTAACCCTTTGCGGCATGGCCGGCGCGAAGCAGATATGTTCAGAGACAAAACCCAAGCAGAAGAAGCCCCGGGGCTGAAGCGACCTTCCTTGCGGGCCAAGGCCCAGCTCGCGTCGTCGGTCAAGAGCAAACAGAAGTCGGTTGCTCGTGAATACGCCGAAGCGTTGGTGGTAGCGCTGTTGCTGGCGCTATTCATTCGCAGTTTCATCGTCCAGGCATTTAAGATCCCTTCAGGCTCGATGTTACCGACCTTACAAATCGGCGACCATATTTTAGTCAATAAATTTCTCTACGGCCTGCGTGTGCCGTATCCGTTTGAGAAGATGGTGGTGCAGTGGGGGCAGCCGCGCCAAGGTGACGTGATCGTCTTTATCTATCCCAAGGACCGCACGAAGGATTTCATTAAGCGCGTGATCGCGGTCGGAGGAGACACGGTCGAGATCCGCCACAAACAAGTCTACGTTAACGGCGCAAAATTGGCGGTTCCCCAGGCCACGTTTGCTGATGGAGACCAAGAAAGCTCCGGGCCACGCGATAACTATGGACCAATTACCGTGCCGCCGCACAAGCTCTTCGTCATGGGGGATAACCGTGACCGCAGCCACGATAGTCGATTTTGGGGCTTCGCTGACCTCGATGATGTGAAAGGCAAGGCGTTCCTCATCTACTGGTCGTGGGATGGCGAGGACCGTTGGGTGCGATGGGAACGACTCGGTGCGCTAATTCACTGAACTGCTCGAGGCAATCCGCAATCACTAGTCTGCAATTACTATGACCCGTTTTGAAGAACTACTCCTCGGCACTGGCAAGGTCTCCACCGATGACCTGCGCAAGGTTCAACGTGTGCAACAGGAGCGCGGCGAACCCTTGGAGCGACTGCTAGTGGAGTTGGGTTTCCTGTCGGAGGACGATTTACTGCAACTCCTCGCTGATTATTACCGGGTGTCGATCGCCCTGGCGCGTGATTTCCCCAAGGAGCCTCCGGCCCTGGCCAGTATCAACCCGGGGTTTTTCCGTCAGGTACGTCTGTGTCCGCTGGCACTGCAAGAGGGGCAACTCCTGGTGGCTATGGCGGACCCTGGGGACCTCGGCGTTATCGAAGCGGTCGAGAAGGCGACCGGTCTTCCTGTCGTCCTGCGTCTCGCCCGCGAACGCGACATTCTCGAAGCGCTCAATACCTATTACGCTGACGGCGCAACCGCGGGCCGCCCGGTGGGCGAGGAGGTCAGCGAAGTTGAGTATCTGGAGGACGACCAGGAAGATGTCGAACACCTGCGTGACCTGGCGAGTGAAGCTCCGGTCATCCGCCTGGTCAACGCGATGATTGCCCGTGCCCTGGAGCAGCGCGCTTCCGACATTCACATCGAGCCGTTTGAGAAGGAACTGCGTGTACGCTATCGCATCGATGGCATCTTGCATGACATGG
>WNFB01005729.1_pt1 | contig 11113 bp, 8 predicted proteins | sample 5400501 | NCBI WGS metagenome assembly WNFB01 (sample SAMN13153341, study PRJNA577476) | soil metagenome | isolation source: 200 cm saprolite under Douglas fir tree site 2 hole 1 | place: USA:California | collected 2015-04-18 | reverse complement strand
AGGCTTTACTCTGGCGCACCAGGCCGGTCGCCTGGTCCAGCTCTACCGGGAGTGCCTGGCATGAGCGGGCGGCTTGTCGTCCTCACCGAAATTATCGCGCCCTACCGCATACCGGTTTTCAATGTCTTGGCACAGCGGAGCGGGGTCGATCTACACGTCATCTTTCTGGCTGAAAACGATCCCGCGCTACGCCAGTGGCTTGTGTATCAACAGGAGATCCGTTTCTCCTGCCAGGTTCTTCCGTCTTGGAGGCGAAGATTTGGCAAGCACAACTTTCTGCTCAACTGGGGATTGAAGGCGGCGCTGCGGCGGGCCGCCCCCGGCGTCATCCTCTGTGGAGGCTACAACTACATTGCATCCTGGCAGGCGCTGTCGTGGGCTCGCCGGAATCATGTGCCGTTTCTTCTGTGGGTGGAAAGCACTGCCAAAGATCTGCGCGGCAACCTGGCCTTGATAGAATCGTTGAAAACCAAATTCATGCACCGCTGTAGTGCATTCATCGTCCCGGGAAAGTCCGCGTTCGAATACCTGAGGACCTACGGGGTGCCCGAGGAAATCATCTTCACTGCGCCTAATGCGGTTGACATAGAACTGTTTGCGCGCCGCGCCGAGGCGGCTCGCAAGGATGCCGAGAGACGCCGCCAAGCGCTGCAATTGCCGTCCCTCTTCTTTCTCTTTGTGGGGCGATTGGTGCCAGAAAAAGGGGTGTTTGATCTGCTGCAAGCCTATGGCACACTGGCTCCTGAACTCAGAGCTAAAATCGGTCTTGTGTTCGTGGGCGATGGGGACGCTCGGTCGAAACTTTATGAGCACGCCGCTGCCGTTGCGCCGGGGACAGTTGTATTTGCCGGGTTTGCACAACGTGAGCAGTTGGCTAGCTATTACGCATTAGCGGAGGCGCTTGTTTTTCCCACCCACACGGACACTTGGGGACTGGTCGTGAATGAAGCCATGGCTTGTGGTTTGCCCGTCATCTCAACCGATGCGGCAGGATGCACTGCGGACCTGGTGGAAAACAATTGGAACGGCCGGGTGATCCGCGCGGGGGACACTAGCCAACTCGCCTCCGCCATGGAAGAACTGGCGCGCGATGAGGAACTGCGATCGCGGATGGGCCAGCGCAGCAAAGAACGTATTCTCCGATACTCACCCGAGGCGTGGGCTGCAAGCGTCGCCGGGGCGGTTTTGTCGTGTGGAGGTTTACGCTGTGAATAATGGCTTCTCCCGGGTTCTCCTGCCCATGGCACTGCTGGGCTGCTGCCTCTTCGCGGTATACGTTGCAGTCTTCCGTCCTGGCTACCTCAGCAGCAGCTACTATCTTGGCGGACTGATCTTCTTGCAGGTCGTGTTCGCAGCGCTTTGGGATTATCGGCAGAGATTTGTCCCGCTTCTTCTGGTGGTTTTTCTCTGGGCTGGTATGGACGTGCCATTTGCGGACGTCTGGACTTCCGGCCGATGGTTTGTGCTGGTTGTAGGTGCGGTTGCGGGTTTAGTCATTTATGCGAAGGATCGCCACCAACATTTCGGGGCATTTCATTTGGTAGCCTTCTTTTGTGCTTTGGCGGCCCTGATTTCCGCCGTGGTGTCCCCTTATCCGTCTCTGGCTGTCCTGAAGGCGCTGAGCTTGATTCTCCTGTTTCTCTACGGGGCCGCGGGGGCCCGACTGGCTATTGTGGGCCGAGAAGCGAAATTCTTTTCTGGATTGTTGCTGGGCTGCGAGATCTTGGTTTACTGCACTACAATCGCCTATTTCGCTGGGGGCCTCCGGCCTTTCGGGAACCCCAACTCTTTGGGTGCCATTATGGGTGTGGCGGTCGCGCCGCTCCTGGTGTGGGGAGTTCTGGTGAGTGAAGGTAAAACAGAACGCCGGCGCAGAATTCTTGCCTTCGCCTTGTCGCTGCTCTTGCTGTTTTTCAGCTATGCGCGTGCCGGGATTGTGGCCGGGGCGGTTTCCTGTGTTCTGCTCTGCGTTGCCTTGCGCCGCTACCGATTGTTGATCAAGGGTGTGAGCGTGGCTCTGTTCTCGGCGGCGTTAATTGCTACCGTGGCGCCGCCGCAATCTGGCCAGTCTGATTCCTTCGCCTCCGTTTTCCTGTACAAGGGCCAGCGAGAGGCGGGGCTGATGGCCTCGCGCCAATCTCCTTGGCAGCAGACCGTTGCGGTAATTCGAGAGCACCCCTGGTTCGGCAGTGGATTCGGCACCAGTCCCACCAGCGACGAAGAAAATATGCCAGCCGGAAAGTATGCGTCTAATTCCAAGATGGCTCGCGAACACGGCAGCAGCTACCTGGCCATTGCGGAATGGGTTGGCTTGTTGGGGGTCGCGCCGTTTTTCACGCTGGTGTTGCTGATTACTGTGAATATTGGCCGTGTGGCGGCGTGGGCGCGCAGGACTGGAGATCCGTTTTCCCCTGCGATCCCAATCGCTGCCGTCCTAACCGCCGGCTTGGTGCACACGGTTTTTGAAGACTGGCTATTCGCCGTGGGCTACTACCTGTGTGTTTTCTTCTGGGCCCTCGCCTTTGCCTTGGTCGACGTCCTCCCATTTATTGCACCCGCGACGGCGAAGGCCGGCGTTCCACGCGCTGCGCGACCATGGGCCGGTAGCTTGGGTATCGCCACGCCCGGCCGATGATTCACCTGTTCCTCAACGGCCTGGCAGCCAGCGCCGGCGGCGGGCTGACCTACCTCCGTAATGTAGTACCCCACCTCTCTGCCCGGGGTGACGTGGGAGCCACGGTGGCGGTAAATCCACCGCTGCGGCAGGAACTCGGAGACCTGCCCAATATTTCAGTTCTTGAGCTCGAGACTCTTGGCGGAGCAGCCCGGCGTTTCTGGCAGGAGCAAACCGTCCTGCCCCGCCTCATCCGGCGCAGCGGTGCTGACGTGCTGATCTCCGTTGGCAATTTCGCTTTGCGGAGATCTCCTGTTCCACAAATCCTTCTGTCGCGGAACTCCCTCTACACTTGTGGCGACTTCTTTCGCGACCTGCGTGGCCGCGGAGACTACAGCCTTTGGTTCGACACCTACATTAAAGGCGTCTTCGCTAGACGGTCCATTCACTGGGCCGACGGCACGGTAGCTCCTAGTGAGGCTTTTGCCGAAGAGCTGCGCCGCTGGAGCGGAGTTCATGTCGCCGCCATTCACCATGGATTCGACGCCGAAAACTTCTTCCGTGATAACACGCCCTTGCCTGCCAATATTCAGCAGAAGCTGGATTTGGCTAAAGGTGCGCTGCGACTCCTCTACGTCAGCCATTACAACTATTACCGCAATTTTGAGACCTTGCTTCGTGCGATACCGCTGCTGCGCGAGCGCCTGGGTGCAGGGAAGGTGAGGCTTCTTCTGACCTGTAAGCTAAAATCGGAGGAGAATCCCGGATCGTATCGCGCCGAGGCTGCCGCGGTCCTGGTTACTCGCCTCGGTATAAACGACTGTGTCGTGGAACTCGGCTCCGTCCCTCATCACCTGCTGCATCACGTGTACCGTGCCTGCGACATTTATGTGACACCCGCCTATACGGAGTCGTTCGCGCATCCGCTGGTCGAAGCCATGGCTTGTGGGCTGCCGGTCGTCGCTTCCGACCTTGCTGTTCACCGGGAGATCTGTGGCCAAGCGGCCCTGTATTTTCCGCGTTTCTCTCCCGAGGCACTGGCCAGTAACGTGGTGAGTATTGCGATTTCGCCTGCACTCGCCAAAAACCTTACCCGGTGCGGAACACAGAGGTCACAGGACTTCAGTTGGCACAAGCACGTTGATCAAGTCGTCGCGCTGGCTCATCAGCTCAGTTCTGCCGGGACGCGGTGACGTACAGACTATCGGCCACATAAACCAGGGCGTGCAACGATTCGCTGAGGCGGCGTAATCCCTCAGAGGCATACACGAGTGCTCTATACCGGCGCGGCAGAAAGCGGACGTCGCTGATTTGCGCATTCAGCGAGAAATATCCGTCAACAGAAACTTGCGCAGGGCCAATCAGCTCGCCGAAAGTAGCCAGCAGCTCGTTCATGGTCCAGTACCGTACCTCAAAGTCGCTTGCGTCGCGAAATCCGCGCCGGATCTGGTGATAGAGACAGCGTACCCCGAACACATTGGGCATCTGAACCCGAGCTTCACCCCCGGGATGCAGTACCCGGCAAATTTCGGTCAGCACCGAGCGAACATCATTCTTGTAGAGATGCTGGAGGACGCTGTAGGAGAAGACCTGGTCAAATGCTGTATCGGGAAACGGAAGATAGCGGCCGTCAGCTACAAGATACACGGCGCGTATGCCGAGCTGCTGCGCTACTCGGCGTGCGGCGCGTATTGCCTTCAGCGAGGGATCAATCCCCACAGGCTGGTATCCTAAGCGGGCGGCTGCGATGCACCATCGTCCCCAGTTGCAGCCAATCTCCAGGAACGAGGCTCCGTTTCCTCGTGCAAGACGCAGATGAGGGATGGGATATTCCTTTAGCTTGCCCACTAAATGCTGATACAGGCTTCCGTTGGTCGCGCCAATCGCGTTCGCGACGAAGGGATCAATCTCTCCGGGTCCGAAAACGAATTGGGGAAGTTGGGCAGCATCCCCGTCCTCGGCGACCCGCAGCGAGCGACCGCCCTCAATGTGGGTTTGACGTGCCTCGGAGACCAGTAAGATCGGGATCCCTTCGATCACCCGGTATCGGTGTTTTTGCGGGCACACGAGAAAGTCGTGTTCCTGCGACAGCGGCTGCTTTTCACGCGGACAGACGAGCCGTTTGAGTAGTTCCGGCGCCAGGGAGTTCATTGGGATCCGGGCCTTACTTTCGAGTTGTCGGCAGCCGTCCAAGGTTGACAAGGATACGCTTCTAGAATCGCGATCCATCTTACCTGAGAACCATTTTGAAGTGATTGATTTGATTTTTCTGCTTGCGCGGGACTAAGTTCTTGAAAGGGAAATGGCAATGAATTTGATCTATGCCGGACGCTCCAAGTAATCTGATCAAAGAAAAAAGAAAAAATCGTCGTGTGCGGAATCGTTGGGATATTAGCGCGTGACATTCAATTGCCGGTGGAAGTCTTGGAGCGTGCCACCCGCTCGCTTGCTCACCGTGGTCCCGACGACTCCGGCACCGTCATCATTCGGGAGACCGTTCCGGAACCGGTCGAAGTTGGCTTGGGCAACCGGCGCCTTGCCGTCCTTGATCTCTCACTGCTCGGCCATCAGCCCATGCAGGATTCCGAGACCGGGAACTGGATTACCTACAACGGCGAGATCTACAACTTCCGCGAAATTCGCGCAAAACTGGAGCACGAAGGCGTGCGCTTCCGCAGCGACTCCGATACGGAGGTCTCGCTCAAGGCCTATGGCCGCTGGGGCGAACGCTGTCTCGATGAACTGCGCGGCATGTTTGCCTTCGCCACCTGGGACGCGCGACGACACCGGCTGTTTCTCGCCCGCGACCCCATGGGTATCAAGCCGCTATATTATTGTTCCTCGGGCCAGTACTTCCTGTTTGCTTCCGAGCTCCGCACCCTACTGGGCACTGGCCTCATGCCTCGCCGCCTGGATCACGCCGGCCTGCTCAACTATCTGACCTTCGGATCCCTGTATGACCCGGTCACAATGATCGAAGGCATCTCCGTCCTTCGGCCTGGACACTATCTGGTGTGGGAAAAGGGCAGCATCCGTGAAGCGCTGTATTGGGACCTCGCACCTTGGGGAGAGAAGAGGCGCCCCATCTCACGCGATGCGCCTGCCAGCCAGGCCGAGCGCAGGCGTGTGGAAGAAGAAATACACGCCACGCTGGGTGAAGCCGTCCGCATGCACATGGTCAGCGATGTTCCTGTCGGCGTGTTCCTTTCCGGGGGCATTGACTCCAGCAGTCTGGTGGGCATCCTGTGCCGTGGCGGGGCCCAGATCAACACTTTTTCCATCGTTTTTCGAGAAGTGGACTACAGCGAAGCCGAATACTCCCGTGCCGTTGCGCGTGCGTTTGGGACGGACCACCAGGAAATTTTGGTATCGCAAAATGACGCGCTCGATGCCATCCCCGGTGCGCTGCAGGCGATGGATCAGCCCACGATCGATGGGCTCAACACGTATCTTATCGCTCGCCAGACTCGAGCGGCGGGAATCAAGGTGGCACTGTCTGGTCTGGGCGGCGACGAACTTTTCGCCGGCTACTCCAGTTTTCAGACTGTTCCCCGCATGGAGCGCTTCGCACGATTCTGGAGCTATTTGCCCCCTGTAGCCCGCGGGCCTTTGGCTGCGGTTTTTGGTCTGCTCGCCCCGGACACGGATCAGAACCGAAAGCTTGCGGCCCTGGCCCGAGCCAATGGCAGCGTGCCCCACCCGTACTTCCTCTCGCGCATGCTCTTCACATTGGAGCAGCGCGATGCTTTGTTCGGTCCACGTGATCCTCGGGCGTTCGAACGGGCCAGTGTTTCTCTTCTGGAGAGCGTTAGCCGGGCACATAACCTGGATCCGATCAACCGGGTTTCCTATCTCGAGTCGCGTTGTTACATGCTGAACACCCTGTTGCGGGATTCTGACGCGATGAGCATGGCGCACGGGCTTGAGTTGAGAGTCCCGCTGATCGATCATTGTCTGGCCGAGAAACTTCTGGCTCTGCCCGGCGCTTGGAAACTGAACGACCACACGCCAAAACCACTGCTGGTCGGCGCGCTACAGGGTTCGCTTCCGGACCAGATCGTCCACCGTAGGAAACGAGGGTTCACGCTTCCTTTTGAACATTGGTTGCGCGACGAATTGCGGTCCGGAGTTGAAGAGGCGCTAAGAAGAACCTCGGGTGGTTCGCTGGATTCCGTGCTGAACCGCAAGGCGGTTTGGGAGACTTGGGAAGATTTCCAGGGTGGCCGAACATCCTGGTCTCGGCCGTGGTCGCTGTACGTGCTGGAGCGCTGGTGCGAACTGAATTCTGTGACCGCTTAGACGGCAGGCAGTTGCTTAGTAGTTCCCGAGGCTACCGTGGTGTCCGCGGGTTTCCGCCCGGAGATCAACAGAAACAAGCCCCATCTGCGTCCCAGCTTTCGTGCCAACACGCGCGGATAGAGTTTCCATACCAGCCGGTACAGGGGTGATTGGAAGCGCGTGGAAGGGCGGTTGAGAAGCATGTCACCCGGGCTGAAGACCTGTCGCATCACGATATCCTCAAACCCCGCCATCATGGAGCGCACTTCTGGCTGTGCAAAAGTTTTGGTGCCGGGACTCTCGAGATGGTCGTAAACAGCGCGGCGCAACGATTTTCCGCGAAAAACGCCATAGCGCAACCACAGCATCGCCCCGGTGAGCGACGGGTGGTGATACAACATGATCCGAGCCTGGCCACCCGGTTTTAGCACGCGCCATGCTTCGCGGAGGCACTGTGTCGTATCAGGGCTGTGGTGCATCACGCCGTAGGAATACACCACATCAAAAGTGTGATCTGCGAAGGGCAGGTGCTCCGCATCCGCGACTCGCAGGTCCGGGTGAAACCCGGCCAGTTCACATCTGCGCCGGGCTCTCTCCAGCGAAGCCGGCGAGAGATCCACTCCCGTCGCTCGTGCCCCAGCCCTCAGCCATTCCAGATAATCCGCTCCAATGCCCACGCCGACCTCCAGCACCCTCAGGCCGCGCGCCGAGGCGAACTGCGCAAATTCTGGAATGTGGGGTTCGAGCGCGTACCGGGCGCGCGCGTGGGCTTCGAAGTCGTCCACGCCTTCCAGATAGCGCGTGCCACACGGGTCGGAGTTCCAGAACTCCCGGACTTCGTCCTTCAGGTCGGGAATGGAGTGGGCGTTGGCCATGCCAAGAATGAGACTTGAGCCGGATACTAACACAGCTATCAGGCAAGGGAATTCTGCTTGCTCTCGCGTAGAGATGTGGCCCAGTTCAGGGTAATATGTTGCGAGCGATTTGCACCCCACAATGCAGAAACTAGAGGAACCCAGGCAACTGCGGTCTACGGGCCCGGCCGTAACACTTCCTTTGAGCGTGATCGTTCCCGTGCGGAACGAAGCCCGCAACTTGCCCCGCTGCTTGGAATCTCTGCGGGGGGCTGGCGAGGTATATGTCATCGACTCGCAAAGCGCGGATGACACCGTAGAGATCGCTCGGTCATTCGGCGCCCAACTGGTTCAGTTCCATTATCAGGGCGGGTGGCCCAAGAAGCGGCAGTGGGCCATAGACACGCTGCCGCTGGCCTACGACTGGATTTTTCTCGTGGATGCCGACGAAGCTCTCACGCCCGAACTGGCGGAAGAAATAAAGCAAGCCATCAGGGATCCTCGTCTCGACGGCTACTACATCGCGCTGCAGATGTTCTTCCTCGGTCGAGCACTCCGCCACAGCGGCGCGAGTTTCTATAAGCTCTCACTCTTCCGCCGCGGCGAGGGCCGTTTCGAGTGTCGCCTGAAAGACCAGGACACCTCGATGTGCGACATGGAAGTGCACGAACACGTCGTTGTTGAAGGCCGAACTGCCAAGTTGAGAAATCCGCTTCTCCATCACAACGTCGAGTCTCTTTCACGCTACATTCAGAAGCACGATGGATACTCGAATTGGGAAGCGAGGGTGTGGCTGCTAGGGGAAGCAAGCTCTGGCGAACTTCCGCCATCGCTGTTTGGGACACAAGCACAGCGTCGCCGCTGGCTCAGGAATAAGTTCTTCCGCATTCCGGGTTCACCGGTCCTGTTTTTCCTTTACAAATATGTTTTCCGTATGGGATTTCTGGACGGTGTGCCGGGCCTAATTTTCTGTGGTTTGCAAGGCGTCCAGTTTTTTCACATCAAGGCCAAGATTTACGAGTTGCGCGCCAAGAAGGGCTGACGATCAATGTGCGGGATAAGCGGGCTGGTCGACTGCGGGGACAAGGAGACGCTCGCGCGCATGACGTCCGTGCAAGCCCATCGTGGTCCGGACGACTTCGGGCTCTGGGAGCGGAGATTCCCGGATGGCTCTTATGTCGGTTTGGGCAGCCGCCGCCTTGCGATCATCGATCTTTCCGCCAGCGGACACATGCCGATGTGCAATGAGGACCGCACCATCTGGGTCACCTACAACGGCGAAATCTACAACTTCGCCGAATTGCGCCGCGAGCTGCAAAGCAAAGGTCATTGTTTTGCCTCCAACACCGACACTGAGGCTGTGATCCACCTTTATGAGGAAGAAGGCCCGGAATGTGTAAAACGGCTCAATGGCATGTTTGCATTCGCCATCTGTGATCTTCGTTCCGGCACGCCCACGTTGTTCTTGACGCGGGATCACTTTGGCGTGAAGCCGTTCTACTACTCCCACCAAGGACACCGCTTCGCCTTTGCCTCGGAGATCAAAGCGCTGCTCGAAGTCCCCGGAATCGAAGCCGAACTCGATCCTGAATCCTTGCACCAGTACCTCACCTTTCTCTGGGTTCCCGATCCCAGGACAATGTTTCGGGGGATTCACAAGCTTCCCGCGGGCCACTCTGCAATCTTCCGCGGTGGCCAACTCAGTATCACGAAGTATTGGGACCTGACTTTTCCTTCTGCGAATGCTACCTATCCTTGCTCAGAAAATGAACTGGCCGAAGAAATTCGTGAGCGCTTCCGCCGCTCGGTCGAAGCGCAGATGATCAGCGATGTTCCAATTGGCGCGTTTCTCAGCGCGGGGCTGGATTCATCGAGCATTGTGGCCATGATGTCGCGTGCGACACGGAAGCCAGTTCGCACCTACACCATCACGTTTCCCCAAAAGTACCGTGTCGGCGAAACCACGCTCGATGATCCCGGCGTGCCTGCTCGCCTCGCCCGCCACCTTGGCTGCGAAAACCAGCAAATCGTGGCCGAGCCAAACGTGGTTGACTTATTGCCCAGGCTCACTTGGCACATGGATGAACCCACGGCCGACCCGGCCATCATCACCGCGTACTTGGTCTGCCGCCAGGCTCGCAAACAAGTGACGGTTCTGCTCTCCGGCGTTGGCGGAGATGAGCTTTTCGCCGGCTACCGGAAATACTCTGCGCACTACTGGGCACAGGCTTATCAGCACATTCCATCCGCCGCACGGCGCTTGGTTGAGGGAACTCTTACCGGTCTGCCTAATCTCCGCGGCTCGCGAATGAAGGGAACAGTGCGCCTGGCGAAGAAGATGGCCCGTAGCGCCTCACTTTCAGCGGCCGATCGTTTCGTGATGAACTGCACTTACCTGGACGCACAGCAAAAATTCGCGCTCTACACGCCGGAATTATGGGAACAATTCAGGGCCTCCGATCCTTGCGTCCGTCACCGCGCCAATTTCGAGGAAGTGCGGGAATCCGATTTCCTGAACCAGATGCTTTACCTCGACACTAAGATTTTCATGCCCACCCTGAACCTGACCTACAACGACAAAATGAGCATGGCATCGTCAGTGGAAGTGCGCGTGCCTTTCCTGGATCGCGAATTCGCCGAGTTTGTCGCCTGGAACGTGCCGCCCTACCTGAAGTTAAAAGGATTCTTCCGTCCAACCACGAAGTACATTTTCCGAAAGGCAATGCAAGACATTCTGCCCCGGGAAGTGTTGCAGCAGCCGAAAGCTGGCTTTGCCGCTCCGGTGGATTACTGGCTGGCGCACGATTTGAAGGAGATGGTGGACGATTTGCTCTCTGAATCCCGGGTCCGCCAGCGTGGCTTGTTCCTTCCCGAATCCGTCCGTGCGTTTGTGGACGAACACCGCCGGGGCGCGCAGGACTGGTCCATGCAAATGTGGCAGTTTCTCACGCTCGAGCTCTGGATGCAGACGTTCTTGGATGGCGGCGCGAAACGCATTGCCACCGACTTGACTCACGTGTCGCAGGCGGCCACTGCATGAGACAAGTTCTCCAGCACGCCCGCACGGGTGAAATTGCGGTCGTCAATGTTCCCGCGCCCAAAGTGCTTGCCGGATGCGTGCTGGTCCGGATCGCAGCGTCGCTGGTTTCTGCCGGCACCGAGCGTGCCGCTTCAGAGTTCGCCAGCAAGAACCTGCTGCAAAAAGCAAAAGCACGCCCTGATCTGGTCCGCGATGTCGTAGGCAAGATTCGACGAGATGGGCTGCTTTCCGCCGTGCAAGCTGTCCGCAGCCGTCTTGATCAGCCGCTCGCGCTCGGGTACAGCAGTGCTGGAACTGTGATGGCGGTGGGTGAGGGAGTTACCGATA
>WNFB01005727.1_pt1 | contig 11115 bp, 11 predicted proteins | sample 5400501 | NCBI WGS metagenome assembly WNFB01 (sample SAMN13153341, study PRJNA577476) | soil metagenome | isolation source: 200 cm saprolite under Douglas fir tree site 2 hole 1 | place: USA:California | collected 2015-04-18 | reverse complement strand
ACGGTGTCCTTGTGAAACACCTCATGCATCGCTTCCGTGGCTGCCTTGATGTACTTGTTGTCCGTGCCCACCACGCAAGCCGGACCTTTGCTCCAGATCTTGATGTTGGTCTGAATGCCTTTGGGCGTAAGCTTCTTCACGTAATTCTTGTACTTCTTGAGGACGTCGTCCGGGTCCTGGTTGGGCACCAGCCGCATGGAAACTTTGGCCGCCGCCTTGGCTGGAATCACCGTCTTCGCGCCAGGTGCGGTGAAGCCGCCCGGCATGCCGTGGACCTCGAGCGTGGGGCGCGCCCAGGTGCGATACAGCACGGAGTAGCCCGGCTCGCCCGTCAGCACCGTGGAACCCACTTCGGTTTTCCGATAGTGCTCTTCGTTGAAGGGCAGCCGCTTCCACGCCTTCAGCTCATCTTTGCTGGGAGCTTTCACACCTTTGTAGAAGCCTGGGATCAGAACCTTCCCCTTAGCGTCCTTCAGCTTGCTGATGATCTCGATGAGACCGAAAAACGGATTGGGCGCAGCGCCGCCGTACATGCCGGAGTGCAGATCGGTTTTTGCTCCGAAGGACTCGATCTCGGTATACACCAGCCCACGTAGGCCCACACACAGTGTCGGAAGATCGGGCGCGAACAGTTCGGTGTCGCAAACCAGCGCGAAATCAGCCTTCAGCCTGGCCTTTTCCTTACGCACGTATTCCGCGATCGATTCGCCGCCGACTTCTTCCTCGCCTTCAATGATGAACTTCACGTTGAGCGGCAGCTTGCCACCGTGCCCTTTCATCAGGGCCTCAATGGCCTTGATCTCCATCCAGAGCTGGCCTTTGTCGTCCACCGCGCCGCGCGCATAGATGTTGTTGTTGCGCTCCGTCGGCTCGAACGGCGGGGAAATCCACTCATCCAGCGGGTCCGGCGGCTGGACGTCGTAATGCGCGTAGCACAGCACGGTCGGCTTGCCGGGGGCATTCAGCCAGTCGGCGTAGATCAGCGGATGGCCTTTGGTCGGAATGATCTCGACGTGTTCCATTCCCACCCGTCGCAGTTCGCTGGCCACAAACTCGGCCGCTTTCTGCACGTCGGACTTGTGTTCTTCCAGGGTGCTGATACTGGGAATGCGGAGAAGATCCTTCAGTTCGTTCAAGAACCGCTGCTGGTTACCACGGGCATAACTCACTGCGGGGGAAGCCATGGGCTGTGTGCCTTTCTCGCGGAAGAACGCGATCTCTCCAAGGTTAGACGTACAGGGAAACGTTTTAGTATACCTGAAGCAAGTCCTGCGGCTCTCTGGCGAAAAACGGGCTCGGCAGGTTCGTTTGTGGAGCACACAAAGTATATGCTACTGTTCGCACTGAGCATTTTTGACCAGACTTAAAAGTCTCCAAAATGAGAAAGTTTCTGGCGAACTATTTGCAAGCGAGACGAAGCGAGACGAAAGTCTTCAGTACGTTTCGCCCAAAAATCGTGCCTCTCAATCCGCGCAGCCCGCAGCAGCAGAGCAACACCGGGTAAGCGAAGGATGATTGGGCAAGAGGAAACACAATGCGTATTGTCCCCTCCATTCGTTCGCTGTTGTTCGCACTGGCAATTGTCGTCGTTTCGGCGGCATCGTTTCCGCAGGTTGGCATATCGATCTCATTCGGACCGCCTGCCCTGCCCGTGTACGAGCAGCCCTATTGCCCCGCCGAGGGTTATCTCTGGACGCCTGGCTACTGGGCCTACGACTACGACTACGACGATTACTACTGGGTTCCGGGCACGTGGGTAGAGGCGCCCGAGGTTGGTTTCCTCTGGACGCCCGGCTATTGGGCGTGGCGCGACGACGGATTTTTTTTCAATGAGGGTTACTGGGGCCCGCATGTAGGTTTCTATGGCGGGATCCCTTACGGGTTCGGTTACTTCGGCGAGGGCTACGAAGGTGGACGGTGGGATAACGGACGCTTCTTCTACAATCGTTCGGTGAACAACGTGAACGTCACCAACATTCACAACGTTTACAACACCACGGTGATCACCAATACCACGGTGAATCGTGTCAGCTACAACGGCGGCACCGGTGGGATAAACGCGCGTCCCAGGCCTGAGGACGCGATTGCAGCACGTGAGAAACATGTCCCGCCTGTAGCCGTTCAAACTCAACATGTGCAAGCTGCCCGCGCTAACCCGCAGCTGCGGGCGTCCGTGAATCAGGGCAAGCCCCCGGTCGCCGCTACTCCTAAGCCGGGAGCATTTAATGACCGCGCAGTCGTACCGGCCAAAGAGGCAGGAGCGCCCTATCATCCTCCGGCCAGTCGTGCCGCAGCTCCGCCAGCCGCGAATGCACCTGCTCCGCGTCCAGAGAAGAGCGTTCCTGGCCCCTCCACGCCTCCAGCCCACGCTAAGGATCTTGCACCGCATCCACGCCCCGCTCCTCCAAACACCGGAAATCCTAAGGTGGACCAGAAATACCAGCAGCAGCAGGAAAAGCTCTATATGCAGCAGGAGAAGGACCACCAGAAACTCCTGCAGAAGCAGGAGCAGGACCACCAGCGGCTGGCGCAACAGAAGGCTGATGAAGCGAGAACCCAGCAGATCGAGCAGAAGCACCAGCAACAGACGCAGCAATTGGAGCAAAAACACACACAGCAGCAGCAGCAGTTGCAGAACAAACAGCAGCCAACGAGCCGGAATCAGTCCAAGCCTCCTAAGGAGAACCGTCCTCCGACGGAAAAGCAGTAGTGGCTTATTGAAAGCTTACCGGACGGGGTATCTGCCAACCAGACTGATGCCTCGCCCGCGAGAGTCTGTCTTTGGATTCCGGATGGTAATGCTGATCTGTGCAGGTCTGTCCCTGGCAAGTGTTGCGGTCGCATGGCTAATGATTCCTGCTAGAACCGGGGAGGTTACACTCCATTTGGAAGAAACTAAGAGAAGCCATCATCCACGATCATAGTCGATGGAAAGGCGTCGCTTACTGGCTGTATAACGGGCTACTCGTAGAAGTGAAATCCCGAGATGCCCCGGAAGTCGGCTTCTGGGAAGTTGAAAGCCTCGTTTGGAGCCTGCAGCCGATCGCGGGCGGATGACGGGCTACTCGGAAACTGACCCACTACCTGATTCCTGGTAGCGCTGAAATTCAGATGCTACGCACTCCTGCCAGGATGTTCCACCAGCCTTGGCTCACCTGTGTCCCAGCCGCATTCAAGATCCCCAGTTGCCCTGGAACATTTCTAATAGTCGTGGTTTCGGATCCCTCAGCTCAGGAATCTCTGTGGAGTGAAGGCGGTTAGGTCGTGCTCCGGCGCCAGGCCTGTGATTACCTGCGCCATCACCTGCGCGGTCACGGGCGCGAGCAGGATGCCATCGCGGAAGTGCCCCGCAGCTACGAAGTACCCGGGCGTGACTGTCGCTCCGAGGATAGGAAGATCATCTGGAGTCCCGGGCCGCAACCCAGCCCAGGCCTCGAGCACGCGCGCCCCGCTCAGGGCGGGAACCATCCGGATCGCCGCCTGATGCATGCGCTGGATGGTGTTCGCATCCGTGCGCTTGTCGTATCCCGCCTCCTCCACGGTGGCTCCGATCAGGATGCGTCCATCGCTGCGCGGAACCAGGTATACCTCGGGTGCGCGAATCACGTGGCGCACCGCGGCAACCCCCACGACCGAGAGCATCTGGCCTTTCACCGGGCGCGTTGGGAACTGGTGCGGCGGAAAGTGCCCGGCCCAGGCGCCAGCGCAGTTCACCACCACCGGAGCGGTGTAGCTGGTTTTATCTGTGCTCACTCCCGTGACGCGCCCATCTGCCAGAAGCACCGCAGTGACTGCCGTGCCCGACGAAATGTCCACTCCACGATGTTTCGCCGCTTTCAGCGCAGCCGCTGCCAGCGCCCGCGGATCCACACTGCGTTCTTTCAAATAGAACGCCGGCCGCTTCGGATCGGCCAGCGCGGGCTCGAGTTCCGCGAGGGGCGAGGGAAGCAGGCTCTCGGTCGTGAATCCAGGTCGCTCATAAACGTGCTCGGGCGGAGGGAAGACAAGCGTGCCATCGTCGCGCAGATCAACATCGCTGCCGGACTCGTCCTGCAACTCGTGAACGAACTCGGGATACATGCGTGCGCTGGCCGTGGCCAGCGGCTGCAGCGCGGCTGGGGTTTCCAGCGTGCAGTCGGCCAGCATGCCAGCAGCGGCGTGGGACGCTTCGCGGCCGGGTTCTCCTCGCTCGACTAGCAGAACTTTCGCGCCGCGTTTGCGCAGCGCAATCGACAGCGAGAGTCCGATGATCCCGCCACCGATGATGATGACGTCCCAAGTCTTCACATGTGCATTGTAAAAGACTGGCCGCCTGCGCCGGCAGCGTTCAGAGCTTGCTCAGGAACTCCACGACTTCGGGCTGGCTCCAATCCACTGGGCCGATGAACTTGCGGCGCATGACCCCATGGCGGTCGATGATGTAGGTCTCAGGAAATTTGAATGTGCCGTAGAGGTTATTGCTCTTCTGATCGGGATCGCGGACGGTGAGCAGATCTACTTTGTAATCCTTCAAGAACTTGTGATACGCATTCTCGTTAGCATCCACGCTGACAGCGAGCACCGCCACTCCCTTGTCTTTCATCCGCTGCTGCATTTGCACCAGCGAAGGCATCTCCTCGACGCAGGGAGGGCACCACGTGGCCCAGAAATTCAGCACTACGATCTTGCCGCGCATTTCGCTGAGGCTGATTTTGCGGTCTGCGTCCTGCAGCGTGAAGTCGGGAGCAACGCTGCCAATGCGGGGCGGCCGCGAGCCGCTGTAACAACCGGCCGGCAGGAGAGTTAAGAGCCCAATCAGAACGGAGGCGCGTCGCACAAAGCTATAATACCTAATTCGCCTTATGCTGACGCCCGATACAATATCGAGCCGGCCCGTGGTCTCGGTCATCGTGCCCGCGCGCAACGAGGAGGCTTGCCTCGGCGCGTGCTTGGAGTCGCTGGTGGCACAGACCGGTGCGAACTTAGAAATTATGGTCGTGGACGACGCTTCGACCGACCGTACTCGCCAGATTGCGCAGTCATTTGTCGGAGTGCATGTGATTGATGCGGGGCCGTTGCCGCCGGGTTGGACCGGCAAGAACAACGCCATGGCAGCGGGCGCAAAGCAAGCGCGGGGCGAGTGGCTGCTGTTCACGGACGCGGATACGGTGCATCGTCCTGGCTCGCTGGCCCGTGCCCTCGCTGAAGCGAATCAGCACGGCGCGGCTTTGCTCTCCTATTCTCCCGAGCAGGAAGTGCGCGGCTTTTGGGAAAAAGCAGTGATGCCGGTCATCTTCGCCGAACTGGCGGCTACCTATCGTCCATCGCAGGTAAGTAATCCCGCATCTCCTGCCGCCGCGGCCAACGGCCAATATCTGATGATCTCGCGCGAGGCTTACGAAGCCGTTGGTGGTCACAGGAAGATTGCAAGCGATCTGCTCGAAGATGTCGCGATGGCACGGCTGGTGAAGTCCTCAGGCCGCAAGATTTTCTTCCGCTACGGCGGCGATGCCGTCCGCACCCGCATGTACCGCAGCTTCACCCAACTCCGCGAAGGCTGGACCAAGAATCTCGTGCTCCTGTTTCCCTCACCGGTGCGGCTTGCGGTGTTGCGCCTTACGGAATTTGTGTTGATCGTGGGCAGCGCTGCGGTCGCCATTGCGACAACCCTGCAGGGCCGATACCAGCCAGCGGTGCTGGCAGGGATTCTCGCTGTGGTGTTGTACGCGCTTCTTCTCGGGCGAATCCGCAAAGCACATTTTCCCTGGGAGGCGAACAGTTTGGCGCTGATCGGCCTGCCGCTTTTTTCGTACCTTTTGCTGCGCTCCAGCGTCTTATATAAGAGAGGGCGGGTAGTTTGGAGGGGCAGGACCTATCCTTCGCGCCCGCCCGACGTACGGGAGCAAACCAGGCCGGAAACCGCGGTGGAAGGGCCGACTATCAGTCCGGCGTTGGGGCCACAAAGGAAATCGGGGCTTTAGCCCTTGAGGTACGAATGGTCTATCTAACGCGCAAAGCTGAATTCTCCGCCTCGCATTACTATCACAATCCCGAATTCACTCCGGAGGAGAACCGGCGCATCTTCGGCAAGTGCAACAACCCGAACGGCCACGGACACAACTACACGCTCGAAGTCACGGTGAAAGGGGACGTGGACCGGCGCTCCGGTTTCGTTGTTGACCTGAAGCAGTTGAAGGAAATCCTGAACCGCGAAGTGCTGGATGCCATGGATCACCGCTTCCTGAACAAAGAAGTGCCGGAGTTCGCCACGCGCATCCCGACGACCGAAAACCTGGCCATCGCCATCTGGCAGCGCCTCGCGCCCAAGCTGAAGGCGGCGCAACTGCACCGTGTGCGCGTCTATGAGACGCCCGATCTGTTCGTTGATTTTTATGGTGAAGCATGAAGGCTCACTTGACACGGCGCTACATGTTCTCAGCTTCGCATCGCCTGCACAGCGATGACATGTCGCCCGGGGAGAACGTCGCCACCTATGGTAAATGCAACAATCCGTATGGGCACGGCCACAACTATGCGCTCGAGGTCACGGTCAGCGGCGCGGTGGATGAAAGCACCGGCATGGTGTGCAACCTGGTGAACTTGGATGATTTCATGCACCATGAGATCCTGGAGCGCTTCGATCACCAGAATCTGAACACGCTGGCGGAATTTGCACAGGCCGTGCCGACCACGGAGAATTTGTGCGCCGCCATCTACGATATTTTGCAGCGCGGCTTCACCCAGGCTCATCTGGAAAAGGTGCGCATGGAAGAGACCATGATGAATTCGTTCGAGTACGCCGGCGGCGCCGAAATCCGCAGATAGTACGGGCAGCGGCCACGTGGGGACAGCCGCCCTCGTGAGCCTGCCCTGAGCGAAGTCGAAGGGTCCAGCCGAGCAGAGCTCGGCTTTGCAGAAGGGAAGAGGCAGGCCATCATGACACCATCTGTCGAAACCACCTCGCTGACTAGCGCCAGCTTTGAAGATCTGGTGCGCGAGATGCTCATTCGCCTGGGCGAGGATCCTGCGCGTGAAGGTTTGGTTCGCACCCCCAACCGCGTGCATCGTGCCTTCGAGTTTCTCACCAAGGGTTACCAGGAAGACCCGGAGGCCTTGCTGAAGAAGGCCCTGTTCACCGTCACTTACGACGAGATGGTCATCGTCAAAGACGTCGAGATGTTCAGTCTGTGCGAGCACCACCTGCTGCCCTTTTTTGGCAAGGTGCACGTGGCTTATATCCCCAACGGCAAGGTGATCGGGCTGAGCAAGATTCCGCGCCTGATTGAAATCTTCTCGCGCCGCCTGCAGATTCAGGAACGCCTGACCACACAGATCGCGGAAACCATCCAGAAGGCCATCGAGCCCCAGGGGGTGGGCGTGGTCATCGAGGCACGCCACCTCTGCATGATGATGCGCGGAGTGGAAAAGCAGCACTCCGCCGCCGTGACTTCTTCCATGCTGGGCTGCTTCCGCGACGAGCAGGAAACGCGGACGGAGTTCTTGTCCCTCATCCGCAACCGCAGCAACGGAATCTAGGCTCTGTTTAAACAAATAGTGTTAAGCCAAACGGGAGGGCATGGCTTTAGCCGTGCCGTACCGACCCGTCGAGAATTGGGCTTTAGCCCCTGAGGTGGCTTGCCGCAAAGTGCCACTACGAATCAAACGCACAAATTCGAAAGCTCGCCTCCGCAGCAAAGTAGCTCTCATCACGGGCGCCAACCAGGGCATTGGCCTGGCCATCGCCCGCAGGCTGGCGGCCGAGGGCTGCAATCTGATCATCACCGGCCGCAATCCGGCAAGCCTAAAACGAGCCAGCAGGGAACTGGCGGGTCGCAAGATTCGCCTGCTGCCGGTCATTTGTGATGTGCGCGATCCGCTGGCAGTCGAAGCTCTGTTCGTAGCGGTCGCGAGGCGGTTTCACCGCTTGGACATTCTGATCAACAACGCGGGCGTGGCCCATCCTAATCTGAGCGTGGCCAAGTTACCGTTCGAATCGTGGCGGGAAGTCATCGACACCAACCTCAATGGCATGTTTTTGGTGACGCACGCCGCGCTGCCGCTGATGCAACGTGGCAGCACGATCGTGAACAATCTTTCCATCGCGGCCAAGAAAGTATTTCCGGGTTCCTCCGCCTACAACGCCTCCAAGCACGGCGCGCTGGGATTCACCAATACACTCCGGGAGGAGCTGCGACCGAAGGGAATCCGCGTCATCGCGCTTATGCCGGGTGCCACTGATACCGCCATCTGGAATACGCTCTGGCCGGAAGCGCCTCGGGGGAAAATGATGTCGCCTGAGACAGTGGCGGCTGCGCTCATCAACGCCCTGGCATTGCCCGCCGAGAGCACGGTGGAAGAGTTAGTGATCTTGCCGACTGCTGGGACGCTGTAAACCGAGATGCCGCTGACTTACCGGATGACTACGGGTCGCCCCATCCCTACTTTCCGCCGACGCTTACGTGGGCGCCCTCGGAATCCTCGAATTGCGCCAGCATTCCGCCGAAATCCTGCATCTTCGGCGGCATGGGGAATTTCACCCCTTTGGCCCTCATCTCGTCGTAGAACTTCTGGAGGTCTGGCACGTTGAATCCCATCTCAACCTTGCCGGCAGGGTTCTTCTCAGAAGCGGGGTGCAAGGCGAGGGTCGCCTCCCCAGTCGAAAATTCACTCCATCCGGGCGATTGGAATTTCAACGGCAATCCCACCACATCGCGGTAAAACTTCACCGCCCGCTCCATGTCTCCCACGAACTCGATCACATAACTCAGATTCGCTGCCATGCTTTCCTCCTCGAAAAGGATCCTGCGCCAGAAGTCAGAAGCCGCTTCCTACCAAGTCCCATACCTATACCTTCGCGGCCGCTCAGGGAAAAGCTTAATCAGTACAATGCCGGCCACAAATCCTCCTACGTGCGCCCACACCGCGACCCCGCCGCTGGTCTGGCTGGAGTAGCCAATCGAGGTGGTACCGACGAGGAACTGCACCAGGAACCAATAACCCAGCACGATCCAGGCCGGCAGCCACCAGAAGGTGAAAAAAATGATCAGCGGAACCAGGGTCAGCACCCGCGCCCGCGGATATAGCAGGAAGTACGCGCCCATCACGCCGGCAATCGCACCACTGGCGCCGACGCTGGGCACGTTCGATCCGGCATTGAGAAGAATGTGAGTGATCGATGCCGCGATTCCGCTGATCAAATAGAAAATGAGATAGGGGAGGTGGCCGAGGTAATCTTCAATGTTATCGCCGAAGATCCAAAGCACCCACATATTGCCGATGATGTGCAGCCACCCACCATGCAGGAACATCGACGTCAGCATGGGGAGAAATGCCGCCGTGAGATTGAAATGGGGTGAGGCAACCAGCGCCCCGGTGACATCCTTGGGCACGACTCCGAACTCGTAAATGAAGCCATTCAGAGCTCGCTGGCTCTGGAATCCTACCCACAATTCGAACAGGAACACGGCCGTGTTCAATGCGATTATGAAGTAGGTGATGTAGGGAGTACTGAAGCGGGGCGTGTCGTCGCGGATGGGAATCATCGAAGATTTGGTAATCGAGCAATCGGGTAATTTGGTAACTTAAGAACGTACTCGCTCACCAATTGCCCGGTCCGAAATTGCCTCAGCCGCCCACGATAGCAGAAAAAGGGCATGCCAAGGCCGAAGGATGCGAGGTTCTGAAATTACCAAATTACCAGGTTGCGCAATTGCTCAATTCTTATGAATGGAGTCCTGGTTATCGATAAACCCGCCGGCCTGACCTCGCATGACGTGGTCAACCGGGTGCGCCGCATTCTGCACCAGCGGTCGGTCGGTCACCTGGGCACGCTGGACCCCTTGGCTACTGGAGTCCTGCCTCTGGTCACAGGCAAGCTGACCCGGCTGGCGCAGTTCTACACGGCATCCGAAAAAACCTACCAAGGTGTAATCCGCTTCGGTTTTGCAACCGACACCTACGATGCGGAAGGCGACGCCACCAGCCCCGCGCAAACAGTTAAAGTGTCACTTGAACAAGTACGCGATCTGGCGATACGTTTCCGCGGCGTGATCGAGCAGATGCCGCCGCCGTTCTCGGCCAAGAAAATACACGGCGTGCCCGCCTACAAGCTGGCGCGCAAGCACAAAGACGTGCCCCTCAAGCCGGTGCAGGTTGAGATCAAGGAATTCGAGATCTTAGGGGTGGAAGGCGATCGGGCGAGTTTTCGCGCCCGGGTTGCTTCTGGAACCTACATGCGCTCGGTCGCCCACGATATGGGCCAGCACCTGGGCTGTGGCGCCCACCTCGCGTCATTGCAGCGGACCACCCTCGGCGAATTCGACCTGACAGACGCCCATACCCTCGAAGAAGTGGAAGCAGCCGCGAAGATCGCTCAGGTGGAGGAGATGTTTGTTCATTCCCGAAAAATCCTGCCGCAACTTCCGTCCGTGACCGCGAACGAAGAGATGGCTGCCCGCATCCGCAGCGGCCGCACGGTCAACCTGCCGGAACTCTCCCGTGCCAAACAGGTGAAAGTGTTCTATGGGCAAAGGGAACTGATTGCCATTGCCACGCGGGTCGCGGGCACTCTGTTCCATCCCAAGATCGTGCTCGCGCGCGAGCAGTCACCAGCTGGGTGCCAGCCTTCTCGAACGATGTAGGGACGGGCGCCCTCGCCCGTCCGGGGGAGCGCAACTCCGATGATTACCCTCTGGCTATGTCCGATAACAGGTATTATGTAAAGTCAGAAATGCGCCCGGTCCGCCGCCCATTCCGCTGACACACCCTCCGATGGAAGGTCTGGAGTTCAAAACCGGCGAGCTAGAGGCGCTCGAGCTGGGCAGCAGGATCGGGCATGGAATTGAACATTGAGAGATTGATTCGTTGCGACATTTTCCGCGTGCGTCGCAATGATTCAATGACTCAATGATTCAATCACTCAATCAGATCCCTCGCTGCGCTCGGGATGACGCCTGCGGGCTCGGACGCCCGCAGAACGGCGTCACATCTTATATCTTCCCAAGTCCTCGTCGTTCAGCCCTTCGAGCCATTTGCGCAGTTCATCGCTGGTGACGCGGTCGGAAACATTGGCGGCGAGCTTGGAGTTCTTCAGCACCTCATCTTCCACAAAGATCGGGCAATCCACGCGCAGAGCCA
>WNFB01014526.1_pt1 | contig 11117 bp, 12 predicted proteins | sample 5400501 | NCBI WGS metagenome assembly WNFB01 (sample SAMN13153341, study PRJNA577476) | soil metagenome | isolation source: 200 cm saprolite under Douglas fir tree site 2 hole 1 | place: USA:California | collected 2015-04-18 | reverse complement strand
AGCGACCTCCAGACACCCACCCACGGATAGACGAGCTGGCAGTAGCCGAGGTAGACGGTCTTGGGGTTGCGCCACTTGAGGAGCCCGGACCCGACGCGGCGCACGCCGAGCTGCCAGATCCACGTCGCCAGCAGCCGGATGCCGTATCGATCGCCGCAGCGGATGTACTTGGCGAATTGCGCGCCCGCGCCGACGCCGTAAGCCCGCTCCATCCGGCGCTGCGCCCGCCAGTCCTTCCAGTGCTTGTGGTAGGCGAGCGCGTCCGGGCAGTAGACGATTGTCTTGCCCCCGGCCAGCAGCCTGTACGCGATGTCAGGGTCCTCGCAGGCGCCAAAGAAGCCGCCCGCGCCAAGGAGCGGGTCGAACCCCCCTGCCTTCAACAAATCCCGACGCCGGAAGGCCATGTTGCCGCCATGCCCGATGTACCAGGGCGGCGTGCGCCGGGAGTATTCCGCCCGCACAGTCGCCGACTTGAAGCCCACCTCAAGGCCGGTCCTGTCCCCCGACTCCCACGGGAGCAAGCGGCCGTAGACAGCGGACACCCGCGGGTTTCGGAACTCGAGCGCCAGCGCGTCCAACCAGCCGTTGCTCACGATGCAGTCATCGTCGGTGTAGGCGACGACTTCGCTGCCGCTCAACCGTGCGCCGGCGTTGCGGGCCGCCGACGATCCCACGGTGGTGGTCGCCCGATAGCCAACTCGCTTGTTGCCGGCGGCTAGAGCTTCAACGCAGCGGCGGGTCTCCGAGTTGGTGCTCTGGTCGATGATCAGGATTTTGAGGTCGGGGCGGTCGAGCGCAAGCAGCGCCCGGAGAGTTTCTTCGATCAACACGCCCCGGTTGCGTGTCGGGATGACCACCGTGATGGCGGGCATAGCCACCGGTTCCGCCGGCGCGCCGGGTGCGCGCTGCAGGTCTGACTGCCGGCGGCTCGCAGTCGTCAATTGGCGTACCTCGATGGAAAACGCACGTATGGCCGGCCGGCGTGGCTCCGTGTGCGGCGCACGAGCCTCCAGAAGGCGGCGTTACCCCGCATGCCGTCGCGAACTCCGCTCCAGTAGATGGTGTTGGCGGTCACGCTGAGCGCCGCCCGGGCCAGCGGCCGAAAGCTCAGGCCATGAGCAATTTGGCCGAGCCAGCTCGAACCGTCGATCACCGCCGACTCGAGGCTCTTGCTGGTGAGCGCGAGTCGCACGGCGACGCGGTTCAGCACGTGCCTGTCGTGATAGCAGGCGACAAGACTCAGAAGACCGCCGGCGTAGCCGCGGTCGCGGTATATGGCGACGTCCATGCGGCCCTGGATGCGGTGCATCAAGCGCCACTTCTCGTAACTCCGTCGACCGCAATGCACCGCCTCGGCTTCGGGCTCATACACGAACTCCAGCCCTATCTCAGCGAGCCGGAAGCCGAGGTCGATGTGTTCGCCGATCAGGAGGTGATCGTCGAACCCACCCACCTGCTCGAGGTGCCGGCGTTGAACCGAAAAGTTGCCTCCGACATGGATCCCAGACGGGATCTCCGTCCGGCCCAAGGACGCATAGCGGTCGGCCATGGTCGCCTGGTCATAGAAGGTCCAGGCATCCGGCGGCATTGTGTGGTCAGGCGAGACGTGGCCCAGCACAACGGCTTCCGGATGCCTCCGATGAGCAGCGATGTGTTGGGCCAGCAGTGTGGGGTTGGGAATCAAGTCATCGTCGAGGAAGAGAACGAGAGGGGCCTGGGTGTTGGTCCAGCCCGTGTTGCGCGCGCTCCCCGCCCCCGAATGACGGAGCTCGAGGGTGGTGAGCGGGAAACCGAAGTTCATCGAAGTCAGCGAATCGGCGGTGCCGTCGGCAGAGCCGTCAACCACCACCAACACCTCCCAGGAGCCGGCCGCAAGTCTTTGCTGAACCTCGAGGGCCGCCAGCAACCGGTTCACGAGAGCCAGGCGCTCGCGGGTAGGAATGACTACCGCGAGCACCGGCGCGCCGGCGGCCACGCTCTGAGTGCGGTCGCAGTCGATCAATGTAGGCTGTCTCGCCAAATCTAAATGCGCCGGCTGGACGCGTAAATGGGACAGACGAGTGGTGGTCACGCGAGCATCAACACGACTTGGGACTGAAGCCCACCGGCGCTTGGGACTTCAGTGTCCCGGTCACCGGGGCGGCCGATACCGGGGACCACCCCGCTGGCTGAAGCTTTGAGTCGATGAACGTCGATCAGGCGCTTGACCGGCTCTTCGAGAGCGCCGGGAGCGACCTACTGATCAGCTCAGGTAGCCGGCCGCGCATCCGCAAGGATGGCAAGCTGGAGGCGCTCGAAGGCGACGTATCCATCCTCACGCCGGAGGACACGGAGAGGATGGTCCGTGACGTCCTCGATGCCGAGCAGCTGAAAGAGCTGGAGAAGAGACGGCACGTCGACTTCAGCTTCACCTGGCGCGACCGAGCCCGAATCCGAGGCAATGCCTACTACCAACGCAGCTCGATTGCAGCTGCTTTTCGACTCCTTCCGCTAGAGATCCCAAGTTTCGACATGCTTGGCATCCCTGAGGCGGTCCACAGACTGCTGGAGCGGCAGCGCGGCCTGATCCTGGTGACCGGACCCACCGGCTCGGGTAAGTCGACGACGCAGGCGGCGATGATCGACCTGCTCAACGAGACGCGGCCGTACCACATCGTCACGATCGAGGATCCGATCGAGTACGTGCACAAGCATCGGCTGGCGATCGTCGATCAGCGCCAGGTCGGTGAGGATACGCCCTCATTTGCGGAGGGGCTGCGCGCGGCCCTTCGCGAGGATCCGGACGTCGTCCTGATCGGTGAAATGCGCGACCTCGAGACAGTTACCGCGGCAGTGTCCATCGCGGAGGCAGGTCACCTCGTGCTGGCGACTCTGCACACCAACGACGCTCCTCAAGCCCTCGATCGGATCATCGACAGCTACCTGGGCGCCCAACAGCAGCAGGTCCGGATCCAGCTTGCCGGCTGTCTGGCCGGCGTCATCTATCAGCAGCTGGTACCGGCGATTGGAGGCGGGCGGGTGGCCGCGTTCGAAATCCTGATCGCGAACACGGCAGTTAGGGCAATGATCAAAGAGGGTCGGACAGACCAGATCCGAAGCGTGCTCCAGACCAGCCTTCGCGAAGGCTCGCAGACGCTGGAACGCTCACTGAATCAGCTGCTGCGGGCAGGTCTGATAAGTGAAAAAGACGCCCGGAGCCACTCGCTCAACCAACACGAGATCCACGTCTAGGACCCTGAACTCGACCGAATCCGAAGCTCACCGCTGCCACCCCCACCAGAGAGACGGCCGCGAATCCGACCAGGGCCCCGGGCCACGGTCCCAGCAGCGCCAGCGGAGCCAGCATGGCGGCCCCGCACAGGGCCTCTACGATCGGTGACCAGGCCCCAATCGTGGCGCCACAACTGGCGCAGCGACCTCCCCGCAAGACGTAGCCGGCCACAGGCAGCAGGTCGACGACGTCCAACTCGCGGCCGCAGGAGCGGCAGTGGGACCGGGGGGTGATCAGTGACTCGCGGCGCGGCAGGCGGTCGGCGGCCAGGTTGATGAAGCTGCCCAGCATCAGGCCGACGAGGACCAGGTACGCGCTCAGGATCGGGGCGACACCTACCAAGTCATCCCTCTGTTCAAGTCGACGCTGAATAGAAAAAAGGGCGCCGCATTCGCGGCGCCCTCCTCCCTCTCGCAAGGTATGGCTACTTGGGAACGCAGCCGCTGACCGCGGCCCCCGCGGGATTTGACCCGATGCTGGTGATCTTGCCGGACGTATCCCACTCGTAATAGAACTGGGTGGTGCCGTTGCGGGTGTAGTTGGGATTTGTGCCTGAAGGAGCTCCGACGAACAGTTTCACCGTGCCATTGAGCGGCGCGGGCCCGCCGGCGCCGGTCATGTCGTTGGTTGCACGGTCTTGTATTCGGCGTTGCACGACTGCACTGACGCGTTGGTCGTCAGGCCGACCAGGCTGAGGGTGACGATGGCAGCCAGGACGCCGAGGATGGTCACCACGACGAGGAGCTCGATCAGCGTGAACCCCGCCTGACCCTTGCGCCCACGCAGGTTCTTGTTGAACCATCCGTATAGACCTTGACGATTCATATATGCTTCACTCCCTGAACCCACCACCCGCCGCACGCGGCGGAATCACGTTGGCTTTTATCGACCTTGCAACAATCTAGGAGAGGCGCCAACAAACCTGAATAGAGGGAATGACCCACGAGGTGGGCGCCGGTCCTTAGCGCGTCTGGGCCGGCACGGGCGGAGCCTAGTGGAGTCCCACGAGAGCGCCGAGCGACGCCGCCAGGGCGGCGGAGCCTAACAGGGCGCAGCCTAGGCGTGCCCGCCGCGCCATCGTGGCCGAGCGCGACCTTGGTTCGCCGGCGAGGTTGATCTCGACCAGCGGCCGGCGCCGTTCCACCCTCTCCTGGCGTTTCTGCTTCATGGGGTCCGCCGCATGAGTAGACCCAGGCAGGTCAGGTAGGTCGCGTGACGAATATCCGGTGGCACTCGGGCCGGCGTTGGGAGCGGAACCACCGGGTGCTCGAGCTGCCGGCTCAAGGTGGTCGCGAATCGCGATGACAGGGCCTGCTCGCCCGCGACGATGATTGGCGCCGTGGATTCGAAGTTGGTGTCGCGGCGGCGCTTGTAGAAGCGCAGGACCGTTCGCAGCGGGCCGGTCAAGGCAGGTGCGACGTCCTCGCTCACGGCGACATCGAGTCGAAAGCTGTGCCACACCTGGGGTATGTGGTGGTCGACCAGAATGATCTCGGCCGGGTTCGAGGCCATGTCGAGCACGACACATGCGGGTTCGGCAACCGCCCGCGCCAGGCAAGCCGATTTCAGGTCGACTGCGATCGGATCAAGGCCGGCGAACCTGGCGGAGTCGGTGATATTCTTTATCAGCGACCGTTCCCACGACACCGCATATACGAGTCGATGATCCGGGCCGGAGTTCAAGTCGAGCCATCGCGTAGCCATACGTTCCGGGTCGAATGGCAGCTCCCTCGCCACGGCCGCATCCACATCCTGATCGCTGGCAGCCGATGCCAGCCTGAGCACCCTGAATGTCGCGACGGCATCGCTAGCGGCGATGAGCGCGCGTGTCTCCTCGATTTCTGTGCGAGCCAGTAGCTGTCGGAGGGCCGATCCGACGCCATTCGCGTCCAGGACCTTGCCGTCGACAAGCGACCCCGATGGAGTTCCACCGGATCCACATCGCATCGGGCCGCCCAGGGCGCCGGCGACAACTCGGATCTGGCCTCCGGTCAGGTCGATGGCTAGGCGTGTTGCAGGCCCCGGCACGTGTCAGGGGGAATAGTACGACCAGCCCTGAACGTGAACCGTTTGTGGGCTGCCGGCCACGCCCACCTCGACGCGTGTCCACAGGCGCGGGTTGGCACCCGAGCACGCGGGCGGAGCGGTACTTATGCAGGTGGTCAGAACAGCGTCGCGGGCATCCAGCGACACGAGGTATAGATTCGAATCCACGGAGCCGAAGTAGATGCAGATGCCCGCGGGGCATGCGGCCGCGATCGGCGAGCTCCGGATCGCACCTGCTCGTCCGTAGGGCCAGCCACCCGCCAACACCATGGCCGTCGACCCAGTCGGTTTCTGCACCGCATACAGCCGTCCGTCATCGGCGCCGAAGAACCAGTCGCCACCACCGTCGGCTGACGGCGAAGTCCGTATCGGCGACCCGCCGGCGTACGACGCATACAGGTTCAGGTTGGTGTCGAGCACGTACAGCGCACCGTTCGTTCCGGCCACACCGATCAAATTCCCTGCCGGGCAGTGACACCAATAAGGATCGTCGCTCACCCCCGACCCGACCGAGCTGACCGCCACGGTGCTGGGTTCGAAACCGGAGTCGATCTGAAGGATTGCTACCACCCCGGACGAGAACGTGACGGCCAGTCTCGTCGGCGCGGTGTTCTGCTCGACCGCCAGGCCGATCGCACCCGAGGTCGACAAGCGCAAGTCATCCTGCAACGAACCAAAACGCCCTGAACTGTAGGTGTAGTGGAGCAAGTGACTTTGTGGGCCATCCACGACCACGAAAACTTCGGCTTTGCTGCCGTTTGCAAGGATGATCGGCCCGCCCACTACCGGACCGTATGGGGTTTGAACTCGGTTCTGCTCGGCGCAAAGGCCGGTTTCGGTTGCCGACTCGGCATACAATCTGCCGCTCGCGTCACCGAGGAAAGCCAGAGCCGGGAACGAGGCTCCCCCTGGGGCGGGAGCGGTGGTCACCGGCGCTGCCGTGGTCATGTAGCACTGCGGCTGTCCATTCGGCGCGGCGGGCGGGTCCTCGACAAGGAGGGCCACACACGCTGACCCACAAGCAGGGCCGGAGGCGGGCGGCGGGGTGGCGCCAGAGATGGGGACGAGGTCCGATATGTTCGGACTTTCGCTGACATCCGGCATCGCTATGGGCGGTCCGGTCACGGAGCCACCGAGTGACAGCGACCAGGAGGCGCTGGTTTGGCCGTACTGATAGGCGAAGACCGCGCCGCCGGAATCGCCGGCGAGATACTCGTCGCGACCACTCACGTTGACGTGGCTTGCGTCGATGAAGAACGGAGCCGATGACGCGATCGACCTGAGAGCCGGCAGCGACCGCTGGTCGACCACTGGGGCGCAGCTAACTACAGAGACCGCCGCCGTCTGGCCGTTCAGCGTCAGAGCGCTGGGGGTCGGGCAGCCCGAATTGAGCGCCGTGTTCTGCAGCTGGCTGAGCGCCAGCTCGGCCGCCGAGTTCACGGTGGCCTCGGTGCCCACTCGATTCACCAATGCGTTCGACAGCAGGAAGTTGGTCGAAAGCTCAGTCATCAATGCTCCCGCGATGATGGCGAGGAACGCCACGATGATGAGCACTCCGCTCAGCACGCTGCCTCGTTGAGACCGCCTCCTATCCGAGAGCAGAGCGCGAAGGGCGTTCACGGACTTACGCGCGGATAGAAACGGAGCGTCTGGGTCTCTGTGTAGGACTGAACCATCACCGAAATGGTCACTACTACCATTTGATGGGAGCCAGAACCGTCCAGGTACCACGAGAAGGCGGTCACGCCAGTCGCGGCATCGACTGGCGGGTTGTTGCCGACCTGCCGCTCCAGGCGATCGCCGCCATCCCACGTGTAAGTCACCTGATAGGGAGACGTGGCTGGGCTCGTGGCGTTGCTCGCTTGCACGCCTTGCAGGACAATCGGGGTCGTACACGGGCTGGCGGCCGTCGCTGCGCAGCCATTCGGGATCGGCAGACTGCTGAGCGCGAAATCGTCATAGGCCTCGAACTGAAAGTTGCGGATCTGCCCGCTCGCCTCGATCCGGCTGGTGGCGGTGGTTCCCGCTCGCCATGTGGTCAGGACCACCGACGTCAGCCCGGTCATCACGAAGAGGCCGATCGCCGAGGCGACGATCAGCTCCACCAGCGTATAGCCGCTCTGGTCCTTCGCGTAACGCAGAAGTGTTGCCTTCACCTGTTGACCTTGATGACCTGGACCACGTTGCCCACCTGCCCAGCGCCAGGCCACGAGACGACCGTGATCGACCACAGCTGCGAGTTGGGGCTGGGCCCGGTAGCCACGGCTACATCCGCGCGCAGCACGTAAGAGTTGCCCGTGCATGCGCCTTGAAAGCTCGCCGCGGGCGTCGGTGGACTGGTGGCGTCCTCGGTCGCAAAGCAGTCTGAATAGGAGGGGGCCGAGCCGTTGTACACCCCACCGCTGATCTGTTCGAGTTCATACTGGACGATCGCCACAACCGCCGTGTTGCGCTTGGCGAGCGTGGCCTGGAAGAGGCCGGTGCTGAACGTGCCCACGATCAGCACGAGCGCCAACCCCATGATCACCAGGCTCACGAGAAGCTCGATCAGCGTGGCGCCGGCTTGTGCCTGGCGCCGGTCGCGCGGCCACCACGCGGGCGGGCGTGGCATCAGTGGACGGCTTTGAGCAGGCCGTACATGGGGAGGATCACGGAGACGGCGACGAAACCAACAGCTCCGCCGACCGCAATCACCAGTGCCGGCTCCATGAGGGCGATCATGTTCCGGACCTTGTAGTCCATCTCCTCGCTGAGGAAATCGGCGATCTGCTCGAGGCTCGAGTCGAGCGTCCCCGTCTCCTCGCCGACGCGGATCATGCGGATCATCATCGGAGCGAACAGCCCGGTGGCTTCGAGCGGCGCTGAGAAGCCGTCGCCGGTGACCATGCGCTGTTTGACCGACTCGAGGCCGCGCCGGTACTTTATGTTGCCGGAGGCGGCGATCGCGACATCGAACGTCGAGCTGATCGGGATGCCCGCTCTGAGCATCGTGGACAGCGTTCGCGTGAAGCGCTCGATGATCCCGTACGTGACGATGCTCCCGAGCACCGGAAGGCGAAGCAGTGCGTAGTCCCAGAAAATCCGGCCGGGCCGGCTTCGCATGAAGACGAGGATTGCGACGATGACGACAAAGAGGCCGGCTACGATCTCGATCCGCCAGGCTTGGGCGAAGACCCCGACCGCCAGCAGGATGCGCGTCGGGAGCGGCAGCTGTGCCTTGAACTCATGGAAGATCGAAACGAAGTTCGGCAACACGAAGACGATGAGAATCGTGCAGACGGCCATGGCCAGCACCAGGATGACGGCGGGGTAAATCATCGCGCTCCGAAGCTTCTTGAACGCCGTGTCCTGGCGCTGGAGGTAGGAAGCGACCTGAGCTAGAACCCGGTCGAGCGTTCCGCTGTATTCGGCTGCGCGAACCATGTCGACGTACAGCTGGTTGAAGACATTGGGGTGGTGCTGGATGGAGGTCGAGAAAGCTTCTCCGGCGTCGAGGTCTTCGCAGATGTCCTCGAGTGCCGCGCGAAAAGCTCCCGAGCCGGATGCGTCTTGCAGCAGCTTGATGGCGTCCGTGATGGGAACTCCGACCTTGATGAACGTAGAGAGTTGGCGCGAAAAGAGCACCAGATCGGCCGTGCTGACCCGGAAGAAAGTCGGCAGCTCGCGGTAAACCCAGCGCCAGCCGTTTCTTGCCGGCCGCACGGACACCACACGATAGCCACGATCCAGCAGGCTGCGGTGCACGGCCGCCGCGCTGCTGCCCGTTACCACCTTATCCTCGAGGTTCCCTCGTGGTGAGTACGCGCGATAAGCGAACTTGCCGATGGCTCTGCTCTCTCCTTAGATGATGTAGACGCTGCGCAAGACTTCGCCGACCGTTGTGATGCCGGCCGTGATCTTGTCCCACGCGTCAACCCGAAGCGGTACCATCCCGGACCTGACCGCAGAGTCCATAATCTCGCGGTGGCTCGCTTTGGCGATCACTAGGCGCTTGATCTCGTCCGTCATGGTGAGCACTTCGAAGACGCCGATGCGGTCGTAGTAGCCGGTCATGTTGCAGCGACTGCAGCCCTGGCCGTGGAAGAGCTGCTTTGGCGCGGACATGCCAAGCGAGGCCGCGAATTCGACCTCCTCCGCATTCGGGACGGTGGCCACCTTGCAGCCGTCACACGTCTTTCGAACCAAGCGTTGGGCCACGATTGCGATTACGGATGATGCGATCAGGAAGCCTTCAATCCCCATGTCCGTGAACCGCAGCAAAGCACCGACGGCATCGGTCGCATGGAGCGAGGAGAGAACCAGGTGTCCGGTCAACGCGGACTGCACCGCAATCTCCGCGGTCTCCCGGTCGCGGATTTCGCCGACCAGAATGATGTCGGGATCCTGACGGAGGATGGCCCGAAGACCATTGGCGAAGCTGATGTCCGCCAGCTTGTTGATCTGGCTCTGGTTGATGTTGTCGAACATGTACTCGACAGGGTCCTCGATCGTCATGATGTTGCGAACCTGCTGATCGAGCTCGTGAATCGACGCGTAGAGAGTCGTCGTCTTTCCGCTACCGGTCGGGCCTGACACGATCATCATTCCGTACGGGGAGTGCAACATGCGGTGGTATTCCTCATACGCGCCACGCGAGAATCCGAGCTGGGGCAAGGTGATCAACGACCGGCTGCGGTCGAGCAACCTCATCACCAGCTTTTCTCCCCAGATCGTTTCGATGGTCGCCACCCTGACGTCGAGCTCGCGGCCATCCACGTTGACGCTGATCTGGCCGTCTTGGGCTCTTCGGCGCTCGACGATGTTCATGCCCGCCATGATCTTCACCCGGGACGCGAGCGCCGCCCCAGTTGAGGTCGGCAGGTGAGCCATGTCTTGAAGCACGCCATCGATTCGGAACCGGACTCGTAAGAAGTCCTTCTGGGGCTCGATGTGGATGTCGGAGGCCCTATCCCGCAGCCCTTGGGTGATGAGCAGGTTGACGATCTCGACCGCCGGCGAGGTCGCTGTGATGTTCGCAAGCTCGAGCGTGATGACTCGATCGAACCCCAATTGCGGCCGCGATTCTTGCAGCGAGCGTGCGGCTTCCTGGAGGCGCGGACGCATGTTATGGACTCGGCTGAGGTTGGCCAATATGTCCGATGGGCTCGCTATGTAGGCGACCACTGGCAAGCCGGTTATGAGTCGGATGTCGTTCAGGAGCGGGAGGTTGCTGGGGTCGCTCATGGCGACGGCCAGTTGGCCGTTTTCACGGCGCAGCGGAAGCACTGCATGGCGGCGGGCGAAGTCCTCGGGCACCGACCGCGCCACTTCCGCATCGACGTCGCCATGCTTCAAGTCCGCGATCGGGGCGTCTAGGTGGCTGCTCAGGGCCAAGGTCAGGCTGTCCTCGCGGAGGGCGCCCTGGTTCACGAGCACCGCGCCTAGCGGAGCGAGGCTCGTCCTGTGGGTCGCGAGTGCGCGCGCTAGCTGGGCCTCGGTGATCAGGCCCTCTGCTAGCAGCATGTCACCGAGACGCCTTTCGGGTAACGGCGCGTCGGCGGGCGGTGCGTCGTCGAGCTCGAGCACGTCCTGATGTTGGCTGTCCACGACTCGCGTAGTAATGGGGAATTACCCGAGGGTGTGGGTCGTTTGTCCCAGGCGATCCGGGCTCAGATCCTGATTCGAGAACAGGACTAGCTGCGGGTGAGACCTTGCCGCGCAGCCCAAAGCATCGCCTCTGTACGGCCGTGGAGCTCGAGCTTCCGATAGATCTTGGCCAGATGGTTACGGACGGTCTTGCTGCTGATGCCTCGGCTGGCGG
>WNFB01005724.1_pt1 | contig 11119 bp, 8 predicted proteins | sample 5400501 | NCBI WGS metagenome assembly WNFB01 (sample SAMN13153341, study PRJNA577476) | soil metagenome | isolation source: 200 cm saprolite under Douglas fir tree site 2 hole 1 | place: USA:California | collected 2015-04-18 | reverse complement strand
AGAGAATTTCACGCGCAAGGAGCCAGAGTCGTGCTTTCAGGACGAGATCGCGAGAAGCTCGAAGCGGTCGCCAACCAATTGGGTCCTCATGTTCTGGGGGTTCCCACAGACGTCACAAAGCTGAGTGACCTTGACGAGTTGATGGCACGCACGCAGGAAACCTTTGGCAAACTGGACATCCTGTTTGTCAATGCAGGCGTCGCCGACGCCAGGACGCTTGCTGAGACGGATGAAGCGTTCTTTGATTTGCTGATGGATACCAACTTTAAAGGCGCCTATTTCACTATTCAGAAGGCTTTGCCCTTGCTGAACGGCCAGGCTTCGATTGTTCTCAATGGCTCGATCAACGCGCTGGTGGGTATGGCTGGCAGCTCAGTGTATGCTGCCAGCAAAGCGGCGCTACACTCACTGGCGCGCACGCTCTCCGCTGAACTCATCGGGCGCGGCATCCGTGTCAACACGATAACCACCGGGCCTACCGATACGCCGATTATGAAGCGAGCGGGATATCCGCCAGAGGTTATTGAGGCTCACCTCAAGACGCTTGCCAGCCAGGTGCCAATCAAACGTCTGGGCCACCCAGAGGAAGTGGCAAAGGTCGCGCTCTTCCTTGCCTCCTCGGACTCCTCCTTCGTCGTAGGAGCGGAGATCGCTGCCGATGGTGGAATCACAGCCAATATCACGCCATCACCAATAAATAACCAGTAACCTTCTCTGCATGGTTGGCCTTACTCGCTCTCAGAAGGAGAACGAGTGTCCGGTGGTACAAATCCTTCACTGTGTAAAAAATCTTTCACATCCATGACTCCCGTAATATGGAGCCAGACTGGTCCTTGATTTGGCTCAATCTCCAGTTTGAAGTGAAAGAAAGGACAACAGAGGCGTTCGTAGCTGAGAAACGCCACCACCGTTTGCAAGAGGTCTGTCTCATTGGCAAGCCGCAAGGCATAGCCTGTTGAGAGTTCTCGTACTTCTTGAACTGAGGCAAAGACGCGTTCGGTGTTGGCTTGATGCACAGGTCGAACCTCTTTCGAAATGGCAGCCATGTTGCATGCCAGAACCGGGTCAGATGGCTGAAATGACATCGATGAAACCTCCTCTCGTGTTGCATGTTTCTCGTCACAAGCATACAATTACGGGAACTGAAGAAGCCCGATGATGTTCCCATCTGCATCTTTGACTGAGGCAATCAGCTTCCCCCCACCGAGATCTTTGACCTCTTGCTGTGTTTGTGCGCCAGCGTCTACCAATGATTGCAGACTCTGCTGAATGTCGCTCACGTGGAAATAGCCGACAGGTCCCGTCATGCCTTGGTTGTGGCCATGAGGATCTAACCCTATTTCTTGGTCTCCAACCCGAAAGCCAACATAATACGCCTCGTCCGCATACGGCTCGACGCCCAAAAGCTTGCTGTAGAGCTTCTTCGCTTGAGCTACGTCTTTGACGGGATAGATGACTGTTCTGATACCTTGATTCATGAAGAACTCCTTCTACTAGCTGAACATCCAGATTTCGATCTTGACGAGGCCGCCCATTCCCGTTCTACGGGAGCCGGTCTCCCTGTCACATTGGTTGGGTTTCGTTTCGTCATAATAGTGACGAGCGAAACCCACCCGATGTGACAGGGAGACGAACTCCTAGTTGAAGCGCCGGATGGGCGACCTCGTCAAGATCAAACCTAAAAGTCAAGAAATGTGTGATGTCTTTGCCTGGATGTGAGAGCATCCTGGTGAAGTTCCGACACCTGAAGGAGAGGTATCATGCAAACACGAATGCGCAACCCAGCAACGATCCTTCCTGACGCCACGAATGCCATACAAGCCCTGCTCAAGGCCACGAGAAAGGGCGGCGTGCCGCAGGCTGTGCTTGAGCTTGTCCACTTGCGCGCGAGCCAGATCAATGGCTGTAGCTTCTGCGTTGACGCGGGCGCACGCGGCGCCAAGCAGGCAGGCGAAACAGACGAGCGTCTCTTCGCCGTGGCGGCCTGGCGGGAGGCACCCTACTTCACCGACGCCGAACGTGCCGCCCTCGCGCTCACCGAGGCCGTCACCCGGCTTGCCGACCGGGCCGACCCGGTCCCAGACGAGGTCTTCGACGAGGCCGCCCGGCACTACGACGAGCAGGGACTCGCGGCCTTGATCCTCATGATCGCCACGACCAACCTCTTCAACCGCCTCAACGCCACCACCAGGCAGGTGGCGGGCAGCCAGAACTGGTAGAGAACCTCAAGAATTGGATTGCCGAGCCGCCCATCTCCGAACAGTTGACGGTGATCGGGTCGTATCGGCTCTTCTAAAGACGCGCATTGAGTACTGGGCTAGTGCGACCGTGAGAGCGGCGCTCAGCCTGACTCTGACTGCCGGCGGCCTCTTCGCCGACGCCCTGACTGCAGTCTCCGTCCGCGGGGCAGAAGCGCGCCGCCGTCAACTGACCATCCGCCGGCTGGGCCCCCACGGGCCCAGCCGGCGCCCCCTCCCCCCTCGACGGAGATGCGGATATCCCGATGGCTGCCGCTCGGGAGGTCGGAGATCCGCGCCCGCACACCGACTCGACAAGGACTCCCATGATTCCCAGACGCTGAGGGAATGGTCTCCAACAAAGTCACAGTCTGCTCCCACAAGTCACACGCAGTTCCGGCCTGACCAGGATGGCGATTGACACAAGCGGAACTTCCTCGTAATTTGGGAATGGCCGAAGGTATGCGTTTCCCATAGTGAGACGCTGTACTCTCACCATCGCTCTCCCTTGAAGGAGGAACATCTATGAACGTGTGGCTCTTTCTCTCGCTGATGTGTGGACTCCTGATTGTCCTCGTCCTCGCCCTGTTCTGGAATCCTCAGCGTTCCCGGACAAAAACGAGCACATCCGCTGATCGCGGGAGCACCGACGCCGTTTTCCGCGATGATGACCAGTACTGGTCTGGAGGCGTCTTTTACAACAATCCCGACGATCCTGCTCTTTTTGTCCCTAAGCGCTTCGGCCTCGGGTGGACCCTGAATTTTGGCCACCCTCAGGCCAGGCTGGTCCTGATTGGAGTGCTGGTGGTGATACTTGTGACGAGTCTCCTGCCGGTCCTCATCTCTGGCACGGCACCCATTGGATGCCACCCGTCTGGATGCCACCCGTAGCCATAAAAAATTGACCGAGGAGCTTCAAGAGGAATCAAGACCATGCTCCCACCATCTTCTCTCCCTGCTGTTCAACTTATGTCGGGGGGAGTCTTGAGATCCGCTTGATCCAACTTCCAATCTCATTCACCACCTCTTCAGCCACATGACCAGCCACGGTGTAGGTGGCGGGAGTGGCCTTTTGCCCGCCTTCTACGGGCATAAAGAGGTGGCTGAGGCCGGGATACATGGTAAATTGCACGTCGCTGCGCCCGCCCAAGGCGCCCTGCCAGATCTGGAAATCCTCTCGCGTGACCTGGTAGTCACTCCCGCCTTGCAGGAAGAGCATCGGCTGTTTCAGCGTTTGCGCCACTTTCTCCGGCTGATAGGCGTTCAAGTCGAGCCAGTAGGCAGCCGGGACGCCCAGTGGCAAGTCGGAAGCTTTGGCAGTCGGCAAGCGCTTGGGATCTTTGACCAGCTCCACTTGTTTTTTGACGACCGCGAGCTGCTGCTGCCGTACCGCAGGATCGGGCATACTCAGCGAAAGCACATAGGTCATCTGATCCAGGATCAGATCCTCCAATGGCCGCGCAGAACCTGCCAGGATAATCAGGCCACGAATCTGCGGGTCGGCAGCGCCAAGGCGTGGAGCCAGGTAGCCGCCCAGGCTATGTCCCAGCACAAAGATCTGCTGCGCGTCGATCTCTGGCCGCTCGCGCAAGAGGGCCACCGCTTCCAGCGTATCGTCAATGACCTCTTCCTTGACCGTGAGTGTGTCCCTCTCATTACCCAATTGAGCGGCATAGACTTTTGTGCGTTTCTCGTAGCGCAGCACAGCGATGCCCTGCGAGGCCAGTCCCCAGGCCAGATCGCGGAACGGCTTATTGGGCGGGATCGTCTCGTCGCGGTCACTGGGTCCCGACCCATGCACCAGAAGCACCGCCGCAAACGGCCCGTCACCCTGCGGAAGACTCAATGTGCCCGGCAACACCCATTTTCCGTGTCCTATCTGCACCTCCTGTTCTTGAAAACGCTCGGGCTGCGCGTACGGCGGAGGCTCATAGGTCGCGTTCGCCTGCTGTTCAACGGTTCCCACAGGCGTAACCGTTAAACCGATGATCTCGCCCGCGTCATTCAAGACGATGTTCACATCGAGACTTGCCCGCTCAAAGACGCAGGTAACAACCTGCACCAAGACATCTTGTGTCTGCACGGCAGACGTTTTTCCCTGCCCCTGAAACGCTCCATACTGCTGTTCAAGCCCCTGCCAGGTGGCCTGGATTGTTCCAACAGGGATGAAAGGTTTGATGCGATCCGCCAGGCGTTGCTCCACCGCGGCAAAATCACCGTGGGCCAGTTGTGTGACGATTTGTTGAGCAGTATCCATCATACATCCTTTCTGGTGACAAAAACCTGGTGTGTTGGTTGTTGCTTTCGCTGTCCTCTCTTGAGCAGACCAGGAAAAACGGACAGAAAAATCCTCAGTGAGCATACCACATGAGCTGTCCTGCTAAAAAAGAGGGGTATGCTTAGGAGAACCCATGCAAGCAACATGACCAGCGCAATGCTCTTGTGTTCTACACGCTGTATCATCCATCGTGCAAAAAAGGTCAGGGTATTTCAGCACCAGGTTGCTTATGGATGATACGCGTCCTTGCACCAACCTTGTGCTAAGAGCTACACTAGTAGTGTACATGTACAAACAGCTGTTCGGAGCCATATGGAGAAGAGCGAGCAAGCCCATCGCATAGGCAACGGGACCAGGCTAAATCGCCAGTTTGACGAGTTAGCAAGAGGTATGGCTGGCCTCGCGCATAAGATCCGCGACCTTACGGTTGCAGCATTTGAGTATACTACTGTCTCCGGCACAATGCAAAAGCTGTTCGCGTCATTTAAGGAAGTATCGAATGCTGATCTGACCGAGCTACAGTTTGCCGATATGTTCGCTCAAACACTCGCCTATGGACTCTTTGCCGCACGCTACAATCATACAGAGCCGGCCCGTTTCCAGCTTCAACATGTCACCAGCGCTATACCGAGGACGAATACTTTCCTGCAGCAGCTTTTTGCCAGCCTCAGCGGGCCTGAGCTGCGGGACGAACCTTTTAGCCATTACGTGGGTGAACTCGTGAACTTGCTAGCTGAGACCGATGTAGGTACAGCGCTGGCCGGTTCCAATCAGTGCACTTGCCAGGAAGATCCCCTGATCTACTTCTACGAGACATTCCTGGAACAGTATGACCCTCAACTGCGCGAGCTGCGTGGCGTCTATTACACGCCCGAGCCTGTGGTCTCCTATATAGTGCGCTCGCTAGATTTTCTGCTTCGCTCCCACTTTAACTGCCAGGACGGATTAGCTGGTACCGTGATGACTACTATCACGGGCACAGACGAGGGAGACAGGGCACGTGTAATAGTGCTTGATCCTGCGTGCGGCAGCGGCGTTTTTTTACACGCGGTAATCAAGCACATCTGGGAGACGTTTCGACAAACGACAAACGCTGGGAAGTGGCAAGGTTATGTGCATGAGCATCTATTGCCACGCCTCGTTGGTTTTGAATTACTGATGGCTCCCTACATGATGGCTCACCTCAAGCTTGGCGCGCAGCTCGCCGCGTTGGATTTAGCGGAGCCAGAACGGAGCAGCTGGGCCTATAACCTTCAGGATGAGGAACGGCTGAACATCTACCCGGCTAACACATTGGATGAGGTGGGAGATGTTTTGCATTACGGGAAGCGAGATTTGCTGGTCATACTGGGCAACCCACCGTATGCGGGGCACTCGGTCAACAAGGGTAAATGGATCACCGGCCTATTAGAAACCTACAAAGAGGGTTGTCCAGAACTGAAGAAACCTGCTCAAGCAAAATGGCTGAGTGATGATTATGTGAAATTCATGCGCTTTGCGCAGTGGCATATTGAGCAGGCAAGTTGTGGCGTTGTGGCTTTTGTTACCAATCACAGCTATCTTGATAACCCCACTTTCCGTAGTATGCGCCGCAGCCTGCTGCGGAGTTTCGATGAGATCTATATTCTTGATCTACACGGTAACAGTAAGAAGAAGGAGCAGGCTCCTGGTGGATCGAAGGATGAGAACGTTTTTGACATCCAGCAGGGTGTGGCAATTAGCATCTTCGTGAAACGGCGAGGTGCAAGAACTCCATCCCATGCGACGGTTCATCACGCGGACCTGTGGGGGGCTAGAGAAGTTTACGCGCCTGGCGCACAGGGGGTTCCCGTTCTGACGGGCGGTAAGTATTGCTGGCTGGCAAAGCACGAACTGGCCAGTACGCCGTGGACGATACTCAACCCGCAGGCTCCATTCTATCTCTTTACACCGCGAGATGGCAGGTACTTAGCCGAATATGAGGCCGGGTGGAGCGTACCTGATATATTCAGGCCAAATGGCGACCCGGCCCCAGGTATTGTTACGTGCCATGATGAATTTGCCATATCCTGGACGAAAGGTGAGGCAATCAGTAAGGTTGAGCGCTTCCTCTCAACCAGGACAGAAAGCGAAGCGCGGCAATTGTTCCGCCTATGCTCCCAGGATCAGTGGCAGTATGACGCTGCAAAAAATGAACTGGGACAGGGGACATGGCAGAGCGAAACTACAGAGGTGCTGTATCGTCCTTTTGATAGGCGCTGGACGGTCTTCAACCGGCACGTCGCTGTGCACCGGCGCGAGCGCGTGATGCGCCATATGCTGGCCGGAGAGAACACCGGGCTGGCGATCGGTCGTGCCGGTCAGGTAATCGGTCAGGGTGCATGGGATATCGTTTTCTGCACGCGTTACATTACGGAGTTCAACCTTTACCGGCGTGGCGGAAACAATCTCTTTCCGCTTTATCTCTATAGCGATACTGCTGGGGGTGAGCGCAGAGTGAACCTCGCGCCAGAGTTCATCGCAGATTTCGCTACGCGGCTGGGCATGAGCTGGGTAACAGATGGACGAGGCGACCTCCAGCAAACTTTTGGGCCGGAAGATGTGCTTGCCTATATGTACGCCGTTTTCTACTCACCGGCCTATCGCCAGCGTTATGCACCTTTCCTCAAGATAGACTTTCCCCGTTTGCCATTGACTGGGAATGTTGAGCTTTTCCGCGTGCTGTGCGCGCTTGGAGACAGACTGATCGCTTTGCACACAATGCAAGCTCATGTCCCGCAGATTACAAGCTTTCCTGTGGCGGGCAACAACCTGGTGCATACTCACGAGACCAATTCGGGAATGGGAGCCGTCTCCCGAAAATCCCCCTCTGTATGCACGAGCGCACGCGGTACAACCGACACAAGTGACACAACCGACACAACTGATACAATTGATACAAACCTCTTTGGAAGTCCACTAGTTGAGCTGGTGCGCTATACTGAACAGGACGTGCGAGGAGAACAGGGGCGGGTATGGATCAATGCGAGACAATACTTTGACAATGTACCCAAAGTAGCATGGAACTTCTCAATCGGTGGTTACCAGATTTGCAAGAAGTGGCTGAAGGATCGCAAGGGGCGCAAGCTGGATGACGATGAACTCTGGCATTACCAGCAAATCGTTGCGGTACTGGCGGAGACAAGCCGCTTGATGAACGAGATTGACATTGCAGTATCCTCAAACGGATCGAAATAAAGAAGAGTTGGGGGCCTCCCCTCCGCCAGCCGTGCAGCAGGGATCAGTGTATCAGAGCAAACCTGAGACGTCAAGTGATTTTGCACTGGGAAAAAGGCGTGATACAGTCCGGCTGGCGCAAAATAGCCAGCTTGACAGTGAAACTCATGTCAGGAAGACTTGAGCAAGAGGCGTTTAGTAATAGATAAATATGTAGGAGGAAAGAAGGTTTGTTGAAAGAATATCTGTGTTAAAATATGCCAGAGGTTAGCAAGTTATGACCAGTATACATTCGCTTTGCTGGAGCTCCAGCGAAGCAAAACATCTCGTAGAATCCAGCCCCCTGTTTCGCGATATGCCTGCCGGCGAGATAGCGGCGATCCTCACCCACATGCAGCCAATGACCTATGCTCAAGGTACATCTATTGTGGAGCAGGGCACCTGGGACGGTCAATTCTATATCGTTGTCTCTGGCTCTGCCAGCGTGTTACTGCAGGACGGCGAGCAGGCATGGACGCCCTTTTCAACCGGCTGGTTAGGGCCTGGTGAGTGCTTCGGGGAAGTGTCGCTGCTTACCGGTGAATCGCAGGCGGCCACAGTACGCGCTGAAGAGGATACCACCGTCTGGTCGCTCACACAGGCAGATTTTTTAGCGCTGATTGAAGCCTACCCCACGCTGCTGCGCAATATCAACCGTATCCTGTCACTGCGCCTGGCCCGCACAAACCGGCAGCTTCTCTCTACAAAAAGAGCTGAGCGCGTCTGGCTGGCTTTCGTTGATACTCCCGGCTCGCTGCTAGAGCGTTCACTCGCCATGCATATTGCACAGGCACTGGCTGAACGCAGTCGTAAGCGTGTGCTGCTGCTGGAATTATGTAGTTCTGACCAGGCTGTGGGGCCGCATTTCGCCGCACACACAGACCAGGTGCGCCCCGGGGTTCTCGCGTGCACGCAGAATAATGACCTCTTGCAGAAGCACAAGGCCCCTACCGTGACCGCTAAAGGCCAGCACTTTGCTGCGCTGGCAGCATTCATAGATGGCGATAATGTCAATGGTCACAAGCAAGCGGGCCAGACGACATTGTGGAACGGACATGTGCAGGCAACACTGCTCGATCTTGCTACTTTCTATGACTACATCCTGTTTGTGACAACGCAGGAATCACCGGCTGCGCTGGTACGGGCCGTGGAAGAGCTATGCCAGAGAGCGGTTGTGCTCGTTTCGGCGAATGCGGAGGCTTTACAGAGCGCTCGACTCGCTGTGTCCCTATCGCGCGCTCCTTTTTCAGAAAGCAGCCCGGTTGAGCGTTCCCTGTTCGTCGCACACGTCCCCGAACGGCCAACAATTGGCGTGCAGGACCGCTATGCCGCGCAACTGGGGATCGGCGCCGCAGGAACTTCGCTCGCAACTACCCGGCTGGCACGCCTGCTGCCTGCAGACCCTGCATTGCTTGAAGAGTGCTGGAGGCGGCAGGAGACATTGACGCCTGGTGCGGACCTCACAAAAGCTGTGGATTTCGTTGCCCGCCATATTGCTCGCCAGACGGTTGGAATCGCCTTTGGTGCGGGAGGTGCGCGTGGCTTTGCGCACATCGGTGTGATGAAGCATCTGCTCGAGTGCGGTATACCATTTGATTACATTGCAGGTTGCAGCATCGGCATCATTCCAGCCGGGATGTACCTGCTGGATAAATCCTTTGACGAGATGGAGGAGGCCTTTCTACGATTCCAACGTTACATTGTGAAGTGGCGCATCCCTCGCACCTCCATTTTTTCGAACAAGGGGGTGAAGCATTTGTTCGAGGAATTATGTGGAACGACCTGCTTCGAGGATTTGCCTGTGCCTTTCGCGGTGGTTGTAATTGACCTGGCAACACGTGCGGGAGTTGTGCTCGATCGCGGCCCAATCTGGCAGGCAGGGCTGGCAAGCGTCTCTGTACCTGCTGTCTTTCCCCCGGTGCTGATCGGAAAACATGCCTTGATTGATGGAGGGATGCACGACCCGGTACCCGTCAGTGTCATAAAGGAGATGGGAGCTGATATTCTGATTGCGTCGGCGCTGCGTGGGCAGAACCTGGCGCATGGAGGCGCAACAGACACGTTGCCCAGGACGCAACATAACCGGCACAAGCGCGCTCCGCGTTCAGCGCATATTGTTGACATGCTGCTCCACTCCTATAGTATCGCGATGACAACGATCAGCATGCACAGTATACGCGAGGCCGATGTCGTGATTCAACCAAAGCTTCACCGTGTCCCGCTCTACCACTTCTCCGAGGGTCATAAATTTGTAATGGCAGGCTATGAGGCGGTCGAAGATGTGCTGCCACTGCTGCAAAAACGGCTCCCCTGGTTAGTAAAGTGAGCAATTCACTGCGTTCCAGGCCAGAGCCTGGGCAAGGAAGCCTGGGGGGAGCTTCCTTGCCCAAAGCTCTGATCCGCTTCTCTCCGCCTAAGCAGAGAGGCAAAGGGAGGGATGATATTACTTTGCCGCCGGGCAGGTAATGTCCACCTGGTGCGCCTTCCCATTGAACGTAAAGCTGCATGCCTGGCCGTTAATGGTGGTGGTTCCTTTGCAGCCTATCATCACCGTCCCGTTAACCGAACAATCAACCGGGGTGAAGATGGATGTGCCATTAATCGTTGCATCAATCGCCACGCCATTCCTGTCTGTCTTCACGCTCACAGGGTCAGGCACACCCAACCATTTCGTGCAATTGAGGCCATTGGCTTCAAATGTAAAGACGAAACGCTGCGCCAGGAAGGTGAAGAGCGTGTTTGCCGCCGCCGGGTCAGCCGACGGGGCTGCCTTGGTCAGGTGAGCGTCGAGCAGCATACGCTGCGGTCCGATGGCGAGCAGATTGGTGCAATATGTCTTCGTGCTGGCGGCGTTCAAGCTCTGCACCTTCGACTGGTCTACTCCCACACGATAGGCGTTAAGCTTATTCAGGTTTGGGTGGCCGTTCATCAGAACCATGGGATCGCGGGCCGGCACAAGCGCCGCGGGAGCTGCCTGGTGGGCGGCTGCCTGCAGCTCATTGAGCGGCAAAGCAGTGACCATCTGTCCTGGATCGGCCAGGTCGGGTGCCATCATGGGCTTACAGCCCAGCGCCCCATCCACCAGGACGGAAAGCAGGCGGTTGTCGCTGCCGTTGTGCTGGATTGTTACATTATTGTTCTGCAGGGCAGCCATATTGGCAGCGGTCATCTGCGCCGTTTGTCCGTTGGGGGTCACAAGGTAAGTCGTCGTCACATTATCGCTTTGATCCTGATCAACGACTGCAAAATCGCGTACTGTCGGGCAGGCAAGCCCATCTTTCGCTCTCCCTAACGGTGGGGGAACGAGCTTACCAGCCTGGATTGCTGTATGGGCAGCCTGGAAGAAAGCCGGCGCATTACAATAGGAGAC
>WNFB01025153.1_pt1 | contig 11122 bp, 9 predicted proteins | sample 5400501 | NCBI WGS metagenome assembly WNFB01 (sample SAMN13153341, study PRJNA577476) | soil metagenome | isolation source: 200 cm saprolite under Douglas fir tree site 2 hole 1 | place: USA:California | collected 2015-04-18 | reverse complement strand
GACAGCGGGCAGACCGTGAGCGGAATCTGTTCTGCCACCAACCGCTCCACCAGCGCTGGATCTTCCAGGCAGCGGACCCCATGGTCGACCCGCCGGACGTGGAGCGCGTCGAGCGCCTGCCAGACGTACGCGGGCGGTCCTTCTTCGCCGGCGTGGGCGACGGTCAGCAGTCCCTCGCCCAGCGCTTTTTCGAAGACGGCACGAAACTTCTCCGGCGGGTGGCCCACTTCGGACGAGTCAAGCCCGACCGCGATGAAGGCGTGCCGGTAGTGGAGGGCCTCCCGGAGGGTGGACATGGCGGCGTCCGCGCTGAGATGGCGCAGGAAACACAGGATCAACGCCGATGAGATGCCGAAGCGGTCCTGCCCGTCCTGGAGGGCCCGGTGCAGCCCGCTGGTGACCGCCTCCAGCGGCACGCCGCGATTGGTATGCGTCTGCGGATCGAAGAAGATCTCGGCCCGCTGGACGTTCTGGGCCGCTGCCCGCTCGAGGTAGGCCCAGGCCAGATCGTAGAAGTCCTGCTCCAGGCGCAACACGGAACAGGCCGCGTAATAGATGTCGAGGAAGGACTGCAGGTCGCTGAATACGTACGCGCGCCGGACGGCGTCCACCGAGTCATACGCCAGCGTGACGCGGTTGCGCCGGGCCAGCTCGAACATAAGCCCCGGCTCCAGGGTGCCCTCGATGTGCAGGTGCAGCTCGGCCTTGGGGATGGTGTGGATGAGGACATCCAGCTCCGGCATTTGTCAGGATGATAGGCGCCGATGATCCTGTGTATCCGGAATGAGCCGTCCGACACCCTCGGGATCGCGCCGCAGCTCTTACGTGAGGCAGGATGCGAGGTTGGCGTGCTGGATGCATTTGATCCCGCGGCGCAGTGGCCGAAGAAAATGGGTGGGCTGGTGGTCTTCGGCGGAGAGATGAATGTCGACCAGCTGGACCGCTACCCGTACCTGCTACGAGTCCGCCAGCTGATGCGGGACAGCGTCGACCGCGGCATCCCCACCCTCGGGATCTGCCTGGGGGCGCAGTTCCTGGCGCGCGCCTTCGGCGCGGCGGTGACTCGGGCACCGGTGCGCGAGCTAGGCTTCGTGCCGATCTGGCCGACCATGGCCGCGGCCAGCGACCCGCTCCTTCGCGGGCTCACCCCCGGGGACCAGTTTTTCCAGTGGCACGAGGACACCTTCGGCCTGCCCGCGGGCGCCACCCTGCTGGCCACCGGCCGTGCCGTACCCACCCAGGCCTACCGGGTCGGCGGTTGCGGCTGGGGGGTCCAATTCCATCCCGAGGTCGACGCGGCTGAGCTGGCTGCCTGGCTGCGGCCTGTCCAATCGCAATGGGGTCGGCCCAGTGAGGAGATCCTGCTGGAGGCCGCCATGCATCTGCCCGTCCAGGGCCAGCGGGCGCGCGGGCTCTTTTTGGCCTTTGCCGGCCTGGTCAGCGCGCGGGCGACTCCTTCGGCGCCGGCTTAGGACCGTACCCGTAGAACAGCCGGACCGAGTCCGGCAAGCGGTCGACCAACTCCGGGCTGGCCCGGCGGGCGAGTTCGATTGAGCGCCCGGCGATGAAGTTCCGGATCCAGTTCTGGCTGAGTTCGAGGGTGAGGGCCAGCGGCATGCCGGCCCGGTCGAGCAGGTGCTGCTGGCGAACCAGGACGGCCTCCAACTCGGCCAGGTAGCGTTCACCGATCACCTCCATCTCCAGGCCGATGGCGTCGCGCTGCGCCTCGGTGCGGGTGACCATCTCCCGGGCCTTGGCGGCCACCAGCCGGCGGGACAGCTCCTCAGTCATAGGGAGGACCAGCTGGCGCAGGCTCTCGATCGTCCGCAGACGATCAGTCCCTAGCAGCTCGGCCCAGTGCCGGCGGGCCGCCGCGTCCCCCAGCGAGCAGCTCCCGTAGAAGTGCCCCCACCCGGAGGCGGGCATCTCGTGCACCTCGAGATGGGCGCAGGTCCACACCGCGCCCGACGGTCGGTTCAGGGTGTCGTAGGTGAGGAACTGCCTGGGTTGGTAGGCGGGACAGGCCCCGAAATCGGTCGGGAAGGGCTTCGGATAGGGACACTCGTCGGCCGGCCGGGGCATGCTCTCAGTCTAGGATCGAGCCCTCATGTCCCGCGCTCAAATAGGCCGTTCGACCCGGTGGCTTCGGGCTAACAGCGAGCCAGGCCTGGACTGAAGGTCGCGTACGCCGGGGTGGAGACGTAGAAGTCGGTGACGTAGCGCCCGTCGGTCAGCCGGTCCCAGATGGCAGTCCCGTTCACCACGCTGGCCGACCGAACCTGGCACCCGATCCGGACGCCGGCGCCGGCGGGAAGGGTGGCCACCACCGCATAGCCGAAGCCCGGGCCGGTCCGCTGATTGACCGCGTGCGTGGTATGGAAGAGCGGAGAGGCCGGAGCGGGCGCGGCAATCGGTCCCTGGCCGCTGAAGTGCACATAGCGCGGAGCCCGGGCCACCCGCAGGTCGTACGCATACAGGTTGGTCCAGTTGTACTCCTCGACGGTGGCGTTGCCGGCCGCATCGACGGCCGCCACGTACGCGGCATGGCCGGTGGACCAGGCTCGGTCCTCGCCGGCGTGCCAGATGGCGATGGCCCCCACGGTCGGGTGGGTGTCGACCACGAAGCCGACCGCCAGGGCATTGCGATCCCAGTCGCCGGCGTTGCCGAAGAACTGGGTCTGGCCGTTGGGGCCGCGCAGGGTAGCGTTCTGGAACCGGACGCCGTGCTGGCTCAGCCGCCAGGCCGCAAAGGACGCGCAGTAGCCGGTGTAGAAGCCGAACGCATCCAGGCGGTTGACGGTACCGCGATACGGATAGTCATCACCCGAGGCGAGCGCCCGGGCGGGCGTCGAGGTACTGAGCAGCACCACGGCCGCGCTCAGGCCGGCCGTCACTCCGAAGCGCAGAATCGAGCGAGGCCACGTACCTCTCATGCGATCCTCCCTGCCGCCCAGGCGAAGCCCAGCCGGGTGGCTGCCGGTATAACGGACGGGAGCTGGTCACTCCTTCAGGGGATGAAGTCGGCGGAGATCAGGACGAATTCGGGTTAGCCGTCCTGCCCGACGCCGTCGAGCCGGGCAAGAACCGCCGAAGGCGCTGGTTACAGGTGGGTGACACGCCGCCGGGTAGCCGCCGCGGCCGGGGCCGGCATGCTGCTGGTGCTGGTGGTCGGCGGCGGGCTGGTTTTGGCGTCACGGGATAAGCCGAACGGGCCCTTCAGGGCAATTGACCATACGTCACCTGGCTCAGCGTCACCGTCCGTCGGGACAGAACTATGGAAAGACCTTGGTGGCGTGCAGGCCACCCTGCCCAGCTGTTCGGGCGGTGCGCTCTATTCGGCATCGCCGATCGCGCTCGACCAGCTCGATTACATCCTGCCGCTGGGCACCTTCACCCCGCTGCCCAGTGATCATATGTACTTCCTGATCGCCCACGAGAGTGCCACCGCCCCCAACTCCCCGACCCAAAGGGTGAACGTGTTCGCTCCCGGAAACATCACCGTCTTCCAGATCGGACGGCAGGTCAAGACCACCAACGGGGCGATCGTCAAGACCGACTACTACATGTACTTCGCCCCCTGTCGGGAGGTCCGCGGGGGTTTCGCTCACATGACGAGTCTCACGGGCCGGCTTGCCGCCATCACCTTCGACAATTGCGACCGGCCCTACTCCATCGGAGACGGGAGCCTGTATGTGCACTGTACCGCCAATGTCAAGATCCCCGTGCCAGCGGGCGAACAGATCGGGACCGCCGGTGGCGCGATGTCCTTCGGCCTGGATTTTGACAGCGACGATTGGCGCCTGCCCACGCCGTACGTAGCCAATCCCCAGCATCAGTACGATCTCAGGGCAAGCTGCGCGCTCGACTACTACCAGGGCGACCTGGCCCAGAGCCTCCGGGGGGTGCTCGGTCACGGCTACGGGACGCACCTCGCCCAGGGTTGCGGAACGGTCTTCCAGGACAAGGCCGGGACCCTGCAGGGCAACTGGTTCAACGGAACGGCCGCGCAGACCAATGGGAATATCGCCAAGATGCTCGCCCTGGCTCACGAGAACTACGATCCGAGAATCGGCGCCATCTCAATCGGCGGAACGATTGCCCCACGGACCGAGTGGCGGTTTGACCCCACCCACGCTGGGACCGTCAACCGGGAATTTTCGGAGGTCACGCCCGGCGATTCGATCTACTGCTACCAGTCGGCGGGGATGCCCGGTCGCATCCTGATCCAGCTGGTCACCGACACCACAATCACGATCGAGCAGCAGGCCAGCTCGTGCAGCGGGACCGTCGCGTTTGTGAATCCGTTCGCCTACCAGCGGTAGGCACCCCCACCCTGACCCTCCCCCTGAGGGGGAGGGAGAATCTGGTGACCACCTCTACCCTGACCCGGACCCTGCTCCTGGTGACTAGGCCGCTGCCGGTTGGGGCTGTGCCACTCACCAAGACCTCGGGACCCTCGGTGTCAGATGGCGCTACCCAGACCCCAACTCAGTGCCGAAGCGCCCAGCAAGATCCATCCGGCCCGGCTGCGCCCCGTGTAGTGACGGCGCCGCCCACCCGCAGTCCAGGGTCAGGGTCGGCCCCCAGGACGAAGCTGTGGCCGCGCAGGCGAGCCAGAATGGTCCCCCCGATCCGTCTCTAGGCCGCGCTCGCCAAAGGTTTATTCAGCAGGAGCCAGTACATCCCCAGCGACCGGGCGGTTTCCGTGAACTGCTCGAAGTTCACCGGCTTGACGATGTAGCTGTTGACGCCCAGGCGATAGCTCTCCACCAGGTCGCTTTCCTCGCGCGACGAGGTAAGCATGACCACAGGGGTTGTCCGGGTGCGGGGGTCGCCCTTGATCCGACGCAGGACCTCCAGACCGTCGACCAGCGGCAGTTTGATGTCCAGCAAGATGACCTTCGGCAGATCGGTGATGTGGCGGTCCGCATACTTCCCCGTACAGAAGATGAACTCGAGCGCCTCGGCTCCGTCGCGGACGACGTGAACCCGGTTCGTCAGGTTGTGCTTCTTGAAGGCGTGAAGGGTCAGCATCTCGTCGTTCGCGTTATCCTCGACCAGCAGGATCTCTAGGCCGCTGCTGCTTGCCATTCCGATGCTCCTTTGAGTGTGAAATAGAAGGTCGCGCCTTTATCGGGTTCCGCCTGCGCCCAGACGCGCCCGCCGTGTCGCTCCACGATCCGCTGCACCGTGGCGAGCCCGACGCCGGTGCCCTCGTACTCGTCCGCCCGATGCAGCCGCTGAAAGACCCTGAACAGCCGATCCGCGTACTGCATGTCGAATCCGACGCCGTTGTCGCGTACGGAATAGACGGTCTCCCCTGCCTTGACCTCGGCCGCCACGTCGATGGTGGCGACCTCGCGGGGACGCGAGTACTTGACGGCGTTGCTCAGGAGATTGACGAAGACCTGTTCCAGCAGGAGCGGGTCGGACTCGCACATGGGGAGGTCGCCGATGTGAAAGGTGACCTGGCGCCCCTCCAGCTCGGCACTAACTTGCGCCCAGGCGTTGCTGGCTACCTCGCTGGTATTGACGGATTGCTTTCGCATGGGCTGACGGCCCAGCCGGGAGAAGGCCAGCAGGTCGTCCACCAGCTCGCCCATATGTTTTCCGCTCTCATGCACCCTTTCCAGGAAGTCCCGGGCAGTTTCGGAGAGCTCAGCCGCGTGCTCGTCGAAAAGGATCGTGGTGAATCCGTTGATGGCTCGCAACGGCGCGCGCAGATCGTGGGAGACCGTATAGGAGTACGCCTCCAGCTCGCGGTTGGCCGCTTCCAGCTCTGCTTTCTGCGCAGTGACCTTGCCTACAGTCCCGGCCAATTCCTGATTCAGGCCGGCCATCTGCTCGACCAGCGCCACCCGCTCCAGGCCGGTCGCCATCAGGGTCGCGTACTGGCCGATCCAAGACACCTCGTCGGCGCCAAAGACGGGCGTGAACGGGCCAGCCAGCAGCACCAGCATGCCGCTGGCTTTGGCCGTGACCAGCGGACTGGCGATGGCGGTCTGGGTCGCGCCCCGCCCCGATCGGAGGAGCCGGATTCCAGCCTGGTTGCCAATTTCGGCGCAGATTCGGGCCGCCTCCTCGGCGGCGACTGCGTGCCTGGCGATGATCGTCATCTGGGGGAAGGCAATGAACCCTTGCTTGGCGCCGGCCATGCGCAGCGCCCACTCCAGCGCCTTGCCGGCGAGGCTTTGCGTGTCCGGCGAAAAGAGGAGGAGGTCGCGGGTGGCCTGCTGAAACAGCTCTTCTTCGTGGCGTCGCCAGGCGCGGCGCAGCCAGCCGGGCGGAGCGAAGCCGGCATACAGAACCGGGACCATGGCCAGGGCCGCCAGGGCGAAGCCGAGCTGGACCGCGGGAGCCGTGGCCGCCGACCCGGCAAACACGGCGCTCAGCAAGATGGCGACGATACCCCCGTACCCGACGCTCAGCGCGCGCAGGCGAGCCTGCTGCACAGCCGGCTGGTGTCGCGACACCAACCACATGCGGACGCTCGGCTCGCCGACACTGAGGCACCAGACGAGCACCAGGGCGAGGAGCACGCCGTACTGCAGCGGCGTGTACTGGGGAGAGCTTCCCGAGGGCAGCTGCGCCGCAGCGGCCGCCACCGCCACCACGCCGGTGATCGCCACGGCTGCCGTTTTCACGCGACGGCCGAGGGGAATGACGGTGTCCCTGAAGAGCAGCAGGGCCAGCCCCGACATCATGAAGATCACGAGACTCAGGTCGCTGAAGGCCGGGCGCAGGGCCGAGGGGATTTCCGGAGTCAGGCGGCCCATGGCGGAGACAATGCCCAGGCAACCGACGGCCAGCGCCAGGTAACCGCGTCCCGGGTCACGCCGCCTGAGCCAATCCGCGAATGCCAGGGCGCCAATCGCCACAAACCCGAGCGCGGTGGCCGCCTGCAGGACCTGGAGAAGAGCGGCCATGACGTTGTCAATGCAACTGCGAGTGACGTCAAGGACGGCAGGATGGCCGTAACAAGTCTGCGACGCCGACAGAGCGGTAGTACAGAACATCGGGGGTTGCGCGAAGACACACCCTCCCCCACCCCTCCCTAAAAGGGAGGGGACGCTAATGTGAGGAACGTGGGGCGAACTGATGCCTAGGCAAGCGGACATCGGCCACACTGCCGCGGGCATGGAAGTGCGCCGACCTGTATGTACCCCCAGGAAGTGGGTCCGCTAGACGGAGGGGAATCCAAAGGACGGGAGGGAGAAGTGTTGCCTAGGTACGGGGACATCACCCAGCGTCGCGTTGAACGCTACGACCGACCATGGCGACCACACCGCTCCGGCTCCTGATCCTGGAGGACAACGAGGTCGATGCCGAGCTGGCCCTACACGAGCTGCGCAGGGCGGGCTACCAGCCCGAGTGGGTGCGAGTCGACGACGAGACGGGCTTTCGGGAGCACCTGCGTCCGGAGCTGGACCTGATCCTGGCCGACTACTATCTTCCTCAGTTCGACGCGCGGCGGGCGCTGCGCATCCTTCGGGAGCGCGGTCTCGACATCCCGTGCATCATCGTGTCGGGCGCCATCGGTGAGGACACCGCCGCCACGGTCGTCCGTCTGGGCGCGGTGGACTATGTGCTGAAGGATCGACTCGGGCGGCTGGGGACGGCGGTGCAGAACGCGCTTGAACAAAAGCAGCTACGGCTGCGGGAGCAGAAGGCGGCGGGCGAGCTGCAGGCCTCGCAGCGCTCCTATGAAGACCTGGTGAACACCATCGACGGCCTGGTCTGGGAACAATCGCTGCCCGGCCGGCAGCTGACGTTTGTCAGCAAGAAGGCGGAGGCGATGCTCGGCTACCCAGTGGAGCGCTGGCTGCGAGAGCCCGGTTTCTGGCTCTCCCGAGTCCACCCGGACGACCGGACCAGCGCCGTTTCCTACTGGGAAGCGGTGGTGGCGCGCAGGGGTTCTGGCGAGTCGCAGTACCGCATGCTGGCGGCGGACGGCCGGACCATCTGGGTCCGAGACCATTATTCGGTTCTCGTGGATCGAGACCAGGCCGTGACCCTCCGAGGGGTACTGGTCGACATCTCTTCCATGAAGCGCACGGAAGAGTTCACCCGGCTGACGGCCGTGGTCGCCGAAGCGGCCAACCGTGCCACCCACGTCGCCGAGGCCATGCAGGTCGGCGTGGACGAAATCTGTGCCAGCCTCGGCTGGCCGGTGGGCCACGTCTTCATGGTCGCCGGCGATCGGTCCAGCCAGCTCGAGGATTCCGGCATCTGGCATCTCGACGACCAGGCGCGGTTCGCCCCGCTTCGGGCGGTGACCGAAGCCCACGCCGTACGGTCGGGTGAAGGCCTGCTGGGCCAGGCGCTGGCGTCGGGGCGGACCACCGTCGTGACGGACCTGGACACCATCGATCGCTTTCGCCGGCGTGATGCCGCCAGCGCGGCGGGACTCCGGGGGGCCGTGGCAATTCCGGTCCGCATGGGAACCGACGTGGTGGCGGTGGTCGAGTTCTTTGCCTATGGAGATATCGGCGCCGACCCGGAGCTGATCCAGACACTGGACCATGTGGCGCTGCAGCTGGGGCGAGTGGTCGAGCGCGAGCGAGCCCGCCGGGCATTAGAGCACCAGGCCACCTCGGACAGGCTGACCGATCTTCCCAACCGCACCCTCTTGCGGCAGCGGCTGGCCGAGGCGCTCCATACCGCGACCCGCAGCCGGACTGACGTGACCCTGCTCCTGATGGACCTGGACAACTTCAAAGAGATCAACGACAGCTTTGGTCACCAGGCGGGGGACGCGGTCCTGCGCCAGGTCGGTCCCCGCGTCCGCGACCAGCTGCGCCAGGGGGATACCGTGGCTCGGCTAGGCGGCGACGAATTCGCCGCCCTCCTGCCTGGGGCCGCCCTGGACGAGGCGGTCCGGATCGCGGAGGCGATCCTGGGCGCCCTGGAGCAACCGGTGGCCGTGGAGGGTCAGCTGGTCGACGTCCGTGCCAGCATCGGGATCGCGGCCTTCCCGCTGCACGGGACTGACGCCGAAGAGCTCTTGCAGCGGGCGGACGTAGCCATGTACCTGGCCAAGAAGTCGGGAAGCAGCTACGCCGTCTACAGCCCGGCGGAGGACCCGTATGATGCCAAGCGCATTGTCCTGATGGCCGACCTGCGGCTGGCGCTGGAGCGCAGCGAGCTGTCCGTCTTCTATCAACCCAAGGTCAACCTGATGGAGGGGCGGCTGGTCGGACTGGAGGCCTTGGCGCGCTGGCATCATCCGCAGCGTGGCTGGGTTTCGCCCGCCGAGTTCATCCCGCTGGCCGAGCGCAGCGGGCTGATCAAGCGCCTGACCACCTGCGTGCTCGAGCATGTCCTCCAGGACATCCGCGCCTGGCAGCGGAGCGGGAAGGCCGTGCCAGTGGCGGTCAACCTGTCGATGCGCGATCTTCTGGATCCTGAGTTCGTCGCCACCCTGACCCAGCGGCTGGGGTCGTTCGGCGTCGACCCGCATTGCCTGCAGCTGGAGATCACCGAGACCGCCCTGATGGCCGAGCCGGCCCGGGTACTGGACACCATGACCCGGCTGCAGCAGCTCGGCATTCGCTTTGCCATCGATGACTTCGGGACCGGCTATTCATCCCTGGCATACCTCCAGCGCCTGCACGTGCAGGAGTTGAAGATCGACCAGTCCCTGGTTGGCCAGATGGCTACCGACTCCGGGAGCGCCACCATCGTCCGGGCCATGGTCGAACTCGGCCACAGCCTGGGGTTGGACGTTGTGGCGGAGGGCGTTGAACATGAGGCCACTCGCCGGCTGCTGATCGCCTGCAAGTGCGAAACCGCGCAGGGATTTCTCATCAGCCCGGCCCTTCCGGCGGAGGAGATCGAACGCTGGCTCAGTCACCCGGTGTGGCAGCCCGTTGGACAGGCGGACACGGAGGCCGCCTGAGGGCCTCCGTGTGGGGACCCTGCCGGCGGATGCGTGTCCGTTCAGCCGACCGTTCCCGGAAGGCTTTAGCGAATGCTCGACGTATGAGGCGGTCGAGTTCCAGCCCGCCACCCTGGCCAATGCGCCGCTGACGCCCTCGTGGACGTGCAAGCACCTGGTGATCGGCGCCTACACCGAGGGCTTTCAGCACAAGTACGGCCGATGTGCCCTGGGTGACGCCACGGCCCGGCTGCAATGGCTCAAGGATCGGATCGCCAGTCGGGAACAGGCGGTCGCCGACAGCGAACCGGCGCTTGGACTCACGTAGGCCGGCGGAAGGCGGCTCTCAGTCTTTCCACCCCTTGGTAGGAGTCGCAGCCCTTCAGGTGGTCGTTGACGAGACCCATCGCCTGCATGAAGGCGTACACGGTGGTCGGGCCCACGAATGACCACCCCCGTCGTTTGAGGTCTTTGCTTAACGCCGTAGCCTGGACCTGCGGGTCCGAACGCGCCGGAGGCTCATACGACCAGATGTAGGCGGCCAAGCTGCCGCACTCTTGGATCAGCTCGAGGCAGCGCCCGGCGTTGTTGACGGTCGCCTCGATCTTGGCGCGGTTGCGGACAATGCCGGGATCGGCCAGCAGGCGTCGCACGCGGCGGCCATCGAACGCTGCGACGGCGGGGATATCGAACGCGTCGAACGCTTTCCGGAAGTTGTCCCGTTTGCGGAGGATGATGAGCCAGCTCAGCCCCGACTGAAAGCCCTCCAGGGAAAGCTTCTCGAACAGGCGCCGGTCATCGGCAACCGGCCGGCCCCACTCCAGGTCGTGATAACGCTGGTACGCCGGATCCCCCGCGGCCCACCAGCAGCGGGCAATGGCGTCCTCTCCCGTAATGACGCCGGTCTTTGGACTAGCCATCGAGACGGTAGAGTCGCTTCGCATTGGCTGCCAGGACCTGGCGGCCGGCGTCCATCGCTGTTGACCGGTCAAACAGTCCCCCCAGGGCGATGGCCAGGGCCTCGCGATGCGCCGCCGCCGCAACCAGATAGACCTCCGGGTAGCGCGTGGCGTCGGTGGCGTAGAGCAGCTTGGAATATGGGCACAGCCCGAGGGCCTCTTTCAGCGCTTGCGCGCCGTCATCACCCGCCATCGGGATGGCCAGCGACAGGTCCATGTACACGTCCGGGTACACCGCGCCCAGGTAGGCGGCCTCCCGATGGTAGGGATAGCAATGCAGGAGCGC